>APMI01001074.1_pt1 | contig 31353 bp, 24 predicted proteins | sample 667938 | NCBI WGS metagenome assembly APMI01 (sample SAMN01084076, study PRJNA167559) | wastewater metagenome | biome: Wastewater | place: Denmark: Ejby Moelle, Odense | collected 2011-11-28
GTCATTCCGCACGCCCTCCCCCCTGCTCGTATGAGCAGTACACCCCCTTGACCCCCCCCGCCCTTTCTGCCATCACAGATACTAGAATTCTGATTTCGTCCCCCCACCATGGCCGCCCCCGCCCCTGCCCACAACTACACTGAAGACTCCATCAAATCCCTCGACTGGCGCGAGCACATCCGCCTGCGCCCGGGCATGTACATCGGCAAGCTGGGTGATGGATCGCTGCCGGAGGACGGCATCTACGTGCTGCTGAAGGAGGTGCTGGACAACTGCATCGACGAGCACGTGATGGGTTTTGGCAATTCCATCGAAATCACCATCACCGAAGACCAGACCGTGACCGTGCGCGACTACGGGCGCGGCATCCCGCTGGGCAAGCTGCTGGAGTGCGCCGCGCAGATCAACACGGGTGCGAAGTACGACAGCGAAGCATTCAAAAAATCCGTCGGCCTCAATGGCGTGGGCATCAAGGCGGTGAACGCCCTCTCCGAGTTCTTTGAGATCCAGGCCGTGCGTGAGAAGCAGACGCGGTCCATCGAGTTCAGCCAAGGCCTCGTGGTCTATGACATGGGCAAGCCCAAGCCCTGCGATGAGCCGAACGGCACCCGCATCGCCTTCCGCGCGGATGCCGAGAGCTTTGCTGACGACACGCATTTCCGTCTCGACTTCGTGCGCGAGATGCTGCGCTTCTACGCCTGGCTGAATCCCGGCCTGGCCCTGCTCCTCAAGACCCCGGCGGGCGAGGAGAAGTTCAAGTCCAAGGACGGCCTGATGGACCTGATCCGCTCCAAGCTCACTGAAGAGCCGCAGTACCCCATCGTGCATCTGGAAGGCAAGGATGTGGAGGTCGCCTTCACCCACGGCACCGGCTACGGGGAGGAGTACTACAGCTTCGTCAACGGCCAGCACACCACGCAGGGCGGCACGCACCTCGCCGCCTTCCGCGAGGCCATCGTGCAGGAGTGCCGTGAGTTTTACAAAAAGCAGTTCGACCCCGCCGACGTGCGCGGCAGCCTCATCGCCGCCGTGAGCGTGAAGGTGCAGGAGCCGGTGTTTGAGTCGCAGACCAAGACCAAGCTGGGCTCCACCCACATGGAGCCCAACGGGCGCAACCTGCGCGGCCACGTCACCAGCGTCATCAGCGCCCAGCTCGACAACTTCCTGCACAAGCATGCGGACATCGCCAAGGCGCTGCAGGAGAAGATCAACTCCAACGAAAAGGAGCGCAAGGAGATCAGCGGCATCCAGAAGGCGGCGCGTGAAAACGCCCGCAAGGCCAAGGTGCACAACAAGAAGCTGCGCGACTGCCGCATCCACTTTGACACCAAGGACAAGCGCCGCGAGGAGAGCACCCTCTTCATCACCGAAGGCGACAGCGCCTCCGGCAGCATCACCAAGAGCCGCGATGTGGAGACGCAGGCCGTCTTCAGCCTGCGCGGCAAGCCGCTGAACTGCTTCGGGCTCACCCGCAAGATCGTGTATGAGAACGAGGAGTTTTATCTGCTGGCCAATGCGCTGCAGATCGAGGAAGACCTGGAAGAGCTGCGCTTTAACCGCGTGGTGCTGGCCACCGATGCTGACGTGGACGGCATGCACATCCGCCTGCTGATGATCACGTATTTCCTGCAGTTCTTCCCCGAGCTGGTGCGCAAGGGGCACCTGTACATCCTGCAGACGCCGCTCTTCCGCGTGCGCAACAAGAAGGAGACCTACTACTGCTACAGCGACGAGGAGCGCCAGCGCGCCATCCACCGCTGCGGCAAGAGCGCCGAGATCACCCGCTTCAAGGGGTTGGGAGAGATCAGCCCGGATGAGTTCAAGCACTTCATCGGCCCGCACATGCGTCTGGAGCCCGTCAAAATCCGCGACCACGAAACCGACGCCGACGGCAACGCCCTGCCCTCCGACCACCGCAGCGTGAAGGAGATGCTCTCCTTCTACATGGGCAAAAACACCCCCGAGCGCCAGGCCTACATCGTGGAAAATCTCCGCATTGAGCAGGAGCTGGAATTCAAGGAGGCAGCCGAGAAGACCGAGGCGCTGGCGGAGGCGGCGTGAAGGTGGGCATAGGATGCAGCGCATGCACTCCCGCGCACCTTTGGCGCGCGCCCTTTTGAGGGTGATGGTGTTTGCGCCAAACCTAGGGCTTGCTCGTTCCTCGCGGCGCCCTGGGCTTGCGCAAACACCACCGTTTCCAAAAAAAAGGGCGCGCACTGAAGGTGCGCAGGAGATGGTTCTTCCATCCCAAACACATCTCTCATCCCTGCCCGGACTGATGCAGAGCTGGCGGGGAATCGGAACAGGCTGAAGGGCAGCCTGTCAGGCGTGAACGGCTTTGAAGCACACAATCGCGAGATCCAGGATTGCTTAGGCACAGCTTTTTTGTATATGATGTGTTCGGTTTAAAAACACCTCTGTCTCCATGAAAACCACCCGGGAACACGTCTTTTTCTGGCTAGGCGTTTTGGTGCTTCCATGGTTCTGGAGCTGGTTCACGCTTGGTCGCCAGTTTACCCGGCTTCAAAGGGCGGCTGCCTTTTCATGGCTGGCACTGACAACGGCGCTGGTGGCATGGCAGTGGCATAGCCTAGCGGAGCATTTGAAGTTCGTGGCCATCGGTTATCCCATCGTCATTGGATGGGTAAGCATGGTTCTGCTTGTTTGGCTGGCATTGCGGACCGGTCTGTTCTCGCGGCCCAGCCTCTTCGAGGTGTTTGTCCTGCTCTTCATCCTTGGACCAAACATCCGCTATCTCGTGGCTTTTGATCTGATGGTCGGCCCGCCATTTGACGCCCGCTGGCTGCTGCCGCCCCTCATTCTCATGCTCCTGCATCTGGCCATCGGACCGGTGAAACGAAAGGCACGTGGAATTCCGTTTCTTTTTGGCTACACGGACGAGGACAAAACCTGATGCATGGCAGGCAGAGCCGAAGCCAGCTCTAAGTCGGCGCAGAATGATTTGAAAATCACAGGCTCTTAGCCCCCCCAGACTCCGCACATGGTATGTGCGGACCACGCCGCGCTGGATGGCTCTCGGATGAGGCTGCCGCGCGAAACGTGAGACGGGCTGCCAGCCCGTCGGGCCAGCGTGCGCTTTTTTTCCAATCCACGGGCTGACAGCCCGTTTCACGCCCTGAGTCCGCCCCCACCCCCCACAAAAAAAAACCCGCCAGACCTTTCGATCTGGCGGGTTTGAAAGACTAAGCTCTCGGGATCTCGAGACTTACTTCGTCTTCACCTTAAAACTCCGGAACACCACGGGATCGCTGTGTCCTGCAAAACCGATGAAGCCCTTTGTGTGGTCGAGGCCTTTCGGCGGGTGGGCGATCTGGCTGCGGTCCAGCTTGTCGATGTCCACGTCGAGGATCTTGGTGCCATTGAGGATGACCTTGATCTTCTGGCCATCGACCTGGATTTCCTGGAAGTTCCACTCGCCCACGGGGCGGAGGTAACCGTGCTTGGCACCGGCGCAGTGGTAGAGGGAGCCGTGGTATTGGTAGGGCTCCAGGCCTTTCTTGCCAGCAGCGGCCTGCTTGGCGTTGTAGCCGTCGCTGTCGATCACCTGGAGCTCCAAGCCGTCGGAGGCGGAGTGACCGCCCAGCGGGGTGCGCAGGGCGATGCCGTTGTTGCCAGCAGGCGGGAGCTTGAACTCCACGCGAATGGTGCCGTTTTCAAATTCATCCTTGATGAGGAGGTCGCCGCCTTTGCCGGGCTTGCAGGTGATGGCGCCGTCCACCACTTCGTAGCTGTCCACGGCACCCTGCCAGTTGCTGAGGTCCTTGCCGTTGACGTATTCCTTGAAGCCATCGCTGCCTGCTTCCAGTTCCTTGTTGGCTTCTTCAGCAGGGATCTCGCGGATATAGACGTTCTTCCAGCGGATCTCGCTGCCGTGGGTCTGCAGCTGGATGGGGCCTTTGGCAAAGGCGGGATCGGGGAAGAAGCCATTGGGCACCTTCTCGGCAGGAGCTTCTGCGGCCTTGGCGTCCTTCTTGCCATACGCCAGGTAGCCGGCCTTGCGGTTGGCAAAGAAGTTTTCCAGCACGGCGTTTTTCACCACGACTTCGCCGTTGAAGGTCACGGTCACGCGCTCGCCGATCATCTTGATGCGGAAGCTGTTCCACTGGCCAAAGGGCTTGTCCATGAGCTTGGTGGGGTACTTGCCCTCCTCGCCCTTGTTGTTCCAAAGACCGCCGGAGCCTTTGTCGGCGCCGAGCTTGAACTTGGACTCCTCCGTGTAGTCCCATATCTGCACCTGGGGGATGCCGCGCAGGTAGATGCCGCTGTCTCCCAGGGGGAGCATCTTGTAGTCCACCAGCAACTCAAAGTCGCCGTAGTCCTTGTCGGTGGTGAGGTAGAGGCCCTTGCCGTCGTTCACGAGCTCACCGTGCTCCACTTTCCAGTGGGCGTTGACGTGGTCGCCCTTGTCATTGCCCTTGGCGTCGAGGAGTCCGCCTTCGATGGACTTTTTCTTATACGCAGCACGCTCCTCGGGCGTCATCTTCGCGAGGTCGGTGGGGTCCTGGGTGCCCCAGCCATACCAGCCGGAGAGGTCATTGCCATTGAAGAGGGCGGTGAATCCGGGTGGAGGGGTGTTCTGGTCCTTGCAGCCGGTTAGCGCGGCGGCGGCTGCAAGAAGGAGGGACAGGGTCAGTGTGTGTTTCATGGGTAATGAGTTACAGGAGTCGCGCAGCATGGCGAGCATCTTTCATTCAGGCCACAGAAGGTCACTTTCCGCTCGACATTGAGCACAAAAATCGAGACCGTTCCTGTGATATGAAATTTGCGATCTGTGTCCTCCTCCTTTGCAGCTGCGGCCTGGCCTGTGCGCAGACGGCTCCCAGCGCCGAGGCCGAGGCTGAAGCGGCGGTGACGGCCGCCAAGGCCAAGGCCCAGCGCCTGTTTGCCGCAGGCATCAGCGAGGCGGAGCTGATGGATTTGGCCAAACAGGCCAACAAATCCGGCGTGCCGCGCCAGCAGGTCATCGAGGCCAAGCTGGTCTGGGGCCTGCGCTCCCAGAACACGGACTTTTTGGTGAAGATCCTGCCCGAAGTGGAGATCCTGGCGGAGAACTTCGACCCCACCACTGCGGCGGCCATGCCCAATGCGGAGGCGGTGCGCTCCTTCATCGCCTACATCAAGGCCATGAGGGCCGAATCCTCGCAGGACGAGGCGGGCTTCAAGCAGCACATCCTGGAGGCCTTGTGGCTGAACCCGCAGCAGGGGCAGGTCTTTCTGCAGAGCATCTCCAAGCACCGCCTGGCCGACCAGATGGCCAATCTGAAAGTGGACCTGAAGCTGCCGCTGACCACCTCCGGTGGAGAGGCCACCACGCTGAATGACGTGCTGGGCGGCAAGAAGGCTCTGCTGCTGGACTTCTGGGCCTCCTGGTGCGGCCCCTGCATGCAGCTCATGCCCGCGCTGAAGCACAAGGCCGAGGCGCTTAGCGCCCACGGCATCGTGGTGGCGGCGGTAAACAAGGACGACGAAAACGCCGAATCCACGGCCGAGCGCCTCCGCAATGAGCTGAGCATCCCCATCCCCTGGCTGGTGGAGCCTGCGGAGCGCCCCTTTACCAAGGAGCTGCAGATCGAGAGCATCCCGCGCATGGTGCTGCTCTCCCCCGAGGGCAAGGTGCTCTTCAACGGCCACCCGGAAGACCCCGCACTGTGGGTGGCGCTGAAGAAGATCGATCCGGCGATTGAGCCGGTGAAGGCGGCACAGTGAGAGGATGGAAACGGTGGGAGAATGCGCTGCCTCATCACACGCGGCTGCTCTCAAAAAGCATATCAGGGGTTTTGAGCCTGCGAATTTATGAAAGGTGCCATTCTAAATCTGGCAGGGCAGATACTCTTTGGGCTGTCGCTCTTGTTGTGCATTCCACCCGTGATGTCGAATAAAGAGGCAGCGCCGCCTTCTGACATGCCCGTTTGGGTTGTCCTGATTTTGTTCGCTTTGTCGAAAGTGTGCCTCAAGCTTGCTGGAAATGAAAAGGGATGGTCGATGGCTCTCCAAGCGGGCATTTTCGCCGTTTTTGTCGTGGTGCTTAAGTCTAGATTAAGCCTTGGCCTGTGAGTGGCAGCCGAGCAGGAAATATTTTGTCCAAAAGCCTGCCGCAGGCGACTGTATAAGGCGTACGCGGCTTTTACACTGCCAGCACACCCACGCCATGTCCTCCCCCGACCGCACCCAGGAGTTCCTCGAGCTGCTCACGCGCCATGACCGCGCGCTGGGCGTGTATGTGTACAGCCTCGTGACGGTGCCGCATGATGCGGATGACATCCTGCAGCAGACGAAGATGATCCTGTGGCGGAGTTTTGAGCAGTTTGAGAGCGGCACGAATTTCCTGGCCTGGGCGCGCAAGACGGCCTTTCACCAGGTGCTGACCTACCGCCGCCAGAAGAAGCGCGAGGCCACCCCGCTGAGCGATGAGATGCTGGAGCTGCTGCACGATGAGGTGAGCAAGCTCAGCGACTCCGCCGACCTGCGCAGCGAGGCCCTGCGCGCCTGCGTGGCCAAGCTGCCCGCCGCCCACCGCCAGCTGATCACCCTGCGCTACTACGAGGACCTGGAGATCGACGGCGTGGCGGAGCGCATACGCAGCACGGCGGGCGCGGTGTACCGCGCGCTCAGCCGCATCCGCATGAGCCTCATGACCTGCGTGGAAAAAGAAATCCAACTCCAAGGAGGTGCCGAAGCATGAAGCCCGCCGATGAATTTCGCCTGATGGAACTGTGCGAGCGCTACGCCGATGAAAAGCTGAGCGCCGCCGAGGTGGCCGCGCTGGAGGCCGAGCTGCGCGCCGATGCTGAAGCACGCGCTTTTTTTGCCAAGGCCCTGCACCAGCGCGCCGAGCTGTGCCTGGATGACTCCTGGCATGCCGCCATGAGCGCCACGCCTGCGCCCGATACCGGGCACGCCGAGCCAGCCCGCCCTGCCCCGATGCGCACCCCCTGGTGGCGGTATGGCATCACGGCCGCAGCAGCGGCCTGCGTGACCTTTGCCCTCGTGTGGCTGCCCGGGCAGCGGGACGGCACCGTGGCCACGCTGGTGCGTGCGCAGCAGTGCCAGTGGGCTGGCAGCAGCCTGCCCACCGTGGAGGGCGCACGCCTGAAGCCTGGCATGCTGGACCTCATGGAGGGGCTGGCCGTCATCCGCTTTGACAGCGGTGCCGAGCTGGTGCTGGAGGCCCCCGCCACCGTGGAGGTGATGGACGGCATGAACTGCAAGCTGCGCCGTGGCACGCTGGTGGCCGAGGTGCCGCCGCAGGCCAAGGGATTCAGCATTGACACCAAGGACGCGAAGGTCATCGACTGGGGCACCAAATTTGGCCTCAGCGCCGGAGAGGATGGCAAGTACCTCGTGCAGGTGATGGAGGGCCTGGTGGAGGTTGACGACAAATCCGGTGCCCAATCCAAGAAGCTGGAGAAAGGCCAGCGCGTGGACCACGGCTGGTCGCAGAAGCAGATGCACCCCTCCGCCGGCGATGACGACGATGCCGAGCCCAGCCGCTGGCAGCCCTCCATCGTGATCGATGCCGGAGACGGCTGGCGCGCCATCACCACCGCCTTTGGCCGTGGCAAGGACAGCTACATCCAGTCCTCAGACAAAGCCCCGCACGACTTTGGCACGCATCCCTTTTTCCGCGTGAAGCACAGCCGCGACACCAAGCCGGATCTGAACCGCAAGGGCTACATCGCCTTTGACCTCAGCCAGTTCAGCGGCCGCCAGATCGAGGACGCCGAGCTGGTGCTGACCATCGAGCCCAGCGAACTGGGCTTTGCCAGCTTTGTGCCGGACAGTACCTTCGCCGTGTATGGCGTGCTGGATGAAACGCAGGACGCGTGGGAGGAGGGCGGCCTGACCTGGCAGCAGTCCCCCGCGCATGATCCGCTGCAGCCTGAGCGAAACCTGCCCGTGGCCGCCAAGGTAAAGCTGCTGGGGAAATTCGAGATCGCCCAGGGCATCAACCGCGGCACCCGCAAGCTGCGCGGCAAAGACCTGGCCGATTTCCTCAGCGCCGACACCAACCAGATCGCCACCCTGATCATCTGCCGCGAGACGAACGAAACGCAGGACAGCGGCCTCGTGCACGCCTTTGCCACCAAAGAAAACGGCACCCGCTCCGCGCCCATGCTGCGCGTGAAGCTGCGGTGAGGAGGGAGCGCTCCGGGATAAACCTCAGCTGATCTTGATCGGCTTGGCCAGGTTGAAGCGCTTCTGCAGTGCCACGAGGATGAAGAAGAACTTCAGCCGCCACCACGTGGCGAAGGACGGGCGGGTGCGGCCGGCGAGCGTGCAGTTGATGGCGCACACCACGCGGAAGCGGTTGCTCGGCTGGAAGAAGAGCTGCGCAAAGTGCTTGGTGTAGAATTTTTCGATGAACTGCCAGAAGCGCCCCACATGGCGGCGGGTGCCCCACTCGTAGCGCCGCAGCGCAAAGGTCATGGCACGCCCGGAGGCGATGGCCGCGCTCACTGCCTGCGCCCCATCCCGCGCGCTCTTCATGGCCAGCATCACACCGCTGGAAAAGATGGGGTCGATGAACCCGGACGCATCCCCCACACGCACGAGGCGGGGGGAGACGAGCTTGCGGTTGGTATAGGAAAAATCAGTGAGCACATGCCCCTGGGTGATGGCTTTCGCATTCATCATGCGCTGCTGCACGGCAGGGGTGCTGAGCACGGCCTCGTCAAAGACCTGCTGCGGGTCCTGCTTCAGCGCCTTGAAGTCGGCCTGGTCCAGCACCAGGCCCACGCTGGTCTTGTCATCCTCCAGCGGGATCATCCAGAACCACGAGTTTTCACGGCGGATGATGAGAATGTCTCCCTTCTCATTTCCCACCGGCATCTGCACGCCGCTGTAATGGCCAAAGATGGCGATCTTTTTGTGCCCGGGGTAGTAATCGCGAAGGTTTTCGCGGTTGGCGGTGAAGTTGCTCAGGCCGCTGGCATCCATGAGGAAGGCGGAGCGCACCTCGTGATCGCTGCCGTCGGCGGTGCGGTATTTCACTGTGGCGCAGTCCGGGGAGACGCAGTGCTCCGTGACCAGCGCCTGCTCCACGACCTCCGCGCCAAGGGACTCCGCATGGCGCAGCAGGATGTCGTCAAATTTGGCGCGCTCCACCTGGATGGACTCGGGGAATTCGGTGAAGGAGCCGCGCGAGAAATCCAGCCGCGTGTGCAGCCGGCCATTGCCCATCCAGAACTGCGCCCCGCGTTTTACCATGAAACCTGCGGACTGGATCTTGGACCAGACGCCTAGGTCGTCAAAGATCTCGCGATTGTAGGGCAGCAGCGACTCGCCGATGTGGAAGCGCGGAAACTTGGACTTTTCCAGCACGAGCACCGAGCGCCCAGACTGACGCAGCGTGGCCGCAGCGGTGGCTCCCGCAGGGCCTCCACCGATGATGATGACATCCCAAGTTTTGCTCATGCCGAATGAATGGTGGCTCTCAGCACAGGCCGCAAGAAAAAGTCCGTCACCAAAGCGCCTGACATCTGATATTTTCAGTGCTGACGCGGCACCTTTTTCAGAGAAAGCCCCGAGGCACAGCAGCCTCCGTGCAAGATCCACCAAAAAAGAGTGTACCTCCAAGCCCGGACAATCACTTATTCTTTTTCCCATGAACGAACAGCTCGAAACCCTGCTGGAGCGCATGCAATCGCTGGAAAAGGAAATCCTGCGCGAGCTGCAGAAGAAGGAGATGGAGTTTTTTTACGAGGTGCGGCAGGGCAAGATACGCTTCACCGAGGAGGCGCGCGCCCGGCACCGGCTCCTGAGCAAGCGCTTCACCCACTACATCCGCGACTCCCGCTTCATGATCCTGCTGACCACGCCGGTCATCTGGTCATGCATCATCCCCATCGTCATCCTGGATGTCTTTATGGTGGTGTATCAGGCCATCTGCTTCCCCATCTACGGCATCCCCAAGGTGAAGCGTGCCGACTACATCCGGCTGGACCGCCGCCACCTGGCCTACCTGAACTGGGCTGAGAAGTTTAACTGCGAGTACTGCGGCTACGCCAACGGCGTGCTGGCCTGCGCCTCGGAGGTGGCCGCGCGCACGGAGCAGTACTGGTGCCCCATCAAGCACGCGCTGCGCATGAAGTCCATGCACAGCCGCTACCGCTTCTTCTTCGACTACGGCGACGCCGAGCACTACCGCCAGCAGATCGAGAAAGTGCGACGGTCGTTTGAGGACATCGATAAGGCAGAGAGCGGTGATGGTGAGGTGAAAAGAGCGTGACGAAAGCGGGGAGCAAGCTGCGTGCGCTGCTCACTTGCGCTGAAACTCGGGGCTCGTGACCAGCGCGAGGATGAACTCGCTGAGGTCATACCCCTTCGCCTGGGCACGGGAGAGGATGCGTGAGACGAGCGCCTCGTCCGTGAAGCCGCAGGGGCGGCCGAGCGCGTACTCGATCAGCGCCTCGGCATAGCCTTTGGCAAAATCTCCTCTGCGCGCGGCGATGAGGTCGCGGAGCTGGAAGTAGTCTGCAAAAGCAGGCCCGTTGTAAAACGCGCCGCTGGGGTCGATGGGCCAGGTCTTGAGCACGGTGGCTTTGCCGCCACCGGCTTTCTTTTCCTGACTCTCCTCGGTGCGCCATTTGCCGGCGGCATTGAAGTTTTCCAGACCAAAGCCGATGGAGTCGATCTTGCGGTGGCACTGCAGGCACTGCGCCTCCTCCTGATGAGCCAGCAGGCGCTCGCGGGTGCTGAGCACTTTTCCCTCCAGCCGCGTGAGCTGCGGCACATTGGGCGGTGCGGGCGGCGGCGGGGAGTGCAGCAGCTTGCGCAGCACCCACGCGCCGCGCTCCACTGGGCTGGTGCGCTCTCCATTGCTGCCCATGGCCAGGATGGCCGCCATGCCGAGCAGCCCGCCGCGTGGCGATCCGGGCTGCAGCTTCACTTTTTGAAACGTATCGCCGCTCACGCCTTCGATGTCGTAGTAGGTGGCCAGCAGGCCGTTGATAAAAACCTCGTCGCTCTTCAGCAGGCGGGAGAGGCTGCCGTGGTTTCGGAGCAGGTGCGCAAAGGTCTCGTACACCTCCTGCCGAGCTGCGGCGCGGGCGCTTTCGTCAAAGTCGCGGAACTGCCTGGTGTCGAACTGGAAGAAGTCCAGCCGCTCCATGCCGAGCCACTGATGCACAAAGCCGCTGACAAAGGCATCCGCCTTCGGACTGGCCAGCATGCGTGCCACTTCTTGCGCGAGGACTTCGGGCTGTGACAGATCGCCGCTGCGGGCGCGGGCCAGCAGCGCCTCGTCCGGCGGGGCGCTCCACAGGAAGTAGGAGAGGCGCGTGGCCAGTTCGGTGGCGTCCAACGTGCGCGGTTTCTGCTCCTGCCCGGGCTCCACGAGGTAGAGAAAATGCGGCGAGGCCAGCACGGCGCTCAGCGGTGTCTTGAGCGCGGCCTGCTGCGTGTCTCCGGCCTTGCGGCGGGCCTCATACAAAGCGCACAGTTTGTCCAGATACCCTGCGCTGGGCGCACGACCACGGAAGGCACGCTGCGCAAAGGCGGCGATGCAGGCGCGTGCATGATCGGGCTCGCTCGTGCCCTTGTCATTGGCCAGAAGCACCGGCGGGATCTCCGGAGTGGTCTTTGTGTCATGCAGCGGGCCCTCCCACTCCACCCAGTCGATCCACAGGGCGGAGGGCGGGCCCACACCGGTTTCCTTGCGTGCGGCGGTGTAGAGATCATGATCCAGCTTCACATCCCGCTTTTCCCGCAGCACAAAAGTGCGCGGCCCCTGCGCGGCGATGCTGACGGGCAGCTCGATGGTCTGCGGCGCGTCGGTGGTGCCGCTGACCTGAAAGGTCTTCAGCAAGGTGAAGTCCTCTTTCTCGATGCGGCTGCCCAGCTCCACAAAGTGACGCCCGGCGGGCGTCCCCTTCACCGCACCGATGCGAAAGCGCAGCACATACTCTCCGGGTGCAGCAGCGGGCAGCTCGTGCTTGGTGCGCAACCAGCCGGAGGGCTGGTCTGGCGGCAGGGTGATGACCTCCTCCTCATGCAGATTGTAGATGGTGAGAAACGCACCCGTCTGCGTAAGCGGGTCATTGAGGTATTTTTCAAACGAAGGGCCATGCTCATTGAAGGCGCGGATGCGGAACTTCGCCTCGTTGATGTCCGGGATGCCCTTCTGCGGCGTTCCGGTGGCCAGAAACTCCTGCGCCGCCTTTTCTCCACCCACGTAGTAGCCACGGTAGGTGCCGCCCACCAAGGCATTGGCGTGCAGCTCCACCTCGCGGTGCTCTTTGATGGTGCGCGCTGCGACGGGAGCCGGTGCGGCGGCCAGGTTCGCGGGGCCTTCCAGCTCCAGCCAGTCCACCCAGATGGCGGGCGGCGGGCCGTGGCCGGATTTTTCAAACTCATCGTGGTAGAGGCGGACCTCGGCCTGACGCGAGTTCGGGCGCTTTTCACGCACGGCGAATTCACGGCTGCCATCCGCCTTCACCTCCACGGTGGTCTCGATGATCTGCGGCTGCACCAGCGTGCCGGTGACCTGGTGCGCCCCCAGCACGGTGAAGGCGCTGACGTCTTCGCCACGCTGCCCCACCTCGATGAAATGCCGCTCCTTTGGCGCCTCAGGATTGGCCGCCACGCGCATGCGCAGCGTGTATTTCCCGGCGGGCCACTTGTCCCCAGCGGAGACATGCTCCTCGCGGTAGGCCTGGTAGAAGAGCAGCCATGCTCCGGTGTCACGTGCTGGTAGTTTTTGGTAGTCGGCGTAGTAGGAGAAAAAATGCCGGTGCTGGTTTTCCTCAAAGAAGGCCTGCTGCGCATCCTTGAAGCCGTAGTCTGCGGGAGATGGCGCGCCCTGGATCTGCTCCCAGTCAAAGTAGAAGAAGAGCGGGGTGGCGTAGGGCACCCCGGATGCGGGGCGCGGCTTTCTGGCCTTCTCCCGAAGCTCGGCGGCGACTTTCAGATTTTCCGGACGCGCTGCGGCGGCATCCACAGCGGCGGCCCAGCGGGCGTAGTGCCCGTGCTGCTCCTGCGTGCGCTTGTAGAGGCCGTTCATGCGCTTGTTGCCAAACACCTCGGCCTCAGTGCGGGCTTTGAACACCTGCGGCGCGGCAGCCGCCGTAAGCGTGGCGTCCTTGCCCGCCACCTCGATCCAGTCCAGCCACAGCACGAACTCAGGCCCGGTGCCGTTGCGCTTTTTGGCCTCTTCAAAGACCTGCCGCGCCGCGTTCTCCGACTCGTAGCTGCCTTTCTCCTGGAAGAAAAAGCCGCGCCCATTTTCCGGAGAGAACCGCAGCGGAATCTCCAGCACCTGCGGCTTCTCCATCGTGCCAGTGATCTGATGACTGCTGATGACCGCGCGCACGCCCGAGTCGTGCTGCGAGCCAAACTCCACAAAATGCCGCGCGGCCGGTGTGTCGCCCGTGGCTGCGATGCGCACGCGCACCACGTAGTCGCCGGCAGGCCAGTCGCCTGGAATGCGGAAGGGCTGGTACGGATTCACCATCACATCCTCGATGGTGAGAAACGTGCCCGTCTTTGTCAGCGGGTGCTGCACATACGCACGATGATGCGGGACGTAGTGCAGCCAGTCGCGACGCCCCGCGTGGTCTGCGTTCACCTCGTCCACAAAGCCGAAGTCCGTGGGAGCAGGCGCGCCTTGGATGCGCCGCCACTGCGAGTAGAGATGCGTCTCGTCGTTCTTTTTCTCCGCGCGCACTTCCGCCAAAGTTTCCGCATTTTCGGGCCGCTGTGCCGCCGCATCCACCGCCGCCGTCCACTTCTCGTAGCGCCGCCGGTCATTCAGACGTGCTGCCAGCGCCTTCGCGATCTTGGCATTCTTTTCCTCCGCTTCCGCATGCATGATGCGTGGCACAGCCGCAGCAGGCGTGACATACCGCGCAAAGTGCTCGTCCAGCGCCTGACGCCCCAGCGCGAGGTACTGCTCAAACTGGTCGCTCGACATGAAAAGGGACGAGCCCACGGTGTCAAAGCTGCCCGCACCGCCATCTGCTGGCAGCTCGTTGACGCGCAGGTCCACGCCGAGGAGATCGCGGATGGTGTTCTTGTATTCGCGACGGTTCAGGCGGCGCATGGTGATCTTTCCATGCACATCCCCGAGCGACTGACGCGCAGACACGAGGGTGTCGGAGAGCGCCTCAAGGAAGTTGGTTTTCACCAGCTTTTCCGGCTGCTTTTCATCCTCAGGCGGCATCTCGCCGGAGTTCACCTGATTAAGCACCTTCTGCCAGAGATCCGCCCGCGCCACTGAGTCCAGCGTGAAGGCGATGTCATCCAGCCGCACCTTGCCCTTCTCCTTTCCAGCACGATGGCAGTCGATGCAGTAGTCCTTGAGAAAGGCGCGGTGCTTCTCATCCAGCCGCGCCTGGGGTGCTTCGGCAAAGGCGGAAAGAGAAAGAAAGAGAGAGAAGAGCGAAAAAAAACGGAAGGCAGACATTCCAAGATTCCCTGATGTGAAAACGAACATGCGGTAAAACCTCACGCCATGAGCTGGGAGATGGGTCCCGTGCTGTCCCCATGCCGCTCGGCTTGGGTGCCGATGCCTTGGAGGAGGGTGAGCCACACGTTGGCCAGCGGGGTGTCTTTGGAGAGGACGAGGTGCTGGCCGAGCTTGATGCCTGCGCCACCACCAGTGAGGACGGTGGGGCAGTTATCCAAGAAATGCACGGAGCGGATGTTGCTGCCGTAGGCCAGGCAGGTGTGGTCAAAGAGGCTGCTGCCGTCGGTTTCCTTCACCGCCTTGAGCTTGTCGATCAGTCCTGCCAGAAGCTGGCTCTGCGTGGTATCGCGCTTTTGGGAGGCCTCCATGCGCGGGCCGGTGGTGTAGTGGCTCATGTCGTGCGGCGCCAGCTTGAGCCCCAGGCTCTGCAGCAGCGCGCCCACTGGCTGGCGGTAGGTGAGCACCCGCGTGGTGTCCGTCTGCAACGCGGCCACGATGAGCGCGTACATCATCTCGATCTCATCCTTTCCCGCGAGACCGGGCTTGGGCTCGGCGATCTGCGCCTTGGACTTCGGCACGCTGAGCCACTGCTCGTCCTTGCCCAGACGCACCTCGATGTCGCGGATGCTCTGGAAGTACTCGTCCAGCTTGTCGGTGTCGGTCTTGGTCAGGCCCTTCCGCACGCTCTTCGCGTCGTCCAGCACGGCATCCAGCACGCTGCGCTGCTGTGCCAGCTGGGCCTGGCGCTCGCTCAGCGGCGTGCTGTCATCTGAGAAGAGGCGGTGAAAGGCGGCCACGGGTGTTTCCAGGCCGGACATCGGTTTACCGCGCATGTCCCACGCCAGCGACAATCCCGGGCCGTGGCCAGAATTCGGCACGTCGGCGGAGTTGAGCTGGATGGAGGCAAAGCGTGTGTCTCCGCCCAGGTGCGCGGCGGCCACCTGATCCGCGCTGACGCTGTTGTGAAAGCTCTGCCCCGGCTCGGAGTAGCGGTTCGCCCCCGTGAGCCAGAAGGTGCTGCCCCAGTGCGCTTCGTTGCTGAATTTATTGGAGCAGCCCTGCACCACGGTGATGTCCTTCTGGTGCCGTGCCAACGGCTGCAGCCCGGCTGAGAGCTCCCAGTCCACGCCGGTCTTCTTCGCATCGGGGAACCACGTCTCATTCGTGACCCCCCAGCCAAAGCCAAGAAACACCATGCGCTTGGGCGGTGTGACAGCCTTCGGCGTCGCGTAGGCGCGGAACCCAAAGGACTCCAGCGCTGGCAGCGCGATGAGCGATCCGGCACGGCGGAGAAAATGACGGCGTTTTTCCATGCCAGAGTAACGCCACACACACGCCGGTCTTGAGCCGATTTGCAGCCGGCGCGTATTTTACAAAACGGTCACCTGAATTACAGGGAAGCAGCCAGAGCGAACCTTTGAATTGCGTAGACGACGCCCTGACCCCTCCTCCTAGACGTTCCGCAAGATCTTGGACGGCGTGCCCCTAGCAGATCTGAAACTGCGACCAAGCGGCATATGGCTGCTTGATCACATCCCAGACAAGGAAACAACTTGCTGGGAAATGGAAACACAGCCGAGAAATCACTTCAGCCATAGACCAACTCTCATAAACCTTGTCCCATTGCCCGGACGGCGGAGCGGCCCCATTGGCTGCGTTAGTCGCTTGCCTGTTATCTTCAAATAGCAGACGGCGCTCCCGCCTTGCCACTGGGGCCGCTGCGCTCGCCGGTTCAATATGACAATCATTTCGAGAAATGGCCAAGCATTGAAAAGCTGATCTAGAAGCTGGGAGCCCTTGAGTGCTAGACCGCATGGTCTTGGTCATTTACTCGCCTAGGCTCTCAGGGCCTCACTGCGCTTCCGGCAAAGCTAGATTCCCGCAGTGTCTCGCGCGGCCACACTCCCATCCCCTCACGCCGCCTCTGGCTGCGGGGCGGCGGGGGCTTTGAGGGCGCGGAGGAGGAGGTAGGCGCAGGTGCCGGTGGGGCCGACCATGAGGGTGAGCAGGAGGCAGGGGGCGACCAGCCAGCGGTTGTACCCACGCTCCAGGCTGTCGAAGTGAATCCAGCGGCCGACGAAGAGATCGACGCCGAGGAAGTGGATCCACGCGAGGGCGACGCAGTGGGGGTCGGTGAAGAGCTTGGTGATCTCGGTGAAGTCTCCGCGCGCGAAGATGGGCAGGTTGGTGAGGTAGTAGGGGATGTTCAGCAGCGCATAGGGCAGGCAGATGAGAAAGATGGGCCACAGCGGACGCATGAGCTTCTCGGTGCCTTTCCAGCGCGGGAGGAAGACCATGCTGAGCCAGAAGGGCGCGACGTAGAGATTGCAGATTTTGAAGGCGATGGCGTAGAGGTCCATGGGCGGTGTGTGGGTGAGTGAAAGATGAAGGATGAAGGATGAAAGATGAAGGCGTGGGATGGGGAATCGGTGGGGCGTCTGGATTCGTCCTCGTCCTCCTACTCGTCCTCCTACTCGAACTCGTCCTCGATCATGGCGTGGGCGATGGGTGAAGGCGTGATGAACTGGCCGCAAAGAGGCGCAAGAAGGAACAAAAAAGAGACTGCGTGGCGGTGGTGTGTGGCTCTGGGCTTGGAATCTTCCTCCTCTTACTCCTACTCCTCCTCGATGAATGCGTGGGCGATGGGCGAAGGCGGGAGCGTGGGGGACTGAGAACTGAGAACTGAATCGCGCTGGGCTTTGGCGGCGGCGGGCTGGGGACAGCCCGCCCCACCTTTCGTTGGGCCGCGTTAGTTGAGGTCGTATTCGAGGATGTACTGCTCGGGGAATGGGCCGCCTTTGAGATTGATCTCGCCGTCTTTGCCGGGGGCGGGGCGGAGGTTTTTCTTGAGGAGCAGGGCTTTCACGATTTGCGGCACCTGGATGAGGCTGATGTGGTCTCCCAGGCAGCGGTGCCAGCCGTAGCCGAGGATCATGTACAGGCTCTGCGGGCGGTCGAGGCGGAACTGCTCGGGGTTTTTGACAAAGGTCTCGTCAAACATGGCGGACTGCGTACCGGCCAGCACGAGGGAGCCTTTGGCGATCTTGGTTTCGCGCGGGGTGCCTTTGGCCAGGATGTAGTCCTGCTCGGCGTAGCGGGGGAGGACGGAGTTGCCGGGGCGGAAGCGCAGGGCCTCCCAGACGTAACGGCCGAGGAGGTCGTCGTTGTTTTCGCGGGCGGCTTTGATGGCACCCTGCAGCTCGGCGGGGCGGGTGAAGAGCTCGGCGAGGCATTTGCACACGGCGGCCTGGGTGGTCTCTCCAGCACCGATGAGCAGGCCGGCGGTGAGGATGATCATGCGGTCGTCGGTGATGCCCTGGACCTTGTTGGTGCCTTCCTTGAGCATGCGGGCGAGGATGGTGTCTTCGGCGTCCGGGTTCTTGGTGAGGAGGGCGCGCTTTTCGGTGATGAGGCCGCCGATGTAGGCCGTCATCTCGTGGCCGGCGCGGATGGCGTCTGCGTGGATGGGGGGCTCTGCCTTGATGTTTTTAAAGAAGTCGGCCTGCGTGGCGCGGGACCAGCGGAACATGGAGGCCTCGTCCGGGCCGGGGAAGCCGCCGTAGGTGCCGGTGAGGAGGATGGGCACGCGACGGGCGACTTTGTTGACGATCTCGATGCGGCCGATGGCTTTGCCGCTCTTGTCGGTGGTGGTCTGCGTGCCTTCGGCGATGGCCTTGTGCGCGAGTGAGACGACCTGGCTCTTGATGCGCGGGAAGTCGGCGGGCGACATGAGATGGCGCATGTAGGGCTTCTCGACGAGGTTGTAGCGCGTGTGGTCGCGTCCCAGCATGAAGGCGCCCATGCAGTCGTCCATCTTGGAACCGTAGAGGCGCACGGTGAAAGTGTCCCAGTTGTCCAGCACTTCGACGACGTCCTTGCGGTTGGCGACGAGGACGGTGGAGGTGAATTTAAGCCCGGCCTTGGTGGGCACGGGGGCGGTGGTGATGGTGGGGCGGTGCGCCCGCATCTCCTTGAAGGTTTCGATGGAGTTGTCCTGCAGCCAGCTGAAGAGGGTCTTGAGCTTCAGCACCTCCAGCCACTGGCGGTCGTAGTCTTTGAGGAAGGCCTGCGGGTCCGTGGGGTGCAGGCGGTTGATGGGCGCAAAGATGGAGCAGGAGACGACGCAGGCGGTGGCTGCGAGGGTGAGTGCGGTGGCGGCGGGTCGGAGTTTCATGGTGGCGCGTTGGGGAAGTGGGGGGCGGTGTGGGATTCGTGGGCTTTAGATTCGTCCTCGTTCTCCTACTCGAACTCGTCCTCGATCATAGCGTAGACGCTGGGTGATTCGTGGTGAGCTGCCCGAAAGAGGGGAAAGAAGGAGAAAAAGAGAAGGTGAAGTGATGGTGTGGCGTGTGGCTCGTCGGTCTGGAAATCTTCCTCCTCCTCTTCTTACTCCTACTCCTCCTCGATGAATGAGGGAGTGATGGGTGATGAGGAAGCGAGTGGGGCTGCAAACTGGGGCGGGGTGGACTCGTTGGATGGTTGAGCTGTTGAGGGCACTGGGAGCCGCACACGGAGTGTGCGGCCCACGCCGCGATGGGTGGGCGGGAGCGGTGGTGTTTGCGGGAGGTGGGTGCGGGGTCAGGAGACCCCACCACCTTGGGCATGGGCAGTCGGGTGCGCTGTGGCTATGGTGATTTTAAAATCGAGCTGATGGTGGTCTTGGCGGGGCTGTGCTGGCTTGGGGGCTGCAGGCTTTGGCGGCGGCTGGCTGGGGACAGCCAGCCCTACCTGGCGCTGAGTGGACTCGTTGGTTTGGTGGGGTGTTGAGGGCGCTGGGAGCCGCACACGGAGTGTGCGGACCACGCCGCGATGGGTGGGCGGGAGCAGTGGTGTTTGAATGAGGGGCTCCAGTTGCGGCGCAACTGGGCTACTTGGCTGGCGCAGGTGCGGGAAAAAAAATGCGGTGGGCGGATGCTGAATGTCTTTCTCTGCGTTTTTCCAATCTCTGCGGTGTCGGAGGCTCGGGGTTTATCTTTGAGCTTTTATCTTTGAGCTTTGTCTCCTGCTGGATCAGAGGCTCTTGATGAATTCGAGGAGTTCTTTGCGCTGTTCGTCGTTGAGCTCGGTGGTGCCGTATTCGTGGCCGGCGTTGGAGTTGCCAGGGAGGGCGGTGTCAAAGGTGAAGGAGGGCTTGCCGTCAAATTCGGCCATGTCCTTGTAGCCGCCCACGGCGGGGTCGTACTCGCGGGTGCCGAGGTGGAAGGTCTTGGAGCGCTGCGCGGCGGGGAGCAGGATTTCCTTGAGGTTGGGCACGGAGCCGTTGTGCAGATACGGCGGCGTGGCCCAGATGCCTGTGAGGGGGCGGGCCTTGTACTTCTTGGGGGCCATGGGCAGGCTGGTGTTGATGACAGGATTGGTGCGCAGGTTTTCCCGGCGTGTGTTGAAGTCGGAAAAAATGCGCTCGAGCACGGTGGTGTTGTCCTCTCCAGGGCCGCCAGGCACGTAGCTCTGGGCAGCGGCGTCGATGGTCTCTGCGGTGATCTCTCCTTTGGCGATGGTGATGTTGGCCTTGATGGACTCCAGCGGGTGCTCCAGCAGACCGCCGACGACGGAGTTGATGAGGGGATCGAGGCCGTTGGTCTCTGCGCCGATCTCCTTGCCCACGACTCCGGCCTGCTTGCGCCCGGCGAATTTTCCAGCCTTGCGGAGTTTGACCATGTTGTCGTACTCGCGGGGGTCGGTGCCTACTTTTTCGAGGTCCACGAGGACGGACTTGTAGTTCATGCCTTCGTTTTCACGGGTGACGACGGCGTGGCAGGAGGCGCAGTGCTTGTCGTAGTGGACGCGGCCTTTTTCAGCGAGGCCTTTGTCGATGGGCGGGAGGATCTTCTCAGGCCACTGGGGGGAGCGCAGGGTGGCCACCCACTGCTCCAGCAGGCCGATGTTTTCGACGATGATGGAGGACTTGTACTTGTGCGCTTTTTTGTCGTCGGGGATATCCATCTCTCCATACACGCCGAGGACTTCACCGCCGTTGCGGATGAGGGAGCCGATGTTCAGCGGGCCATTGGGGGCAAAGCCGGTCCACTGCACCACATCGGACTGGTGGGTGCCCCAGAGGAAGGGGTAGCTGACGGGGGCGTCTGAGGGCTGGGCGTTGTCCGGCATGTTGTTCATGTGGACCAGGACTTTGTTGAAGATCTGGCCGATGGCGTCTGTGCGGCCGTAGCCGTAGTGGGGCATGTTGGGGCTCTGGTAGTGGTTGGCCTCATTGCGCCAGTTCAGGGCCTCGGTGCGTTTTTTCAGGGCATCGCGCAGGGTGGTCTTGCCCTCGGTGGTGGCGCTCTGGCCCAGCACGGCGGCGGCAAAGCGGGTGAACTTCTCCTCATCCTCCGCGGTCTTCTTCATGGCGGCCACGAGGTTGAGGTCAAAGGCGTCCACATCGGCGATGGTCTGGCCGCCATCGATGCGGATGGTGGTGCCATTGTAGGCGATCTGGCCTGTGTGGCAGGCGGCGCAGGTCATGCCCAGCCAGGCTTGTTTCTTTTCATCGACCCCGCGCACAAAGCCGACCGGGAGGCCGTCGGGGTTCCACCGGGCATCGGGGCCGGTGGGCAGGTAGCGGAGGGCGCGCATGTTGTCATCGCCCCGGAAGAGCGCCTGGCTGTCGGCCATTTCGAGCGCGAGAAACCACTCATACGGCAGGATGCGGGAGCCCTGATTGGTGAAGTAATAAGCCTGCTGCGTGCGGACGGACCAGCCCTGCTCCAGATTGATGGCGTTGTCCCGGGAATTCACCACAGGTGTGCCGGTGGCGATGATGTGGCCGGCGGAGAGCCTGAAGTAAAGGAGCACGCCTGCGATGAGGACGAGCGCGATGATGGGCAGTGGCTTTTTCATGGTAGGGTGTGGTGTATGCTTTTCGAAAATCTTCCTCGTCCTCCTACTCGAACTCGTCCTCGATCACTGAGTGAACGCAGGGTCATTCATGAGGAAGTGGCCGCAAAGAGGCGCAAAGAGGAACAAAAAAGAGAATGAGGTGTGGTTTGTGGCTCTGGGCTTGGGAATCTTACTCCTACGCCTGCTCGATGGATGAGTGAGTGGTGGGCGAGATGAGGTGCGTGTGGGACTGCAAACTGAGAACTGAGAACTGAAAATTGGGGCGTCAGGTCTTGGGCCAGGCGCTGCCTTTGAGCAGGCCGCGGGCGTCGAGGGCGCTGCGATCCACGCCTTTGAGGATCTCTTTCATGAGGGTGACGCTGCCTGGATAGACGAAGTACGCGCCGTGGATGGGGATGCCGTCGATGAGGGGGATGCTGTCGTACTGCGCGGGAAAGAAGCTGGAGCAGTCCACCTGCCACACATTGTCCACACGGCCGCTGACGCTGTCTGTAGGCGGGCTCTTGGCCAGGCCGCTGCGGCCCAGGCGGCGTGTGCCAAAGTGCTTGAGCCCGGAGGAGGCGCCCAGCACGGTGTCGCGCCCGGTGTACAGGGCGGTGACGCGGTAGGTGAGATTGGCCAGGGCGCTGCCATCGGCGCTGTCCTGGCAGCCGGGCTCAAAGAGGTCGTTGTCCACATCGGCGGCCACCATGAGGATCTGGTTCACCAGGGAGATGGCGAGGGGCTGGTTTTGCCGCTTCCAGCAGGCGCCCATGGCGCGGTGGAGGAGGAAATTTCCCATGCTGTGGGCGATGATGGAGATCTTGGCGCGGCAGGCGTCAGAGGGGTCGTTTTGCGCGTCCTTCTGCTTCACGAGCAGCCAGTCGTGCAGGCGGCTGAGGATGTCTGTAAAGTCGGAGGCGCAGGCCTGGGCGTGCTCGCGGTCAGGCAGGTAGCCGAGAATGCTGCCGAGGGAGGGCCAGTCAAAGGAGATGCAGAGGCCGAGGCCGTCCGGCCCGGCATAGATGTCACGCGTGAGCTGCTGGTAGCGCTGCGCGGCATCGGTAAAGCCGTTGTTATACCCGTGGATGAAGAAGCCCACGTGCTTCTGCTCCTGGTGCGCGGCGATCTGGCTCAGCATGGGCATGGCCGCCGCCGGCTGGCCGCTCTGCGTGGTGAAGGCGTCTGTGGTGGCCTGGGAGACGAGGGGAAAGGCCAGCGCCGCGGCCTTGAGCTGCGTCTCAAAGACTGTGGGGGAGACGCTGTCCCATTTGTCGATGGTGCGCGCGTCGTCGTCGGTGGTCCAGTAGGAGAGCTTGCCGATTTCGTCCGTGGGCTTGCCCTGGCGGAACAAGCGATTGCTGATCATCCAATATTTCGGCATAACAATAATGCTTAAGTTAAGACTTGGTTTATCAAAGTCTTATTTCTGCCACCCATGAAAGTAAACGCAAAAATGCCGAGGAGTCATTTTTACATAATCATTTATGGTCAATGTTTAGACGCATGAGGAAAAGCCAGAAAATGCGCGCCCCCGCAAGCACTGACAGCGGATACATATTTTTTGAATGTGGATTTTGTGGGCGGTGGGGTGCCAGCCTGTGGTATGCCGCGGCAGCCACCCGCCTCCCCTGCCCTGTGCTGTCGGCATGACGGGCGCGGAGTGTGCTCGACAAAGAATGGCGCGGGCCGTAGCGTGGCCAAAAAAAATGGACGTGCCGCAGCCTCTGCGTCCGCCAGTCAGATCACATCCCCCGCATGCGCACCTGGTTTTCCCTGCCTTTGTTTTTCTTCATGGGCCTGCCCCTGCTGACTGCAGCAGCACTGATGGCGGCAGATGTCTTTTGCTTTCACTGGACGCGCGAGCTGGAGGAGACCGAGCTGGTGGTGGTGCGTGGCACCGTGGAGAGTACGAAGGTGGTGCCGCCGCCTGAGAGCGGATGGCTGCGCAAAAAATCGAAGGGCTATGTGGAGCTGCGGCTGGCGGGGCAGGAGCATCCTTTCCGGTTTGATCCGGAGTGGGCCTCCATCATCGCTTATCTGGCACCAGGCACACAGGTGAGAGTGTACATGCCCCCTGATGTGATGAAGCAGCCGCTGAAGCCGGGCCTGCTCAACCGGCAGCCGAGCTACTGGCCGCTGCTGCTACGGCTGCAGGATGGGTGGCATGATGTGCGCCTTTCCCGGCATAATGAGAATGCGCGGGGCAATCTGCGCAGCATGCCGTGGCTGAGCCTGCTGCTGGCACTGATGGGCTTGGGCATGAGCACCCAGCACTTTGCCCGTTATCTGAAAGAGAGTCGGCGACTCAAGTACCAGCCGCGGCGCAAGCCGCTGAAAGGCCGCCTGAAGTTGCGCTGCTGAGTCGCGTGCGGCCTGCAGTTTCAGCCCTACTTCACGCAGCACTTGAAGAAGCAGACGATCAGCGGCGGGGTGAGCAGAAAGATCCACGTGGCGGGATCATGGAGATCCCGTGAGCTGAAGCTGTGAAAGGGCGAGGCCGTGCCGAGGATGCCGTGAAAGACGAGCAGGATGAGCGCCGAGATGCCGCACACCCAGAGCATGGTACGCCGCGCCAGCCCACCCTCAAACCACGCAAAGACCGTCAGCGTGGCCAGCCCCAGGAAGACAAACAGAAAGCCGTAACACGCCAGCACCAGCAGGATGAACCACAAAGGAGGAGCCGCGTAGGCGATGACTGGGAAGGCCGGCGTCATGAGGGTGTGACACTGGATAACATGCCCGGACGCATTTGAAAAGCCGCGCCGCAGGCCCCAGCACCCCCAGCACGGACTTTAATCCGCAGCAGGTCATCAACTGAAAGCGGGCGGAGCCGGGTCTGTGAGCCACGCCAGCCCCCTGGCCTCTTGCGCGACAGAGCGTGGTGAATGATGTGTCCTTGAACAAACATCGCGCTGGATGCGCACACGCTCTCTGCGGGATAAGCGCCCCGCGCGCGGCGCAGTGCTGCGGACTAAAGTCCGCGCTCCTCGGGCGCTGGAGCAGGATGGTGGCACTGGGGCGCTGGCGGGAGAAACACAGCCGCATGCACCCGATGCGCAGCCTTTTTCTTATGAGCACGACGCAGCAATGATTTGACATTCTTTTCATTTCCTCAGAAAAGCGGCGCATGTTTTTCCCAAAGCTTTCTGACAGGACGAGGTGTGCCCGGGCGATGACGAGTGCGGCGGCGGCGCTGCTGTGCGCGGTGTCCCTCACGGGCTGCCACATCTACCGCTTTAACGTGCAGTATGCGCCCAATCCCGCCACGCCACGGCGCTACGCCCCGGGGGAGCAGAACGAGCCAAAGCAGATCAATGTCTTCTTTGACGGCACGTCCAACAACTGGATGGCACGCACCAATGTGCGGCGCAGCTTTGAGCAGCAGGCCGTGGCGGAGGACCCGCACTCACCCTGCATCTACGTGGAGGGCGTGGGCGTGCGCACGCTCACCGGCAAGGCCTTTGGCTGGGGCATCAAGGACCGCGTGATCGACGCGTACTGCTTTCTGGCCAAGTACTGGAACGTGGGCGCCAGGGACGACATCCACATCTTTGGCTTCAGCCGCGGGGCCTTTGAGGCGCGCATGCTGGCGGGCCTGATGGCGCACTGCGGCCTGCCGGACGCCACCCATCTGCAGACGCAGGACGTGGCGCAAAACAAGATCCGCGACAAGCAGCTCAAGGCGCTGGCCACCGCCGTGTACGACTACTGCGCCCTGCGCCTCACCGACCCGGAACCCAAGGATGGAAAGAGCATCCCGCTGAAGGTGTGGAATGACACGCTGAAGGCCAATCAGGCGCAGCTGCGCGCGCAGCCCTTCAGCCAGGGCTGGGTGTTTCACGATCCGGAGATCGAGCTGCTGGGCATCTGGGACACGGTGCCCGGGCTGCCCTTTACCAAGCTGCGCAACGACGGCGAAGTCATCCCCGGCAGGCCGCAGCGCTACAAGGTGCGCCCCTACCCCAACATCAAGCTGACCGTGCATGCGCTGAGCCTGGATGAGAAGCGCAGCCAGTTCCACCCGCTGATCGTGGGCCCGCCCATCGATCCCTCCTGCAAGGTGTACGAGGTGTGGTTCCCCGGCGCGCATTCAGACATCGGCGGCGGGTACGAAGACTCGAACGACATGGCCGGCACCAGCCTGGCGTGGATGGACGAGGTGATGAAAAACGAGGGGCTGATCAAGCGCACGCACAGCTTTTACCGCGACGCCCACGGCATCCTGCATCATCCGGAAAAGAATGCCTTCAGCAGCATCGGCTCGCACGAGCAGGCGCGGCATGTGCCGTATGGATCTCACGTGGACTTCTCGGTCTTCAAGCGCGCCAACCTGGAGCCGCACCCGGAGGAGGGCCTGCCCGCAGGCGTGGTGTACGAGCCCACGCTGCACGTGGCGCAGCCGGACGGCGGCATCAAGACGCTGAAAATCGCCGGTGCCACAAACTACCAGCCTGCAGCAGCCCGCCAGATGCTGCAGAGCGTGGGCCTGGACCTGTACGATCCAAAGCAGAACATCGAGAACCGCCCCGAAGGCCTGCCGCTGACGCTGAGCCAGATGAACGTGGAGGTGAAGACCGTTGCCAAGCCCGCCCCCCCTGCCCCGACCAAGAGCACCCCCGCCAAACCAAGCACCGCCGGAGACGCCGCGTACCCGCAGTAGTGCGCTGGCCCATATGGAACCGTGGCAAGGCGGAGATAGACGACTGAAAGGAGCCTGCAGGGTGAGCGCAGCGAATCAATCAATGCGGTCGCGCAGATGCGAGGCGCAAGCCTGCATCGGAGCTACCGCTTTCGTGCGTCTCGTGGTTTGCGTGGGCTGACTGACACGCGGGTGCCACCCTGCACGCGCGCCTTCGTTGTGTTAACCCATCTGTGGACTTTATTCATGCCGCAGATTCGGCCAATCAGGAAGCACCGATGGGCATGCGCCCGACATGCGATGCCGAATGATGAACACGATGCCGACGATCAAAAAAAGTGTGCTGATAGTGGACTCCCAGACCATGTTTCGGGAGGCTCTTGTGCCCTGCCTGGAGCGTGAGTTTCCAGATTTCACCTTCATCACCGCACCGACCTTGAAGGAGGCGCGGCAGCTTCTGGAGCACCACGCCTTTGATATTCTGATCACGGATATCTCCGGGCTGGAAAGCACGGGGCTAGAGATGATCCTCCAGGCAAGAGATCTGTCCCCCGGCACCAAGGCCATCATTCTGGCAGGTGAGCTGAGCTCGTTCTGGGTGCACCGCGCCATCCGCGCGGACGTACCAGGCATCGTTGCCAAGACCAGCCCTATGAACGAGCTGATCTGCGCCATCCATGCTGTGCAGCGCGACCAAAAGCATCTTTCGCCAGAGATTGCACAGCAGTTTATCGAGCACATCAGCTACTCGCAAACGGGCGATCCCATGAACTTGCTGAGCCGCCGGGAGTTGGAGGTCTTTGTGCAGATCGGCCACGGGCGGCCGCTGAAGTCGATTGCCCAGGAGCTTGGACTTTCGCCACAAACCGTCGCAGTGCACAAGCACAACATTGCCAAGAAGACTGGGATTGCATCCAGCGCCGCGATCGCACGCTACTGCATAGAGCATGGAATGCTTAACCTGAGACCTGCGCAGACCGAGCTCAGAACCCGCGCTGATGAGCCGGGCGCCGCTGCCGCCTAGACTCAGGCCACACTTACCGCGACCTCACGCAAGGAAGCAAAAGAAGCGCGTAATCATGCATATCACATAATATTGTGTGATGGCATTAATAGTTTTTCCATGGTCTTTTTTGATCATGCATACATCTGCACCACACAGCCAGATCCATCTTGTGTTAACCCATTGCAAGACTTTCCTTATGTCAGATGAGGCGCGACTAAATCACAGCGGCAAACAAAAAACAACAACCGCACCCCCATTACTCAAATACAATGAAAAGAGACGTCTTGGTTATCGACAGTCATGCCATGGTGGCGGAGTTTCTGCTTTCATACCTTGAGCAGACGTTTAAGCGCTTTGCTTTTACCAAAGCTGGCTCCACCAGGGAAGCTCGAGGCCTGATTGGATCAAACTCCTTTGAAATGATCATCACGGAAATTTCGGGCCTTGATAGCACTGGAATATCCCTCATTAAAGATGTGAAGGAGCTGTCGCCAAAGACCCGCTGCATCGTTCTTACCGCAGAAGCCAATGCCTTCTGGGTGGATAAAGCTCTTCGGGCTGGCGCCTACGGATACGTGACAAAAAAGAACCCAAGCACGGAGGTGCGGAAGGCGCTGGACGCGGTGTCTCAAGGAAGAAAGTACCTCTCTCCAGATGTGTCTCAAAGCTTTGCCGAGTACTTCAGCTTTTCGCAGAACCGCATCCTGCACGGGGTGCTGAGTCCGCGTGAGCTGGAGGTGTTTCTGCAGATCGGTCTGGGGAAGTCGCTCAAGACTATCTCCTTCGACCTGAACTTGTCTTCCAAAACAGTGTCGGTTCATAAGTTCAATATCTCAAAGAAAACCGGTCTAAACTCCAGCGCCAGGATCGCGCGCTACTGCGTAGAGAATGGTTTGATCAGAAGCGCTGCTTAGGACATACCATTTTATAGCATTTTATTATAATTTTATAATATAAAATAGGTTTAATCCGCTCACCGTAGCTGTGAAACTCAAAAACACCAGCTATGCCCCAGAATCCATGCCAAACATTGAATTCACTACCCAGACAGCTGCTTCTGGACTCCCTGCGCACCACCACGACAGAAGCAGCCGATCACATGGCGCATGAAGTTCTGCGTACATTCATCCGCCTTTTGGGAGGCGGAAACGCCTGGGTGACCAGACTCGCAGGCCAGCGGAACCACGCTGTACTGCGGCTGGGTTCAGATTACGTGGTAGACCTGACGGTGGACCGCGTGCTGATGAACACTCAGATCGCCACAGCAGCACAGCCTGTTTTGCTGATGCCATGGATCAGCCAAAAGGTGCTTTGCGCCAGCCTTTCCTATGGCTATGAAAGCGAAGGTTCCACCTTCATGCTGAGTTTTATGCTGAATCACGAGTTCATACTTTCCGATGACCTAGCCGCATTGGTGGAGGGAATGCGCTGCAGCCTGCAGGCACTGATAGGCCGTCGGATCTCCCGGCAGCGGCAAGATGCCATGGACTCGAAAGGACTAGCCAAGCTGGCGGGGTGCACAGCCTGCAAACAAGCGCAGGCAGCCAGCTGGCCGGGTTGGAGCTACTGCGACTTCCGTTTTCTGAGCAACCTGTAGCAGCCAGCGCAGCACTCCCTTTGTGAGCGCTGCGCCTTGATTCTATACCGTGAGGTTCTGGCAGGGATGCATGATGGTGCTGACGCTGACGCGATGCCCCTGACGAAGACGACGCATTTCAACTCGGCCAAGTGGGGCTTGGATTAAAGCGACGACGCTCAGGACGCCTGTGGTGTGCAGCAGCCTGAGCACCGGCACTGCGCGTCATGCGGTGGAGATTCTAGATCGGTGTAAAACAGCCTCGCTGCGGGAGACGGTCACTCCCAACACTGCTTCACCTATTGATCGTCCATGCATCACTCAGGCAGTGGCGCTAAAGTTTGAAGCATAGCTGGCGACGGTATTTCCGACCGCCGCCAGCCCAACAGCCTCAACACAGGTAACACTGCCTGTGCAGAGATAATAGACACTGTGGCCTCTAGCAGCCTTGGGTGCCAACCGTAGCTTGGGGTAACTCAAAGCTTTCAAAAATAAGGTTAACCCAAGGCAGCATTCGTGAAGCAGCAAAAGCACAAAGTATAGGTATCATCATGCTTATAGCCCCTTCGAGCCCCCATTTTGATTCACCTGCCCCCTACTACGTCAATGTCAGCAGCCAGCAAAACACCTTCTCCTGGGCGGCGCTTTACTCGCTGGACACCGCGTGCTCGCTGCTGGGCTGCAGGCATGCCTGGGTGACGAGCCACGCGGCGGATGCGTGCCACATCCTGCTGCGCAGGGAGCAGACGATGGAGCTTGATCCCGGGCTTCAGGAAATCATTCTTAACCAAGCACAGCTCGCATCCCAGTACAGCATGGAGACGGTGCCGTGGTGGAGTGGCACTCTGCTGTTTCTGGGACTCACCACGGGCCTGGCAGCGGATGGCCGCAAGTATGTGCTGGGCATGCAGTTTGAGAAAGGCTTTGAGCTGACCGAGCGGCGCGCCGGTGTGCTGGACGGCCTGCGCTGCAGCCTGCAGACGTACGTCAGCCGGCTGCAGCACGTGCCTGCTGAGCCACTGGCCGCCGCAGCCCCGGGCCACCAGCCGGTGACGTGCAGCTGCTGCCGCCGGGTGCATACGCCACAGCATGGCTGGATGCACTGGGATGACCTGCGGCTGATGACCACCGGGCGCGGCAGCTCCCACACGGTCTGCGAGAAGTGCGCAGACGCGCTGTATTCTGATGTGCTGCAGAACGAATTGTAGTATTTTTAAAAATTAATGAGAAATAAAGCCCCACGTCGAGCCAAAGGCAGTCTTACGCGGATCGCACTGGTGGAGGACGACCCCGTTTACCGCGCCTACCTCTCAGGCCTGCTGAAGAACACGCCCGAGGTGGAGCTGGTGCATGCCTGGGAGAGCGCCGAGGCGCTGGTGGCCGACAGGCGCTTTCTGGAGGTGGACCTGCTCTTCATCGATCTGGAACTGCCGGGGCTCAGCGGGGTGGAGCTGATCGCCAATCTGCAAAAGCTGCCCACACCACCACTGTGTGTGATGCTGACCTCCTCCAGCGATCCTGAAGACGTCTTTGCGGCGATGCGCAGCGGCGCCTCAGGCTATCTGGTGAAGACGGCGGACCCGGAGATTTTTGCAGAGCGGCTGCGGCAGATCATCTTGGATGGCGTGAGCCTGAGCCCGGTGATCGCGCAGATGCTGATGGATGAATTCCGCCATAGCTCGATTTCCCCCGCCCAGAAAAAAAGCGCTCTGCGCAACCTGACCTCCCGTGAGCAGCAGGTGCTGCATGAGATGGCCCGGCACGGCAACGCCAAAGAGGTGGGCGCCGCCCTAGGCCTGAGCCACGAGACCGTGCGGGTGCACATGAAGAAGATCTACCAGAAGCTGCACGTGAAGTCTAAAGAGGAGGCCCTGCAGGTGCTGGCGCAGCAAAAGAAGAATTAGCGGCTGCACACTAAGTACCAGGAACCAGCATTTTGTGGTAGGTGCATGGCTGAATGATGACGCGGGCGCGCGGGGTGTTGCGGGACACAAAGCTTATCGGCGGCGCGGGAGCGCTGGGCGTTGCGTGCGCGTGAGGGATCGGGACGATCCCTCTCCGCCTGACGCGGGGCGTGGTTTTACAAGACCTGGCGGAGGTCGGTTATGGCTTGCTCGGTGGCGGCCTGGAGCCTTTGGGCGCAGTCGGCTGGGATGGGGCTGCGGCTGCGGACGGCGGTTTCCAGGGCGGTGCAGTTTTCCGCCACGGCGGTCATGCCAAAGAGGGCGCTGGCTCCGCGCAGGGCGTGGGCCTCGCGGCCTGCGGCGGTCCAGTCGGACTTATCGAGTGCTTTCTACAGGCGCGAGAGCCTGCCGGGGGCCTCCTCCAGCCAGAGCGCGGCGATGTGCCGCGCCTCCTGGGCGCCGAGCTGCGTGGACAGGCGTTGCAGCGCGGCGGCGGTGGCGTTTTCCGGCGCAGGCGGCGGCACGGCTGGGGCGGGCGCTGCGGCATCATGTGCCGGGCGCACGAGGTCTGCCAGCAGGGCCTCCAGCGTTTCGGTGTCAAAGGGCTTGGTCAGATAGTCGTCCATGCCGGAGGCAAGGCAGCGCTCCCGCTCCTCGGGCAGGGCGCTGGCGGTCATGGCGATGATCTTGCAGTGCGCGCCGTCCAGCTGCTCCATCTGGCGGATTTTGCGCGTGGCGGCGTGGCCGTCCATGATGGGCATCTGGCAGTCCATGAGGATGGCGTCATAGGGCTGCCTGCGGAAGGCGGCCACGGCTTCGCGGCCGTTGGCGGCCACGGTGTAGGTGCAGCCAAAGGATTCGAGAAGCAGGCAGGCCAGGCGGGCGTTGACGCGGTTGTCCTCGGCCACGAGCACGCGCAGGCCCAGGCGGCGGCGCTGCGGGGTGGTCTCCGGCGTGCAGGCGGGGGCGGAGAGCTGCCAC
>APMI01012811.1_pt1 | contig 31351 bp, 23 predicted proteins | sample 667938 | NCBI WGS metagenome assembly APMI01 (sample SAMN01084076, study PRJNA167559) | wastewater metagenome | biome: Wastewater | place: Denmark: Ejby Moelle, Odense | collected 2011-11-28
GGCCGACGGCGACAGCGAGATCGCCGGCCGCGCCAGCGTCGTGCGCGGACCGGGCGGCCTGCCGCTGCTCAAGCCGCCTTATGGCCGCATCACCGCGATCGATCTCAATCGCGGCGCGATCGCGTGGACCCGCGCCAATGCGCCGGGCGCGCGCGACCTGCCGATGTTCCGGCCCTACAATCCCGGCTGGATCGGCACGACCAGCCGCACCGGTCCGCTGCTGACGCGGACGCTGCTGTTCCTGGGCGAAGGCCCGCACAGCCCGGCGCAGTCGCGCAAGATGCTCTGCGCCTACGACAAGGCGACAGGGGCGCTCCGGGCAGAGATCCCGCTGCCCGATCACACGCTGGGGCCGCCAATGACCTACATGGCCGGCGGCCGGCAGTTCATCGTGTGCGGCATGGGCTTCCGCAAGGCGCCGCACAGGCTGGTCGCGCTGGCGCTGCCCTCAACCAGGAAGGAACCATGATGGCCGACCATCTTTCCCGCCGCCAAGCCATGGCCGGTGGCGCCGCGGTGCTGGCCGCGCTGGCTGTGCCGCAACCCGCCCTGGCGACCGGCGCGATCAAGCACTACATCCTGATCGAGCTGCTGCCAGGGGCCGATCAACTGGCGCTCGACCGCTGGTACATGACCTTTCACGCACCCCAGGTGCGGCGGGCCTATCAGGCTTGGCAGCGCGATTACCTCTCGTTTCGCGCCTATCTGCCGCCGGAAGAAGCCGTGCGTCGCTTCCATGTCGCGTTCGGGCGCATGACCGAAATCCACTTCGACAGCATCGACGATTTTCGAGAAAGCCGCCGCAACGGTCTCTATGGCGGCGATCTCGCCTCGTTCACCCCGCCGCCGGGGGGCTGGGCCGGCAACCGGCTGTTCCGCAGCACCACCGCGACGATCCCGGTCAATCCGGACACGCTTTACCTGTCGAAACCCACCCCGCCCAGGGACATGCCCTACCTGCGCTGGATCGTGTTCCTGCGCTATCCGGCCAATGTTCCGACGGCAGACGCGGATGCCTGGTTCGACAAGGTTGCCGCGCCGGAAATCGTGGTGCGGCCGGGTCTGCGGCGGTTCGGTCTGTACCGCGCGGTCAGCGAACGATCGGAATATCCCCGCGTGATGGAACTGTGGTTCGACAGCTATGCCGACTGGCGTGCCGCGTTCCTCGATCCCGAACTCCGGTTCACGCCACCGCCGTGGGGCAGCGCGTTCCCGTTCGCCGACACGCTTTCCATGTTCGTCGGGGAAAATCCCGACATCGATTTCATTCATGACGATCGGGTAGTGCCTTGAATACCTTTGCCGCCGATGCCGTTTCCCACGAGAACGAAAGCCACCTTCTCGATGATCTGCTGCGCCGTATCGCGGCCAGGCATCCACACGCGCCGGCGCTTGGAGAATGCGAGACGGCAATCGATTTCGCCACGCTCGACGGGCGCGTTCACCGCGTCGCCAACGGTCTCGTCGCTTCCGGCAGCGCGGGCGATCGGATCGCCATCGTCGGGCGCAATTCGGCGGAACAAGTCGAGCTGTTGCTGGGCATCGCCCGCGCCGGGCAAGTAGCCCTGCCCGTCAACTGGCGTCTCGCCGCGCCGGAAATCCGGTATATCCTCGGCCATTCCCGCGCGACGCGCGTCTTCGCGGACCGGGAGTTCGCCGGCATAGTGGCGCAGGCGATGGAGGGAAGGCCGGTGCCGCTGATCGTGCTCGACGAGGCGGGGGCGGAGGGTTTCGCGGCCTGGCGTGACCGCCAGCCGGACACGCCGGTCGAGCGCCCGGGAAGCGCCGAAGACGTGGTGCTCCAGATGTACACCAGCGGCACTACCGGACTGCCGAAGGGCGTGATGCTCACCAACGCGAGCGTCATGGCCTCGATCGCCCTGTTCAGCCGCCCGCCGCTCGATCTCGACACGTCCGACGTGATCTATGCCCCCGCTCCGATGTTCCACATCACCGGGATCGGCCCGGTGCTGCGATCGGTTCAGTCGGGTGCGCGGCTGGTGCTGGCCAGCCAGTTCGTGCCGGACGAGGCGGTGCGCGTGATGGCGCGCGAAGGCGTCACCTATACCACGCTCGCCCCCGCGATGATCCAGGCCTGCCTTGCCGCGCCATCGTTCCGCGACGCCGCGCCCACCGCGTTGCGCATGATCGTCTATGGTGGCTCGCCCATTGCCGAATCCGTCCTGCGCGAAGCGCGCGAGCGGATGGGGTGCGCTTTCGCGCAATGCTACGGCCTGACGGAAACCACCGGCCCGGTCACGCTGCTGACGCCGGAGGACCATGCGCCGGGCGCGCAGCGGCTGCTGTCGTGCGGGCGCGCGGCCGACGGAATCGAAATCGCGGTGATCGACGCGGACGGCGCACCCCTCGCGGCCGGGGAGACGGGCGAGATCGTAGTGCGCGGAGACATCGTCATGTCGGGCTACGCCGATGACCCCGAGGCCACCACGCAGACGATCCGCGCGGGATGGCTGAAAACGGGCGACGCCGGTTATCTGGACGACGAAGGCTATCTCTTCATCCGTGATCGCGTGAAGGACATGATCGTTTCCGGCGGCGAAAACGTCTATCCGGTGGAAGTCGAGAACGCGCTGCTTGATCATCCCGCCATCGCGGACGCGGCCGTCATCGGCGTGCCCGATCCACGCTGGGGCGAGGCCGTGCTGGCGATGATCGTGCCCGCCTTCGGACATGCCCTGACCACGGACGAGGTTACCGCCTTCTGCCGCGACCGGATCGCCGGATACAAATGCCCGCGGGAATTCCGTTTCGTCGACATGGTGCCACGCAACGCCGCCGGCAAGATTTTGCGTCGCGAATTGCGCGCGCCCTTCTGGGAAGGCCGGGAAAGACAGGTAGGATGAAAAACGGCGATGACGTCCGTCAAAACTCCCCGCTCGAAGCGGCGGGCACACGGTAATCGGGAAAGGATACAGGCCATGATCTCAGACGGTACTTCACGTTCCCTGCCGCTCCCCCGCCGCGCCCTGCTGGGTACGGCGGGCGCTCTGTCGTTCGGCGCGGCGCTACCGGCACGCCTGCTTGCGGCCGACGATCCCGATGCCGGCATTCGCGCCGCGTTCTATTATGCCTTCACGCTGTATGAGTTCGCGCGAAACGAACAGGCGCTGGCCCGATGCGTCGGCGCGCCCGGCACGCTCAACACCATTGTCCGGCGTTCGCAGCTGTCCGACTGGCGTTCCCGCAACGTGACCGCGCCCAACAACGACACGATCTATTCGTCCTGCCTGCTCGACCTGTCGGGTGGTCCGATGGAACTGGCAGCGCCCACCGTGCGTGATCGCTATCTGTCCATCGCCTTCATGAACGCGTTTACCGACAACTTCGCCTATGTGGGCACGCGCGCGACCAACGGGAACGGCGGCCGCTTCTGGATCGCGGGACCGGAATGGCAGGGTACCGCTCCCGACGGCGTGCAGCTGTTCCGGTCGAGCACGAACGATGTCTGGATGCTGGCGCGCATTCTGGTCGACGGGCCTGGCGATCTTCCCGCCGCAGAGGCCGTGCAGCAACAGATCACCATATCGGCCCCGGCGGGCCGCCAACCGCCGCGTGGCTTTACGGTCGCGGCCCAGCCGCAGGCGAACGATGCCGCCAATTTCCTTGCTGTCGTCAACGAGCTGATCCGCCGTTCGCCGGGACGCAAGGGGGAACTCGCGCGCGCCGGGCAGTTCGCCGCCTGGGGCATCGGCACTGAAAAGCAACCCTCCCCTGCCCTGCTCGCAGAATGGACGCGTTTCCTGCCGATCGGGATCAAGGACCTGCGCGAAGGCTTCCTGTTCCGTGATCTGGTCGTCAACGGGTGGAGCTACCAGCCCCGCGGCGTCGGCAATTTCGGCAGCAACGACCGTCTTCGGTCGCTTGTGGCGCTGGGTGGGATCGCGGCGCTCGGGGAACAGGAAGCGATGTACTTTCATGCCAACTTCGATGCGCACGGCGCACGTCTGTCGGGCCAGAACGCCTATCGCTGGAGAGTGCCGCCCGGCGGCGTTCCGGCCAAGGCGTTCTGGTCGCTGACGATGTACGACGCGCAGCCGGACGGCCGCTACTACCTCGTCGAAAATCCGATCGGGCGCTATTCGATCGGCGACCGCACGCCCGATCTCGTGCGCGAACCGGACGGCAGCACGGTGATCTGCATCCAGCGCGAACGCCCCGAGTCCCCCCCCCCCCGCCGGCCCCATGCGGCTTGCGCTGCGCGCCTATCTGCCGAAAGACGAGCTGATCGACCGCAAATGGCGAGTGCCGCCGCTCGAACAAGTCTGATCTTCAGGCCGTCGCGCCGAGAATCAATGCCTTGCAGGCCGCGATCACCGGCGCAACGAAATCGGGCGACACGCAACGCGCATCGTCGCCTTCGACGTGATGGTAACGGTGCGCGCCGAAGATACCGGCCACGCGCCGGTGCCCCGCCGCAAGGATCGTCGAAAGCTCGCCGGCCGCGCCGGCACTCGCCGGATACGCCATTTCAAGGCCGGGCAGCCCCGCGAACGCCCGCTTCGCCAAGGGCAGGAGGTCAGCGCCAACCGCCAGGAATCGCTGCGGATCCGCGCTGGGCAGCGGCAGCAGCCGCCCTCCGCCCGGTTCATGCCAGTCGCGCGCGGCGACATTGGCGCCAAGATGCAGCCACAGCGCCGTGCGTTCCGGCAGCGGAGCAAGCGCGTCGAGCGCATGTTCCGATCCGAGGTTTTCGTACTCGTGCCCGCTGTTGCACAGGAACAGGAGATCGTGCCGCGGCAGGGCGGCGCCAGCCCAGCGCGCCAGCGCCAGCCACGTGACGAGGCCGGGACCACGTTCTCCGGCGCAGGTCGTCCAGCCTGAACGCGGTGTGGACACGACCAGCGTTCCCGCACCGCCGCGCCGCCATCGGCCAGCGATATTGAACGCCTCCCGGCGACCGGCATCCCCGTCGAGGAAAAGCGTGGCGGCCTCCCCTGCCTGCGCCAGCGCGCGGAACGGTGCAGCCGCCTTGGGTGCAAGGACGGCGGCAGGAACATCGACCATGGCCTTGTTCCCGTCCGCGTTGAGCGCGATGGCCTCTCCGGTGGGGCCATTGGTTACCAGCAGGATCGCGGCGGCACCGGCTGCCGCGACGGCGCGCAACGTCTCGGCGACCGGCCGCGCCAGCGCGCTCGACCATCGCGCATAGGGCAGTTCAACCATGACGATCGCACCGGACAGACCCGATGCCGGCACCAATCCGGGCTCCACGCGCACCAGCTTTCCGGTCTGCCCGGCCCCGCCCGTCGGCGTGACGATGGCAAATGGCAGCACCGCCGCCCGCGCCGCGCCGCTCACCAGTTCCGTGCGCCGCGGGGAGAAGAACGGTACGCTGAACGCCTGCCGTTCGGTCTGCGCGCCGGCCTGTTTCAATTGCTGCTCGATCCACGCGCCGCAGGCGGTATCGCCGGGGCCTCCCGACGCCTTGTTGCCAAAGCCGACGTAGCGGTCGAGGTCCGCTGCGATGGCATCCCGGGTCGGTCCGGCCGGATGTGCCTGGGCAGCAATAGGCAGGGCCGGCGTGAGCGCCATGGCCTTGATGATGGACCTGCGGGTGGAGCGTGTCATGGTGCGGGTGCAGAGCCTGATCGTTCGAGCCGGAAGCCTAGCCGGCTAGCGCGAAACTCAGCAGAAATCGAGCGGCAGGGCGGTAGTTTTCTTGAGCTGCTTCATCACGATGAACGTGCGGACGTTGTCAATCTCCTCCCCGATCAGGAGCTTCGCCGAGAGGAACTCGCTGTAGCTTTCCAGATCATGGGTATAGACCCGCAGCATGAAGTCCATCTCCCCCGTGGTGTAATCGCACGAGATCACTTCGGGCAGCGCTTCGATCCGCGCGCGGAACAGGCGCTCGGCCTCGCCAGTCTGCGAGCGCAGCTTCACCGCGATATAGGCGGAAATGCCCAGATTGAGCTTTGCCGGATCGAGGATCGCGGCGGTGCGTTCGATAAAGCCCTGTTCGCGCAGGCGATGCAACCGCCGCGAACATTGCGAGGGCGAGAGGTGAACGAGCGTGCTCAGTTCGCCAGGCCCCAGATCGCCGCGAATCTGGATGTGCTGCAGGATCTTGCGATCGAACCTGTCCAGCCGTTCCTGCGTCATCATATACTCCTGCCTGCCGCCTCCCGTGCCCAGAGGGCGGCCCTTTCCCGGATCACCAACGGCTTGTCACCCGGGCCAGACTTCGCGGAACAACCGATCGAAATTGCCGCCGATGACCTTTTCGACCACGCGGTCCGGATAGCCGGCCGCGTTGAGATCGGCCGCGATCATCTCCAGCCGGCGCGGGGCGTTGAGATCGGGCACAGTCACCGGGCTGTCCGCCTCGCCCGGCGCCCCTATTCCCGCCTTCTGCCGCGCCTCGGCTGTCTGGCGCACGATGTCCATGTAGGCGGGCGAAATGTCCACCGGGGTAATGCTCTGGTCGCTGCCGATCCCGACATGATCCTCGCCGCAAGTGTCCAGCGCGTGGCGCAAATGCCGGCGGAACAGCGCGCGCGAGGCCGCCACCGGATCGCGGCCGAGGAACGGCATCAGATAGAGGCCCACCACGCCACCCCGGTCGGCCACCGCGCGGAACGCCGTGTCGGGCAGATTGCGCTGGCTGTCGAACACCGCGCGGGCGCCGGTGTGCGAGATCGTGATCGGCCGGGTGGAGGCCTGCGCCGCCTGAATTGCGGTGGAGGGATTGGCGTGCCCCACATCGACCAGCACGCCCAGACTGTTCATGCGCGCCACCGCCTCGCGCCCCAGATCGGTCAGTCCTTCACTTTCCGGAAGCGAACTGCCCGCGCCGAGCGCATTGCGATCGTTGTAGGTCAGCTGCATGATCTTGACCGACATGGCGGCAAAGGCATCGATCAGGCCAAGATCGGTGCCGATCATGCCCATGCCCTGAAAGCCGAAGATCACGCCCAGCTTCCCCTCGCGCTTGGCCCGCGCGATATCGGCATGGTGGCGCACCAGCGTCAGGTAATCCGGATGACGCGCGATCTGGTCCAGCCAGAAGCCGATCTCCTTGACCGTCTCCGCCAGGCTGCCCGGCTTGCCCACGGTCAGGTTGATCGCGGTCATGCCGGAAGCGCGGACATTCTCCAGTTGCGAGGGCGTGAGCGGACCCGGCTTGGGGTAGGGTACGTTCCAGGTATTCGGCGAGGCCAGCGCGTCGATGACGATGGCGCGGCGGTAAAGCGCGCCGATCGCGGGTGGAACGCCGTTCGCCGCAGGTGCGGCGCTCGCCGTTCCGCCAGTGCCCGCGGCCAGCGTCGCCAGCATGCCCAGCGAAAAGGCGCGGCGATCCACCCCCGGCATTCCCTTACTGCCCTTCCGGGACCGGCGGCGGCGCGGGCGGCGCCTCGTCGGTCAATCCCAGTTGCTTCCAGTTGATCAGCGCGTTGTACAGCATCCGGAATTCACCCAGGTTCTGCCAGCGCCAGATCGGATTGGTGGCGAACATCAACACGCGGCCCGAACCATCGGGCACGTTGATGATCGCCGGACGGTCCTTCACCTGATCCGATCCGCGCATGAACCCGCTCTGCACGCCGTCCTTGCCGCCGGGAAATTCCATCAGGATCTGTCCCTTGAGCCTGTCCGGCACGGAAAACAGCGTGCTGGTCGCCCAGCGGACTGGCATCTTCTGGTCCTTGATGTCGGCATCGTAGCCATAGAAGATCGGGCTGGCGGGCTTGGTGACCTTGGCCGTCACCACGGGGCCGGGCGCGTAGAAATTGCCGCTGGCCTTGGTTTCGGACAAATCGTCCACCAGCCCGAAATCGACCGGCACCGCACTGGCATCGCCGGTGGTGATCAGCGTTCCGCCCTGCTCCACGAACTTCTGCAGTTCGGCCAGACCTTCCAGCCCCATGCCGCCGCGCACGTCTTCCGACGATCCGTAATCGCCCGAGAAGCGATAGCGGTCGGTCTTGGTATAGGGCAGCGGCTTGCCCTTCATCGGAATGTCGAAAACGATATCCTTCACCGACCGGCCCTGCATTGGCAGGATGATGACGTCGTAACTGGCGCGCAGGTTGCCCTTGCGGACCTGCTCCTTGTAGATCAGGTCATAGGACACGGCGTGCCGGTCCATCGCATAGCGCAGCCAGCCAACCTTCTCGCTCGATCCCCAGGTGCTGAACACCGCCGTGCGCGGCAGGACGGTGTCATGCGCGGGGGCATTCGGCTGGCCGGACAGCCCGATGGCTTCCAGCCCCAGTTCCTCGACCGCCGGCTTCAGCGCCGCATAGGCGCTGCCATCGACCAGGAACGACCCCGCCGGAACGGTTTTGCCGCCAGACTGGAAGGCCTTTTCGACCACCTTCACCGGCGTGTCCTTCAGCCGGTAGCGCAGCGTGGCCATGTTGACCGAGCCCTGATCGAGCACGGCATACGTGCGCGCACCGCCGCCGCTGATCCGCCCGGTAACGGTGAACTGCGCCAGCGGTGTGACCGGCACCGCCAACGCGGCCTTGTCCGCCACCTCCACAATCCGGGTGTGCGTCATCAGCCCCATGGTCCAGGCGGCGTCGTCGTAGGTCGTCAGGTTCTCGTCCGGATAATCGTTCTGCAGCTTCAGCAGCATCTTGGCGAGCCGGCCGTAGGGCTGGTTGAGCTTGATCACGAGCGAACCGGCCGGGAACGTGCCTTCCTTGACCGTCACCGCCTGGCTGGCGCGGCCGATCTCGATCCCCTGCAACTGGAGAATGTCCGTCACGAACTTGATGCGCGAAGGGTCGGCCTGATCGGCGGGAATGACGTAGGCATAGGGTGCCTTGTCCGCTCCCGCCTGAATCGCGTTGCTGCTTTTCTTGTAGAAGTTCTCTAGGATCACCTGCGGGAACCGCGCGGCCAGGTCGAGCGCGGTCAGGATGCCGGTTTCCATGTAGTTGGTGTTGTTGCGCATCGACCACATCACCTCCTTGTAGGGAGGCAGCGGCCGGAACCAGTCGCGCTTGGTCCAGTCCCCGCCGCGCACGCCCGTCTGCACTTCGGGGGCGACATGGCGGTACATCGTGGTGGCGCCGGCGTTGCCGAAGGTTTCGTACATGCGCAGCATGCCGTTGTGGTTCGACGACATGAAGGCCAGGTAGCCCGGCGTCCAGGCATCGACAAAGCCGTGCGTCCACACGCCGGGCATGCCGTACTTGGTCATCTGCGCCATCTCGAAATTCGAGAACCACGGCAGTTCGCCGAACAGGATCGGATCGAGATCGGGGTTCTGCGGCGCCTGCCCGGAATAGGTGTACATGAACGGCACCGATTCATGCAGTTCGTGCATGATCGGCGGATGCCAGTCGAGATAGTACTTCATCAGGTGACGCGCGCTGACGTCCGAGAAATTGATGTCGCGGTTGTTGTCGTGATAGATGTACTTGCCCCAATAGGGCGGACCACCGGGCTTGTTGCGGTCGTCCTTCTCGTCGATCAGGTTGCGATAGTACCAGTCGACATAGCGATCGCGCCCGTCCGCTTCGAGCACGGGGGTGATCGCGACGACCAGATTGTCGCGGATGCCCTTTATCATCGCGCTGTCTTCGGTGAGCAGGCGATAGGCCAGTTCCATCAGCATTTCCGGCGGGCCGGTCTCCGCGCTGTGGAGGCCGCCGGAGATGTGATAGAAGGGCTTGGTCTGCGCGATCACCGCCGGCGCGTCGGCGGCCGGCAGCTTGCGCGGATCGGCCAGCAGCGCCAGGTTCTTCTTGTAGGTATCGAGGCTGGCTATGTTGTCGGGGGCAGAGATCATGACCACGATGTTCTCGCGGCCTTCCTCGGTCTTGCCGATCTCGATGATCTTCACGCGGTCCGGCGCGGCTTCCGCCAGCTTGCGATAATAGGCGATGATCTGCTCGTAGTAGTGCAGCGTATCGGGCGCGCCGATAGTCTTGCCGAGTACCTGCTTGGGCGAGGGGATCGTCTGCGAGACCGGCAGGTGATCGACCAGCGGGCTCATGAACTCGGGCTTGGTGGTCCACCGCTTCACGTCGGTGGCGTAATCCGGGTCCATCTGCTGCGCCATGGCGGTACCGCTCAGCAGCATGGCCATGGCCATGCCGGCAACAATCGTTCTGTTCTTCACACGTGCTCCCCGAAAATGACGATTACCCGACGCGCCGGTCAGGCATGCTGAAACGCCTCACGCCGCAGGCGCGAGGAAGAGAGGCTGGACAGTCCCTTTGAAAGGCGGCCAACCTTATCGGCGACCGGAACCGACACAACGCCTTTTCTTGCGCCGTGTGCGCGGATTGGCGAAGGATCATGCACGAGCGAAGCATTGTGCAGGCCGAAAATTCCACATTCGACGCGTTCCTCCACCATCTTCCCCCATCGCGCAACCGTCGCGCAGCTTTACCGCGCTTCATGCAATCCGCGTGCATTCTGCGAATCCGGCCCCTTGCATTCTTATTGACGAGAACCCCCTCCTGTTTCACGCTCCCGGCCATAAGAACCTTTGGGGGCCGCGGCAGCGTGCATTTGCACCGTCGCGGAAAAATTGCGGGGAAACAAGGGAGTAGAATCTCCTCCTCTCATATGGGACTCCTGAAATCGGGCAGACAAGCCTGTCGATCGCATCCATTGCATCGGCATGGTGATTTGTCATACGGCGGCGCCTTCGCGCGTCACCGCGTGATGAGGGAACAAGCAAAAGGGAGGTCAAGTGACAAAGAACATGAACCGGGGTTGCACCTCAATCCGCCTAAAGGCCATGCTGCTGGCGGCGGGGAGCGCGACGCTGCTCGCCACGCCGGCCCTGGCGCAGGAAACGCCGCAGGACCGCGGCGGCGATGAAATCGTGGTGACCGCGCTGAAGCGCGAAACCAACCTGCAAGACACGCCGATCGCGATTTCCGCCATCAGCGGCGCAGCGCTTGCCAATTCGGGCGTGCAGAGCATCGCCGATCTGGGCGCGACCACGCCGGGCCTCAACTTCGTCGATGGCGGGCCTTCGCAGCGCCGCGTGGTCATCCGCGGCATCCAGGGTCCGGGCGAGCCGATGATCGGCACCTATTACGACGAAACGCCCGTGACCGGATCGATCGGCGCCAGCAACGACGCCGGCGGATCGACGCCCGAACTGCGCCTGTTCGACGTGCAGCGCGTGGAAGTGCTGCGCGGTCCGCAGGGCACGCTCTATGGTTCGGGTTCGATGGGTGGCACGCTGCGCGTGATCTACAACAAGCCGAACCTGGACACGGTGCAGGCCGGCGTGGACATCAGCGGTTCCAACACGCACCACGGCGGCTGGAACATGGAAGGCAGCGCGATGATCAACGCGCCGATCGTGACCGACAAGGTCGGCCTGCGCGTCGTCGGCTTCTATCGCAACCAGGATGGTTTCATCGACAACACCACGCTGGGCATCAAGAACATCAACAAGCAGGAAAGCTTCGGCGGCCGCGCGCTGCTGCGCCTGAAGCCGACCGAGCGCTGGACGATCGATCTCGCGGCCTACATCAACCGCAGCCGGACCGACACGCCGAGTTGGACCCTGGGCGCCGGCAAGTACATCTCCGATGCCTATACCCGCCAGCCGGTGCGCGACAACGTGGAGCTGTACAGCATCACGTCGAACTATGACCTCGACTTCGCGACGCTGACGGCCACCGGATCGTACATGCACCGCAAGCTGTCGTCGGTTTCCGACGTTTCCCGCTACATCCGCGGGCAGCGCACGCCCGGCCGCTGCTCAGCGCTGGTTGCCGGCGGGGCGGCCTGTTCGCCGACCCAGCTCACAAACTTCTACGCGCTGGTCGATGGGCAGTCGACGTCGGCGCTGTTCCCGCAGCAGGACATGGACACCTGGACCGGCGAAATCCGCCTCAGCTCGAACGGCAAGGGGCCGATCAACTGGACCCTGGGCGGCTTCTATTCGAACCGCCACACCAACGTGGCCAATCCGCAGGTCAATGCCGATCCGCTGAACGGCCAGGTGATCTATCCGCTGCAAATCGCCACGGTGCGCTTCATCGATGACAGGCTGGAACAGATCGCGGGCTTCGGCGAAGTGTCGTGGGATATCACCGATCGCCTCAACCTGACCGGTGGCGCGCGCTATTTCCACTACAACAAGAACATCGTGGGCCAGACGACCGTTCCCTCGATCCTGGTCGGCGCGCGCCTCACGCCGCCCACGGCCGTCACGTCGGGCGAAAGCGGCTGGGTGGTCAAGGCCAACGCATCCTACAAGATCACGCCGGACGTGATGCTCTATGCCGAAGCGGCGCAGGGCTTCCGCCCGGGCGGCGCCAACCAGGTGCTTGGCCTCGACGCCGCGCTGACCGCGTACAATTCGGACAGCCTGTGGAACTACGAAGTGGGCCTCAAGACGGCGTGGTTCGACCGCAAGGTGACGCTCAACGTCGATGCGTTCCAGATCGACTGGAGCGACATGCAGATCACGCTGCGAACGCCCAACGGCGCCTTCTCCTACATCGGCAACGCCGGCAAGGCGAAGGTCAAGGGCATCGAGGCGGAAACCGGCATCCATCCGCTGCCGGGCCTGTCGATTCTGGGCAACTTCTCCTACATCGACGCCAAGCTGACCCAGAACCAGAACACCGGCGTGACCGCCACCTCGGGCCTGAAGGGCGATCGCATCCCCTACGTGCCCAAGATCATGGGCGGTGGTTCGGCGCAGTACAGCTGGCCGCTCAGCGAGTCGCTCTCGGGCTTCCTGCGGGCCGACTTCAACTATGTCGGCAGTTCGTGGTCGGATTTCCGTCCGAACTACGTCTATGCCCGCAAGGTTGACGATTACGCGCTGGTCAACGCCCGCATCGGCATCGAGGAGCCCGACAACAAGTGGGGCGTGTACCTCTTCGTCACCAACCTGTTCGACTCGACCGCGATCACGCGTTCCACGTCGAGCGCCATCGCCGTCGGCCGCACGCTGGTAACCAGCGCCACACCGCGTACGATCGGCGTCAATTTCCGTACCAACTTCTGACCCGGACGGGGCGGCCTTCAGCCGGGAGAAGGCCGCCCCGCTTCCTTTCCCATTTCAAGAGAGCGTCCATGTTCACCATCACCAGAAACCGTCTGGCCGCCACGGCCGCAACCACCGTTTTCGCCCTGTTCACCACCCCGGCCATGGCGAAGGATCTGGTGGTCCACGCCGGGCATCTGATCGACGGGGTCGGCGCGAAGCCGCGCGACAACGTATCAATCCTGATTCACGATGATCGCATCACCGGCGTCCAGGACGGGTTCGTCACGCCCGCCGGCGCGGACGTCATCGATCTTTCGACGGCCACCGTCCTGCCCGGCCTGATCGACATGCACGATCACATCACCTCGGCCTATACCGGCAAGAACCCGATCGCCGAGCGGGTGACGCATTCGGACCTCGATACCGCCTTCGATTCCGTGGGCTTCGCGCGCAAGACGCTGGAAGCCGGCTTTACCTCCGTGCGCGATGTCGGCGGCGAAACCGGCGTTGTCGTCGCGCTGAAGCGCGCCATCGCCGGCGGCAAGATCGCAGGGCCGCGGCTGTGGGTTTCGGGCTATCCGCTCGGCCCCACCGGCGGCCATGGCGATCCGCAGAACGGCATGAGCGCGGAACTCGATTTCCATAGCGAAGGCCGCGTCATCGATGGCCCGGACGAGGCCGCCAAGGTCGTCCGGCGGATGCACCGCGACGGCGTCGATCTCATCAAGATCATGCCCAGCGGCGGCGTGCTGAGCATCGGGGACGATCCCAACAACACGCTGATGACCGACGCGGAGATCAGCGCCGTCGTCAACACCGCGCACAGCCTTGGCATGCGCGTGGCCGCCCATGCCCACGGGCGCGACGCCATCATCCGCGCTTCGGCGCTGGGCGTGGATTCGATCGAGCACGGCTCGTTCGGCGATGCCGAAGCCTATAAGGTGATGAAGGCGCATGGCACTTATCTGGTGCCCACACTGCTGGTCGCCGACACCGTAGTCAAAGTGGCGAAGGCCCACCCGGAATCGCTGAACCCGTCCTCGGCCAAGAAGGCACTGGAAGTCGGCCCGATCACGATCGCCAACCTCGGCAACGCCTACAAGGCAGGCGTGAAGATCGCCTTCGGCACCGATCAGGGCATGGCGCCCCATGGCACCAACGCGCAGGAATTCGCGCTCATGGTCCGCGCCGGCGTGACGCCGATGGATGCGATCAAGGCAGCCACGGTCAACGCCGCCGATCTGCTCAACGCCAGCGCGGACGTCGGATCGGTCCAGGCCAACCGCTACGCCGACCTGATCGCCGTGGCAGGCGATCCGCTGGCGGACGTCACCCAGCTCGAACGCGTGCGCTTCGTGATGAAGGGCGGCGCGGTCGTGAAAGGCTGGACGGACGCCGCGGCAAAGTAAGTGGAGAACGGGCCGGGGTACCGCTGACTCCCCGGCCCATGTGCCCTCTACCCTTGCGCGCGGCGCATTCGCCGCACCGCCGCGTCGAACACCATACGCGCCGCCCCGTTCGCCCCCCCGGTAATGCGCCGCGCATCGGCCGCGCACTTGTCGCGAATGATCCCCGTCAGCGGAATCTGCTCGCCCTGCATCGATTGCGCGAGCAACTGGATCTGCGCGGCCCGCTCCACCGTCCACATCAGCATGAATGTCGACGCGATGTCCGGCCCACAGACAGCGACGCCGTGGTTGCGCAGCGCCAGCACATCGTGCTGCCCGAGCGATTCCAGCATCCGCCCCTTCTCTTCCGGATAGAGCGTGATGCCCTCAAAATCGTGATAGCCGATGCGGCCAGTCAGTTGCGCGCCGTAGAAGGTGTCGTGACTGAACCCCTGCGCCTTGTTGACCACGGCGGAAACCGCCAGCGTGTGCGCGTGGGCCACGCAGTTCACGTCTGGCCGGTGGGCGTGGATCACCCCGTGCAGCGCAAAGCCTGCCGGATTGGCCTTGTAGCCGTTATCTTCCAGCAGGTTGCCATCGGTGTCGACCTTGACGAGGCTTTCCGGCGTGATCTCTTCGTAGGCGAGCCCGAAGGGATTGACGAGGTAGGCGTGAACCGCGCCCGGCACGCGCAGCGAGATATGGTTGAAGATGATCTCGTCCCAGCCGAACCAGGCGACGAGATGATAGAAATCGGTGAGTTCGCGGCGTAACGCCGCTTCGTCCGCGCCAACGGCCATGGTCATGGGTGCTTCTCCGGAAAGCGGGTGCCGGCGCGGAAACGCGCCATATCGACGATCGCCCGGCTGACGGGCAGGTCCATGCCGATCTCGCCCGCCATCTCGAACACCGCATCGGCGATCGATGACAGTTCCAGCGGCCGGCCTTTCAGGTAATCCTCCAGCATCGAGGTGCGGAACGCCCCTGCCAGCCGCCCGCGCCCCAGCATTTCGTCGCGCGTCATCGGCGGGCAGGCGTTGTAGCGCGCAGCGACGCGCCAGGTCTCGTCAAGGATGTTCGACACGATCGGGACCAGCCGCGCATCGGAACACAGATCACCCAATCCCGCCTGCGCCACCACCGACAGCGGGTTCGTCGCCAGATTGAGCGCGGCCTTGGCCCAGACGGCATCGACGATGCGTTCGCTGACCGTCACCTCGATCCCGCACGCGGCCAACATCCGCCCCAGACGCGCAACCCGCGCCCGGCTGTCGCTGCCGATCGCGCCGATGACGAGGTTCTGGCGCTGGGTGACGGTGACATGCGCGGGCGCCTGCATCATCGCCGTCGTATAGACCACGCTGCCCACGATCTGCTCCGGCGCGAACCGCCGCGTCAGCGTGCCGTCGGGATCGACCGCACGCAAAGGCTCTGCTCCGCCCCCCTGCCCGAGCCGGAACCACCACGGAATTCCGTTGACCAGCGGCATGACCAGCGTGTCCCTGCCGATTGCGGCGGGCAATGTTGCGGCCACGCCCGGCAAGTCGGCCGCCTTCACCGCCAGCACCAGTACATCGGCCGGCGCATCGGGAACCCGATCGCTCACCGCCGGATGACCGGTAATCGTCGCGCCCGCCTCCTCGCAGGTTACGCCATCCCGTTCGATCAGCGCAGCCCTCGCCGCGTCGCGCACGACCAGCGTCACGTCCTGCCCGCCATGGGCGAGCCGTGCCGCGATCGCGCTGCCGATCGCCCCCGCGCCGACCACCACGAACGTCATGCCAGCACCGCGCGCAGGGCAGCCGCGAATGCTCCCACCTGATCTTCGCGCAGACCCGCGATGTTGATCCGCCCGGAGGGCACGACATAAACGCCGTGATCGTCGCGCAGCCGCGCGATATCGGCGGGGGCAATCGCCAACGACGAGAAAAAGCCATTTTGCGTCGCCAGCCGGCCCAGGTCGATCAGGCCGATCCGTCCTTCCTGCGCAAGCAAGCCGCGCAATCCGCGCACGCGTTTGCGCATGGCATCCAGTTCGGCGCGCCAGATCGCGGACAATTCTTCCGAATGCAGGATCGTGCGCACCACCGCCGCACCGTGGTCCGGCGGCATCGAATACGTGGCGCGGGCCAGCGCGGTAAGGTTGGACGCCGCCAGTTCGACGCCCTGCCGCCCGCCAACCACGAAAAGCGCGCCCACCCGTTCGCGATAGATGGCGAAATTCTTGGAGCAGGAATACGCGACCAGCGCGCTTGGCACCTCCTCCAACAGGATGCGCAATCCCGCACGGTCCGCCTCCAGGCCCTGCCCCAGCCCATGGTAGGCGGAGTCCACCAGCGGCAGGAGATTGCGCCGCGCCAGTGCCCTGCCGATCGATCGCCATTGCGCTGCGCTGGCGTCGACACCCGTCGGATTATGGCAGCAGCCGTGCAGCACGAACACATCCCTTTCCCGTGCGGCCTCTACCGCCTCCCCGAACGCGGCTTCATCCATGTCCTGCGAGCGCGGATCGAGGTAGCGGAAGCTCCGGACGGCAAGCCCGGCAGCGGCGAACAGGGCGCCATGGTTGGTCCAGCTCGGCGCGCCGAACCACACCGCAGCGCGCCGGTTCCGCCGACGGTCTGGATCGCGGTGACCGCGTGGTCCGCCCGCGCATCGCCCAGCGCCAGCGGCTCCAGCCCCGCCAGAAACGCGCGATCACCTTCGACGCCAAGGTAACTCTTGGTCGGCTGGCCGATCAGCAGCCTGCGTTCGGCTTCCTTAACCGCCCGCATCACGGGGGTCTGTCCGCATTCGTCCCGATAGACGCCGATCCCCAGATCGAGCTTCCGATCGCGGACGTCGGCGGAAAAGGCGGCGCCCATGGCCAGAATCGGATCGTCGGCCTGTCGCGCCAGGGTCATGAAGTGCATGTGCGGGTCCCGTGATGAACGGGCTTCACCCTAGCGGGGGGGCGCGGCAATCGGCTTGCGTAATGGGGGGCGGATGCGCGCAGTATGCAACCGGATTGCGCCTGTACGCCATTTGGAGAAGGCGGCTTGCGTCAGACCGCTGCGCCGTACTCGAAGCACCCTGCCATGTGCGATGATCCCGCAAGCGCCCTCGCGGCCTCGGGTATGCGGTCAGATGTCTTTGAGATCGCTCACGAACTCATAGCGGTCGCCGCGATAGACCGATCGCGTGAATTCCACGATGCGCCCACTGGGCACCCAGGTCTTGCGTTCGATCCGCAGAACTTCCGAATTCTGCCGCACGCACAGAATGCCTGCTTCCGTCGGCGTCGCCAGCGATGCCCGCACGCGTTGCGTGCCGGCCGTCGGCCGGAAGCCATAACGGTCGAGCGCCTGATAGAGGGAATCGCCCAGCGCTTCGAGATCGGGAATGAACTCCGCCGGGACCACGGCATGTTCGATCGCCAGAGGTTCTCCTCCCGCCAGACGGACGCGCCCCAGCCGGGCGACGCGCGCGTTCGCGGCGATTTCGAGGGCGGCAGCCTCTTCCTCGGTCGGCTGCGCATAGCCCTTGTTGATCCAGACAACGCCGGGGTTTTCGCCGCGTGACCGCGTTTCGTCGCTGAAGCTGCTAAGCTTGCCGCCCGGCGTTTCGATGCGGCGGGCGACGAACGTGCCGGAACCCTGCTTGCGGACCAGCACGCCTTCGTCGATCAACTGTTCGATCCCCTTGCGCACGGTGACGCGCGAGAGACCGGCCATTTCGCTGAGATCGCGCTCCGACGGAAGCGCACTGCCCGGATCGATGGCCCCGCTGCTGATGTGTTCGCGCAGGCTGCGGGCCAGTTGCAGGTAGAGCGGCGTTCCTTCCCCGCTGCGTGTCCAGGCAATGTCTTGCATCGTTTGCTCAATCTCGCCTTTCCAGCGCCCTCATGACCTTGCGCAGGTCACCCCCGTTGGCGTCGAGAAGATCCTGCCCTTCCCGTATCGGAACGCCCAGCGCCACGATCGCGCCCAGCCGGATCTCGTTCCCGGCCGCCTCAAGCGCCTGCGCGGCGGCTTCGGCGTCCACCCCGGCGATATCCTGAACCATGCCGCGCCCCCGTTGCAAGAGCTTCGCGTTGGATATGCGCATGGCCACCATGCGCCCTTCGTAGACCAGTCCGCGCCGGATCATGATCGCGGTCGAAAGCAGGTTGAGGACTGCCTTCTGCGCCGTACCGGCCTTCATCCGGGTGGACCCGGCGACGACCTCGCTGCCGGTCACCGCTACGATCGCGTGTTCGGCCTTTTCGGCAAGAACCGAGCCGGCATTGTTGGCGATACCGATGGTCAGCGCGCCCAGCCGACGGGCCTGCTCGATCGCCGCGACAGTGTAGGGCGTGCGCCCGCTGGCGGCGACGCCGATGACGACATCCGCCGGCCCGATCCCTGCCTCGGCAATTTCGGCGCAGCCTGCCTTCGCATCGTCTTCCGCGCCTTCATAGGCTTCGGTCAGCGCGCCGAGACCCCCGGCCATCAGGAACACCATCCGCTCCATCGGCCAGCCGAAGGTGGGGTGCAGTTCCGTGCCATCCTGCACGGCAAGCCGCCCCGATGTGCCTGCGCCGACGAACACCAGCCGCCCCGTCGCGCCGAGGCGCTCAGCCGCCGCTTCCGCCGCGCGGGCGATGGCGTGGGTCTGCGTCTGGATGGCCGCGATCGCCGCCATCTGGCCTTCGAGCATGGCCTCCACCGCTAGGTCCGTCGGCCAGAGATCGAGATCACGGTAGCGCGGATCGAGAGCTTCGGTATTCATGACATCCTTTTCCGCCGGGCGGGGATCAATCTGTTTCGGAAACCGCTGGCCCGCCCGGCCCCGGCACCACGGCACAGACCACGAAGGCCACCAGCGTGCCAATGCAGAGCTGGAAGGGAAACGACAGGCCGAGCAGCGCGGCCGGCAGGCCGATCGCGCGCGCGATCGCGGGTTGCAGCAGCAGCACGGTGAAGAAGCCCACCAGCAGCGATGCGATGACCGATCCGGTCGTTCCCCGCCGCGTGAACAGCGCGGTGAAATAGACGCCGAGCAGGCCCGCGTATGTGAAAACCATGACCTGCAGCGCGAATTCCAGCAGGCCCATGTCCGAATAGCGCTGCCAGTAGAACGAGACGACCGCCATTACGAACATCGCGAAGCCGATCACGCCCATGCCGGCGCGGCCCGCCTGCACGTAGTGGTGTTCGGCCACGGCGCCGCGCCTTGCGCGCCACGGGCGATAGAAATCCTGCACCAGCACCGAGGACATCGCATTGAGCGCGGAATTGGTCGTGGCGACGGCCGCCGCGCAGATGCCCACGGTCACCAGACCACGCAATCCGCCGGGAAGCTGGGTCAGGATGTAATGCATGAAAATGCTGATCTTCTCGCCGCCGAACTCGTTGCCGGCAATCGCCGTGACCCCGCCCATCAGGTCCGGCCGGTCATAGAAGACGTAAAGCAACAGCCCGATGACAATGAACATGCCCACCACCGGAACCGTCGCCAAGACCGAGAGGTAAAGGCTGCGCGCGCCAGTCTTCGCATCCCGACAGGCGAGCAGGCGCTGGGTGGTATCCTGATCCATGCCCGCATTGGCGATGTAGAGCAGCGTCAGGCCCGTCAGGATCGCCAGCATCGAGAACGGGCGCGACGGATCGATCGAGAAATCGAATAGCCGCAGCTTGTCCACGCCTTCGGGCGTATGCGACAGCCCGTGGATGATCTCCGCCGTCGAAGCCGGGATCGACAGGCGCAGGAACACCAGCACCGCGATGGCGGACCCCAGATAGACCACGAACTGGATCAGGTCGTTCCACAGCACCGACTTGAGCCCGCCGACGAAGGTGAACAGCACGCTTGCCACCACCAGCAGCGCGGCCGCGATCATGATGCCCTGCGCCTCGACCGTGCCGGTAATCACCATGGCGAGAGCGATGGCGGCAAGATAGACACGCGCGCCGCCGGCAAAGACGCGGCCGACCAGGAACATCCCGCCGGCCCAGCGCGTCGCCTTCTCGCTGAAACGCAGGGTCAGGAGTTCATAGGCGGTCGTCGCCTTGATCCGGTAAAAGCGCGGGATCAGCACATGGGCGACGAAGATCGCGCCCAGCAAACCGCCGATGTTGCCGCTGAGATAGGTGAGATCGCCGTGATAGCCATAGTCCGGCCCGCCCAGGAAGGTCGCGGCGGACTGCGTGGCGGACAGCACCGAAATCGCCGCGAGCCAGGCCGGCACGTTGCCACCCGCCAGGAAATAGTCGTGTGCCGACGCGGTCTTGCGGGGCGTGAAGATCCATCCTCCCCCGACGAGCAGCAGGAGGTAGCCGGCGATCACCAGCCAGTCTGCCATCGAGAAAGGCAGCGTCATTGCGGAATTCTCCCGTCCTTTGCCCGGCATGCCATGGCCGGGGCCTTGGAAAAAGCCGGCGTCCGGTCAGCAGGGACCGACCGGACGCCGCGAAGGGTGGCAGGGTCTCAGAGATGCGCGGTCAGCGAAAGGCCGATCGTGCGCCCCATGATGTCGTAGGTATCGGGGAACGTGTTGAACACGCCGCCGGTAGAGACCCGCGGCGGATCCTTGTCGAACAGGTTGTAGATACCCGCCGTCAGCGTGATCGCCTTGGTGAACTCATACGAGGCCGACAGGTCGAAGGTGTCCTGCGCCGCCAGCGTTTCCTTCGATCCGGCCGTGCTCGATCGCACCTTACCGATGCGCTGCCAGTCGAACTGGATCACGCCCTTGTCGAACATCCAGCCGAGACCCACGGTGTGACGATAATCGGGCTGGACCAGCGTAGTGCCATCGCTCGAACAGGTCGCGCCGAAGGTACCCTTGCACTGTACCGCCGCCACCGTGGCGTTGGCCTGGATCAGATAGGACGTGACGATGTTGCCCTGATAGCTGAGGCGCATGCCCTTGCCGGGCAGCCAGTCGGGGCGGACGGTGTAATTCGCCGCGATGTCGAACCCGCGCTGCAACAGGCGGCCAAGGTTCTGGTTGTTGACGTAGGCGTCCTTGAAATAGCCGGTCGTCGGATCGCGCGTCACCAGCCCGCAGAGCGGGTTGCTGGCCGAAGGGTTGGTGATGTAGCAGCTCGTGATCGCGGCGATCGGCTGGATCACGCCGACAGCGCCGCGCAGGTCCAGCTCGTACCAGTCGACCGTGACGTTGAGACCCGGCACGAAGGTGGGCGTCAGCACCGCGCCCAGCGTCTTGGTATAGCCGGTCTCCGGCTTGATGTTGGGATTGCCGCCGTAATAGTAGTTGCCGGTCAGGTAGCTGGCGGACATGGAATCCGCCGAACCCACCGCCGGGGCGCCGAAGCGCGCGCACTGCGCGGCGTTGCCGGTGCCGAGCACGCAGGGATCGCCGCCATAGCGCGGCTTGAGGCGATCGACCGTGACCAGGTTGTTGAACGGCAGCGACGAGGTGCTGGCCGCGAACTCGCCGAAGTTCGGCGCGCGCAAAACCCGCTGGTAGGTGCCGCGCAGGCGCAGGTTGGCATCAACTTCCCAGTTGGCTTCCGCCTTCCAGGTGCCGTGGTTGCCGAACAGGTTATAGTGCGAATAGCGATAGGCGCCACCGACGTTCAGCTTGCGGATCAGCGGCAGGTCATGCAGCAGCGGCACGAGCACTTCGCCATAAAGCTCCGCCACATCGAACGAACCCTTGTAGGCCGCCTGCACGCCCTGGCGATAGGTATTGCCGCTGAGCAGCGCGCTGTCCTGCGCGATGGTCGCGTTCTCCTTGCGGTATTCCGCGCCGATCGCGAAGCCGATCGGCCCGGCGGGCAGCGAGAACAGCTCCTCCAGCGTGCCGCTCAGCGTGGCGGCGGTGACGAACTGGTCGCGCTTGCGGTTGAAGCCGTTGATCGAGCTGCCCAGCGCGCCGGCCAGAGCGCTCTGGTTCGGCCCGAAGATGTTCACGGTGTTCACGATCGCGCCGAAGTTGTTCACGCCCGCCGCGTTGGTGACGAGGCCATCGCCGGTAATCAGCGAGTTCTCCGTCGAGCGGCTGTACTGCGCATAGATGTTCCACTTGGTCGAGGCCGTCAGCGGGCCGCGCAGACCGGTCTGGAACTGCAGCGTGTCGCGTTCCGTATGGTACGTGATGAGACCGAGTTCAGCCAGCGAGCGCGAGACGTTGACTTGCGCCGCGCCGTTCACGAACGTCAGCTGGTTGCGGATCTGGTCGGTCAGGAACGGGTTGTTCTGGTTGATCGAGACCACGCGGTTGACCGAGGCAGGCGTTGCGCCCGGCGTGCCGGTCTCTTCGGTGCGGGCGTTGGTGTACATCGCGCGGCCGTAGATTTCGACCTGCGGCGTGATCTCGTACTTGAACAGCGCGGCAACGTTGATGCGCTTCAGCGGCGAAACCAGCGGATAGCTGCCCGAGATGTTCGAGGTGGCCGAAGGCGTGGTCGTGAACGCGCCACCATCGGTAAAGCCGAACTTGCGGCCGCTGGCCACGTCGGTGAAGACGCCGCCGATGCTGGGGATCGTCTGGTTGGGCGTGGTCGCCCAGCTGCGCTGGCTGGCGGTGATCCCGTCACGCTGGGTATAGTCCGCCGCGATCACGATATGGCCGCGATCACCCAGCCCGGCGCCCAGCATCAGCGAGCCGCCGTACTGCGCGCCGCCATGCGTGGCGAGGCGCGCGGCGGAGGTGGCGCGCAGGCCCTCGAAATCGTCGTTGAGGATGAAGTTGACCACGCCGGCCACGGCATCCGCGCCATAAACGGCGGCGGCGCCACCGGTCAGCACGTCCACCCGCTTGATCAGCGAGGCCGGAATCGCGTTCACGTCCACCGAGTTGCGGAAGCTGAACGGCGCGGCACGGGTGCCGTCGATCAGCACCAGCGAACGGCTCTGGCCGAAGTTGCGCAGTTCGAGAACCTGCGCACCGAACGCGTCGCTACCCTGCGAACCCTGGCGGACGCCGCCCGAAAGCTGCGGCAGCTTGGTCGAGAAATCCTCGATCGTCAGCGCCGACTGGAGCTTGATCTTCTCCTCGCTGGTCGAAGCGACGGGGCTGCTCGCGGTGAGGCCGGGCACGGCGATGCGCGTGCCGGTAACGACGATCTCCGCCGCGGCGGGCGCTTCGGCGCCGGCATCCGACGGCGCATCGGCGGACTGCGCGTGCGCAACGCCCGTCCCCTGCACCAGCGCGACGGCGAGAGCGGCCGTAGCCACGGCATGACGATAGGATTTCACCATGGGATTTCCCTTCATTTTCCTGTTTCCCTGAACCCAGTCGCCGTCGCTGCTCTAACAGTGCGACCCGAAGAGTCGGCGGCTTGCTCGGCTGGATTGGCCTTCAAAATGCATACCTGTGCGTGAATGTAAAGTATCGGTATTTAACTGGTACTATTTTTATCATACCACAACAGCGGATGCGGCCTGCGGACGCCACAGCATTCCACCGGTTTGCGGCGCTTTCACGCCGGTCGTGCCGGGATAGGTCAGCGGCAATCCGCGCAGGCTGCGCGCCGCCAGGAACGCCATGGCCTCGGCCTCGACGAAATCGCTGCGCAGTCCCAGATCGCCAGCCGCCCGGCAATCGCCGAGCCGATCGCGCAACCCCCGCATCAGCACGGGATTGTGGCAACCGCCACCGCAAACAATCCAGGCCTTGGGCGGCTCGGGCAGGCTGCGACCGGCCAGCGCCACGGATTCCACCGTGAACGCCGTCAACGTCGCCACCGCGTCTTCCAGCGCCAGATCCGTCAGGCAATCCAGTGAAAAGTCGTAGCGATCCAGCGAGCGGGGGCCTTTGCCCCGGAAGTGTTCGTGCGCCAACAGATCGGCAAGAATCCGCCCATCGACCTGGCCCGCCGCCGCCAGCCTGCCCCCGTCGTCGTAACGGCCCGCGCCGCGCTGCTGCACGACCAGATCGATAAGACCATTGGCGGGACCGGTATCGAAGGCGACCAGTTCCCCGTCCGCGCCGATCCAGGTTACGTTGGCCACGCCACCGAGGTTCAGGAACGCCAGCGGCCCCGAGAGACCCAGCCGCGCCGCCAGCGCGGCGTGGTAGGCAGGCACCAGCGGCGCACCTTCCCCGCCCGCGCGCAAATCGTCCTGCCGCATCTGCGCGACCACGGGCACATCCAGCGCATCGGCCAGCGCCTGCGGATCGCCGACCTGCACCGAAAGCTGGCGGCGCGGCCGGTGCAGCAGAGTTTGCCCATGAAAGCCTACAAGGTCAGGCTTCCGCCCCGCCTGTTCGATCACCGCACGGCCCGCGCGCAGATAGCCTGCGTCAATCACCGCCCCCGCCTCCGCGAACGAGGACGGCACGCTGCCATGCCCATCCCACGCCAGCGCATCATGCGTCGCCCGCACCACAACGGCGCGCTCATCATCGGAGAACGGAACCAGCAAGCATGGCCCGTACCCATCAATCCGTTCGCCATCGGTTTCCACCAGCGCGACATCGACGCCATCGAGCGAGGTCCCGCTCATGTATCCCATCACCAGCATCAGTCCGTTTCCTCCCAGCGGCAGACGACGAGGCTCGCGTCGTCGTGCGGTTTGACGCGCGCGAAGCGACGCAAGGAGCCCGGCGCGCGTTCCAGCGCCCGCAGCGCATCGATCCAGCGCCGCCATTCGTCGGCGCTGCGGATGGCCAGAAAATCGGCCGGGCCGGCCACGTCAAACAGTTCGGCAAGGCGCAGAAAACCGTCGCTTGCGATGGCGAAGCGCTGGCCGGCACGCAGCGGAATCCGTGCCTGCCAGACATGGTCGGCCGCCGCCGGTTCGGTGCCGAGCACCCAGTATCCGCCATCCCGGTTCATCAGTCGGCGATTGGCGACAAGGCCCGGCATCAGCCGCTCCTTGAGCGCATCCGGGGTGATCGCGGGGTTTTCCGCCAGAACCCCGCGCAACGCGGCCAAGGTGCGTCCTTCGATCGCATCCAGCGCTGCGCTGCCCCAGAGCCGCGCCGCGCCGTCCGCATCGGCCGCCACCACGCGGCAGTCGGCCAGGGTGGTGATCTCCGCCATGCCATCCACCGCCCGCACCATGGCGAACGCCGCGGAGGGCAACTCGTAATGCCCTTCCGGTTCGCGCACGCGCTGGCGCAGCAGGGCTTCGCCACACTGCGCCATGACCGTGCGCAGCACATCGGCCGTGGGCATCACCGGATCCGTGCGCAGGACGTCGGCAAGGAACCGACTCGCCGTTTGCGCCAGCCATGCCGCGTCACTTGGTTCTTCCAGCAGCGAGGCGCCAATTCCGGTCGCGCCGTCGATCACCCAGGCGGCGCCTCCGCAATGCCCCACAATATCCTCGTTGACCGCGCCTTGGTGATCGGTGGCCGCTATCTCGATCCTGAGCATGCACACGCCTCCCTAAGCCCCACGCGGACCACACCGCTCCGCCGCCGCATCGCGGCTTCGCCAAATCGGTATCATCATTTTTGAAAACGACAAAACCAATTTAATGCCACTTGAGGTAAATCACCCTGAATGGTATCTCACGCGCCATGACCTCGACTCCCCATACCATCGAGACGCTCGCTCCGGGCGCAACGCGGATGGCCGCAGAAGCGCTGTCCGCGCCGGCATTGTGCGCGCGGCAGCTTCAGCTTAATACCAATCTGGTCCGCGACGCCGGCCAGCGCCTGCGCGCGCTCGCCCCACCCTTCGCGGCGACGCTGGCGCGCGGCAGCTCCGATCAGGCCGCCGCCTTCGCCAAGTTCCTGCTGGAAACGAAAGCCGGCATACCCACGGTCAGCCACGCCCCGTCGACCGGTTCGCTCTATCGCGCGACCTCGGCCCATTTCCGCGACGTGCCGCTGATCGCGATCTCGCAATCGGGCCGCAGCCCCGATCTGCTCGCCGCCGCCGATGACGCGCGCGCGCGGGGTGCGGTGGTCATCGCCGTGGTCAACGATGCCGCCTCCCCCCTCGCCAACCTCGCCGAGATAGTCGTTCCCGTCCACGCCGGCCCCGAAACCAGCGTGGCGGCGACCAAGAGCTTCCTTTGTACGCTCGTCGCGCTCACCCATCTTGTCGCCGAGTGGAGCCAGGACGCGGCCCTGCTGGAAGCGCTGCCCCAGACGGGACGCGTGCTCGAACAGGCCGCCGCGGCCGACTGGACCGCCGCCGTCGCGCCGTTGAGGGACGCGAGCGAGATGCTCGTGCTGGGCCGTGGCCCCAGCCTGCCCGTCGCTGGCGAAGCCGCGCTCAAGCTGAAGGAGACATCGAACCTTCATGCCGAGGCCTTCAGCAGCGCCGAAGTGGCGCATGGCCCGATGACGCTGGTGGGCGCGGGCGATCCGGTGCTGGTCCTCGCCCCGCTCGATATTGCCCGGACCGGCCTTCGCGCGCGACTGGAGGATTTCGCGGCGCGGGGCGCGAACGTGATCGCCGCCGGCTTGCCCGAAGACGTGGCGCCCGCGAGCCTCGTCCTGCCGATGGACACGCAGGTCCACCCCGTGCTGGGCGCTATCGCGCAGATCCAGAGCTTCTACGGCCTGGCCAATGCGCTTTCGCTGGCGCGGGGGTGCGATCCCGATAGCCCTCCGCATCTCAACAAGGTAACGCGCACGCTATGACGCTGACGGCACTTACCGGCGCGAGCATCGTTCTGGCCGACGCGATTGCCGAAGGGCAGGCGCTGTTGCTCGATGGCGACCGCATTGCCGGCCTTGCTGCGGCGGATGCCCTGCCGGCCGGCTGCGCCCGCCGTGACCTTGGCGGTGGCTGGCTGCTGCCGGGCTTCATCGACGTGCAGGTCAACGGCGGCGGCGACGTGTTGTTCAACGATCACCCCTCGGTCGAGGGCATCCGCGCCATCGCCGCCGCCCATCGTCGCTTCGGCACGACCGGGCTGCTGCCAACGCTGATCAGCGACTATGCCGGCGTGGTCGAAGCCGCCATCGCGGCGGGCGAGGCGGCGCTGGCCGACCGGGTGCCGGGTGTGCTCGGCATTCACATCGAAGGCCCGCATCTCAACCCCGCGAAGAAGGGCATCCACGACAAGGCGCGCTTCACGGCGGTCGATGCGGAAGTCATCGCGCGGCTGGCGCAGCCCACCCTGGGACGGCGCGTGGTGACGCTGGCGCCCGAACTCGCCCCGGCGGGAACCGTGCGGACGCTGACCGATGCGGGCGTGCTGGTGTGCGCGGGGCACAGCCTTGCGGACTACGACCAGACCCGCGCCGCGCTGGAAGAGGGACTGGCGGGTTTCACCCATCTGTTCAATGCCATGACGCAGTTTCTCAGCCGCGAACCCGGCATGGTCGGCGCGGCGCTGGAAGATCGCGCCAGCCATTTCGGGCTGATCGTCGACGGCCTCCATGTCCATCCCGCGGCGCTGCGCGTGGCGCTGCGCGCGCGCGGGGGCGACGGGGCGATGCTGGTGACCGATGCGATGCCCCCGGTCGGCGGCACGCAAAACCGGTTCACGCTGATGGGCCAGGACATCGCGGTGGTCGACGGCACCTGCCGGGGGCCGGACGGCACGCTCGCCGGATCGGCGCTGACCATGGTGCAGGCGCTCTGCAACACGATGGACATGCTCGGCTGCGACATCGTGACCGCATCGCGCATGGCGAGCGGCAATCCCGCGCGATTCCTGCGGCTCGACCACGAAACCGGCGCCATCGCGCCGGGCTTGCGCGCCGATCTCGTCCACCTGGATGCGTCGCGCTCGGTTACCGCCACCTGGATCGCCGGCGCACGCGCGGATCACCGCGCATGATGCCCGAACTGGGCCTGATCGAAGGCCGCTTCGGGCGCATCTGGACCGAGGCGGAGCGCGGCCATGTCGTGCAGACGCTCGCGGCGGCGGGCTATGGCTTCTACCATTACGGCCCGAAGGCCGACCGCGCATTGCGCCGCGCCTGGCGTGAGCGCCACGACCCCGAACAGACCGCTATGCTTGGTCGCCTCTCCGCCCACGTTCGCGCGGCGGGGATGCGGTTCGGCATCGCGCTGACGCCGATCGGCTCCACGCACCCGTTCGACGACGAGGCTCGCGCTGCGCTCGCTCGGCGGGTGGCGGACCTTGACGCCATCGGCATCGACGACCTTGCCGTGCTGTTCGACGACCTGCGCGGCGACATGCCGGACCTTGCCGCGCGGCAGGCGGACGTGGTCAACTTCTGCGCGGGCCTGACCCGGGCGACGCGGGTCTATACCTGCCCCACCTACTATTCGGACGACCCGGTGCTTGATCTGGTGTTCGGCGACCGGCCCGCCGGCTATCTCGCTGAACTGGGACGGCGGCTCGATCCGGCGGTCCGGGTTTACTGGACCGGCGAGGAGGTCTGCTCGCGGGCTATCGACCCCGCCCATGTGGAGCGCGTGGCGCAGGAACTGGGGCGTCCGGTCTGCCTGTGGGACAACTATCCGGTCAACGACGGCGCGCGCATGTCACGCTTTCTCCATCTGCGCGCGTTCACCGGCCGGTCCGCCGCTATCGCTCCGCACGTTTCGGGCCACGCGATCAACCCCGCGATCCAGGCGCATCTCGGCTGCATTCCCGCCCTGACGCTGGCTGCGGCTTACCGGCAGGGCGAAGCCTACGCCTATGGCGCGGCGTTCGCTGAGGCCGCGCGGCAGGTGCTGGGCGCGGCGTTCGCGCAGATGCTGCAACAGGATCTTCCGGCGCTTCAGGACGTTGGCCTTGAACGGCTGGGATCGCGCGGCGAGCGCCTGCGGGCACGCTATGCGTCGATCGACCATCCCGCCGCGCGCGAGATTCTTCGCTGGCTGGACGGCGACGACCTGATGACCGACGACGAAGTCCAGACCCAATAGGACCAGACAACGGCGCCATGACAGGAAAACGCGACACGGAACTGCTGGAGCGGCTGCGCGAGGCGGTGGGGCAGCGTCATGTGCTGACGTCCGCGCGCGCCACGGCGCGCTATCGCCAGGGCTATCGCACCGGCAGCGGGCCGGCGCTTGCCGTGGTGCAGCCGGGTAGCCTGGTCGAGCTTTGGAAGGTCGCGCAGGCCTGCGTCGCGGCTGACGTCTCGATCATCATGCAGGCTTCGAACACCGGGCTGACCGGCGGCTCCACGCCCGATGGCGCGGATTATCCCGGCGGGCTCGTCATCATCAGCACCACACGCCTTTCCGCGCTGCATGTCATCCGCGATGGCGCGCAAGTGCTATGCCTGCCGGGCACAACGCTGCACCGTCTGGAGCAGGCGCTGCGCCCCTTTGGGCGCGAGCCGCATTCGGTGATCGGCTCCTCCTGCCTCGGCGCCTCGGTCGTGGGCGGCGTCTGCAACAACTCGGGCGGGTCGCTCGTGCGGCGCGGGCCGGCCTATACCGAGCTGGCGCTGTACGCGCAGGTCCGGCCCGACGGCACGCTGGCGCTGGTCAACCACCTCGGCATCGCGCTGGGGGACGATCCCGAAACGATGCTTGCCCGGCTGGACGCGGGGGCCTTCGCGGAAGCCGACATCGATCCCGCCCTCGACCGCCGGGCGCACGACCATCGCTATGCCGAGCATGTGCGCGATGTCGACAGCATGAACCCGGCGCGGTTCAATGCCGATCCGCGCTGCCTGTTCGAAAGCGCCGGCAGCGCGGGCAAGCTGATCGTCTTCGCCGTCCGGCTCGACACGTTCGCGCGCGAGGAAGACACCGCCACCTTCTACATCGGCGCAGCTTCGCCCGAACCGCTCACCGAACTGCGCCGGACGATGCTGCGCGATTTCGCGCAGCCGCCGATCGCCGGGGAATACATGCACCAGACCGCGTTCGACGTGGCCGACCGCTATGGCCGCGACATGTTCTTCGCGATCGAGCGGCTCGGCACGGACCGGCTGCCCGCGCTCTTTGCCGCCAAGGGCCGGTTCGATGCGCTGTTCGGCAACGGCCTGAGCGACCGAGTGATGCAGTGGGCCAGCCGGTTCGTGCCCGATCCCCTGCCCGCACGGATGCGCGCCTTCCGCGATCGCTTCGCGCACCACCTGATCCTCAAGGTCTCGCGCGATCAGGCAGAGGTCACGCGCGGGCTGCTTGCCCGCCTGTTTCCCAGTGATGAGAACGGCGATCATTTCGAATGCACGCCGGCGGAAAGCGCCAAAGCCTTCCTGCACCGCTTCGTCGCCGCCGGCGCGGCCGTCCGCTATCGCGCGGTGCATCGGCGCGAGGTGGAGGATATCGTCGCGCTCGACGTCGCGCTGCCCCGCAACACCCGCGAATGGCGCGAAAGACTGCCGCAGGACCTCGCCGACAAGACGATTCACGCGCTCTATTACGGGCACTTCTTCTGCCAAGTGTTCCATCAGGACTACATCGTGCGCAAGGGCACCGATCCGCTGGCGTTCGAACATGCGCTGTGGGCGCTGCTGGACGCGCGCGGGGCGCAGTATCCGGCCGAACACAACGTCGGCCATCTCTACGTCGCGCGGCCCGAGCTGGAACACTTCTACCGCAGCATCGATCCGCGCAACCAGCTGAACCCCGGCATCGGCCACACCGCCCGCGGCCGCGATTGGACCGCAACGGCAACCCCTGGAGAACACCGGCCATGACCTATTTCCTCGGCATCGACGCCGGCGGCAGCAATTGCCGCGCGCGCCTGATCGATGCGGCCGGCGCCACCATCGGCGAAGGCCGTTCGGGCACCGCCAATGCGCGCATCGGCATCGACGCGCTCTATGACACCTTGAAGGATACCGCCGACCAGGCGGTGGCGCAGGCCGGCCTTGCCCCGCCACAGCGGGCGCAGGTCCGCGCCGGCATGGGCATTGCCGGCATTACGCGCCCCGGCGTGCGCGAAGCGCTTGGTGAACTGGATTTCGGCTTCTCCTCGGTCGCCTATGCCACCGACGCGCAGATCGCCAACCTTGGCGCGCATGGCGGCGAAGACGGGGCGATCCTGATCATCGGCACCGGCAGCGCCGCCCAGTTGCGCGTGCATGGCGAGGATTTCACCATCGGCGGCTACGGCTTTCCCATCTCCGACGAGGGCAGCGGCGCGGCGCTTGGCCTGTCCGCCATGCGCCACGCTCTGCGCGCGCTCGACGGGCGCACCCGCCGCACGCCGCTGAGCGCCGCCGGGACCGAGCGCTTCA
>APMI01005412.1_pt1 | contig 31298 bp, 17 predicted proteins | sample 667938 | NCBI WGS metagenome assembly APMI01 (sample SAMN01084076, study PRJNA167559) | wastewater metagenome | biome: Wastewater | place: Denmark: Ejby Moelle, Odense | collected 2011-11-28
AGAGAAGCCTTCAAATTAGCAAACAGTTGCTAAAATAATAATTCGATGTGTGTAGAGTTTCTATTAAAATTCTTCGAACTAGAGCTTCCTGCTCCCGGAATAGTGTACCCTGCTGGTGTTGATGCTAAATCGGATCTCAAGCTGATCCTCGAAATAGCAACCAATTCCAGACTGAAGCAGGGCCAAGACAAGAAGAACTAGAGCAGACAAATATTCTATTGCCGAAGTTTGGGCAAGGACTGTTTCAAAATTTAGGTATAGTTTGCGAAAGATAGCTCATCTTTTAAAGTGCTTGATGACTATACTCGGATGAGACATAAATAAGGGTGTGAGAGAAATGGGGAATCTCCTAATGTTATTAAAATTTACAACCTTATGATGCTAAAAAGAGAACTTATTTAAAACTTTATGGAATCAAATGGGCTTGATTAGGCGAGTCCTTAAGCCATACTCCAAAAAATTTCAGGAGAAAAAGGAGATTATTTCTACTGTGACATTGTCCAAGATTTATAAAGTAGAAGAAAACTAAAGAAAAGATTCGATAATATTGTTAATATTTCAATTAAGAAAAAGAAAGATTGCAGATTGGAATAATTAGATGAAATAATGCCAAGATTTTAAAAGAAATAAACAAGTCTATCAAGAGGTGGAAGAAATAAAAAATTATCTAAAGTATACTCTGAAAAAGAAAATGAAAAATAAGTCAAGAAACCTTATAAAAAACAGACAAGCCGTAAAGAATAAAATAATTTTAAATCACGTGAAAATATTATTGTAGAGTAGTTTGGCATAGACTATGAAAAACCTAAAAAGCGAGTGAAGCTTTAATCAAACAGTAGTATTTTCTTAAATAAGGCTTCAGAACAGGATGAAATAAAGGCGAATAACCCTTCTTAAATCTTCGCGCCCGTTAATAAGTTTGATAGTCTATTTCATTAAGACTAAGAAGATTACTTTAAAAAAGGAAGTGATATAAACATCGCGTTAAATATGCTAAATGAAGCAGGATCTCATAACTATTGGCCATAGTCAGATAACTCTATTGGGCAAGCAGTGTACATGAGTGACCGGATGCGTATGGATGACCTGTTCGCCTCAATACGTAATAGTCTACTTCGATCTTTATAGAAAAGAAGTTTGACCGAAATCGAAGGCAACACGAACAATAACATTAATATAAATACAGATGTGGGCAATATGATTAATGGCAGCAACAACACACCTACATAATGATATATTTTTACTTACCTGTACCCTATTCATACTAATCATAATATTTTATTCTTTATGTAATTTTTATACAAAGCTGAAAGATCATTGGTTAACGTATAAATTGACAAATTCGCAATTAAACCAGTACCTTATGCAAATTTAAAGCGAATTGATTGGAGACTTATAGACTTAGTAGTTATAAATAAAAATAATGAGTCTAATATCGAGCAAACCCTACCCAATAAAAATATGCTACCTCAAAGACGAGCCCAAACAGAACATAGCTCCTAACCCAAGCGAGGAAAGAGTTTCTCTTACTTTTTTATCCTCCTTTATTCAGCAGGAAAAAAGCTCCATAAAAAATCAATAAGAAGAGGACTGTACTTTAATAACAACAACAAAGCAAAAAGCATAACCCTAATAAAAATCAGATGACTTTGAATTGGCTTTGAAACATGGTCGAAAAACTGCAGTAGATCAGAGAAATGGAGCGAGTCAAACATATTAAAAATGGCGACAAAAGAAGAACAAAAGTCAAAGTGAGTAAAAAAGATTTTTAACAAATTTAGTTGGTACCGACTGGAATTTAGCGAATGAAAACAAAGTTCAAACTATTGGAAACATAAGCGCAAATCTTAGTAAAAAGAACAAGAGGACAATAAGATAAAGAATGGAAACTTTAAACGAATAATAACGCAAAAAAGTGAACAAAAAATTGATGTAGACTCATTTTAGAACTTTCCTGTCGGACAAAAAATATAAGCCAGCTCCAATAGAGCCAGTAGAAACAACATGCTTTGTCTCTAAATTGGATGAGCGTGCTTATCAAACCTAATCACCCGTTCCATACCTAAATCAGGTCCGGTTACAGAGCCTAAAGCACAAAAACTATATGTTGTCATTATCATCAAGTCAACCTAATCAACAGAGCAGCCATGTATACAGAAACGATGATAACTATTCCGGTCTCAAAAACTTTTCATTTACAACCACCCGAAAAAATGGATTCAAAGATATTGGTAATTTCAAGTGGAGCAAATTGTCTGACAATTAAAAATTTAAATTAAATGATCACTCATGATAACTTATTTTCTACAGAAAATTTTGATAGTTTATGTGCGCGATGTCTTACGAAAGCACACTCGCTTAAGCTAGGCACTGTTATACCTGTTAGTCTGTTAGCCCCGCTTACTTCATCACTTTCACAAATCCTTTCTTTGATATCTAAAGGTTGCCGTCTGCCTACTATTGCAACATTTACAGTATCTTCTTGTTTGATAGTTTAGATTGTAATTGTTTTAGCATTTATTGTTATGAGCTCTCGTCTTGAATTTCGAACTCACCGATGAACGCTTTCATCTTTTTCAGGAATACACTTGCTTTAATATCGCTTTATTCACTAAGTTATTCTTTTTCAAACAGAGCAAATAGAATTATTTTTAGATGTTCCTCGTTTAAGAAAAATGGTTCATTTGATAGCATTCTAATTAGCTCCTATGCAGTAAAAGACTGAGCTTAGCTCGATTTAATGTCTCTGTTAAAATCCATGAATGTGTATCTTTGAGCAATGAATCTATATTTAATTGTTTATTTTAAAATTCTTTCAGCTTTAGTAGGGCCTGCCTTCTCTTGCTTTTTCTATTTTGATTATCGATGGCGCGATTGTTATTTCTTTTTTCCTGAAACAGGCTGTTTTTATTTTTCAGGTGATTATTTTTTAAACAGAACTTACTATTCACTGTCATTATCTTTTAGTGCTTTATTGTGTTTAGAAATTTACTCATTAAATGAATCTTAATATTAATTTTACGAAGTCTTTAAAACTTGCTTTTCTTTTTTGTTTTATTTAGCTTTACCCTTTTAAACATGTTAAGATGGTGAAGCCTTTTCTTGTTTAAGATCAACGTGAAAGACATCAACTTTGTCTGTTGACTCACCTGGTTGATGACTATATTAATTCTAGTCATCATGTTCATATAAATCACTATACTATTCTTATTTTTCTATTTCATTTTTCTTATTTGTTTAGTGCTTCTTCTAAGCTGCCTTTGTCTACTTCTTTTAAGATTTATGTGAATTTTTTAATTATGGAGTAATATCTTTTTTCGGTGATTTTTTCTAATTATTTTATACAGTCTTAGGGTGCTAAATTTTTGATTTTATCTCCTCTTTTTTATCAGCAATGTGGTTGGAATTATACGTATTTTTTTGTTCAAGCTGCTGGTTTTTGTGTATGAGATTCGCCAATTACTTTTATTTAGTAGCCAGCATGGATTATAATTCATTAACTTTCTTTTTCAAATTTTAAGTTACATTTTTATTATCTTTACAATTCTTACAATTATCAGATGAAATTTTAAGCTTATTTGATTATTTTTTATCAACAGCTGCTGCATCAATATACTCTCGCTATTTTTATTTAACTCTGTGAAGTTATCCTTTATAGTTACTAATTTAACGATTAAACTTCTTTTACAGCTCAGTTTTTCTGTCTGAGATAATTTTAATTTTATTTTTTACTTCTTCCATATCTTCATCTTTCTTTTTCATTTGAGATAGCAAAACTTTTTTCGACTCTCTTTAAGCTTGCAATTGTTTATTTAATCCTTATATTTACTTTTCATACTCGTCATAGTCAATATTATCAATGATATCCTGCATGTATTTTTTCATCCGTACCATTTATTAATGCAGTCGCTCATTCTAAGTTTCCATTTATTGGATTTGAGTGTATTTGACTGTTTTCTTCACTCTTGCATTTTCTGTTTTTAATTTTGATATTTAATCTTTATAACTGTGCAAAATTTTACGAGCATTTTCATCCGATACTGTTTTTTACTGTTTTTTATTCAATCCCTTTTGACTTGGTCTTCGATCCCTGAGTGAAGGATTTCCATAGTCGTTATGATAAAGTTGAGTTAATATTTGCTCTCGTTCTCTTTATACCATTGACATCCTTGTTTTGGTTTTTACACTTTACTCTTAAAGCATTTTAACTCGTTCTCGTAGTTGCATATTTTACTCATAAAGTCTCTCAGCATCTTGAACAGGTCTTTTGGGTATTATCCTGGTGTATGTTCCTGATATGCCATTGTTTTTGGCTCCCAATATTAGTTGATTTCTGGGACGACTGTTATGAGTCTTCGATTGCTGTTGCCCATCGACTGAAGAAGGCTGCGATTCAGCCTGTCGATTTTATTCAAAGGTATATACTTCCTCGCTGTTATACATTTTATAATATAAGAACTATATATAATAAAGCATGTCAATAAGAATATCTTACAGCTCTGTAGATGTCCAAAATGGAGCTCCTACAGAAGTGTTCAAATAAGAGATAAAATATAGCGATGCTAACGATTTAGGTCCTGCGTTAAAGAAAATCGAAACTAGCGTAAACACTGCACTAACATCCATTTTATAAAAAACCGGCGAGCTAGAGCCTCTACCCCACAAGAGACCTATAGTTAAAGAGAACTAGAATGATAGTTGAAGGCTTGATATTAGTGATTTCATTTATTTACATATCAAAGTATGCTACGCTCAGCAGATCAGATTTGAGACAGAGTGACCCAAAAGTGGTGCCTTAATAATTCTTGAAATTACAAGATCTCCAAACTTTACTTATTTCTATTTTGTCCATCCTTGATCAAATGCCTAATTGTTAGCTCTGGTGACTAGCATTCTATATATATTGTTGATCAAGTTTCTATCCTGGCTATCAGTTCTCATAATTCCGCTTTCTTCAGTCTTGACAAACCCAATCATGCCCTCAGCTGACATATAATGATTTTCAGCAATTAAACTCATTATAATGTCAAGCAATGCTTTAAAAACTTACTGAGGTCTCGTATTTTCATACTATTTAAGTATAGAATTAACTCTGTTGTTGATAAGCTGCTTATCTCCTGTTTTTAGAACTGGCTTGTTTACTAAAATAGTTCCCATGTGTGATAGTAGTTCCAGTTCCGTGCTTGGGTTCAGTTATGTCAATTTTTTAATTGACTCTCGAGCTTGATCAGATTTTTCACTTTTTGGACTGCGCTCAACTAAACTAATCAAAGCCTTTCTATAATCAAGATTATTATTTAAATCTTAAGAAATCTGACCAAGAACAGGAATGTGCTTCCATTATACTTTATCAGTTTGTGCTCCTTTTAACTTGCTGACAGCCAAGATTATCTATTACAATACATCATTCTTTTATTATTTTGATTTAGCCTTTTAATCTGTAACACAAGTAAGAAAGTGACTAAATTTGGTATATTCGCCTAGATCTTTAGTTTTGGATTCTGCCCTTTGAATAGCTTTACTAGCATCAGCATTTTTGCCTTCGAGTGAAGCACAAGCCGCAAATCTGAGCACTAATTACAGATAGATAGTACTTCATAGATGCTTAAATATAGTCATGATTGATGCTATTTTATCGTGCAATGGAAGACACAGAGTCGATAATTTACAGCACCCGAGAGTACAAACCTGATGCTACTGTGTACTTGCCACTCTTAGCTGCGGTATTCGCTTCATGCAGTTCAGGGATTGTAATTCTTTGAATTGAACTATAGCTGAAGACCTGTTGACAATGTCGAGTTGATATTCTCTTGCTGAGCAAGATATTGAGTCTGTTTGTCCCTTTCATTTGCTATTATAATAATGGCTTAAGATACAAGATACAAGATAAAAGACAATAATAAGCAAATAAATAAAAGTTAAAGTATAATCAGACATGCTGGGCCGGTTTACTGACCTACTCTGCATAAATTTGTTGAATTCTAGGATTGTATTTATGCTTATTGCTTTATATTGCCTTTTATTTAGGAATATTTGCTAGTGTTTCGCTCCTGAAACCTGAGCTAACAATCCGACAACATGGTAATATATCGCCAATTTGTATTCCAAACATTTCCAAAAATGATCCAAACACAGCATTGATACCACAAGTATCAACAAATAATAAATTACTATTTTTCTTGAGAGCCACTCTATACTTGTCATATCCATTATGCTTTTACAGAGGATCAGAAGCCATGTCAGCTATAGTGCGGAGAAGCAAAAAAACAGCTGCCAATACTATGTATGCTGTAGGATAACTGTATATCTCGATATTGTGCAAAGTGTAATGGATAACATTTGATAATATTAACAAATTTTAGTTATTGCTTAGAAAAAGTTTGTTTTGCAAGACGCCTGGTAAAGAGAATGATGAGTTTATTAAAAAATAGTCCCACGAACATGTAATTGACTCGATGAAAAACGATATCCCATTCTGCCTCAGCTTGAAATCTTCTTTAATTAATATTGATAGTTCGAACTAAAGAATTTCTTCTGCAGTAGGAATATAAAGCAGTTCTTCCTTTAAAATAGAATTAACTTGCCTTAAAATTTAGTTTATGCGTATAAGAGTATTTTCTTGCTCTATTCTCTCGTTGATTTTCTTAATATTTCGGTTACTGCCATTAACTGATTAATTGCACTAAAGCATCTCCAAGCTTTCTTCAAAGTCACACACTGTTGATTCATTTAGCCAGTGACTTTGGGCTCGATCGTCAAGCTTGATGGCTAGCAACAACGTGGCAAGAGCTATAATTTTGTGTTTGTTTATTACAATTTGTTAGTTTAGGTAACGATCTGTGAGTTAAACACTCTGGAAAAATATAGAATTTGTCAGTCCAATTTAATTACAAACTTTACTCAAAAAATGTATATACTCTGAACGAACAACTGATGTTATTTTCTTTAAATGCAATAAGGTTGGAACTGAGCTTGTCAAAGGTCCACTTAACGCAATTTGCAATAATTCAGTTGTAAAAGGATGAAATTTTTGTTGAGGAGACAGGGGTATCTCCGTCTCTGTGCTTATTTGAGTATGAACCTTTGTGGAATGTTGATGATAATTCTGCTAATACTTTGATTGTTAATGTGATACAGATTTTTTATTAACTACTGCGGTCTGCTGTTTGAGTTTATTATTTTTACTTTTTGATTTTCCTTTGCTTTTCTTCACAACCATTCTTGAAGTAAGCGAATGGTGATGCGGCATTTCAGATGGCTGCTAAAAGTACTTACTTCCACTCATGCTTTTACGACTTGCAGCAGTCTTGGCAGGAAGGACATTTCCATCGAACCCAATTAGACCTCTAGGTAATGGTACGTTGAATTTGAGCTTGCTTAATAATTTCTAGTCGCTCTATTTTTGTTGAACACCTTTAATATATTTGTTTGATTTTTGAGGCTCTTTTGACTTGAAGATTCCATAATCTTAGTTGCTTCGGATTGCGTTCTTGGGCAAAACTTACATTTTTTGTCTATTAAAATACTCTTATCTAGGTTACTCATTAGGCTCAGATTTTAAATTTTTATCTATTGCACGTTTATTGGACTTGCTCGACTTACTGCCGCTCACGGATTGTCTATTCTTTTAACTTATCAAGCTCGGTTTTTTATGTATTTTACAGTTGCCGAACTGCTTAGTTGACTGCAGATTGGGTTGATTATTTGCGCGCATGAACTTACTTTATATTACATTTTATATAATTAATTAAAATCTATTTACCAAGGCATCAGACATAAGCATTAATTCATATAAATTTTAAAAATAATCAAATTATACGATCTTGATCCAAATTGCATCGTTTTATGAGCATATGCAGGCTGAACATCTCTTAATGAATACAAATTTAATTTATACTTAATTTAAAAGTTTGGATTTTATTGAATCTCTTTAATATAATTTGATTTTTTACTTATTTCCAGTGCTTTGAAGTTAGTGAATAAGTTTAATGTTTCTTTAAAACCCACAAGAAATACTGAGAGTAAATTTATGAATTTAGGTTCCATTATTGACTTTACTGGAAGTGGTATTATCAAAATTCTATAATTTTTAATGTCATCTAATTCGGTGCTCTCCGAAATGTGCGTCCAACTGCCCTGCAAGTGAACTCATATTATTTTGGAAGGGTACCCCATGAAAAATATGGGAGTTTACAAGAGGATGTTAAGTAAAAATCAGCTGTGTATTTTGAATTCTATGAATTCGAATAAAATAATTTGTATGATAACGAATTCTAGGACGATTTGGGCGTATTTCAAATCCAAACTTAATCCCTAAAAGTCCACAACATAGGCGCTCAACGCTCTCTTTTGAGAAAGGGTAATAAGCTACCTTTCATCAGAGGGATTGCTTACTGGCATTTTGTATTTAAATTGACTACAATTTAATATTCAAGTTGTTGAAAGAAAAATGAACGAATGTTGGGTTGAAGCTCGAGGCAGCTCGGGCAAAATTTAGAATCTAAGCGTCCGCAGAAGATTTTTAGCATTTTACATATAAATAAATTAACTACACAACGATTATTATAAATCATTGAATAAAGTAAGTTATGAAGAAAGCAATTGCATCCTTATGCCTCGTAGGGTTGGGTCTTGCGGGAAATATGCAAGTCAACCTGAACTCCAAACTCACCTCTGATTTGCTCAGCGCTTATGATTTGAGTTGCACAGGAACCAGCGGAACTGTCAAGTATTATGTTGACGGACTCCCCAATGGAGTCAATTTCGACGGAAATACCATCGTCATCTCTAATTATGCCCAAGCTGGAAGTTACACCATCAGAATCAAAGCAGTTGATTCATTTGGACAGTCTGCTGATAGAGTTGTGACCCTCTCAATTCAAAATTCATCATCCAGTTCATCGAACTCAAATAACTGGAACAATAACGGAGGAGCCAACAACAATGGCGGAGTCAACGGTGGAGCCAACGGAGGCGCCAATGGAGGAGCCAATAACAACGGAGGAGCTAATGGAGGTGCTGGCGGTGCTCCTGGAGGATCAGGTAGCGCACCAGGAGGATCAGGCGGTTCGCCCAGTGGATCAGGAGGCTCGCCAAGCTCACCCAGCGGATCTGGAGGTGCTCCCGTAGGTGGGTCACCCTCAGGAGGTGCCCCAGGAGGTGGATCACCATCAGGAGGTGCCCCTGGATCTCGATTGAATGGTTTGATTTCAACCTACTCATCGACAACCACAACTACCCCAAATCCAAGCTACCCTGGAGGAAGGTATCCCGAACCTAACTTGCCAACTGGTGGAACACCCGGAGCTCTTAACCCAACTCCTGGATTGATTAGCACTCAGCAAGCAACTCCAACCCCCGCTAACAGAAATCCCACAACTCCTGATGATGTTATCCTTAGAGCTGCCTCAGACAGACACCAGAATGCCATTAAGGGAATTACCAACCTTTTGAAAATCATTGATCAAGCTAAGGCGAATAAGGACAAGGCTCAAAGTGATATTTCAACCTACACTCAAGCTTACAACGATGCCGTCAATGCTCAAAGAACTGCCCAGACTGACATCATCTCTGCTGAAACTAAATCTTCTCAAATTGTGTCAGCCATCAACTCACTGAGCGCAACCATTGATGACTTAAAGAACAAGATTGCCCAAGCTGGAGCCCAAAGAGACGGATATGTCAAAGACAAGACTACCATTACTACTACCATCACTATTCAAGAAAATAATAAGGCTGCTCTCCTCGAAAAACTTAAGGGACTTGATAACCAAGTTGCTGGTCTCGTTAAGAATCTTTCTGACAAGACTTCTGAATGCTCATCAATCAATGATGCTTTGAACAAGAAGACTACTGATCTCAACACTGCCCAAAGTGATTTGGCCAACATTGAGATCACGAGAACTAACATTGTTGCAGGCATTGCAAACAAATCTGGAGTTGTCGATGATTTGAGAAACAGACTTCAACAAGCTGAAAAAGATCTTGCTGATGCCAAAATCAGACTTGCTGACTTGGATGCTAAGAGACTTTCTCTTCCAGTCACCATTTCGTCATTGAGAACTGAACTCACTAATCTTCAGACTAGATCTCAGACTTGCCAGACTGAAATTGCCAAGATTCAAGCTGCCATTGACGCTCTTAAAGGTGGAAACTACACCGACTTGACCAACCAAATCAAAGATGCTGATTCTAAGATTTCCATCAACAGAACTCAAGTTTCTAATATTGATGCCCAAATTGCTGCTTCACAAGGCCCTCTTGAAGACCTCAAGGCTAAGCTTGCTTCAGCCAATGAAGATTTGATCTTCTTGAGAACTCAAAAGACCGACAGTGACACCACTCTTAGAACAGCTTACCAAAGAGGAAACGATGCCAACAACAGAGTCGCATTTGCCAGACAAAACCTTGATGCCGTCATTAAGCGATTCCAAGATGAATCCAGAACTGTTTCAGATGCTACCATGAACCTTGAACGAGCAAGAGCTGAGGAAGCTTTAGCCAGACAAGGTCTTGAGGATCTTATTGCCCACTACTCTGATGCTCTTCCTTATGCAATTGTTCCCAACGGAAACGGAAGCACCAACCCAGGTACTCCTTACGGCAACAACCCCTCAGGTTCACCTCTTGGCCCCATCAACCAAAGTGGAAATGGTGCCCCAGGCAGTTTCAGAGTTAGCAGCTGGACTAGTTATCTGTCAACAGCCTATGGTGCAGGAGTGAGCCCCGCTTTCCCCGGTAGCGTCACTGAACTCTTCCCCTTCAACTTCCTCTCAACCACAAGCGGAAACCAAAGCTCAGGAACTGGTGTGACCAACAGCTACGGAAATATCAGACCAACTGGAGGTGCTGGTGGATCAGGATCTGGATCAGGACCATTCGGAGGCTTCAACACCAACAATGGTGGTAATGGCGGTAACGGTGGCCGAGGAGGCTGCAGCGGAACATCTGGAGGTCTCGGAGAAAGAGTCACAACCGGTGTTGTCGTCACAGTCCGAAGCGACAGCTTTGATGTTAGAACTAATGACGGTCAAGTCTACACTGTCAATGTTGCTCCTTGCACTCAACTCAATGCCAACGTTGCTGGTTACTCAGTTGAAGCTGGAAACACTGCCATCGTCAAGGGTTGGGAAAATCAACCAAAACAACTCGACTCCTCACTTGTTACATGCCTTAGATGATTTAAGATTCAATATCATTTATTTTAACTATATTCTTGCTTTTAATATTCTAATCTTGTTGATTTATCATTATTGAATTTACCAATTATGGCTAATTATATATATATTGTCTAGATCGTTTATAACTTAAACATGTTTGAAGATTAATTCGACGCACAAGAAATTTAAGCTGCTCTGCCTGATTACAAGTTTATACGCAGGGTTGGCATTGGAGCATTCGCGACGGTTTTTCTAGTCGAAAAAAAGGAAACGCATTAGCTTTTGGCTTTAAAGAAGGTGTCTTGCTTCGGAATGGGCGAGTATTAAAAAGCAGGTGCTGCCAACTAGGTGAGAATATTAAGTTCACTCGATCATAAAAACATAATCAAAGTGCATTCGTGCTTATTCGACACATCATAAGATATTATTTACATTTTCATGGAATACGCCTAGTCTGGAGATTTAGCTTTACTGGTTGAACAAGCTCGATAGCGTAAAAAGCGAATTCCTGAGTCCACAATATGGAAAGTAATCTGTGACGTCTCAGATGGTAAAATTATGTTTTATTTTAGGTTTGGCATACTTACATCGCAACAATATTATCCACCGTGATCTTAAACCTGCAAACGTGTTTCGGACTGAAAAATGTTTCAAAATTGGCGATATGAATGTGTCAAAAGTGCTCAAGAATGGAGAAGCAGCATCTACAAAAACGGGATCTCCTTACTATACTGCGCCTGAGGTGTGGAGTTAGTCTTAAGTAGGTTACACCAACAAATGCGATATTTGGTCATTAGGAGTTGTTGTTTACGAGCTCTGTAGCTTGCAAGTACCTTTCTAAGGAAATAGTATTGGTTAAATCAATAATAAAATCAAAAGAGAGAAACAAAATAAAAATTTGCCCACATTTTATTCGACGTCATTGAACGAGCTTGTCAAAAGGATGCTTTAAGTTGATGAAATCAAGAGAGTTTCAGCTGAAGAAATCTTGAAGATATCAGGAGATAAACTTAAAATAGAGCTATAATAAATGGAAGAAAAGTCTGTGGATACTTTGATGAATACAATTGTTTTTCCGGACACTCATCAAAGATGGATTAATCTTATTCCTTCAGTGTTACCTCCTAAATCATCCAGAAGAGAAGGTAATATTACAGCTCGTTCAAAATCAAAATAGAAAATAGACAAATAATTTTGTTAAAATCATAGTGGCATATTCCGTTCAAACGAAAGGCGACCGATTCTTCCTAAAGATCGTAGTAAAAGTAAAATCTAAAAGAGTGGCGATCCGAAATAACAAAAAAGTTCAATATTGCCACCAATATACAAGAACTCGCCAAATATTCCTAAAAAATCAAGCTAATCTAAGCTGTAACGCAGTCGAAGTAAATAAAAGAGACCAATTTCCAATTCATCAAGAAATGAAAGAAGCTCAATAATTAATTTTGTAAACGAAACTAAGACTGTCATCGAACACGAGTGATCAACAACGAAACCAAGGTATTGACTGATTTTTTATAGGACTGTTTCACGTTAGCCAAATAAATGATATGCTTAGTACTAATAAATAATATGTAAGCGCCTTTTTATAAATTTACTTGATATAATTCAAACAAAATCTGTGATGGACCAACAGGCAGGATACAGCAAAGAAGCTATTATGAATGAGATTGATGATCTATTGAAGAACATTAGCAGAAAGCTATCAAAAAGCATGCTGATTTCTTCAAATCGAAGGATTCAACCGATCCCACAACCCGCATCTATTATTGGAGGGCGACTGAAAGACTATCAGCTGGAGAGTCTGGGCTGGATGGCTGAACTTGACAAAAACTACCTAAGTGGCATTCTCGCTGATGATATGGGACTTGGTAAGACCATTCAGACAATTGCATATCTAAGCTATATCTACTAAACTTAAGGGAAGAGAGGAAAACATTTGATAGTTGTTCCAAAGAATGTTCTCAACAATTGGAAAAGATAGTTTTAGAAATGGGACCCAAAATTCAACATTGTTATTTTACCAGGAACTGAAGCTGAAAGAGAATAATGCCTAAAAAAATACATAAGGCCTGGTAATTTTGATGTTCTTATTGCTACCTATCAATCTGTGCAGATGGCTGAAACTCCAATCAGTAAGTATACCTTCAGAGTTATGGTAATAGACGAAGCTCACAGTATAAAGAACGATGACACTTACCTCGCTTGCTGTTTGAGAAGACTTAAACGTAGATTTTCACTCTTATTGACTGGAACGCCCTTGAGCAATGAGTTAAAGGAACTTTGGAGTCTGCTCAATTTTGTAGCCCCTGATATTTTTATGGATAATACCCTGTTCAGAAGAATTTAGGAGAGCGTGGGCCTGAACTGTTCGGATGAGGATGAAAAAATTAAATTTCAGTCTCAAATTGCAGCAAAATTTAAAGCTATTATCAGTCCTTTTCTATTGAGGAGGGTTAAGAGTGAAATTAACTTAGGGCTTAAATAAAAAAAGTAATTTACTCTTTTCGTTTCCTTGACAGATTTACAGTTAAAAATGTACAGAAACATGCTAAAGTATCATACAGTTTATGGTGCTGATCAGGGATTTCAGCATTCAAGACATATCCAGCTTCGAAAAATCTGTGCTCACCCCTACACTTTCAGTGATATTGAGGATCCGAATGCACCACCATTGGGCGATCATTTGATTTAAAACTGTGGTAAGATGAAACTTTTGGATAAACTGTTGATGAAACTTCTCAAAGAAAAACATAAAATATTAATATTTAGTCAGTTTATTACGCTTCTTAAAATTCTTGAAGATTATTGTTCATATAGAGACTACAAGTACTCCATCATTACGGGTGATTCTTCTCTTGAAGACCGAGATTCTGCTGTGTAGGTCTTCTCAAAAGATCCAGATGTCAACTTGTTTTTAATTTCCACAAGAGCAGGCGGAATCGGTCTCAATCTCGTAGCCGCAGATGTTGTGATCATTTATGATATGGATTGGAACCCTCAAATGGATCGTCAAGCCATAGACAGAGCTTATAGAATAGGTCAGAAAAACAGTGTAAAAGTGTTCAAATTTATTACAAACAACACAGTCGAGTAAAGAATGCTCTAAGTGCAAAAGTACAAGCTTATATGGGATTAACTGGTGATCCAAAAAGGAGGGCTTGCTCGAATGAAGGCAGCAGAGTAACGATTTGAAAAAATTGATCATAATCACATTGCTGGTCTTGGAGCGGAAGAAATATTCAATCTACAACAAAATTATGATGACAAGACTATTTAAGAAATTATTAGAATAGGATAGGAAAGAGATAATAAAAAAACTGAGGAAATTAGGGCTAAGCTTGAAAAATAACTTTAAGTGATTGGAGACGGAGACAATATCAATCCATATGCTTAGCTTGAAGCTTTGAACGATAACCTTGATAAAATTGACTATTAAGCAGAGAATTTAAACAAAAATTTGAAAAGAAAAAATACGAAGTTAAATTGGAAAGAAAGGCAATAATCAGCTTTAGGCATAACTCATAATTATGTTGAGCCGAAAGTTTATCATTTATTTCGAAACAAGCAAGAAGCTGGAGAGTTGCTTTATAATATTCAATAATCATAAAGCGACAAAGAGGGTATTAAAGCTTTTGAGTAAAAACTTAATCAAATAGGTTTCTATTCTTGGACTTCTAAATAGTTCAAAAATTTTGTAGATGCAAATATGGAATACATATCAAACGATTATAATAGCATATCAAATATTATTAAAACAAAATCAGCAAAAGAAGTTGAAGAGTATAGCAAAGAATATTTTTCAAGAGCAAATACTATTCCAGAGCTTTCCAAAGACTATAGAAAGATAATGAAAAAGCAAGAAAACTTTCAAAAAGAAGCAAAGCTCGTAAGTTTATAAGATAAAATAAAGAATAAGATCCCACATCATCTTTTGTATTTTAATACGAGAAGCGGTTTGAACTATCTTTCTTCTCAATCTATAACTAGAATGTACTTAAATGGAATAGCAGAATCAGGAATTTGCTTATAGTAGTACACTGAGTTGTTTTAATTACTAAATCCATAGGCACTGATAAGATCACAGTCTCGATATGTGTCACCATGTCATCGACTTCAATTTTTGTCTAGGGTGGTCGAGCTAAGTGAGTAAAAGCTCGAAGAGGAGACCATTAATGATTTCAACAGAAGATGGGAAACTCTCATAAATAACTGTACGAAAAATTCAAAGAAGAGTAAAATTGAATAAAAAGAGGAGGGCGAATCAGTTTAAACTGTCCTTAAAGTTTGATTTTAGTTATTTTTTGTTTTTTTTTATTATTAATTATTTGCTTTTTATTAGTTATACGCAAACATGAGCATTGGGTATTTCGAATAGGCACAAAAACTTCTAGATAAAGATTAATATGGTAGCGAAGTATGGATGAGCAGTTCAAAATTCGCATAAAATTAATAGAAAGTTATAGCTGCAAATTTCTTACTAGTGCTTTCATGCATGGAGACAGAGTTTCGGTTTAAAAACCCGTACATTCAGCACCTTCGATTGCCAATTGAGTAAATCGACAGTGATATTAAGGCATACTTTTAACCCTCATTCTAAGTAATATAAGCAGCCAGAAAAACAGGAAATGTTTTAATATACTCAGCCAAAGGAATTTCAAGAAGTGCTACTATTGCAGTTGCCTATATTATGCGTAAATATAACAAGAAATGGGATGAGACACTCGAGATGGTAAAAATGAAACGACTATGTGCTCAACCTAATGAAAAGTACTTACAACAACTAAAATGGTTCCAAAAGTTCATCTTAAACAGATTTTGAAGCAAATTTTTGTTATTCAGTATAGTTTTTATCGTATTCTGATGATTTTAATTGCTTATTATTATAAATTTAATGTCGAATTACACTCACCCCATGCAGGAATAGTATGACAAAAAGGTTAACGAGATCAATACCAAATATAAGAACAGAGAGATTGACTTAAATGCCTTTGTAAGTATTCTAACAGAACATCAAATTAAATTTTTCAGCAAAGATGACGTCTCAAAATTTAGTCGATTGTGTAACCCCTTTGACAAAATTCAGTCGGCCAATGTCCTTATGCATTTATAACTGATATACGTGCATGTTTCTATGGATGTCAGATATTTGTAAGACTTTATTTATACAGTGTCGTGAAATTTACGGGCAAATCGCTCAAAGCTTTGAATTTGAAACCGATTTAGTGCAAAAAGCACGTTCAGAGACATTCGATCGAGCAGTGCATTGCTGATTTCAAGAAGAAAATGGAAAAGGTATATGGAAATTAAAAGTTTTGGTTTAAAGCACTTGGGGGAATTAGTGGAACCAATTTTATTAAAAAAGATCTTCTAGCAAAAAAGATATGTAGAGTTTTTGCTAACACATGTCATTCTACTTGTATAAATCGATTAGTTGATCATTTTGAAGACTCAAATACCTAAGTTGATTTACTTTGGGAAAATGTACGTAAGAAACTCAACGAACCTATATTTGCAAACGTAACCTTTCAAATAAAAGAAAAACTTAATGATAGTATACCACTAGAGAAGATCCATACAAGTCAAAAGAAGTTCGCTTCATATGGAAACGGACTGAAGGTCACAACGTTCTCCCCTGAAAAATTGCTTAGATCATAAAATTTTACAAAACTACGCAAGTAGGAAAATGTGAATCTTTGTAAATCTACACTGATATAATAAAGACCTCGTCGAAGATTAAAAACGTTGGCAGATCGACCTAAGATTAGCTAATAAGTGGATACGAACAACTTTGAAGTTTGCATGAATCCTAACATTGAACAAACAATTCATTCACGAAATAAATACAAAATAAAGAGTCCCCGCCTGAAAAAAAGGTATCTAACTGCCTTTGATGACTACTGATATTTGCATCTTTTCAAATTTCATTTAATTAAAAAATACTCAAAATATCATAAAGTGGCTTCAGATTTATTTGTAAGTAAAATCAAGACTAATAGTCATACACAAATTTTTAATTTGGTTTCGCGATCCAAAGCTGATCTCAAGCACAGGGATATATGCGAACAGCTTGTTTGAGTCTGCTACTTTCGATTTAATTTCATCATTGAACTTAATCATATTATTATTATGAAATGCCTATGATCTTCTGTTGAATAAGTCAATTTTGAACGCCAAAGAGTCTCCCTCTCCAATTTTTTACTTCTCCAGACAATTTTAGTCTATGGTCAAACAGCGGATTGATTCTGAAGAGAATTAAAATAGACCTTTTCCTGATGAGATATTAGGAGGATACATTTTCAATCTAAAATGGTCTTACTTGTAGAATCTTAGGGCAGAACTTAAACTCAAAAATTTTATATTAATTCGAATTATACTATTTTACGGTATTTTGTTTAGGATTGCCAATGATACATTGAATTTTTCACCTTTGGCTCGAGTTAGTTTTACAGTGTCATGATCAATAGTACATCCCTTAGTAATATCCGACATCATTAACAAAATATCGTTTTTAGTGCTCCATACATTATGAAAATGCAATGATTAGTTGAATTCTTCCACTATTTTAGATATTCCAGACGAAATTGAGAGAGGTAAAATTTTATAGCATAGACTTGAGGAAGCAATCTGAAAATCAACGTATTTGTTTATAATTTTATTCTTTTGTGCTAACACTGCTTTGAATTTAATCAATAGTTATTAGATGAGTTCAATAGGATTTTATAGAGTATTTTAAATAACTTCGCCATAGTGATCACTTATATCTTTGATCAGGTTGTTGATTTTCGACTTTTTATTGTCTTATTTTTATGACTCCGACATATCCGCTTCAACAGATGCTTATCTTTTAACTTTGTCATTGTCTGAAGCTTCTTACTTCATCATAATACTCAGTTGGTTATTATAATCGAATTTGTTAACATTAAATTTGTTATCTTGACATTAATCTGTCATTGAACAGGAAAGAAGTATGCTACTTTAACTAGGAGTTTATATTTTATTATAAAATGCCGACTGTTGAATAAAACCTCCAATTTTAGGATGATATACGCTAAATTATTTAAATATTAAATATTTAAGTGTAAAATATAGTATAATTTAATCGCAAATTCAATTTTAATGATAGATAAATAATACTTAAGTCTAACAAAAAAGTATTATGTTAGTATTAAAGATGAATCATACAGACATTAGGAAAATATTATAATTCGAGTAACTTGATATCTATGATAAAATGATGTCATAATGATGACACACTTGTAGATTTTTCATGAAGTTCGAAATCCGTGTACATTTTTCAACATTTCTGTGTCTTTTTATAATTTGAACATCATTTCTTATGTTTTTATTCAATAATTCTGACACTGGAATATTTTTTGCTTCTTACTGTTTTCATCTGGATATCAAAGTATGATAATCAAGTATTTAGCAGCAAGCGTTTATCAGTGAAACAGTGCTTACTGTTGATTTTGAAGACATAAAAACAACGCTATATTTTTTCCGGACAAAATAGATAATTTATCAACGTTTAATTAGTACTTGGGTAGGACTTTATATATAAAATAGAAATGGACAAAGGAAGAGTCAGCAAGTTCTTCAAGGTGTATGTGAACAGCGAGGCTCACAAAGTTTTTCTGGAGGACGTATGCACAATTTACAAGGTGAACAAGAGGAAGACTCCTCCTTTGACTCCATACTGCGAATCCCCTCGTCAGTCTGATGAGAGACAGCAGATGATGGCAACAGAAAAAAATGAGAGCATTCTAGTTGCCTCAAAAACTTATGGCTGATGAGCTTATGATTATTTTTAACAATTTTTGATTACTGCGAATTCATTGACTTATACCTGTGAGGACATCATAAAATTTAACTGCTCATGCACTTGACTGTGACTCATTTGATTACTCTAAATATATTATATTTTCAATGATCACATCACAACTAGACCTTGAGAAAGCAGCACAGAAGGTATTTGGGAGCAGTGCTGAGCAAATCGTCAGTCCTGCGAACTACTGGCATATGTTCAAGCCTTTTAAAATTGGTCAGGACTCTGCTCGTCATACTGTGCTGCTAAAGTTGATTGAGATTCCTTCTCGTTTGAGGACTTCCGAGGAAAACATTAGAAAAATGAAATTAAAATTTAATGATTTAATTCATCAAGTTGATTTTATTTAGGTGCAGAGAAATTTTGAGAAAACAGTTTATTTGGTCACAGCTGGACATAATTTAGTCTCAGTTGAGTCTTATCTTCAAATCAAGAGGTAAGCTTAGGAAAAAGTAGAAGAGTAAGTCATCCAAAACTTCCTTGACTTCGCAAGACAGCTCGAGGCACATCAGCTTGCAAACAAAATTTCTTTCAGTTTGAAATAAATAGGAATGGATAAACATAACAAATTCTATCTAGCAAACTACGAGCTTTACTTCATATCTTCAGATCAAATCTCACCATATTGCCTCAGTCGAGATATCAGACACATGCTATGTAAATTATTAATGTCTCCCAATAATAAAGACTTTGATTTCTCGCAGATGTATTCGCATGTGCAATAAAATTATAGTCCTAAGGTTCAATAGTTGACTGAAAAGATAATTTCTAACGTGTAATTCAAAGCTAGTTAAGTAACTGAACCATAAACTTGCGAATTGAACCAAAACTTGCTATAAACTACACTGACTGATAGCTTCCATACTGAGCATCTTACTCAATAAGATACTCACAATATATCGAGCGAAACTGCCGATATTTCCCTAAGTCTGCTACCACAATCATCATCAAAACATAAGAAATCCCGCTTGCGTAGTTACATATTTTTCGCAATATTCCTCGTAAGTCTTATCTGCATAGGTGCAATCACATACAAATTCCTATCGCCTCGCCCATTGACCTGCTTATAATCTCAATATTTAGACAAATAATTGAACCAGTGTTTAGGCTGTGACTCAACATGCGGTACATGTATGGATAAAAGTATCAGTTCATGTCTAAGCTGTAATGATAATCAGTTTCTAGTCAAGAAAGTTAAGACTGATCGCAATGGCAAATGTAATACTCAGTGTGCTGGCATTAGACTCAAATCTAATGTCTGTATTGATAATCAAGTTTAAGAGGCCAAAAGAGGACAAATTGATCTCAATAAACATCAAATAGAGTAGCACTAAAATTAAGAGCAAGAAGGTCATGGAATAATGGAATGAATTAACATAAGAAGTGATTCAATTTTAATAGTTTTTATCATATATTTAACAAATAAAATGAAATATTATCTCATGCTTTTTTGAGCTCTTTTTAAAGAACTGCTGATTGTTCATGCTTTTCAAATTAGCGTTTAATCATGTTCATGAATCTGGTATCTCCTAACATTTTTTCTTCAATCTTTTTATAAAATGTATCTTTAAATTATGTAAATTTGACTGTCATTCTTCTTCCGGTCTCAAATGCAGAACTTACATGTAGTCTTTAGACATCTCTATTCTAGTACTCCTCAGAAATAATTTCAAATGTGATGATAATCAATAGCATTAATCCTGCAAATTCGTAGGTTTGCATTAATTAGTATTTTTTAGCTTTTCTGATCTGATTGAGTTCAAACATAATTAGATCTTTCTTGAATACTTTACCTTTAGGTTTATCTGATTCCACAATAACATAATCCGAATGCACAGCCATAACTGATTCGTATGCATGATCCAATCTTTCCAGGTACTATTTTTTCTAAACTAATTAATATATTTCTACATTGGGGATATACAAATGCCGGTCATTGAGTTTCCTCTTAAGCATTATAAATTTATCTTCAATTTAATTTATGTTGTCAGTTGGTGATGAGTTTATAAGTCTGTAATTGTTTTATAGCTGTTTCTGTGCCATTATGCCTTATCTTTGTACTTTTATTTGGATTGGCGTCGGCTTGTGCTATTATACATCAGTCTCGATATTGGCTTTGACTGAGCTCTTGTTCTATGTGAATGCAAAATTTGCTAATTTATTGCAAAGATTGCATCGATTATTTATTTTTAAGACTGCTTTCAGCATATTTATATATTAATGAGCATTATAATATCTGCATCATATTATATTGAATGAAGACCTTTAATAAATATCATAATCCTAAAAATTGCACAAAATATCAAATATCGATTCTCTCTCTTCATATTATACATAAATACTTATTCGTATATATACTTAACATAATACTAAAAATGGGCACATAACAAAGCACAGAATAAACCCAACCCATCACTACAATCCCACAATAAAATCCCGGTTACTAACAAAAACTAAGCGAACAACATGCAGCATAGCTCCGTATTTTAGTCAATACTGTGTTGAAACAGTTATAAAATTTGAAGTAAGATGTCAAAGATTTCCAATATTAAATGAAAGCATTCAAAGATAGAATTAGGACTGATTGTTTTTAAGGAAAAGTTGATTCTCAAGGGAAACCGGTTGGTGTTGTGAAATTTTATTAAAGAGTATCATTGAATAGCTGTAAATTTTATATTGGCAACTATATAGATGGTAATCCATCTGGCAGAGGTATGCAAATTTTAGTCAATCTTATCAGTAGTAAAGATCAAACGAAAATACAAGTAGATAGACAGAATTACAAAGTGTATATTCTTGATAATTGGGCTGAACAAACTACAGGATAGCAAAGCGGATCTGTATTAAGTCAATAAAAATAGAAAACCATGTACTTTAGAGGACAATTATCAAATTTTATGTTTCGCAAGGGCAACTTAAAGATACTTAAAAATGAAAAGATTGTCTTAGAATATATAGGCGAGTTCAAAAACAATCAAATAGATGGCCAAGGCACCCTGATTATCCCATAAAGATCATAGTACTCAGGTAAATTTGAGAGATCTGAAAAATGGGGTTGTGGTATTTAGAAAGACTTCTTAAAGAAAACAACATATGTAGGTGAATTTGAAGCAAATAAAAGACATGGGTATGGCGAACTAACTTACACTAATAGAGATAATGTTAAATTGAAAGGGTTCTGGACTGACGGTATTGTGGAACCAGGCGATGGCATGTATGTGAACAAAGATGGTCAATTTTTAGAAACTATAACATAAGATATAAATACTTTATGATACTTATACTTATACTATTACTTTAAATAAATTATAACAAATACTCTCGATTATATAACATAAAAAATGCAAGGCACACCCCTATACAATCGCCCAAGTATATCTTCCTCAATAAAATAACGCGGGTTATCTCCTCTGTAATAGCTATCATTCATATACTCCCGTTATTCCCGCTCACATCGCAATCAGTAATGGATACCACCTCATCACTCATTCTAATATTTGGGAGACTGCTCAATGCTGCATGATGACAGAGATTAACTGTATTTGAGATTGCAGGAGTAAAAATTGCAGAATCAGAGATCGGATCTAATTATTTAGGATTTGCTGGAAGAAAGTAGAAAAAGAAATAAAATTATGGATTAAATTATTGTATCATCTCAGCACAAAAGACCCAAGTTTATTAATACGTATGGCAAGCAAAGTAGCAATAGTAGTTTCAATTCATTAAATCGAAATTATAAGAAGTAGACGAAATTGATAAATAGTAATGTCAAAAATATATCAAAAGCAGAAAAAATAAAACCTACTGAAAATACTAAATAGAAAACAGCAAAAAATCCTGAAAGCACAAATAAAAAGTTGAACATATCCCCATAAACAATAAAGTTTACTCATGAAGCGATAAAATCTCACAAAATATCTCCTAAGTAATCAAGCGCAAAGCATCAAATCATTCAAAAATTATTCAAGGATGAAGTACAAATAAAAAAGTAAGTAATCGTAGAAAAGCCTATAGACATTTAAAAAATAGAAGTCACTAAAAGCGTTATTTAAAAACCAAATTAATAACTTAGGTAAAAAATAAGACAATAATAAATATTGAAAGAGGAGATTAATTTCTTAAAGCAGCAGTTGAACTAGAAAAATAAATCCATTGTGTAGCTTCAATGCGAAGTCATCAGGTTACAAAAAGGAGAGAAAATGATGACTGACTTTATTGCTTAATTGGTTGAAAAATAAAATATGAGAAGCAAAAGTAATAGCAGAAGCAACTCTTCAAGTCCTAGGAAAATTTAACCTATTTCTTAACCTAAAAAAATAAAAGAACATAATTCAAATGTGAAATAATAGAGGAAATTGAAGTTAGATAAGTGTTCATAGGTCCATATTTCCCCATAAGATGTAAAGCCTACAGGTTTTAATGAAGTGCAAAAATCTTATAGCCTGTCTAATCAAATAAGTTTGTCAATTTTTGACTCTCAGCCCGCCTAAAATATATGCTAACCGTCAAAATAAGCGTAAATAGTGAGACTAGAGACAATATAGACTCAAACAAATACTGAGCACTAATAATAAAGTCGGCAAGTATCGAAACTGCCATCAGTGCCTGCTTTGCCGACAAAAATACTGAAAATGGATTCAAACATTCTGGGATGGTCACTTGAGATGAGCTTGAATATGTCTCCTACTCGTCAAATAAATTAGAATAGAAACCCTCCCATCCCTGAGCAGTACGATATGGACGATGTCTAACTCAATCTTTCAGTTTCGATGCCAATTAATCTAAGTATCCGCAAAATCAGTGGTACAGACAAGCCACTCTAAGATACTATAGTTTTCAATGCACTAAGAAAATAGGGCAGCTGTTAGAGCATCAATCAGATAGCTTAACGATAAACTCAAACATAGGCATCAATTTTGCAGGAGCAATTCTCGCAAACTTCATAGAATTTTTACGATTACATTGATAACACATATCTAGAATGGATGTTTGAAAAGTAGTATAAGGAACTGGAACATAGAAAACAGAAAGAAAGCGAACAAAATATTGAAAAATAAAATTGATTAATTTAACAACTATCATTTTTCACTATATAACTCGCTAATGTTTAGCCTCAGACTGTTACTCAGGCATACCGAGTGATTTATTAACTTTCTTCAATATCTCATTTATTTTTTACTCACTCACAACTCCTGCTTGACCTGCTGAGGCGACTTATTCTTTCTTTAGAGCTTATAACTGCTTATCGATAAATTATGTATGCGGAATTTTGAATGGATTTTATTACTCAATCTCTTATTTGATACGACGGGCTTGCATCTCTTAGCGAAATTTGTTCATCTATTGTATTCTCCTGTCTAATTATGACTCGATTTAGTCAATTTATTGTTCTTAGTCACTGCTCATAATCTAATCGATTACTTTTTCAAAGTTATAATTTTTATAAGAATTATATTAATAACAGTTACGCTTAATTATCTATCAATGAGAATAATTTCTGTTGTCTGATACTATTACAAATTAGACATGCGTTAAGTGTATAATTATACTTATATCTTCATATAAAAAAATGCTAACCAAAACGCTCAATTTGCTATGCTCACAAAAAGTACAAAGCATGAATAGGTTTAAGTTCGCAACTACAACTATTAACCAAAATGAATATAACTTCTACGTTGACTTCAAAGGTCTATTGTATTTCGATGATGGCACACCATTTCTATATCCTAATTGTGTTAAAGATGTTAAATTTATTACTTTCCTTTATAAAAATTTGAAGCCAAGCACATTCAAGGCTGAATATCCTTATGAAGCATAATTCTGGGGAGAAAGAAATTATTTAAGATACGCAATTGCACCTATTGTCTTCAATAACATTGATAATTAAGGAAAACTCAGATTTTCTGTTTAGCAAAAATGTGATTTCTAACCGCAGAAATTAAGACTGGACAGTGAAGGAAGAATTTGGCATCCCTATCGTGACGAAATTGAAGGAATATTTTCTAATGACTTGATAACCAATTTTCTTGAACAAGTTTAAACGAAATAAGGTAAATCATTTCTAAATTATAAGAGCAATCGATACGAAATTCAGAAAAAATGATAGTTGCACATGCATAGCATTCATACTTATTCTTTTCTCGTTAAAGATAGCTCTCTTTTCTACTTTTTGAGCTGACGGATAGTACGATCAAGTTCCTTGTCTTCCTATTTTCTCATCATTTATCGTAGTCTGATGGCAGGGGAAGGTTCATGATCATTACTGTTGCTTGTGTTAACATATTGCTTGATTTGTCTAATTTGCGGCATGCTTGTGTTGATAAATTATTGCTCAGATGATGGTCTTGTCAATCCCTCTACTGTTCGCTTAGTTGTCTCTAGTTTCACTCGCATTTTGTCAGAAATATTCGCTTTAATATTTGCTTGTGGTATTATTGTAAGCTACATAGCTTTACTCATATAATATTTATTGTTGTTTTTTGTCATTAGTTTTTTCTATATTTTATCAAATTGATTATTTCTTTACTTAATATCGGCGATACACTATTTCAGATTAGAAATGGTTGATATGAGGGATGATATTTATTCATCGGCTTATTTTTTCATTTTATCATTTCTTGCTTGGAGCCTATACATTTGATCAATGCTTTATTAATAGTTGCGTGATATTTTGTTAACTTTTCGATTAAGTTCATCAATTTATAATTATTTTTGCCCAAGTTGTCGCCTGAAATTATTGCAGTTCTGATCACTTTTGTGTAACATTACTTATAACTCTACTTTTTCCTTTATAATTACATGAATTTATTACTCTTTTTTTCTAATGTTGTTAACCATCTATTCATATTTGTTCGCTGATATCTTCACAATTTAGGTTTGTTCTGCTTGACTTTATAATAATGTGATATCTTTCTTTTGTACATTAAAGCTTAACTATGATTTTAGTCTGCTGTTTTATAGTCTCAAGTTATAGACTTACTGTTTTGTGAGGGAAAGCTGCTCGATATTTTATTGATGCTATTGTTCAGTATGAGAAAGACTGGTTTGCAGAATTTTAATGCGGTGTTTTAATATTTGAAGTTACTGCTATTTTTATGAGTTTTTATTATCTAACATTTTGCATTTCTCTGTCTCTTATGCTAACAATTTCATCAGTTTCTTCTTTTCGCTCTAGAAACTTATCAATGTTTCTTGAAATTTGACAATGTGATCGTTTAATGATTATCTTTTGACTGGTGATAAATTTTGAGAACTTAATACGACTTACTTGAATTTATCGTTTTGCTGTTTAGCAAGTACAAGTTGTCTCCTAATTTATTCGATCTATTTGACATACTACTCGCATTTATTAAGCAGATATGCATTTTCACTTTTCTTACGACTTGTTTATTGCAATAATTGATGGTTCTAATTAAGAATTTCTTCATATTTCGCTTACCTTTGGTTCAACATATCTTACTGCACCGTCTTTTGTCTCTTTTGTCTATGATATAAATCATTCTGTTTGTTATACTAAAGTTCTTTGCTCATACTCATCTCCAAATTTATATGCTGATATTTTCCTAGTTTAGTCTGCAGATCCAAAATACGCTTTAAATTACTATTATTTTAAATTTGCAGTTCGTTCATTGCTGAAACCTGTTTCTCTATTTTGACAACAAGCTCACTTCTCTATTTTTGCCATTACACTGATCTATTATCGATACATTATTGAAATTTTGCTCGTTACTCCCACATCTGCTGTCTCAAACTTTCCACTTATTTCGTTAAGCTTTGTCTTAATGAACTCAGTTATTATGCTTGATCCTTGATTGTTAATTATTTTTTATGTAACTCCTAGTTTTGTTTTTGAGCTAACTAGTTTTTAATATTTAGCTATTTCTTGAGTCTTCCATACTCAGCTATTATCATATTGACAGTAATTCGCTATCCTGATGATTTAGATTAGCTTTATACTACTAAATCTAGCTGTTTTGCGATAGTATCTCTTTCCTTAGCCAGCCCATTAGCTCTAGTTTTCTCTTGCTCTAGCCTTTACCTCAAAAACGTAATTTATTTCACACTTTTATTAACTTTATCATTAATTTCTGCTAATTCCTTTTACTTATTACTAGTAATTTCCTACATATTCTGCAGTAGACTAGCATAGGCAATCCTATATTTCTATTTGTCAATGCTGGTACGATTTATAATAGAATGTAGTTAGTATATATTGTTGACCATATCGAACTTATTCTACTCCAGCTCAGTCTATGAACTGCATGTGGAACCCCTCATCCGCTGTTCCTGGTCCGACACCTGATACATGATATCGTCGGCTTATCTAAAACACAATAATAATTGAAAAACTGAGTTAAAGGGTAGACAGATTGCAGTATACTCTTGAGTTAAATAATCAACATTTAAATATACGAAATAAATAATATTGGGCATGCAGACTCAAACCATTCCGACACAGATTAATGTGAGTGCTAAAAGTGCAGGAGTTGCTTCCAAATTGGCTAATCTTCGTGAAGTCACTATGAAATAGCATTCTCAGCTCATTACTAGCGAAGTATCCTAATGTTGTGATCTAGGTTGACAAACTGAGGCAAGCTCATGAGAAAATCAGTAATATCTTGGTGCAAACTAATAAGAACAGACAACAATGTGAGCAAACCATGGCCAATGTACGTTTACTATAATGCAGCTTAACACCGAAATTAACGATCTCGATAATAAAATTGCGTCTTACCAAAAAGCTTCAGGTGGGGCAGGTGGCGAGGAAACATTTAAAAGTAACATCAGGCAGCTGAATGCTGATTATTTAAATACCTGTAAAGAACGAGTTCGACTTGCCAATGAGCTCAACTTAAAACAGCTAAAAAAACTTGATATTGAAGACAAGAAATCACCAGCTCATGATGTCTTCAAGTGGATCATGGCAGGCGTTTACAACTAAGCCGGAAACAAGTATTTCTGGCCCAACTTTAAAGAAGAGGCGCTATAAAAAGATAAAGGAAAAGATTTAGTATAGCGATTAGGTAAAGTTTCGGCGTTGGATGTCAAAGAATAACAAAAAATTAAAACTGAAATGTTCCTGCAAAACTATCCAACAATTGCTGCTGCTCCTTAACTTAAAGTACATATAAATCGATGTAGAATGCGCAAGGCGAAGTGGATAAGATAAGACAAATCGCTGAATTATTCAAAAGAGGATACACTATCTCAGGATCAATCAAATAAAACGAGAAATCGATCTAGAAGCACAAAGAGCAAACTCTTGAGAAAGATTAAGAGTTCATGAGATGGAAAGCTAGATCATAAGCCTTGAAGGACCGAGTCGAGATCAACAAACATTATTTAGGAGCTTTGAACACAATTTCTGATAAATTGACACCAAAAGCTGAGCAATACTCAAGCCGATTCCAAAACGGCTAAGTATTACGCAAATAATTCGAATCATTAAACCAAGGAACATGGAACCCATCGATAAACTTGAATCAGGACCCAAAAGGAAACTGCTAATGCAACTCATGTTCAATATTTTGATCATAAATAACATAACATTATTATATGCACATATATATATATATAGTAACTATACTTATATTATATATCTAATAATGATCTCCAAAATAACAAAGACAATCCTGTTCCTAATCTGTATCTATCTGGTGGCAGTCAGTTACACCAAATACTAGTAAATCAAAATGATGGGAATCTAGCACATATTTGATATTAAAGTATTAAGTTTCACACCAGGTAAATAATGGAATGATGGTCAGTTTGATATCTAAAGACAGCAATTCACAAATGTACAGTACCAAGTAAATGCTGAAACATAGTCGATATAATTGAAAATATAAGGAAATCTATAACGAATTCTGTTTAATGATCTAAGTATCGAGTTTTAAGACGCACGGTCTATCCAGTCGATTGATCTTATTACAAGAAACAAAGATATCAGATTGTTGAAGATCAATAGCAAGTACTTCACTATGATTTACAACCCAGTGAACAAACTAGTAATCTACGAGAAGATCCATCTAGAATCATGTGATGATGTGTACTATGTGGACCAGCAGGGCAAACTTTGGATTATCGGATACCCACATTATAATATCGTACTGGTAAGAGTGTACAGTAGTACCAATAAAGCACTTCTATACTCAAATAGATACCAAGTAAAGTAAAAAGTGCAGTTAATAAAAAATATTGAATAAAGTAATGATGAGCTAGCTATTAAATTCCTAACATTTAGCCGCAACTACTTAGTATTTGAGATAAATAAGAAATCATGCAATTTGCAATCAATATAGCCGATATACACGCATACAATATCCCAGGCAGCAATTTCCCATACTTTGCCACTGCCATATATAAGATTGGCTGGTCATGTACAGCAACAGCAATCATACTAATAAATCCAATCCCTAGTCAATCACATATCATTAGGATTTTTAGGTAAGCCTTCCAATAGTACTAGCTCATCATCATCTGCAATATTATAATTAAATTAATAAGAGTATGGGTTTGATGTGCTTGATTAAAATAACAATATTGTGGTTTAATACAACTATACGCATAACTATAGTACGGTTGTTGGGTTTGGCACTCATATGCTCCCATTTAGAACACCTGTTTTTATAGACACAAAAGATGTATAGCAGTTATTGCCTTTTGATTAAGTGTTAAATAAATCAAGAAATTCAGAATAATTGCCTAGTGTTGATTTTAAATTGTATGGAATCAGGAGTAAGTCACTTGAAATCATGAAAGCTAAAACTGGCTTATATAGAATGCTGCCTGATGCTTCTGTGCATTTTATGGCCTTTGATGATCGGTTCTTAAATTTCTATCCTGTGTAAAATGTCAAATAAGAGGAATATTATGCAGTGAGGACAGAGAAAGGAGCCATTGTATTGAAAGAAAATAAAATAAAAGGTATATTAGATGAACCATCTGCCCCTAACCCTAAGGCCGTCTAGCTTAAATTTGGATATTCTAAATAAGAAATTTATCAATAACTGACAACTAATGCAGCAGAAATAGCGCCAGGTGTATATGAAGCTCATGTAATCCATAAAGGAATGTTAGTAAAAGCTTACAAAAACAGACTTTAACTTATAACAATATTGAATGGTAAAGCTGTTACTACCCATTATTTGAACAAGAAAGAGGGATTCGAATACAGTACATCTTTCATATAGAACAATGAGTTTTGGGTGTTCTAGCATAAACAAACTTCCAACCCCTTGATCACAAAATACGAACTATTTCTAAACGCATCAGCTCCTAAGACAGTACTGCAAATTAAGCGCACCTACGATCTATCGTTACCTGCAGGTTCTCGTATAACTCGTATTCAGAAATGTGTTGATTTCTTCTATTATATCTCATATGTGACATTGGAAGGGAAGTTCGGAATAGCTAGAATGCATCATGTGCTTCTCAGTAACAGGCAACCCAAACCAGATTAAAGTTATGCAGGAGCCTTTTAAAAAGCTATGGTAATACAGCAAATACAACGAAATAAAAAGTTTAATATCTCCAATGATTAGTAAGAAGTTATCATGGGTGAGTTTTAAGTAGGTTCTGAAATTGTCAAACATGGTAAAGAATTAACACTTAAACATCAGTATAGAATATTACCTATCCGAGTATATGCCTACCAAAGTAACTATTACATCATTAACCTGAGAAAACTTATGGTCAATTCATTCAGCAAATAAATAAAACAAGCCAAAGTTGATGTTCGTCTCAAAGCGATGATAGTCTCCATAGTTTTGATATGTTTAACAGGCATTGTATTGCTGCTTTAGCTCAAAAATAAAACTGTTACTCTAGTGAAAGAGGTAAAGGAGGAATCACCCGCAGTACCCAAGAAAGATAGCCCTAAGAAGAAGAACAAGAAATAATGATGAAATATAAATTAGATAGCAATTATAATAATTTTTAACAATAACAACGATGCTGTTCGGGGGCCGATCAATGTCACCCATAACGACAGCTAAGCAAAAGTCATCGTCTTTCCGTCCACAAGGCACAGGCAACGCAGTCACGAACTCTGCATCGCGATCACCAGCACGTGCGCTAGTGGATACTTCTTCGCATGCATATAAAAACACTGACCCGAAATCAGCAGTAAGTTACAATAAAGCTCAATTAAAAACAAAGTAAACAATGGGTATATTGTACTCACTTTAATAAATATACAACCAGCTGAATTTCAATGAATTCGATGCTTTCTCACAATAGCGCATTGTGTAAGCTCGTAAAAATATTGAGAGATTGTGCACTTTCTATAAAGATTAACCCATCTGTCCTAAACA
>APMI01011695.1_pt1 | contig 31266 bp, 28 predicted proteins | sample 667938 | NCBI WGS metagenome assembly APMI01 (sample SAMN01084076, study PRJNA167559) | wastewater metagenome | biome: Wastewater | place: Denmark: Ejby Moelle, Odense | collected 2011-11-28
TTGTTATTAACTATTACTTATTAAGCAATCTAATAATGATTCCTTCGTAACAATTAATAAATCGTATGTTTATAGACAATTTCTAGTAGATAATCTTTAGTCAATTATAAAATCATTGTAACTGTGTGTATACTTAGATGCCCTCCTTATTTAGTATGGAGTAGGCTGATAGTCGCATGAATATTATAACATCTGATATAATATAACTGAGTAGCAGATAGAAGTTAGAAATAAATGGACCCCACTATCAACAGAGATAAAATAGACGAACTTTAACTTAGAGCTGAACAGCTACAGCGCGAAAATAAGTACAAGTAGTCTCTTGATGCCTATGAATAACTACTCTAAATTAACAAAAACTCATATGGGCTTAATAGCGAAGAGTACGAGCGTGTGTCAATCAAATTATGTGAACTGTGCAATTTAGTAGCCATGATCTTGCTGCAGAAGGAGAAGTTTGACATGTGCTTGCTGTTTCTGAAAAAGGCTGACAGTTTCTGTCACAAGCTTCCCAAGCAAACAGCTGTCACTTATAACAACTACGCTTGCCATTATCGTAAAACCGGAAAGCACCGCACGGCCCTCATGTATCTACAAAGTGCTCTCTAACTTGAGTGGAAGGAAAAGAGTAATAACAGTCTCGCAGATACTTACTTGAACTTGTGTGCAGTACTCTCTCAACTGGGTAGACACTCATAAGCACTCGAGAATGTATTATTCTCAATTACTTTACTGCAGGAGGAAATATTAGGGTCGGAAAAAGATAGTATTTAAAGAATTCCTGTTTTGGCCATCGCGTACCATAATATGGCTGTTTAGCTAGAGTACCTTAAACGAACAGAGTAATCACTCGCAACCTACGAGAAAGCTGCAAACTACGCAATTAAAAATTTAGGCAAAGAGCACTCTTTAGCTATCAATTTAGTCAACGTGTTCAAAAATGCTCAATAAGGAAACAAGTAGTAAAGGAAAGCTATGGAGAGAGCAGACAATCGAAAGAAAATGGTCGGAGGCGAGAAAGTAGATAACATGAGGAAGACTTATCACAAAGACCAGCCAAGACCGTACACAGGCTTCAAGTCAGTTAAAAAAATTTGATATCTAATTCTTAATAATCAGCACATTTGCCTTAATTAACTAATATTTTAATCTTTTTTGCTGGATTATTAATGGATAAATACACAATATGATTTTCAGACCGTGATATTATTTATAACAAATTAAAACTTAAAAATGAAGAGAATAACAGTCTCAGACATAAAATCTGTGCAAAGCTTATAATCAAACAGCGAACTGTACATTAAATAGTCAGGATTACGACAAATTTTCTTCACTGATGACCTAATTATTGCATTATGTTAGCCTCAGACTCTCACTATGTACACGCTAATCAAAGGGGAAATAATATTAAATATAAAAAATATAGGAATAGACATCAGCAAGGTCACAAAAATATAGAAGATTGGTGATACTATCGCAATTGCTTCTCTTAATACAAGCCAGCTCTATATTATCAACGTGAAAAGCAGCAAAATGTAGCAGCACGAAGGCCATCTTGCTAATATTAAGGATTTGGTGAATTGGCAAGGCACATTTGTGACTGGCAGTCAAGATATGACTGTTCGAGCATGGACAATTTAGGATTAGCATAAAGCCGATAAAGGAGGGAAAATGCTAAAGTTTCCACTCGCTCTCAAAGCAGGACACAAGGGTTCAGTCAATACTTTGGCTGTCTATCATCAATTTTTGATCTCAGGTTCAGATGATTGCACTACAATAGTCTGGCATGAAAATCAAAAATGGTGTTCATTATTAATGGATAACCCAATCGTAAAAATTCATCCTTGCCCTTTATCTTCTCAAATTCTAATATTGACATCAACTTCAACAATAAACTTCGTGCCGATTGCAGGTATCGCAACAAAATCACCGAAAGTTATTAAAACATTGTTTCTATAATAAGTTTTTAGATTGCCAGTTTTGATCAATGAAATCGATGATTCATTTAGTTCAGTCTTATGCGAGAAAAGTTTCAATATTGTAGAAGTTAACTTGCAGAAAAGCATACATTAAATAAGCATAGCATAAAAAAGTAATGAAAGTTAAGGAAAGAAAGGCTAAATATTAGCTATTAAGTGGAAAGGTAGATGCATGTTCTATGGCTCCGCCTATGAAGGTGTAAGAATACTTAAAATTTGATATTATTATTATTTATTATAAATAGTATAAATAACAAAAACAAGATCATCAAATGAGCCTCAATGCTTAAACTTTTGTTGATCTTTAGTGAGGAAGTCAGCATCGAGATCATCAATCGCATTTTTAAGCGAATCTCTTGCGATGCTTAACTCCCTATAGCTGTATGTATCCACATCGCTTTATGCTAGGAAAGCAACCATGAGTGCTTCAGCCACGTTCACATGAAGATCCACAAAGTAGCAGGTAATGAACAGAGCAATACAGAAGACTCCAAGCAGTACGTGTGGGTTTACTACTCCACCTGTTTGACGTCCTTCCATGATCCAATATGCGATCATTGTGGTTGACAGTGCAATTACTAGTCGAGCAGCCAGTGAGTACATAATATTTGTAGACTCATTGCCTCGGCATATTCTGGATCTCTTGCACAGATACTGAACTTGTCTGACGGCTGGGCAGTAAGATGTGCTTGTCATGTAAATATAGGGGTAGGCATCACCACGAGGCAAATCTAGGCAGTTACAGCAAAATTTATCTACATGGTTGCAGCACAAATCGATAAATAAGTTTGGAACGAATAGGAAAGCGTTAAGGAATGATCCTCCTGCAACACTGCCGAAATGCTTAGTCATTAAGGCCTTAACTGGATAATAAATTGACACATCCTTCTTGAAGTACCATTGGATTGCACATCCACTAACGCAGAAATTGACTGAATAAATTAAAAATTACATGCATCTCTCAGGAATGAAAGTCCCCACAAGGTTTCGATCACAAGGGGAGCCATGAACCAGAACGAGTTAGTTAAATTAGCGTACAGACTATCTTTTGAGAAGTTGGGACTCTGAACTGAAGAGAATGCTAGGTATTGAAATACGATCAAGATGCCAAATATGAAAGTTAATGCGATGAATATTGGAATATAGACCACGATAATGCATTTCTATTTTATCATCTGAGCTGCGTTTTGGAGGAAAACTATACAGTAGCTGATTCTACGATTGTGTACTGCTAAGTAAAATATTAAAATAATAGCGATAACCAATGCTAATATCGCTAGAATGACGCCCCAGCCAGGTGCTTTGGACATCGCACTTCTAGTATCCACAAAGAAGACGATAGCTGTCACAACAAGCAAGACAATTGCTAAACCAAATGCAAGCCATACTGCAATTTTGGTACAGTAGTGCACAAGCAATAAAAATACCAAGCTAATGAATACTGAGATTCCAACTGAGATAAGTAAGATATCGATAGCAGTGAGAGCATCGCCGAACAAGTTAATACCAGTATCTTGAATGAGCTTATCGCGTGCTGCTTGATTCTAAGGCATGCAGTAAGCACCAAGCCGGTCAGACTGCGGGTAATTGGGATAGTATCCTAGATTTGCAGTGCCGTTCCAGCCATAAGTTGGTACATCTGGTTGCGGACAATCTGCCACACAATATCTGTTATGCAGTGGGTCATTTAGATCGCTGAAATACACGAAGGGCAGTAACTGGCCAGAGCTATTCTTATCGTACAGGCACAAATGACCTTAGTTGTCAGAGGGGAAGTTGGCTCGAATTAAATTGTTCTTATTAAAGAGCACACACGCTAGAATGAAGAGTATGATTCCAAACAAGACTCCTAGTCCACAGCAGCAAATATCAGTTATTCTTCTTTTCTCATCTAGATATATAATTTGAATGTACGTTCGATAGGTAATTAATGCACAGTTTCAATACGGCGCTGGCTGAATGCAGCAGGGTTATAATTTTTATTGTAGTTGATGCCGTATGTCAATTCAGGATTCAATTGAGACATATTAGGAGAGGGGATTGCCGACTGAGGTGGAGCTGTCACTTGAAGGCTAGGGTTAATGACTCCTTGATTAGCTGATATGTTGGTCGAAGCATTCAAACCTGTGTTACCTGGGCCTGCTATATTCGACATTTTTAGATCAATTATTATTTGAATAAAGTGAATAAATTATAATGCAGCAAATTTCTAATAAAAATTAATTCAAACTTTTGTCACAGCAATTTAAACAATATCAGTTTGTTGGCTTTTTGGCTGAGCTGGAGTTACTTCTTAGCTCGGGTTTCTGAGCACTCTTGTCTCTATATGTGGTAAGTTCCTGTAATTTTGTTTTAGTTCGACTCAAATCCACACTTAGCTCAGCTATTTTATTGTCTTTCGTGTTACACTATAGCATGGCAGTCTCATATTGTTTGGCGAGTTCAGTAATCTTATTTGCCATTTATTGCATGTTGTATCTTTGCTATGGCTGCTAGGGATGTCGTCCAACTCTATTTCTTGCATATTCTGCCAACTACTTTTCGTAAATTTCGCACTTCAGTTCTAGTTTTTTTACTTTTAGGTTAGTTTCCTGAAATTCTATCATTCTAAGCTTTGATTTTTGCTGCTAATCGAGCAATTAGTAGAACTTTTTATTTAATTAAGCTGTTTGCTTCTATGATTATGAACGTGCCTGCTAATGATCAGCAATAGATTTTTGTAGTTTAGATATCTCTTACTGCTGAGATTGCTCGTATTTTTTGTACTTCTCGCTTAGCTATAAAATCTTTGTTTCATAGTTCTTAATTTCTCGTTCAAGACTTTCAACTCTGTGATCTTTAAGTTTATCGGAAGTTTTTTTATTATTTTTATCTTAAGGGTCTTCAACATTTTCTCGAACTTGCTTATCGTCAACTTCGAATATTGAATTAAGCACTTTATGAACAGTTTCTTCCACACCTTCAATATAGAATACACAGCATTTCTTCAATATCTCTGTTCTTTATTGTTAGAAATTAGCCCTTACATCTGCAGACTTGGTCTCGCAAAACTGGGCGAGTTGTTTAATTTTGTCGAAGTTATTATCGGATAGTTCTTTCACCTCGAATTTCAACCTGAAAATGTATGATTAAAATTGAGATTATAGTGTTTGTTGGATGCATGGCTTCAAGCAAAATTACAGTAAGTTTTTGTGGCTTGATTATAACTGTTTGGATATCCCTGTTATTATCTAATTGTTGAGCTGGCTGATAGATTTTTATGGCTGTTTCTCCGACACCTTAAGTTTAGCATTTAGCAACATTTGCCTATTATCATCAAAATCTTTATGCACAGCTGTAATGTGTTTAGCTATCTTTTCTTGCTGTTGCGATACCCATCTTCCAATTTATTCCTTATTTTTATTTCCACACTGATGCTCATCAAAGCACTATTCACACATCGATTTCCTAGTTGTCTAGAAACATCCTGTGCAATAATACATAGGAAGAGAAGTCTGATGTGTTGCACACGTTCTAGAAATAAATGTGACACAGCTGAGCTTGCTGAATATCTCGGCGATTAGATTTAATGATTTTGCTCTCTCCATCAATTATTATAATTTGAATTATTAACGAATGCACAATCAAGCACTCAAGATGAACTTCTTCACTTGGTCAATATAGCGGTCGATATCTTATAATGGAATCATGTGGCAATGATTTTCCCAAGCTTACAGTTTTCCTAACCGAGAAGCGGTGCCCATGATTGTCTGGACTGGTAATACTGTGTCTTGAGTTCCATGAATCAACAGAGTCTAAATAGATAATCATATACTGGAGCTTTAATGACATCAATATGAATGTCTGAGTTAGCCAAAGCTACAATCAATTACAAATAGCAGCGTTGATCAAAAGGATCCAAAGCAAGCTCAGCTTTTCTTTATTCACTTACTTTTTCCATTTTTGTGTATAAAATTAAATTAAAGATATTTCTCATAGCCTACTTGTTATTAGCTTGAAGAATGCTCAAGCCCATTGCAATTTTTGGTATTTTTGCGATTTATTATGGAGTTTTACAATGTTTTCCAGTCGGATCTAAGCTTTGTAGACCTTCATGCGAAACAGAGCAGGTCAATATTAATTTTGTTACAATCTCTGGTGCAAGTTCTGCTACTTTCTGCGATATAGCCCCTCCAAAACTCCATCCATTCAGTATAGCTTTATTAATTTTTAGCATTTTCATCAATTAGATAACATCTTTTGCCCAATCCCCAAAAGTATGGCATTTGTTAATGTAACTCGATCGACCAAAGCCGCGCAAATCCATTGCAACTATTCGCTTATTTAATTATTTCAGTTTATCAATGACTTCATTCCACCATTGAAGAGAGCTGAAATTTCCGTGAATTAAGACTATTGCTTATAAGTCAGCTGATTACTAATTCTATATTCTGTAATGTATCTTCTCGCCATTAGGCAAATTCACATATTTGTATTCCATTGTGAATAAATTTATAATGATAGAAATATCTTACATTTTGGGACTTACAATAGATGTAAAGTCATCCAACATAATAAAAATATAATTACAACATACACATACAAATGATCAAACAGATCTTTGAGGGAAGACATCATCTTCGAGCACGAATCTTTCGCTTCCTTCTCCGCTTCTAACAGCCAAAATAATTCCGAATTTATCCACCACATCATACTAAAACTAAGGAAGTTCACTAAATTAATTAAAGTTTACTTGAGCGACACTTTCTCTCCGACTTTAATCGTTGGCGAGAAAATGTCTGTAAATTATATCTTATGCTTTTCGAGTAGGCTGTTCAACAGTCCTAGGTATCGGTCTGTAGACACCTTCAAATCGCTTTCCATGCGTTCAAGCTGAGAGTAAGTGCTTTTGCCCACTCGTCTCCAATATCCCATTTTGTCCATCTTTACGTTGTTATAAAATTTATCTGCTTCTTTCATCCAATCCTTCAGCAGCTTTATATATTTTTTATTGTCCTTCTGGTTAATGATGTTCAGAAATTCTTCACGAGCCAAATCATTGTTAAAGCACAAACTGAACAGTCCTTAGAGTGTAATTCTCATAGCTTTATAGCCGTCTAGCATTTCACGAATGCAAATAAAGTAAATTTCAGCTACCGTAGCAATCTATAATATTAATAAAAATATACTCTTTTTTGTGATTGCTCTTCCTTGTTCTCACAAAATTTGTTTAGCAAAATTATCACGAATCTAAAAATATGTTCTTCATCTTGTTTGGGTTCAAATTTAGTCAAAATTGGTAATATATATTATTTTGCCAACCCAATGAAAGCTTCATCTTATTTGTATTTCGTTGAGAAAAATTTGGCAAGACTGACCTGTATTGAGAGTTTTTTGGTCCTTCGCGAAAATTGTTATAAGTCTTCTTTAGCAAAATTTTTGAACTTAAAAACTTCTATAGTCTGCATCAACTCAATCGAATTTCGAAAGTCTTTCTTTTCATAGAAATTAACGTTCGGTTCTCCAAATTCTGAGCGAGGACTTGTAAGCTTTGACAAAGAGTTCTGTGCTGAAGTCTTATCTTATTTAACAATTCGATAGATTTTGTCACTGAAGCTGAAATCATTAAGAATTTTTAAATAATTAGCGTTTAAAGAGGCTGCATAAAATACTTTGCTAAGCGGAACCATGTTTTTTTTATCAATGCACTTCATACATCTTTTGATAAACTCAGCATTAAAGCATTTACCAACACAATAAACAAGCAGAGAAGACACAAAATAGCTTGTTTCGAAGAAACCGAAAATAATAAACTATTTGATTAAATTTTAGCTAAACTGTTCTAAGTACCATTCTATCATCTGTGGATTTGATTCGAATATTGAAATACAATTTTCATAACACTTTTTGTACAATTTCGCTCTCTTCTCGCTTCTTAAAGTAACCAAATGAACGAACATGATGTAAACTTTACCCAGACTGAGACAATTATTGTCAAAAAATGTTTGTAAAGCAGAGTCAAATAGTACTTTAATTTGTTGATTGTTCAAATTCTCAGCGTCAACTTATGCTTTGACTACCTGGTTTGTCACCAGATCTTGTATTTTGTTTTTATTGACTCTCTCATAGATAAGTAAATATGCGTTTTTAATTTTTTATGAGTTGTCGCTGTATATATTATCTTCAGCACCTCCAAAACATTCTTTTCCAAGGTCTTTAAAATCAAAGCTGGAAATTCTGTCATCATCAAAATATTTCCATTCGCCATTTTAAATTCTGATATAAGATGTATAATGTCCTGCTTCTGAAACACCATAATGGATTACAACACCTTTTAATTTGTACATATAGTCCTAAGGAGCTCGTTTCTACTCGTTTTCGTACAAAGATTCCCTCATGTATGGCTCCATGCTAAGGATCTCGTCGAACTTGCAAAATGTATTGAGCTTGAATTTTTACATTTTTTAGAAATCGAATTAGAATCTTTTTAGAGTTAAAATAAGAAGATCAGGCAGGGATTTTACGCATACTCTTTTAACTGCTTTAATTTTTTTGTCGCATTTTTCACAGAAGTACGCATTTTATCCCTCAAGCACTTCGCCCTTGATGAATTCAGTAAGGGCTTCAGTTAGTGAGGCTTTATTAATAATTTACAGTCTCATCGAAAGGAAATTCTAAATTCTTTCACTTTTATGTTGGCATTCCTGTCCGATGATTAGATTGGAGTACTCTCCTTTGAACACGTCATCAATGATAGCCTGCTTATTGATCTTCATTAAATTGTGTTCTAATTTGTCCATTAAAGTGTGAAAGAACTCATCGATATCCATCTGAACACGAGGATCGATAGGCTGCCCATCTATAATGAAAGTCTCACAGAAAGATTAAGTTACAAATACCTCTCGGTTTGAATATTTTAAGTATGCAAATATTTTTTGAAGTTCATAAGCGATATTTTCTTTAGATTAAATGCTTTTGGTATCGAGCTAAAGTAAAGGTTCCCTAAACTCCTTAATACTATAAAGCTGCTGTAATAGAGAATTTATGTAACAAGTTGCTGCTAGATTTTTCAGACCAACTTTGGTATCATTCTGTCTCTTTTTGAAGCTTCTCACGAACCACTCGTTCTGTTTTCTCCAAGTTCCGCTTACGATGGTTGGTAGTATTTAATTTTTCATTTTCTACACAATTATGTCTTTGCATTTAAGTTGAGTCAAAATATCGAAGGCTTCTGTCCTTGAGCTTTAACTTTAAAATTTATGGTCTTCACCAAAGAGACCTTAACTAATGATAAAGTTTGCGAAGTGCTATTGAGATTAAGGTAATGCTTGTAATGAAAGATTGTCTGTTATACTTTTGAGTAAGAGACATTTGCAAATTCTGAGCCATCCGTTTACGAGATAATTTATACGAAACTCTTTCTATTGATAAATTTCTGACTTTGAGAACCTCACATTTTTGATAAAGGCGAGGACTCTTTGGTAAAGGTTTTGTGTCACAAAGTTATGATCGAATATCAGAACAAGAAGATCGAAAAATATTTTACAAGAGTATCTCAATTAGGGATTTGATTCAACTTTTGTTAAATAGAAGCAGCACTGCTCAGAAAGCAAGTTATCTTACTTTGTCTTGGAGAAAATATTAAACAATACTGATGGAAATCGACTTTGTCTTTCTGTTTGTTTGTCGGTAAACAGCAGCATCTCCATAGTCTCACAGATTTGAGGACTAGCCAACACTTTTCTTCCATCAATGATAGGGTAATTTGTAACTATTTCATTCAAAATAATGAATCCAAGGTAAAAATAGTCCAAAAACAAAGGTTACTTTAAAATATTAGCATTAGCTCGGTCTTTGCTTGATATCCTGAGAAGCTATATTATTGAAGTCTAATTGAATGGTAAAGGCTGTTGTTGCATGCGATAAAATTTTAAGATTTCGTTGAAAAGACTGAATATTTATGTGAAAAATTCATAATCTTTCACAGTGAGAGGCACTTTAGTGCTTGTTCTTTGTCTAAGTATCTTTTAAAGATGTTAAATTCCACCCTTTTTAATGAAATTCAGCACCCATTGTACACCTTGAGTTTTAACTTTGTTTAAAATACTGATTTGATATGAAAGACGATGTCGGCATTCAACATCAATAATTTGATCCCAAGTTAACTGCTTTCCGATATCCAATTTTGAAAGTTTTTGTTACAAACCCTTAATAATAGGCACATCTAATAGTATCTTTAATGCTATCAGTTGATGATCTAGAGACTTAACCTGCGATAAACTTTAGTATATTTTTTATGCGTAAATATTACTGAAGTTAGCTTTAAATTATTCTATAGCAACAAAGTGAGGATGAGGTTATTTGGATTAATTCACTATTACTGCCACACTTGAAGGATCTCTCGATACTTACAAAAACAAGATAGAAAAATCTTATTATCTATCCATGTCTAGAACAGTTTGCATTTGTCTTTCGACTGTTTCCATTGTGAAGTTTGTCTTGTTGAGTTTGAATTACTCGTCAATAACTTGTCTCAACTTCCAGAGGGATGAGCATTTCGGAAGTGTTATTATTTTACGAGTATTTGAAAGTTTAGCTAATACTGTGAAACTTGTTTAAGTTGGATCGAGGATGTTGATGGAAATCATTCTTCCTTTTATCTCTTCAAATAGTATGGAAAATGCAACATATTTTCTTGAAGAATTTTAAAGGTATTTCCAAAGTTTATCAGAGCAAGTGAGCCAATGTCCAACTTTTTCATTTTTGTTAGCATTAAAAGCCTTAGTGCTGTTCGGACGTAAATAGTATTAAATAAATCTTTTGAACGCTTTATCAGCTAGTTCAGTATCTTTACAGTTATTGCCTATTTCTAGGTATAACTCAAGCCCAAAAAGTTAGAAGTGGTTGATGCAACGAATTGAATGTTTGTAGTTGTATTCAATGAAGCGGTTTTTATGATTATACGAAATTAAAAGTTCATCAATTGTTTTGTAAAGTTCAATATCGCAGTTCTCAAAGTTTTATACGAAGTTTTTATTCATAAATATCTTAGTTACAATTTCATGGATTTCAAGAGGAGTTAGCTTCTTGTTAGTAATCTTATCTGTGAGCTTATCTGGTTTACTTAACGAATACTTTCGCATAAATTTCAATAAGTTTGGATGGCACTATTTGAGCTTCCATAAATCTTTAATATGATCGACTGTTATTTTCTTTCTTGCGAATTGATTGACTTCTTCAAGAAATTCGAATATACTCTAAATAGTTTTACTTGATATTTATCCTTCAGTCAGTGATTTAATAACAGTATCAATAATGCCAAACTGTTTATCAATATTATCCACTAAATTGACTATTTCTCTATTTTTATTGACGCACAAGTACACAATTTTCAAAGAATTCTCTACTTTTGTTCCTGACTTGATATTAGTAAAGCATTAAACTAGATACTTTTAAATAACTTGCCTGTAGTATATATTTCCAGCTAAAGCAGCAAAAGCCTATATTGCTTGATTGACAATTTCTGGAGATTTTTACTATTTTATTATTTTCCATAGATAGACCAACCCAAAGCCACTCTGCGGACTCATATATTTACTTTTGTAGAAAGGGTGATGATTAATAGTATTTAGTGTAAATTACTTGATTAATGTTATTGAATCTACTGATAGTGGAAGATTTTTAAACTATTCAAAGAATTATATAACCTTCTTCTAGTTCAAAATCTATCCAAATTACGCTAGTGTAGAATAATACGACTTCACTTCGAGTTCATGCTTATCTTTATGGAGATTGAGTATTCTGTTCAGCAAAGCGTCAGTTAGTAAGTCATATCGAGCAGCAGCTGTAAATAATGGTAATGATCTCTTGAAGATCTACCCATTGAATGTTGCACTATCAGTCAAAGCGTTCAAAAGGGCAGGAGTCAATACTTTTTATCTTAATATTTATTTTCTAACGCCAAAAGTACTTTCGCACAGAGTTTTTACTTCCGCTAAACCTTTTAATTTGCCTTCGAAATTTCCAGTCATAATAAGATTGGTAATCAATTAATAATTTGTACTTTCAATAACTTGATCCGGGAAGGCTTGCTTTAATTTTAGATAGCTAAGACAATCAAGAGCTTAGGGAATCTCACGATTATCAGCAATTTTAGGAAACTATAACTGATCCTCTAGTTACGAAAGCAGCACTAATGCTTATTTTTTAGTACTCCAAGGAAAACCTCGAAATGGAGGATTCTGATATTCCAATATACTTTTGCAGATCTGTACAATTTATTTACTTTTCAATAAATTTTTAATTTTGGTTCTCTAATCCTTTGCAGGACCACCATACTGATAAAACTTAACTCTCTTTTATTTGCTGGAGACAAGAGAGTTCAAAGTAAATAAAATCTCAGGTAGTGAGCTGACCAATGCATACATCGGGTTAACGTAAATCACATTAGGATCTGTGATGTTTTATTTGCTAATCTACATAATTTTATCGAGTTACTTCATTTATTTTCTCAAGAGCGTACTTGAGAATATTAATAGCAGTTTCGATGTAAGCTTAGAAGAAACCTATGATGAGTTCGTATTCTCCCTCTTGAAGTTTTAGAGGATACTGTGTTAGTAAATTATCCATTAATATGAACAGCTCGCCTCTGTAATTTTGGATCACGAATTATGGCTTTATTTTCTATTTTTATTGCTTGCGTAAGTGTTTTAGATCTGCCAATGGCTTCTCAAAATTCAGTGAAGGCGTTTATCGATGAATTATTTTCCCACTCTCTATTGGACCAGTATATGGTAATGTGAACCTCCTGAATGGAGCCATTTTACTTGAAGCTGGCAGATCAAAGTCTTCATCCCAGTTTTTAGGGAATCCATCAAAGTGTAGAGTGATTGTATGACGATGACCTACATTTTTAAACCCGACTATTTTAGCGACCTTCCAACAACGTTGATCAATTGCATCAACGAAGGTACCGATTTCAAGCTTCTATAGGAAGTTATATTTCTTAGCGGTGAGATTCAATTCCCGGTTCATGAGACTTATGAATCAATTTTATAAATTTTGGATTTATCCAATCAAAGAATTATAAATTCGATAACTTCATCCAATTGTGTTAGAGATGTATAAGGTAAATGAGGCTAATTTCATAATCTTTTGAATTGTTAATACTTGCTTATACTACAAAATATAAAAATAATATGGTGAGAAATCTCAAACTTTATTCATCAACAAATTTTAATAGTCAGCTGAGTAGAACTGAGCAATATCAGCAGGGTATATAGCTACGAGCTCCTCTATTGCCTATTTAAGTTTGGAGCCTTATTCTGCTTTGATTTGCTGAATTTTTCTCAAACCATCGTTAGCTGCGAAATTCTTTTTGGCCTACTTATCTTTTGCTACTATTTTGGCTAATTGTTTGATCAAGTACACTTGAATCTCATCAGGTGAATCCTTAAGCTAAAAAAATAATTACTTCTATAATTGCTTACAAAGGTTTACACTCAGTGGACATGACTACAATATTTTTAATTGCTTTCTTTGATTTTTTCTTAAGTTCTTCAGTGCTATTTTGATATATATAAACAGCTAGTAAATGAGTCAAGACTTCTTGATTAGCTAAAGCATTGGCATGCTTATTGGAATGCCCTCCAATTTGTCCTAAAGCCCAAGCCGAGGCTCCTTTCACCAAATCATCAGGAATTTGAATGAGAGAATCTTTAAGGACTTCGATTCCTTTTCCTTCGATAATTGCGGTTGCTGATTTTTAGCTATATGCTCCTGCATAGCCAAGTGCTACAATACCAGGTAGACGAGCATTATCTTTATTTTCATTTAAGAAGTCAATGGTAGCAGTTATTCCACCAGCGTCAACAAATATTTTAGCTAGCTCTGGGCTTTGTTTTACAACCTATCGGATAACAGATGCTGCCATTTTTCTGACTCCTTCATCATGATCTTTGAGTTTATATAAAATTTTCGGGAATAGTTCAGAGCCACAAACAGTTTCAGCTAACTCAGGCGAGTGCTTAGCAATATTTGATAAAGTCTGACAGACTTGCTTTTTTAATTGTGCATCATGATGATTGATTTGTTGAGACAAATACGGTACTGCTCCAGAGTCGACTACAACTTGCGCAAGTTCCATCGTGTGCTTACAAACTTCATTTAATGCAAAAGCAGAAATTCTTTTAAGATTAGGGTCAGGTTCTTGTAGTGCTAAAACAAGACCAGGAACGCAACCTGAATCAGCTACATTTTTGGCTAAGTTGTCGTTATGCCTAAGTCTAAAATTTAATACTTTGCAATGTAAGCGAGTGCCCATGCTGCTGATTATTTCACTCCAGGGTCAAATTATTACACACAGATGACCAGTGACTCTAATGCCCCAGAATTAATGATAGCTTTGGATAGCGCACTTGAGTGCTTTGCTAATGATCTTAGAACAAAGCAAGCTGCTTTTTTGTAGAAAGGCTACATAAAATGAATAGTACATTTTGTTGGCCTAATGATGATACAAGCTGAGGCAACACCTGATTTTCTACTACAGCTTCTGCCATTTTTTCGGAATAATTTGCTATTCTGCCAAGAGCCAACGCAGCACTATTCTGAATCGATACCGTAGGGTCGATGAGTAAGGCTCGTAATTGCTTAAGTGCTCCTAGACTAAAGAGATTATCAATATTTTGTGGTTTTGCCGCGAAGTCTGCAAGCTGTTGTGCGAACTTGATTTTAGATTTCTCGAATTATTCAAATGCTGTTTGAAGTGTTTTCATCTAAGTTACAATTTTAATATATAACCAAAAATAGATATTCACTGAGGAATGAAATATTAAAATTGAAGGAATCTTAAGCTAAGCTTAATTTAGGAAAAACTTTCAATGCTATAGGTAAGCAAAATGCAGCTCAAACTGGGAATTCATGAAAGTTTTGGAGAGAACTCAAGTCGCTCTAAAAGATCGAATTTCTAATAATTTATCATTTCAAGGACTAATCATCTTAGTCTGGTCATTGCCAATGTGATGACGGTAGTGCTCAACGTAGCGGTGCCTTCTATTGAGTGAGCTCATCGCCTGAGCTCGCACATCGTCAGGGTGAGAGAGACCATCTGACATTCTTCTGCGGATACTGTGGTAATCGTGCGGGGTCCATCCCCATTCAGCGTACTGCATGCCGATAGTTTACTCTACCAAAGTGGAGGCAAGTGCATCTCTCATTCTGACTCTTTGTTCCTCTCCGTTTTTGCAGGGGGCTGTTTTGTTCCAATACCAGGGAAGGAAGTAATTGTACGCTTCATGGATGAGATACAGAGCGGCGATATAGGCGATCCACATCGAGAAAGAGCCGTCACTATTGATAGTATTCTCTTGGAAATCTCTATACATCTCGTAAGTGTCTAAGTGGTACATCAGGTACTGTGAAAACCAAAGCCGTGCGAGGAATCAATTTTAGGGTAAATACCAAGCAAGTTGGCTAGCTCGGGGGTCTCGATGAAGCACCTATAGAGTAACTCCTGTCTGAAGTAATAGAACTTGTTTGATAACACTCGTCGATATACTCTGAAAGAATCGTAGCGTTCTTCACCAACGACCCTGTTGATCATCTTGGACCACCACCAGATTCCTGCGTTATGTGATCAGTTACCGTTGCGATGGTACGCGTTTTTTACTGAAAAAAGAGCGAGACTCATGCAAGTTAAATAATGACACAATCAACTCAAGCTCAATGGGAAATTTAACCCAAAATTCAGAAAATTAATGTAATATATTTGCATCATCCTATTAACAAGTTTAATATTTTATTTTATTTATAATATTGTCATTCTTCTTTGCTTTTCATACATGTATATAATATCCATAATATCCTGAATTAAAATACATGATTAAATTAATAATTTACTATTTTATTACTGAATTTTATAGTTTAGTGGGTATTAAATGTTGTAAATCCTACATCCCTGGCACTTAAACAGAATGAAAATCCTTATATATTACTCTCCTGCATAAGATTTTATTGGTGTTAATATATTTTATATTTTTGTCTCATTTCAAATCCTTGACAAATATAGACAGTCAAAATTAATAAATATTTTTATGAGTCATAATTGATTGCTTTACAAAGTACATCAATACGATATATTTGATGATTACTGAATATTAATTGAATAATTATTTATGCTAATCAAAGAGCAGGTAGTCTTACTGCTTTTGGCCTTGTGCACTCTTGCTGATGCTCAAGCCTCCAAAATAATCAAAGCTATTATAAATCCTGTCAGTGTTACCCTATAAGATGTGCAAGCTAAGTATGGCAAGAGATACGGCAGCGAAGAATAAAAAGTATATCGAAGGGTTGTACTTGAGCAAAATAAAAGAAAAATTAATGATCATAATGCAAAAAGTCAAGCAAGTTTCAGCCTGGGAGAAAATTAATTTATCGATCTTTCTCCACAATAGTTCGCCAGGAAATTTACAGGGCTTATACTTCCAAGTTAAAATTCTCGTCAGCTGGTGGCCGACACAAATTCACTTAAATAATTAAATGACCAAAACTGTTATTGTTCTGTCGATGCCTCTTTGAAGAAGATGGATTTATAAAAAAGGATTTCTAAAAATCAGTAAGAGTACACAAACTTGGTCAACAATCACATAAATAAAATTACCACGATCGACAACGCTGTTAATACTACTTTAGATAATATTAAAAAGATTATTTTCCCTGCAGTATCGCCAGTTTTACCATCAAGTTCGGTGATGAATATAATGGGAGTTTCAATAGCTTCTAGATCAAATCAGCCAACACAAACAGCTCCAGTTTTACCAAATAATATTGAAGATCCCGTAATAATAAAAGCTATGGCACCGATTTTATCTATTAACTTGATGCAAAGTACGGGTGCTGTGTCGAGTAGTATTGGTATAATAGATAGTACAATCTCATTGAATCCTATAGACAATATCGTTTCTACAGTTACTTCTACAGTTGCTGCTCCTTCAACAGTTAGTTCACAGATAACAACAATCTCTCAAAGATCGTCATCATCTTCATTATCTCCGGTAGTATAAGCAACCCTGAACGGATCATCACCCCTTAACCCAACATCAACCATTATTTCTTCAAGTGCAATACTGACGACGACAACACTACCAGATATTGACTGGTCTAATAAAACAGGTCCGGTTCGATACCAAGGCAGTTGTGGTGCGTGCTATGCTTTTACCACTGCGCAGGTGCTTTAAATGTGCACTGCTACCTACATGCTCGGTGGTATGTATCTGCAGCTATCTGCACAACAGATTGTGGACTGTGCACCCAATATTGTCAACTATAATGGCTGTAATGGAGGGCTTATTTAATGGGGGTATAGCTTCATGCAAACTTTCGGAGTTACCACTAATTTCAAGTACCCTTATACTTCAGGCTCTACAGGAACTAGCAATATCTGCAAATACAAAACTGGATAGTTTAAAATTAATTCATATCGCTCATTAGATGGTACATGCACAGATCTTCGCAATTAACTACAATTGAAACCAGTTGCTACAGCCGTGAGATCATATGGCATGCAATTTTACTCAAGTGGTGTGTTTGATAATTGTACCTCCAGTTACCCTATTGATCATGCGGTAGTCATTGTCGGATTTAACTCTACTTACGGCTGGAAGTTCAAAAATACTTGGGGCACTACTTGGGGAATGAACGGTTATGGTTGGATAACCCTCGATTAAAGTAAAAATTGTGCTATCTGCTCGTACCCTGTTGCGCCTAAGTGTAAGGGAGAACCTCTTTGAGGTTATTTATTTCATGATTTTGTGTATCCAATATTTATTATTAAGTAAAATAATCATATAGTTATCAAAGTCAAGATTTAGATTTTTATTATGTCTTCTTCTGGAAAAGCTAAAGATATTATTTGAGTTTCTTTCTTTATTATTTTATAACTTCCAGCATTTATAAAGTTGTTCTGGAGTGCTTCTATTCGCCAACAATACTTAAATAAAGTCCACGAACACTAAATATTATTTGTCCCAACTCTCGTTGTCTCTCACCATTTTCGCTTAGCTTTCCCTCGAGCTATGAAGACAATTGTATATTTTATTCAGTGCACTTATCAATACTCTATTTCAAATCTTTTACTTTTGAATTGTATTGCATGGTCTTCTCCTATTTTTATTTCTTCATGTTGATTACTCTTTTTACCTTCTTGTCTTTCTCTAGCTCTAGTCTCCGTGACACTTAAGACAGCTCTTACTTTTTCTTCTTCATTGTAGCATATCTTTAAAGAATAGTCATTACACTAAATTAATCAAATTATCCGGTATTGAAATCTTCAGATAAGCCTTTTACTTATTTAAGAAAATCTTCAAAAATTTGATGCTTTTTAATTTATTGCCGAATCTATGCCAATCTTCTCTACTTTTCAGCTAATTTCTCTAATTTTTCTTTCAGTTATTTTCCTTTTTTACTATTCTTTTACTATAGTTCCATCTTCTGCTTCAAGTACATCTCTTTTTTACGATCATTAGCAAATATTTGTTCTTTTTGTGCCTCAAATTATTGACTTGTGACTGCTTGTTTGTTAATAAAATTCTAATTTTCAAGTGCCAACTTTGATAGGGTTTCCTGCATGTTCTTCTTCTCGTTCTGGTATTCTGCTTCAATTTCACGCTACTTCTGTTGTATTTTTAGCAATTTTGTGTTCTATGATTCAGTCTGTAGTCTCACTACGATTAAAATATTAGTACGTTATTCTAGTTTTTTACGCTGTTCGTTTATTAGTTGTTATCGCTTGGAGGCATTCTTAAAATCCTATGCTTCACACAAAGTTTACCTTCATTTATGTTTAAGTTATATTATCTGTGTAATTATCAAATATAATCTATTGTCTAATCAATCATCAATATGAATTAAGTGAGTTGGATTCAATATAAATTATTCACTTATTGTTATGCTTTGGTGGCATATGATATAATATTTCATATAATCAAGAGTTAAAATAAATCGTTAAATGGATTATTTATCATCCGACAGCTCAGCAGATAGAGAAAACCAAGAATCCGCTGACCTGCAACGACTGCATGCTGCCTGGAAGAATGTCAAATAGAAGAGACAGAGCGATAAGAAGTCAGTGAGCTCAGTTAAAAATGCAATTCATGCTTAATAACAAAAGAATCTATAGGCAAGATTAGCAATGACAGAGAAACAGCTAGCCAAAGCTCGATAAAATACTGCACTTCTCATGAAAAAGCTAAGTGAGGCTGAAGAATTGTTAGAAGTTCGTGAATTTTAACATAACAAATAGAAAAAGTTACGCGAAGACAAAGAATTTTAAATTGAATAACTCAGGATACAAATAGAGAGAAGAACTAAATAATAAACTTTTGGTTATGCCAAAGAAAATATTGATGTTAATCGAGAGTAGCATTAATCTTTGAGAAAGAAGCTTGAACTTAAATAAAAAGAAGTTGATAGATTGTGCCTTAAGATCAAATCTTTGGAGCTTGATCGACAAAGCAACTCGAACGAAATAAAAAAACTGGAGCAGATGAATTAAAGTTTGAGAAGACAATTGGCTGAATCTTAAAATGCTATAAATGAAGTATATTTAAGTGATCACTCCAAAGGTGCCCAACTATTTGAGCTCAGCCAAGCTCATAAAACTATTGAAAGATTGATGGCCTTACTCAGAGGCACTGAGTAATACAGGTTAATGGGTTAATTTGCTTAAGACATGAAGTAAATCCATTACCTATCAAATATTCCTCGTCGTTTGAAGACAAACACTTTGTGCCATAGATTACCGGACAAGAAGAAAGTCTGCTCATGTATGTAAGTTCGCATTGATGAAAGACTTTTATGGACTCCTGAAAGCTGCTATAAGATTATGCTCGACATGAAGATGAAGTATGAGTCTCTTTCTGAAGACTGTATTGAGGAAGTTTTGTTTTAGCTTAACAAAATATGGGCAAGTAAAGAATAAGTGCATACAAAACGAGTCAAGTAATACTATGAAAATTAAATTGCTAAGTTAAAGAAAAAGGGAGAAGTTAAATATGATTAAATGGTTGCAAGAAAACAAATTCAAAGACTAAAGAAGTAGCTTGTTGGAGTAAAAAATACCAAACAGCAGAAAAAAGGAGTCTCGCTATAAAATTTGAAAAATTTAGGTCAATATGAAGACTAAGTTAGAATAAAATAAAAATAAATAAAGCTTTTGCAAGAAAGAATTAGACTTCTATAAACAGAGTCTAACAACAGTGATAGAGTGTTATATCTCTAAGGAGCACTATGGATTATCGAGAAGGTACTTGGGGAGATGAATGTGAATGAGGATGATCTTAGGCAATTTGAAGGCCAGTTTAGATAAAAAATTGAAAATAACTTATGTACTTAAGATTGGATCAGATCTTTTAAATAGTTTTTCGAAACTATAACATAAATTAATAACTCACTTGTTTAGCGATTAATGTCAATGAGAGAGAGCACATTAAAGAAAATTTCAGGAGAGAAGCCTAACCATTTAAGCTCTAAAAATAATTGATTAACAGTTTTTATTCTATAATTCATTGATGACTTATTTTACATTATACATCAAAATCATTTAATCCTAACACTTTATTTTTTATACTCATAGTCATTAAAGTTTTTTGATTCAATTTTTGTTTTTGTTTAATTTTGATCTTCTTCATTCTGGCTTTCCTCACTTTCATCGCTATCGATTGTTCTAATGCCAAACTTTTTTGTTCTTTTTGATTTTGGTCGTAATTACATATTAAGTTTTTTTGGGAGAGAGCTTAATGAATCAGAAATACGTTATGGTCTTTTTCGGAGTAGTCTTCCGTTCTTTTGCACAACTTCAACTTTCTTTTGTTAGACTTAGGATTCTTAATTGGCTTCACACTATTTTTGTGATTACTGCATTCGTTTCTACACTTTTTTGAAATAATTAGCAGCTTTGAATTAAAGTATCTTCATTGATTTCTCAAGAGAAATCACGCTTACTTAAAGTAAAACATAAGAGTCAACATGATCACCATCTATAATCCGTTCGAAAAGTTAATCAACTGAAAAACTGGACTTAAAGCTGCCGATACGCATTTCCCTGCAATTGATGCGACAATTATCTCTCTAAGTTAGAGTATAATTACATTAACAATTTCGTAACTAAGATTACACTAATTAGCAGGAATGGATGACTCATCTTATACTTTACACCTGTAAACTTTGGAACGGGCGAGTAAAATAAATTATTTGAAAGCTTCAAGTAAAGATTTGTGGTCTTATGATTTCTCTAACAATTTTATCTAAATTTGATAATTAGGTACGTAATGTTGTCTTTGAGGGTAATAAGCCCAGCATCTATTGTCATAATTTCTTAGGTATATACAGTATCGCTAGTTTATATCAAACAAGTGTTTTTTAAGATGGGACACTCTTTATTTGCGCTCATTGACCATGTTTGACTTCACCTTATGGTAACGGATTACTGGCTCAATTCTAGTCTCATCATTCATGAATTTTGAGTACACAGTATAAATACTTTCACACAAGTGAAGTGAATTAGTATTTCTCTATCCTTTTATTAATTTTTGAAGTCTTGCAAAAGTTTCTGGTTTGTTAAGCATCCCCCACTTGCCCATACAGACAGTGAAAAGATACTCAGGCATAAAAGGAACAAATATATAAACATTCATATTGTCTTAGCCCAAGATCATACACTATTAAATTTTGGTTAATGGGCTAGTCTTCTTTCCTTAATCGACAGATTGATTCAATTTACTTTACTTCTCTTCTTCTTAGATATTTTTCTTACTTGGATAATGATTCCAGACTTGACTGACTAATTTACTCAGCACTTTAAATCTCAAATCAACATTCAATTGACAGAAGTTAAAAATATTGGTATAATCTTCAGACTCAGGCAGTTCTGTATCAGCTAGGTGGCAGTATTATTCGAGAGCAATTTGAACATAGTACATATTGATAATTTATTTGCGAGATGCTTCTTGATCTCTGCCAGCTAAATAGTGTAATGACCCTCCTTACCGATCTTTCAAGAATTTGTCATTAGGCAACTTAGAAATCAGAAAACATAGGATTTATTTGGTCAATGTTGTTTCAAATTAATTATGTATGATGTTCATGTATAACTAGTCAACACCCATGAGCTTAATACCCTCGCTAAGTTCTCTATCCCATCTTTTAGTGTGATATTTGAAGAATGTGCACGTTTGTAGTACTTAGGCGAAGTATTTGGATTTGTGCGCCTTCATTTCTGTTCAAACTATATTTATACAGGTATTTTATTATTTGTTGCCTAATACTACTCTATACTATTCTAGGCTAGTGTCGCTAACTTTAATATTTAACCCTTTGGATAATTCAGTATAGTTTAAATAAAAACATATCAAATTAAATTGTCTCACGGATGCTACTTTTTACAATCAAGAAAGCAACTTTTCGAGCGCTATTTAAATGAAAATCCTGTATCTTTCCAAGCCTTAGTTGAATACGCCGTAGTATTCATGCTCTTGGTCACTGACATTCTACTTGCCGAATTTGGCCGTACCTTTTTTGTTTTGTCACTAAATAAACTAAAATTTGTGTTCTTGTGAAGATTTCTCCTTTTTGAATTCTTTTAAACGTATCCATTTTCTATTTTTTTAATAACATCGAGATTAAGGTCAATATACCTAGTAAGACTCTTGAGGATAAATTTAGCTTCTTCAATCGAATTTGTTATATTAGGATCATTTTTCTTATATTAAAAGATCTATTTAGATTCTTAATTTTAGACAATAGAAAGTCGAGACAACTGCACTTAAGTCCTTGCAGAAGGTGGTCTAGTTTTCCTCATCATTTAGATCACATCTTTATTAGTTTCATGCTTCATCTTAAGTTCACAGTTTATTTAATATTGTTTAAGACTGTTCGCATACAGAGCCTAATTCCTTTTCTGACCGTAAGTTCTCAGCTACTCGATATATTTAATGAGCTATATTTTCTTCTTAGTTAGTCTCTGAATGTTAGAATCTAATTTCTTTATGATTGACTGCTTTTATCTGTCGGAGTTGAATTCATAATTGTCTTATGGTTGTTATGTATTTTAGAACTATTTGAGCATTTTTCGCACCTGGTCTAGAGTCGACGACATTTTAATTGTTTTATTAACTAAGTCAAAGGATTGTATCAATGGTACGATAATAATTAGTAAATTACAAACTTTCTACAATATGTACATTTAGATCTTAATCATCAGAAACACGATAAACAAATAATAATTTATTTTATTTTCAAGGTTCAGCTGTTGTAACCTGATTAGATTTGATTAGTAGTAATATAATATCCTTGCGATGCAGGCATAGTAGATCAGGCACATCCAAAACCCTTTCCAGAAGATAGTCAACATCATCAAGCCCGATCACGAGAAGTTATACAACTTATTGTTCGCGCAGATTCAATAATTTATCAAAGGCTCAGAACTGCCTACTCTTACTGCGATTGCTTCAGTAAAAGACAAGAGCTAGGTCGATACTTCAGCATATAGTGGAGTAGCAGGATACACCTACGCTCTCATTAGACTGGCAAAGTATTATTTAACATAATTTAGTTTCTTTGGGACTGAGAAGATGGTATCAGAGTAGACTGAAAAAATAATCCACTCTAGTCACATTGCCGATGATGACGTGCTAAGCCAACTAAAAAATCGCAACTATTACATAGAATTAGCCCGTAAGCAATACAAGCTGATTGTAAAGAACATGTAATAGCATAAACCAAGTCGTAAAACACTCGCATTCTATATGTCTGAAACTTGTACGTGGCTATGCGGCATGCACCTAGCTTATATTGATAAAGATATCGGGTTGTTCAGACAAAATTAACAAAAATTGATGTAGTGTTATGAATATTACAAAAAACAGAAGGAAAAAATGATGTGGGAACTACTATATGGAGTGCCTGGGTTTCTATATGTGTTCTTAGAACTGCAGAATTAATATGATAAACACCCGAACTAAGCGTATAGAACTAATTTTAGTGTTATCAGCAAAGCGCTCACTATAGACATTATACAATCTGGAGTTACATCATACTAGTAAATGGCTCAAACTAAAGTCGCTGTAGACGATCCGAAAATAAAATTGCCATAAAATTTCCGATTAGTTTACTTATTCCATAAGAAAGAGTATTTAGGAGGTGCTCATGGACTTGGTGGCAATATTAATATTTTGTTGCTGTCATTTGAACTAAATCAATTTCCGATTGAGCAGCTGTCAATATATTGTCGGCTAATTTCAAAGTCAGTAGAGTTCTTGTTGAAGCATTTTATTAATGGAAATTTTTCAACATCTGCAGGATCACAAAGAATAAAATTAGTGCATTTCTGTCATGGAGCTCCTGGCATTGTGAGTGCACTAGCTCGCTTTATGAACATGTTCCCAGAGTAGGCTATTAAATTCGGAATTCCCCAGGCCATATTAAAAAGTTTACAGTATATCTGGGAGTATGGAGTGTTAAAGAAAGGTTTTGGTCTTTGTCACGGCATCAGTGGCAATGCATATGCTTTTATTGCACCAAGCATTCAAAAGGCATTCCCTGAAATGGTCGATGAGCTGACAAAGAAGGCAGTCTTATTCGCACTCCTCAAAGAGTAGAAAGATGTGATGAAGGAAATAAAATCATACAACTTTTCAGATAGGATGACAGTAGGAGTTAGTGATGAACCATATTCGTTAATGTTAGGCTTAGCGGGAGACATCTGTTTCACTATGGATGTACTAAATGGAGTAGGCAAGTTTCCAGGTTTTGATTTTTGAGAATCTTTATAACAGTGTATGTAGTATGTTATAGGAAATTCTTTGAGAATAGCATTATAATACAATAAAATGACTAGTCATCAACAACCGTAAATATCGCAAGAAGCTAACGACTACTGCCCAGATGATATCACAGTGGATCACATTGCATAAAATAATTATGACGACCAAGAGTATTCGTAAGACAGCTCAAGTTGCTCAGATGATGATATGCAATACATAAAGCAGAGCACTCAGGTAGGTAAGGGCGTTGAGCATACTTCAAAAGTGTACCATGAAAATCAGTATACTAAAATTGATCAGAAAATGCATTTGGCTAAAATTGAGCATCATGAAAACCAGCAATTAGTGAAATAAAAACGTAATAAGGACAAAGTTCAGCGTGCTACAGTTTAACAAGTCCTCGATCCTCGTACTATGACCATATTGAAGAAACTAATCAACAACGGTACATTCACTGAAATCAATGGTTGTCTCTCGACTGGCAAATAAGCCAACGTTTATTACGCAGTCAAGTAAAGTGAATAGGGCAAGAAGGAGTATGCAGTCAAAATTTACAAGACATCCATACTTGTGTTTAAAGATAGAGAACGATATGTGCAGGGTGAGTTTAGATTTAGAAGAGGATATTGCTCCACCAATCCTAGAAAGATGGTTAAAATGTGGGCATAAAAAGAATTGAGAAACCTTAATAGAATAGATGGTGTCATTCCTTGCCCTGTACCTCTACTTGTTAAAACAAATGTCCTAGTCATGGACTTTATCGGTGAAGGAGGTATCCCAGCTCCAAAGCTAAAATAAATATAGAAAACTCAAGAATAGTTTTCTCACATTTATTTAGAAATGTTAACAATTATGCGACTTTTGTACCAATAATGCAAACTCGTGCATGCGGATTTAAGTGAATACAACTTACTGTATTATAAAGATAAAATTCGTGTGATTGATGTCTCACAATCTGTTGAACATGATCACCCTCAAGCTTTGGCTTTCTTGCTCAGAGATATCAAGAATATTAATGATTTCTTCAGTAAGAAGGGAGTTAAAATTTTCACTGACCAGCAAGTTTTTCAATTCATTGTAAGCTTAGATATTGTTAAAGGCAAATAAATGCAGACTCTTTAATAATTAATTATGAACTATGATGGCTAGAATATTAATGAGTAAGCCTTCGGGAAGATCAAAATCCATCAAAATTTGTCAAGTATCCCAATGAACTAAGCTGAGAAGCAAATATTCGAGAATAAAATAGCTCATCAGACAATAACCGATATAAAGGTCTAACCAAATTCACAACAAAATAAGATAGATGAATAACATGAAAGTGACTCTGATAGTGATTCTTCTTCTTCTTCAGATGACTAGTCAGCCGCCAAAAAATAAGGATAAGTATCATAGAATGGTGAAGTCATCAAATAGAAAAAAGAAGGAGGCAAACAGAAATATTAAGGACTTTCTAAATTGTAAAGAAAGCATAAAGTTAAATAAGAGAAAAGAGAGAAAAGAAAGGATAAGATTCCAAAGAAAGAGAAGAAAAAGATGATGAAGAGACAATGATAATTTTGTTTTGTTTATTTCAATTCTATATTTGATATCAAAAGGAAAGAAAATCAATAAAAAGAGACATCTTATCGGTTTCGGCTCGTATCATCTTTTAAAATGCAGAGAGCGTTTCCCGTATGCTCTAATCATTCTAATCAGTCTGATTTAGAAGTCTTTTTAATTTGAATTTCCTACAAATAAAAACATTATCCTACTTGATAGCAAGTGCAGTCGACATGATGTGACCTTGAATACTTGTAAAACTTTGATTTTGTCTGATAGCTTGCTCACATAGGCTATGAAGTGAAACGTTCTATAATTGACTGTTGTTATTATGTGGCAGTTAGTTCAGAATTATTTGATTACCGGATTCACAAACATTATCAATAGCGTTTATTTCTTATTTATGTGGCGAAACAAAATATTTTGGTGCCATTTATGGGTTTTATTATGAGCTGTTTTATTTCATTATTTATTGTTGCGAATTCAATGCGTTATCTTCATCGCCTTTCTTCTTTTTCTCAGGTTTTCTCTTAATTTAAAGCAAGCTGAATAAATAAAATATTACTCTTGTCCTCTACGGAAGGACTCATGTTGAAAATAATTATCGCTGGTTGGGTGTCTCTGCTTGTGAAACCCATACATATTCAGCTGAAATTAATCAAACATACAAATGAATACTAATAAGCTGAGGCTTATTATGTATAAATTATGGTACCTGCCTCACGAAAGATGTGTATTTCTGGTGCTTGAAATATTGGGGTAGAATTTCGGCTTGGAATTTTGGAAGATCGTGGATTATGAACCCGTCTTGGGAGTTGTTCCATGCTATTATGTGATTAAGGTCTTATCGCTGCATATCTATATCTTTACTTATAAGATAGTATAAGTGTTCCTGATGAAAGCTGAGGGATTCTTCTTGCGCTCCATGTTTGACAATCTTGTGATCTTATAATAAATACTTTTAAATTATATACTCGAAAGGATAAAATGATCAAAATTGGTTGCTAAATATTTTACAAGCTTTGATATCCTATTGTATTTCCCAGTAAGTGAAGTGATTTCTAATGATTTCTACATTAATAAAACATTACCTAGGAAACAATTTTCGGCCAGTATACCCGAATACATGATTTCACGAATGCCATTCACGCTGATGTCGTTGCCAACTAATAATATATAAATATGTTACATATGTGCAGCTATTGTAAGCCTTGACATTTTTATGATAACACTTCATGCATAGGTTTCATTAATAGTTTTGGTTATTAATTTAGATTAATGCGAGGTCTAGATTTAACTTTAAGTTTAGTCAAATAGATAGAGCCTCTCTCAGTCAAACCTAGACTATCCCTCCCAAGAAGGTTTCGATTAAGTGCTAGATTTTTTAAGCTGGGCAATTCAATTTGCGATAAGTAGTACATTGATTTGGCGTACAGTTTGTTATTGGACAGCTCTAGTACTTATAGATTAATAAAATTGCATTGAACTAGTTCGCGTACTCCCTAATCTGTGATTAAATTATAGTTTAAGTTTAAGATCTTAAGATTTGGCCAGTTTATTTTATCGAATTTTAAAGCTCCTGCTAGTCCAATCTGAGAGTGGCTGATCTCAAATTACTCAAGCTAAGGCCAATCGGCTTCCACTAAATGCCCAAATCCTTCTGATTTAATATTGTTCTTGTTAAGATTAATTTTCTTGAGTTGTTTCCACTGTGCCTGTGCAATATTTTTCAATCCTTAGCATGAAATTGAATTCTTTTAAAGCATAATTTACTTCAAAGTGGGCCATTTGGATCCACCTTTGATAATAGCTTGCATTCCCTCAACGCCAATAAAATACAAGTTAAGGTTCAGCTTCTCAATGGACCAACTGAGATAGTCAGCTAGTTCAGCGGCTCCCTGCGCGTTAATGCTCATCTGGTAGAGTATACTGCTGTTTATGTTTGTGCTACCAACTGGATACTGCTCGCTAATGAATTGCTTATATTCGCTTACTTCTGTCATATTCTTTTATTATATGCTAATGAGAATTTCAACAATTGTGTTGACGATCAATTCCGTCCCTTGCTTTGAATATGCTAATGATACTGATAATATTAATACATGCACAGTAAATCATTTATTGTCTACCCCTCCACTTTCGAACAGCCATGGAAATCTTGATTTATGGAATGTCTCGAGGGTAGGCTGAACTTCTTTCATCGCTAGTTCTTATTTATTTGTAAAATTTGGGCTGTACTCCACTGCTAAGTCTGCTAAAAATGGTTATTTATACAACGCAGTTGTTTGCCTCACACCGAAATAGCCACCTACTGTGTAAGCTAGAAATGCTTTCCAGAATTTAACGTCCATGTCTCTATTCTCGAGGAAGGCTTCTACTCCGAATATTTCCTGCTTGAACAAGAAAATTCTAAAATATCTGGCAAATAGTAAGGTGGACGCGATGACAACACCAAGGTCAAACCATCGACTTTGTACAATTTCACGGTCTTGTTTGAGCAGTTTGTCTCTATTTGTGATGCCCCACCATAGAAATTTCCTTACTAATTTGTACTCATATTTCTGTATTTGCTTGCCGGTCATAGTCTCGTACTTGAGGGGGTAAAATATGCGCTTAAGGGGCTGCTTCGGGTTGCGATTGTCTACGAAGTACCGGAAGTATGTATCGTGATTTGTGAAGAAGTAGAAGTCTTTTTTGCTTAGGCTCATTATGGATTCGGTTTGGCTATTACAATTATAATTATAACTCACTATTATACATGAAAGCGAAAGGCAGGATTTACTTACTAATTGGCTATCTTGGTTCGGGCAAAACTACATTCATTCGTAATCTCCTGGCGAATAAACAAAATTAGAAATATGCAGTAATACAAAACTAGTTCACAAATGATGGTGAGATGGGTATCGAGATGCCTCTAATTATGGATGAGTCAGGAGTACCATTTAGTAGTTTCTTGGAGCTACCCAATGGCTGTATCTGCTGCAGTGCCAAGTATATAATTTTACATTCACAGAAACGATCTAATCGCTGGTATAGAGTACATTCTCGATAACACTGATGTGAGAAATATTGTCGTTGAGACCAATGGATTAGCTGACCCTGGCGAAGTACTATTATGTATATAATATAGGCAATTAAACAGTTCTGGTTTGACGACAAACTCTAAATGAACGCATAATTGCACTCAATAATCACAATAATCTCGGTACCAAGATACAATTTACTGCAAAAATAGAATTTATTCCATAAGCAGGTGGCTTTCGCGAATAAGATTTTACTCACCTTCATCGATAAGTCTACGCCTTAGTCAGTGCAAGAAGTAGAGAGTGCTGTACTGATGCAGAATTCATAGTGTGTGATTGCGAAGTATGCTTGTTTGTCTATATGTACAGAAATACGGAATATGATGTTGTGGGGTTCTTAGCTGGTAGTTCTATGTTTGATCTTGAAAGCATGATCCAGCAAATATAAAAATAACAACACCAAAATAAAAAACATCATACATGGGCAAAGTGTGAGCACAATCACGAAGGACATAATGGATGCACTCATCATGATCATAATAATAAGTAAAAAAATATGCACGAAGGCATTACTTCATATACCTTAAGAGGTAAAGCCAATAGCAAAACAAAGAATGAGTTTGAGTGCTCAGTGGGTGAACTCCTATGGGAAAGTGGTATGAAAATACTCAGAATCAAAGGCATTGTGTGTCTCGATGACAATTAAAACGTATATGAACTGCAGGGGTAAACTAGCTGATAAGGTAGGGTGGACGATCTGTTCGAATTGAAACCAACTAAGACTACGAAACAAAAAGTTAATAATCAAACAGTTATTCTGGTAATCGGCGAGAATATAGAAATCAGCAAACTTCAATAAATACTTCAATTACAATGATATTTGTTCTTTGTGTTTTTAAATGAATATCTTTGTTTTAACATTGTTTCACATTAAATAAATAATCAATTTTTCCTCACAAATGGAATTCTTTCAAGGAAACCTTTGTTGAGGGACTGGAAACACTACACTCTAGTTTTATCATTTTTCTTAATACCTCTTTACTTACACAGCTGGATGAGCATTTTGTTAATTTATGGTAAAATCTGATGATCAGCAGTGGGGAATAAGTGATGAGCGATATGAATATTAAACCCTGCTAGTAACAAGTACGACATTATACCGTGAATCCAACTGTCAGTGTCACTGGTGGCATATATAGTATGTTACCCGAAATCTTAAATTTTCTCCGCACCCTATGTCCATGTATCCTGCACTCGATGCCCACAGAACAGTACTTTCATCAGCAAGAAACTGAAGAAACAGTAAATAACTAAATACAGTTTGAGTCCAATAATGAACGAATTGTTAATCAAAGTAGCAATTAGCAGAATCAGAAGTGGGAACGAGTATAACAGATCTGGTGTTGTTTGTTTGATAACTGGCAAAACGAGCAGTTTCATTGCCATGTTTATGGGCTGAAGAAATACAAGCAGAAACTCAATTAGGAATTTGTTGAACACGTTGTTTTTGGGCATACTGCGAAGGTAGTATCCAAGTGGTTCAAATGCAGCGATTTCGTAGTCCAGTTCTGTGTTCGGGTACAGATGATGGCTGATACAATGCATAATTTGCCATTCTCGATGCGTGAACCCAACTAACAGTAAAAAATATCTGTATACACTTTCCTTATGATGCACAAAATTATGCCCGACACCCACAAGTCCCACCATCAGCGGTGCACATAGAAGAGCAAATAAATAGGAATTTTGATAAATAGCCAGAGAAATACAGATAATCCAAGCAACAAGAATAATTAATGCATATGTTTTGGATGTGCTTTAGTTTTGCAACTCTTCTGCTGTATACTTTTCTAACACACGCCGCTTAAGAGTGCGGTAAAATCCATTGAATCCAAAACTAAACCGTGTAATTTTTTAAGGACAGTCCTG
>APMI01007224.1_pt1 | contig 31261 bp, 30 predicted proteins | sample 667938 | NCBI WGS metagenome assembly APMI01 (sample SAMN01084076, study PRJNA167559) | wastewater metagenome | biome: Wastewater | place: Denmark: Ejby Moelle, Odense | collected 2011-11-28
CGCCACCGGCCCGCCGCGCGCGGCTGGTGGCAGGCCGCAGCTGGCGGCGTCAACGTGCTCGAGCCCGTCGACGAGTACCGCGGCACCACCGTTCAAGTGTGCGGACTCTGGCCTTACGTCGTCGGCGCCGGCACTCCCATGGTGGGCGTGCCTCTTGGCCTGAACCTCATCAATGGGTCGACCGTCTGCGGCGACCCGATCTCGTGGTTCCAGCAGAACCTCATCGGCAACCCGTCGGTCTTCGTCCTTGGTTTGCCCGGACTTGGGAAGTCGACGATCGTCCGTCGCATGGCGGCCGGCGGTGCCGGCTTCGGAGCCCTCCCGCTTGTTTTGGGGGATCTCAAGCCCGATTACGTCGAGCTGATCAAGGCGCTCGGCGGCCAGGTCATCACCCTCGGCCGCGGCCGCGGGCATCTGAACGTGCTCGATCCCGGCGAGGCGATCGAGGCGGCCGAGCGGCTGCGCAAAGCCGGCAAGGAGAAGGAGCGCGCCCAAGTCCTCGCGGACGCTCACGGCCGCCGGCACACGATGGTGTCGGCGCTGCTGACGATCCTGCGGAAGGAGCCGCCGACCGACCGTGAAGAGTCGATCATCGACCGTGCGCTCAAGGTCCTCGACGAACGCAACGCCGGCGTGCCCGTTCTCGGTGACCTGTTGAAGGTCATCCAGGAGGCACCGCAAGAGATCCGCGACGTCGCCCTCGACCGCGGCGACGATGCCCGCTACAAGAAGATCACCGAGAACCTGGAAGCCGCGCCCGAATCGATCACGCTCAGGTTGCACGACTGCCGCACACGCTCGGCGAGATCGCGCATCGCGGGCGTCGCGATCGATATGAGTCCCCGCAACGGCGGGTGACGGTGCGCGAGGTCGAAGATCCGCATCGAGAATGCGTAGAGCCCCGACTGGGCATCGCGCGTCACGTACCCGCGGCGCTCGAGCGTCGCGAGCACGCGGAAGATTTGGCCCACGCTGCGCCCCGTCGCCTCCGCGATCTCCGACTGGCTGAGTCCGCCAGCCTCGTCGCTCAGCAACTCGAGAATGTCGAGTCCCTTGTCGAGGGCGGGAGCGCTGTACTGCTCCACTAGATGTGCGCTCCCATCGATGCGAGCATGCGGCGCGCGATGATGCGGTTGATGTCATCGGGAACGGGCAGCGCACCCGCGGGGAGGGTCGCTGTCTGCGTCGCCACGCGCTCGAGCGAGAGGGACTGCAGCAGGAAGCCGAGGTCCATCGACTCGAGCGAGTTGCCCTTCGGTTCGCGTCCGGCGAGGTTCATCATGCGGCCGTCCGCGATGAGAATGACGTGGCGAGCACCGGGGAGGTCGATGCGTTCGATCGCGTCGTCGAGAACCGTTGCGCCCGTCGAGAGGGCGCGCAGGGCATCCACGTCGATCTCCCACGGGAAGTGTCCGCAGTTGGCGAGCACGGCGCCGCGGGCGACACGCTCGAAGAACTCGCCCGTGAGGATGCCCGGGTGCCCGGTCGCGGTGATGAAGACCTCGCCCCACTCGGCGAGGTCGAGCATGGCACCCACCCGGAAGCCATCCATGGCCGCCTCGAACGCCTTGATCTCGTCGATCTCGACGACGGCGACCTTGCCCCCGAGCGCGCGGAGGTACTGGGCCACGCCCCGGCCGCACCATCCATACCCCGCGACGACGAATCGCCGACCCGGCACCATGAGGTTGGTGATGCGCATGAAGCTTTCCACGACGGACTGACCCACCGCGTGACGGTTCTCGCCGATGGCCTTGAGCGGGCTGTCGTTGATGACGATCACGGGGAAGGGCACGGCGCCCGCGAGCTCGTCGCGCAGACGCAGACCACCCGACGTCGTCTCCTCGGTGCCGCCGATGACGGAGTCGGCAAGACCCTGGGCAACAACGCCGGCAACGAGGTCGGCGCCGTTGTCGAGCAGGATGCTCGGGCGCGCGTCGATCACCGACTGCACGTTCACGTGGTGCTGATCCCAGTCGTCGTCGCGCGCGCCGAACACGGTCATGCCGCCCGCGCGCAGGAATGCGACGATGTCGTCTTGAGTGGACCCGTGGTTGCCCGTGGCCACGATCTCGGCCCCGCCCGCCGCGAGCGTCTCGAGGAGCACCGCCGTCTTGGGTTCGAGGTGGAGAGACATGCCGACCCGCTGGCCCTCGAGGGGTCGGGAGTGGGCAAATTCTTCACGGGTTGCCGCAAGCAGGGGCATCCTCGATCGGATCCATTCGACGCGTGCGGCGCCGCGGGCGGCCAGTTCAGTGCTCATGCGTGCACTCTACACATATGAATGTGACTTTCATATATGCTCCCACCATGCCAACCAAAATCATTCTCGACTGTGACCCCGGGCACGACGACGCCGTCGCCCTCCTGCTGGCCTGGGGCAACCCCGACATCGAACTCGTCGGAGTGACGACCGTCGCGGGCAACCAAACCATTGACAAGGTCACGCGCAACGCGCTCGCGATCGCACAAGTCGCAGGCATCACGGGGGTGCCGTTCGCGCGGGGCGCGCACCGACCGCTCGTGCGCGAGGTGGAAGTCGCGGAGGGCATCCACGGTGAATCAGGCCTCGATGGGCCCGTGCTGCCGGAGCCCACCATCGAACTCGACCCCCGGCACGCCGTCGACTTCATCATCGACACCGTCATGGCGGCCGAGCCCGGCGAGATCACCCTCGTGCCGACCGGTGCCCTCACGAACATCGCGCTCGCCGTGCGGAAGGAACCGCGCATCGCCGAACGCGTCAAGCAGGTCGTGCTCATGGGCGGCGGGGTCAACGTGGGCAACTGGAGCGCGACGAGCGAGTTCAACATCGTCATCGACCCCGAGGCCGCGCACATCGTCTTCAACGAGAAGTGGCCACTCACGATGGTCGGACTCGACCTCACGCACGAGGCCCTGGCAACCCCCGAGGTCGCGGCCTCGATCGCCGCCGTCGGCACCGGCCCGGCACGGTTCGTGGGTGACCTGCTCACGTTCTTCGGTCACGCCTACAAAGATGAGCAGGGGTTCGACTACCCGCCCGTGCACGACCCATGCGCCGTCGCGTTCGTCATCGACCCGACCGTCATGGAGGTCGTTCGAGTGCCCCTCGACGTCGAGCTCACCGGCACCCTCACGCTCGGGATGACCGTCGCCGACTTCCGCGCGCCCGCCCCCGACGACTGCACCACGCACGTCGCGCGCAACCTCGACCACGCCAAATTCTGGGCCCTCGTGGTGGACGCGCTCGAGCGAATCGGCGAGCCGGAGGCCTAGTCGACGCGCCCCGCGATGAGGGGGCCGCCGTTGTCGATGGGCTCCCCCGGGTCGCCAATGGAATAGCCGCCCTCGAGGGCTTCGAGCGCGCGCTCGAAGCGGGCCGGCTCGTTGGTGTGCATCGTGAAGAGCACCTCGCCCTTCTTGACCGCGGCACCCGGCTTGACGGCGAGGTCAATTCCGGCGGCGTGCACGACGGGGTCCTCCTTGCGTGCGCGGCCCGCCCCGAGACGCCAGGCCGCAATGCCGAACGGCAGGGCGTGCTGTGCTACCAGAACGCCGTCGCGGTCGGCCACGACCTGCTGAGACTCGCGGGGCGCGGGGAGGGCAGCATCCGGGTCGCCGCCCTGGGCTGAGATCATGGCGCGCCAGGTGTCCATCGCCTTGCCGCCCGCGAGGTGAGCCTCCACGTCGGCGTCGGGCTGGCCGGCGAGCGCGAGCATCTCGCGCGCGAGAGCGAGGGTGAGCTCGATCACATCGGCCGGTCCCCCACCGCTGAGTACCTCGACCGACTCGCGCACCTCGTTGGCGTTGCCGATGGCGAGACCGAGCGGCACATTCATGTTGGTGAGGAGCGCGACCGTCTTGACCCCGGCATCCTTGCCGATGCGCACCATCGTCTCGGCGAGTTCACGGCTGCGCGCCGGGTCTTGCATGAAAGCGCCAGAGCCGAATTTGACGTCGAGCACGAGAGCGGCTGTGCCTTCGGCGATCTTCTTCGACATGATCGACGAGGCGATGAGCGGGATCGACTCGACCGTGCCCGTGATGTCGCGCAGCGAATACAGTCGGCCATCTGCCGGGGCCAAACCCGAACCCGCGGCGCAGATGACCGCACCGACCGAGCGCAGTTGTGCATAGAACTCGTCGTTCGACAAGGATGCACGCCACCCCGGTATCGACTCGAGTTTGTCGAGCGTGCCCCCGGTGTGGCCGAGTCCGCGCCCGGAGAGCTGCGGAACAGCGACCCCGAATGACGCAACGAGCGGCGCGAGGGGCAGCGTGATCTTGTCGCCGACCCCTCCCGTCGAGTGCTTGTCGGTCGTGGGCTTGCCGAGCCCGTCGAACGACAGGGTCTCCCCCGACGCGATCATCGCGAGCGTGAGATCGCGAATCTCCTCGCGCTGCATGCCGTTGAGGAAGATGGCCATCGTCATGGCCGACATCTGTTCGTCGGCGACGTACCCGCGCGTGTATGCATCAACGAGCCAGTTGATCTGCTCGGTGCTCAAAGCACCCTTATCGCGCTTGGTGCGGATGAGGTCGACGACGTCGAATGCTTCGACGCTCATGAGCTGTACGCCTCGAGCGTTCGCGGGCCGAAGGCGTCGGGGATCACCTCGTCGATCGTCTTGATGCCGGAAACGGTGTCGAGGAGCATGCCCGGCGCCGAGTGCTCGAAGAGCAACTGGCGACAGCGCCCGCACGGCATGAGCGCGTTGCCCTTGCCGTCGACACACGTGAACGCGACGAGCTTGCCGCCGCCGGTCATGTAGAGGCTCGAGACGAGCGCGCACTCCGCGCACAGCCCGAGTCCGTACGAGGCGTTCTCGACGTTCGCGCCAGAGATCACGCGACCGTCGTCAACGATCGCTGCGACGCCCACGGGGAAGTTCGAGTACGGGGAGTACGAGTGGGTGAGAGCTTCCTTCGCGACGCCGCGCAGGGCATCCCAGTCGGCCTCGGTCTGCGGAGTGTATTCGCTCATGATTTTATGTACGGCTTTCCTGAGGCGGCGGGGCCGCGGACCTGACCCACGAGCCCGGCCACGGCGAAGATCGTCACGACGTAGGGCAGCATGAGCATGAACTCACTCGGCACCGGCGAACCGATGATGGACAGCACACTCTGCAGGTTCGACGCGAAGCCGAAGAGCAGGGCAGCGAGAGTCGCGCGGATCGGATCCCAGCGACCGAAGATGACTGCCGCGAGGGCGATGAAGCCCGCGCCCGCGGTCATTTCCTTGTTGAAAGCACCGACCGACCCGAGGGTGAAATAGGCGCCACCGAGACCCGCGATAGCACCCGCGAGCGAGACGTTCCAGAAGCGCGTGCCCGTGACGTTGATGCCGACGGTGTCGGCCGCCTGTGGGTGCTCGCCGACAGCGCGCAGCCGCAGTCCCCAGCGCGTCTTGAAGAGCGCGAACCACACGACTGCCACCGCGATGTACATGAGGTAGACGATGATCGTCTGCCGGAACAGCACAGGCCCGAGGATAGGGATCTCGCTCAAGAGCGGAATGTTGATGCGCTCGAATCGCGGCGGGGTATTGAGCAGCTCGCGATTGGGGCTCAGGAGGGTCGAGAACAGGAAGCTCGTGAGACCCACGACAAGTACGTTGAGCACGACACCCACGATGACCTGGTCGACGAGGTACTTGATCGAGAATGCCGCGAGCACGAACGACACGAGCACACCCGCGATCGTCGCGGCTGCGAGGCCGAGGAGGGGCTGCTGGGTGACGGATGCGACGACTGCAGAGACGAAAGCACCCGCGAGCAGCTGGCCCTCGATCGCGACGTTGACGACGCCGACCCGCTCCGAGATGACACCACCGAGCGCTCCAAAGATGAGGGGAACGCTCAAGCCCACCGTTCCCACCAACAGGCCCGGAATCGGGATCGTCGCATTGGCGGCGGCCCACGTGAGGAAGCCGACGAGGAACAGGAACGCGAAGATGCTCGTGAGCCAGAGGGGCGTCTTGCGCGCCCGGTAGGCGAGGTAGGCGGCCACGATCGCGATGAGGAACAGGAGCACCGTCACGACGACGCTCACGATCGTGACGTTCGCCTGAATGACGGGCAGCTGGATGACATCCCGGTCGGTCGAGAGCCGGAACGTCGTCACTCCCGCGCGTCCGAAGACGATGAGCATGACGAGAGCGATGATCGCGAATATTCCGAACGCGATTGACGGCTTCCAGTTGCGCACGGTCGCTGTCTCGAGCACCACGGGTGCGGAAGAGGGCATCACTGCCGGGTCCACGGTCGTCACTTGGTCACCACAGCCTTCTTGCCGGAGAGCCGCGAGGCTCTCGTGATTGCTTGCGTGCCGGGCACCGGCAACCGGAAGATCGCCCGCACGAGCGGCGGCGCGGCGATGAAGAGCACGATGAGCGATTGCACGACGAGCACGATGTCAATGGGCACACCCTGTGCCGCCTGCATCGAGTAGCCGCCAGCCTTGAGGGCGCCGAAGAGGATGCCCGCGAAGAAGACGCCGATGGGCCGCGATCGACCAAGCAAGGCGACCGTGATGGCGTCGAACCCGATGCCCGCGTCGATGCCCTGCGTGAAGCCCGTCGTCACGGTACCGAGCACCTGGGCGACACCCGCGAGACCGATGAGGCCGCCGGAGATGAGCATCGCGTACACGTAGATGTTCTTGACGTTCATGCCCGCGACGCGCGCGGCGTTGGGGTTCTCGCCTACCGCGCGGAACTGGAAGCCTAGGTTTGACCGGTTGATGAGGTACCAGACCCAGATCGTCGCTGCGATCGCGAAGAGGAATCCGAGGTGCAGGTTGTACTTCGGGCCGAAGAGTTCGGGGAAGACAGCCGTGGGCAGCATTGCCGGAGACTTCGGGTTCGTCGACCCCGGCGCCTGAAGAGCCCCAGGGGTGCGCAAGAGGAACGCAATGAGGTAGTAGGCCACGTAGTTGAGCATGATCGTCACGATGACTTCGTGCGCACCGGTGCGAGCTTTGAGCAGACCGACGATGCCGCCCCAGATCGCGCCCGCGAGCATGCCCATCGCCACGGCGACGATGAGGTGGATGCCGAACGGAAGCGGCCACGCGAAACCGACGTAGCCCGCCGCCCCCGCCGCGACGAGCATCTGCCCGCGACCACCGATGTTGAAGAGTCCCGCGCGGAAGGCGACAGCGACGCCGAGTCCCGCCGCGATGAGCGGGGTGGCGAACGTGAGCGTCTCCGTCAGCGGGCGGATTCCGTCCGCGAATCCTGGGCGACGGAAGTTGTAGATCGATCCCTGGAAGAGCGCGACGTATGCGCCGGAGACGGCATCCCAGATCGCCCGGAAGAGGTCCGCGGGGCGAGCAAAGAAGTACCCGGCGGCCGCCTGCACGTCCTTGTCGGTGAGGGCGATGAGGATGCCCCCCGCGACGAGCGCGAGAACGACAGCGAGGAACGAGATCATGGCGCTGCCGCCGACGATGTCGCGCAGCACCTGGTGTGCACGCGAGGGCGGCTCGACCTCGTTGGGCAATTGCCCCGGCTCGAGCGCGGTATCCGCGGGGGGCGGAACGTCGTTGGTGATCTTCGGGTCGGTCATGCTGCAGCTCCCGCCGCGGCCGGGGATTCCCCGGCCATCATGAGGCCGAGCACCGCGCGGGGGGTGTCCCCGGGCACGATGCCGACGATGGATCCGCGGTACATCACCGCGATACGGTCTGCGAGCGCGACGACTTCGTCGAGCTCGGTGGATACGACGATGACAGGCACGCCCGCATCCCGTGCCGCGACGATGCGCGTGTGCACGAACTCGATCGAGCCGACGTCGAGTCCACGAGTCGGCTGGGCCGCGACGAGCAGTCGAAGGTCGCGGCTGAGCTCGCGCGCGAGCACGACCTTCTGCTGGTTACCTCCGGAGAGTCGCCCGACGAGCGTGCCGATTCCCTGGGCGCGCACGTCGAATTCCTTGATCTTCTCCTCCGCGAATTGCGCGAGGAAGTTCAGCTGCAGGGTTCCGCCCTTGACGAATGGGGGCGTGTGATAGCGGTCGAGCATGAGGTTCTCGGCGATGGTGAACTCCGCGACGAGTCCGTCTTCGTTGCGGTCCTCGGGAACGAACCCGACGCCGGCGTCCAGGGTCTTGCGCACCGAGACGCGCAGTGATCGACCGTCGAGCGTAATGCCGCCCGTGACCTTCGGCTGCAGACCGATGATGGCCTCCGTGAGTTCGGTCTGACCGTTGCCCTGCACGCCGGCAATGGCGAGGATCTCGCCCTCGTGCACTTCGAAGCTCACGTTGTTGACGACGAGCTGATTGCGATGGTCGATGACCGAGAGTCCGTTGACGACGAGAGCGGCGGCACCGGGATGCGCCGGTCCCTTGTCGATCATGAGGTCGACGGCGCGACCCACCATGAGGGAGGCGAGCTCCTCGTTCGTCGCGGACGGCTGCGCCTCACCGACGACCTTGCCGAGGCGGATGACCGTGATGCGGTCGGCGACCTCACGAACCTCGCGCAGCTTGTGGGTGATGAAGACGATGGATGTTCCCGACTCGCGCAGCTGGCGCATGATCGCCATGAGCTCGTCGGTCTCCTGTGGGGTCAGTACGGCCGTCGGCTCGTCGAACACGAGCACACGGGCATCCCGCGACAGCGCCTTGATGATCTCGACGCGCTGCTGCACGCCGACGGGCAGGTCTTCGACGAGCGCGTCGGGATCCACGTCGAACCCGAACCGCGCCGAGATCTCGTGCACCTTCGCGCGAGCCCCCTCGAGGTCGAGACGCCCACCGAACTTGGTCTCTTCATGGCCGAGCATGACGTTCTCGGCGACGGTGAACACGGGGATGAGCATGAAGTGCTGGTGCACCATGCCGATTCCCGCGTTCATGGCGTCGCCCGGCCCGGCGAAGTGCTGGACGACATCGTCGAGCAAGATCTCGCCCTCGTCGGCCTGATAGAGGCCGTACAAGACGTTCATGAGGGTGGACTTTCCTGCGCCGTTCTCGCCAAGGAGGCAGTGGATCTCACCCGGTTCGACCGTGAGGTCGATGTGGTCGTTGGCGACTAGGGCGCCAAACCTCTTGGTGATGCCACGAAGTTCGAGCTTCATGCTGACCAATCTAACTGTGTAGGACTTAACGGGTAACTAGAAGTGCTTAGCCGAGGTACGAGGCAACGGGGATGCTGCCATCGATGATGCCGGCCTTGATCGTCTCGAGCTGGCCAGCGAGGTCAGGCGATACGAGCGACTCGAAGTTGTGGAACGGCGCGTAGCCCACTCCATCGTTCTCGAGCGTTCCGACGTAGGCCTCGTTGGAGAAGTTGCCCGCAGCGGCGTCAGCAACGACCGCAGAGGTCGCCGACTTGATGCCCTTGAGGATCGACGTGAAGATGATGTCCTGCGTGGATGGGTCGGTCTCGAACAGGTCGGCGTCGACACCGATGAGGGCGATGTCCTTGCCCGAGTCGGTGATCGCGGCAACGGCGCTCTGGTAGATCGGTCCACCGACGGGGAGCAGGATGTCCGCGCCCTGGTCGATGAAGTTCTGAGCGGTCGACTTGGCGACGTCGTTGGCCTCGAAGCCACCCGTGAAGGTAGCCGTGTCGGGGCTGGCGGGGTCGTAGCCGAGAACCTGAACGGCGGTGCCGTTCTCGGAGTTGTAGTACGCGACACCCTGGGCGAAGCCGTCCATGAAGATCGTGACGGTCGGGAAGTTCATTCCACCCCACGTCGCGACGATGCCCGACTTGGAGTAGCTCGCCGCGGCGTAGCCCACGAGGAACGCGGCCTGAGCCGTGTTGAACACGATCGGCTTGGTGTTGTCGAAGTCGGGGGTGCCGTTGAAGTCGGCGTCAGCCGCGTCATCGATCAGCGCAAACTCGATGTCCGGGTTGGCCTCAGCGGCAGCCAGGGTCGCAGCGGAGAGCGCGAAGCCGACGGTCACGATGAGGTTGCAGCCCTGCGAGACGAGGCTGTCGATGTTGGGCGCGTAGTCCGTCTCAGAAGCGGACTCGACCGTGATGGGCTCGACGCCCAGCTCAGCCGAAGCCTCGTTGAGGCCCTCGAACCCGAGCTGGTTGAACGACTTGTCGTCGAAGCCACCCGCGTCGGAGACCATGCAGGGAAGGAAGTCGCTGGCAGCGCCGCCGCCGTCGGTCTCCTCGGGTGCTGCTGCGCAACCGGCGAGCACGATCGCGCTCGTTCCGATCAGTGCAATGCCGCTGATGATGCGGCTGCGAGAAGTGATTCTCAAGGTGTCCTCCAAGATGCTGCCCAGCAAGGAAGTGCCGGGGCTGTGTCACAACATTACTCAGTGTTACGTGGCCGGAAACGGCGAAAGCGAGGCCGTCGCCGAAAGGTTACAAACTCGCGACGGCCTCAGAATCAGCCCGATACGTGCGCTATTCGGTGACTACCTCGGCGTGCTCGGGCTCGTGACCACGATGGTTCCCGCGACGATGTCCGAGCGCAGTTGGTCGATCTCGGCAGAGAGTTCCGCGCTCACGCGCGGCGCGAGATCGTGGAATGGAGCGATCCCCACTCCACCGTTCTCGAGCGTGCCGATGAAGGGAGCGTTGTCGAACGTGTCATCGATCGAGGTCTTGACGATCTCGACGACGGCCGAGCCGGTGTTCTTGAGCACCGAGGTGAGCAGCACCGGTCGGAAGTCGGGCGACAAGGTGTCGTATCCGTCCGAGTCGACCCAGATGATGGATGCCGTGCCCGAGTCGAGCGCGGCACGTGCCGCGCCCTCGCCCACCTGACCGGCGACGGGCAGAATCACGTCGGCGCCCTGGTCGATGAATGCTTGCGCGGTCGTGAGTCCCTTGTTGATGTCTTCGAAATCACCCGTGAAGACGCCGTCTTGCGTGGCCTTGTCCCAGCCGAGGGCGACGACTGCGGTGCCGTGCACCTCGTTGTACTTCGCTACGCCATCCACGAAGCCGTCCATGAAGAGCGTGACGGGCGGCTGGTTGCCACCACCGAATGTCGCAACCTTGCCGGTCTGCGACACACCGGCGGCGAGATAGCCCGCAAGGTAGGCGCCCACGCGGCCTGGCAGATCGGCCCCGCCGCGCTGCGAGCAGCTCTCCTTAAGGGATACGTGCGCCTGGGCAACGCTTCTGATCGCGGGTATGCGGTGTATTACTTGAAGTCCGGCGAGCAACGCAAGGTCGAGACAGGCTACTTCGTCGTAACGGGTCACCGCGACGACGGATCTGTGATTGTGACGCGCGGCGACACGGCTGACCGTGGGGTTGTTCCCACAACTCAATGGGTCGTTACGGGACATGACGCGGCCACCCATGGCACTCGCCTCCTTCTATCGCTGTTGCCGGGTCGGAAATTTCCATATCCGAAAGCGCTCTACGCGGTCGAGGATGCGCTTCGATTCTTCGTGGCATCAAAGCCCGAGGCGATCGTGCTCGACTTCTTCGCTGGATCGGGAACCACATCCCATGCAGTGATGCGGTTGAATCGCCAGGACGGGGGGCGGCGGCAATCCATATCAGTAACGAACAACGAAGTTGCCGCTGATGAACAGCGCAGACTCCGAGAAGAGAATCTCCGCCCAGGCGACCCAGAATGGGAACGACTCGGCATCTGTGACTACATCACTAAGCCGCGACTGCGTGCAGCGGTAGAAGGAAAGACACCCGACGGGGATCCAATACGAGCGTCTTACCGATTCGTGGACCCGTTCCCGATGTCGGACGGGCTAGAGGAGAACGTCGAGTTCTTCACACTCACGTACGAGGCTCCAATGCGGGTGCAGTCGAGCCGAGAGTTCGGACGAATCGCACCGTTCCTGTGGCTGCGCGCCGGCTCTCGCGGACGCCGGATCGAATCCCTCGAGACCGGCTGGGACGTCGCCGACACCTATGGGGTGCTCGCCGACCTTGATCAAACTGAGTCGTTCCTTGCGACGATGGCAGCACAGCCGAACGCAAAATTTGCATTCATCGTCACCGACGAAGACCGGCTGTTCCAAGCGGTGGTGCGGGATCTGCCCTCTGACGTTGAGCCAGTGCGAATGTACGAGTCGTACCTGAGGAACTTTGAGATCGATGCAATGCGGAGCGTGCGATGAAGTTCACACTTAAGGACTATCAGCGCGACGCCGTCATCCAGGTGCTCGACAACCTCGAGCGCGCTCGGAAGAAGTATCACGACGACGACCGCGAGACTTCCTTCACCCTTGCCGCCACAACCGGCGCCGGAAAGACAGTCATGGCGGCGGCGGCGATCGAGGCGCTCTTCTATGGAAACGACGAGCTCGACTTCGAGCTCGACCCGGGTGCGGTCGTCATCTGGTTCTCCGACGATCCAAACCTCAACGACCAAACGCGCACGCGCCTTTGGCAGGCTTCTGAGAAGCTGACGATGGACCGTCTCGTCACCATCGAGTACCCGTTCTCAGTGCCCCAGCTCGACGCTGGCAAGGTCTACTTTCTCAACACCCAGAAGCTCACCGCGACATCACGGCTCACGATGAAGGCAGCTCGAGCCCGCGCAGTCGAGGCGACTGGCCAGGCATCGTTCATCGCCGCGGACGACATGGCGTGGACGATTTGGGAAACTCTCGCCAACACCATCGAGGATGAAGGCCTCACCGTCTACCTCGTCATCGACGAGGCGCACCGCGGCTTCAACACGAAAACGACCCGCGACAAGTCGACCATCGTAAAAGACTTGATTGATGGCGTCGAGACCGGATCCGCAATGCCGGTCGTATGGGGAATCTCTGCAACGATCGCCCACTTCACCGAGGCCATGAGTCAAGCACAGGTCGATGCTCGCGAGCGCGAAGCGCTGCCGGCGGTCACGGTCGATCCGGCCCGCGTTCAGGCGTCCGGGCTCATCAAGGACAAGATTGTTCTTGACATTCCCGCCGAGGCGGGCAACTTGGAGACGGCCCTCGCGACGCATGCGGCGCAGAAGCTAAAGGAGTCGGCGAGAAGATGGGGTAAGTACCTCACTGAGCAAGCAAAGCTTCCGGGCGAGAGGTCAACGGAGACAGTCGTCCCCTTGCTGATCGTGCAGATCCCGAACACGGAGGACCCGGACGAGGTCGGGCTGTGGCTCGACACCCTGCAAGGTGAGCTCGGCGATCTGACCTCAAACCATGTGCGGCACGTGCTCGGTGATCACGCTACGCAGAGTTTTGGTTCGTGGGAGATCGATTGGATCGAGCCGCAGCGCGTCCAAGAGACGAGCGACGTTCGGATCCTCATCGCGAAGGACGCAATCTCGACAGGATGGGACTGCCCCCGCGCAGAAGTATTGCTGTCGTTCCGACCGGCTCGTGACCACACGCACATCACGCAGCTGCTGGGCCGGATGGTACGCACGCCGCTAGCCAGGCGTGTCCCTGGAGACGAGCGTCTCAATTCGGTCGACTGTATCCTGCCCCACTTTGATCGGACCACCGCAGGCAATGTAGCGCGCTTCCTCACCGGGCTCATCGGCGAGATGCCTGGCGGTGCAACCGTCCAGATCCTGCTGGACGGCCGGGAACTCGGCCCCAACCCCAAAGTGCCGGAGTCCGTTTGGGGGTGTTTCGACGCCCTCCCGAGCTTGGTGGTGCCGCAGCGCGGCGCCAGACCAGTCAAGCAGCTCGTTTCGCTCGCTCAGGCGCTCTCCGCTGACGGCCTAAAGGCGGGCGCACTCGCGTCCGCCGAGACTCAAATGCACGCGACGCTCGACGGGCTTGCGTCTCGCTACGACGGGCAGCTTAGGACCGCCGAGATCGAGGTTCGCACCGTGCGTGGCATGTCGATTGCAGGAAGGTTTGGCGGGACGAAGCTGACCTACACCGACTTCGCACTCCGGGCGGACGACCGAGCAATTCGGGTGGCCTTTGACGATGCAAAGCGGGCCTTCGGCGCCGATATTGCACAGTCTTATGTCGACCACCTCGCTGGCGATGACGACCCCGACGCGGACGACGACGGGCTCCGTGCCGCCTACGTACAAGCTGCCGCACTAGCGACAGTTGGGCCGGTCCGAGACAAGATGGACGCGGCCGCGAAGGAGGTCGTCGACGAGTGGTTCGCCGACCACCGGGTCGCAATGCTCGCGCTGTCCGACGAGCGCCGGGAAGCTTATGACGAGATCCGAGCCCAAGCGGTCGAGCCCCAGCTCCGACCCCTACAGCGCCCACGAACGCGGATGGCGGATTTCAAGGAACTGGTCGGTGAGCAAGAGCGTGTCGCCGACCTCGTCGACAAGCACTTGATGGCCGACGGTGACGGTTGGTACCCGATCTCCGGGCTGAACGACTGGGAGAAGATCGTCGTACGGAAAGAGATCGGCCGGCTGAACTGCGTTGGCTGGTACCGCAACCCGTCCGTGTCGTCGGCCGACTCCCTTGGCATCACGTACCGCGACAGTCTCACAGCGAACTGGCGCGCGATGCATCCGGACTTCATCGTGTTCAACGAGATCGACGGGAAGGTCGTGCCCTCGATCGTCGACCCGCATGGCACTCACCTCGAGGACGCGCTCACGAAACTGCGAGGTCTCGCTCGCTATGCGATCGAGTTCGGGGACGCGTTCCACCGCATCGACTCCGTCGCTAGCGGTACCGGCGGCGAACTTCGGGTGCTCGACATGAAGAAGGAATCCGTGCGAGACGCTGTGCTCGACGGCAAGCAGTCGGCAGCCGAACTGTTCGCGGGATCGACCGCGGAGAAGTACGCGTGACGACGGCGCTCGGCTTCACGCCGAACCAGCAGGCGGCAATCGACGAGCTGTCACAACCTCTGCAGCTCATCGCGTGCGCGGGCTCCGGCAAGACCGAGGTCCTCGCGCAGCGGATCGCAAACATCCTGTCTCAGCCCGGGGTAAGGCCGGCGAACGTGATCGCCTTCACCTTCACCGAGAAGGCGGCCGCCGAGCTCAAGGAGCGGGTTCACCGGACAGTCACTGCGAAGCTGCCCGGTATCGTCGGGCTCGCCGAGATGTATATCGGTACCATGCACGGGTTCTGCCTCGACCTTCTGCAGACCTACATCCCGGAAACGTTCAAGTACGGCGTGCTGACCGACATCACACAACAGCTGCTGATCGACCGCGAGACCAACAAGTCCGGCTTCAACACGGCGGTGAAGACCGTGCAAGGGGTCGAGTCGAGCCTGAGGCGCTACACCGACACCCGCGTGTTCAAGGGAGCGCTGTCCATCCTGCAGGAGGATGCCGTCGATTTCGGACTCGTTCCTCCCGAAACGACCGCGAGTCTGGCGAAGTACAAGGACTTCCTGGCGGACAAGCGATACTTCGACTACACGTCGATGATGGTCGAAGCCGTCGGTTTTCTAGAAAGATCGCAGACGGCGACGATCCTCGACACAGCCGAGCAGTCGCTGCGCGATCACGTCGAGAACGACGTCAAGTACGTGATCGTCGATGAGTACCAGGATGTGAACCCAATCCAGGAGCGACTTGTCGCTCGCCTTGTCCATTTCGGTGCGAACCTGTGCGTCGTCGGGGATGACGACCAGACGATCTACCAGTGGCGTGGCTCGGACGTGCAGAACATCCTTACCTTCGATGACCGTTACGCCAGTGTTCGTGCGATCCGGCTCGAGGAGAACTTCCGTTCCTCGAAGGGCATTGTCGAGCTCGGGCGTTCTGTTGCGGAGCGGCTCGACTCCGTCGAACGTCTTCCGAAGAAGATGATCGCCGCCGGTCACCAGACCTGGGAGCGCGGCGACATGCTCACGCTCCAGTTCGAGAACCCGAGCGAAGAAGCTCAGTGGATCGTTGAGCGAATCGTTGAGCTGCAGGGCATGCCGTTCACTGATCGTCCGGGCTCAGAACCGAGAGGTCTCTCGTGGTCCGATTGCGCGGTCCTGTTCCGCTCGGTCAAGGACGCGGACGACCTTGTCGATGAGCTGAAGCGGCGCGACATCCCTTTCATCGTCAAGGGGCTCGCGCGGCTATTCGACGCGATCGAGATCCAGGCGTGTGTCGGGTTGTTCCGCTACATGCTTGGCGAGATCACGGCGACGGACCTCCGGGACCTGTGGGATGCCGCGAGACTCATCCCCGATTCTTCAAAATGGGCAGCCGTGCTACGCGCACTCGACGACGGTGCAGACTTCTCTGCCAGCACGCGGTGGGGCGTGTACAACATCCAGCGGCTCTTCCTCAGAGTTCTCGAAGCGCTCGACCTGCGGGAAGACACGATACCCGGTGACTCGCGCCGCGGCGAGCTGGTGATGTACCAGTTGGGCAAGTTCTCGCAAGTGATCTCCGACTTCGAGACCATCCACTTCTCGTCCAGCCCGAAATCCAAGTACGAAGCCTTCGCCGGCTTCCTCACGTTCCAGGCGCCCGGCGTCTACGAGGAAGCGGACGACGACGCCGGCTACGTCGCACCCGATGCTGTCGTGATTTCGACCGTGCACCGGTCAAAGGGCCTGCAGTGGCCGGCAGTCTTCGTCCCATTCCTGCGTGCGAACCGGTTCCCGATCAAGGCACCGGGTGGCACGCAGACCATCCCGCACCTCGTGCCCGAGAACGCCGTGCCGAACGGTGCCCGGTACAAAGTGAACCGGTCCGACGAGACGCGTCTTTTCTATGTCGCAGTCACCCGAGCGCAGAAGTACCTGTATGTGTCTTACGCGCCCGGCGACTCGAAGCTGTACAAGAAGCCGTCCGACTTCTACCTGCATTGCACCGCCTCAACTTGGATGTCAACGACAGACGAAGGGCTCCCGGCTGTTGCCCGACTCACTCCAACGCCGAAGCTGGAGACGCCGAACATCGCCATCTCATTCAGCGAGCTCAAGTACCTGATTGAGTGTCCGTACCAGTTCAAGCTGCGGTTCATGTATGGCTTCAACCCGCCGATCCACGAGGCACTCGGCTATGGCAAGGGCCTGCACGACGTGCTTTCTGAGATGCACAAGCGCGCCCTCGCCGGAGACGTGCCGACGAAGGCCGAGATCGAGTCACTCGTCGACCGTCACCTGCACACCCCATACGCTTACCCGACGCTGCGCGAACAACTGCGGGAGTCGGCGATCAAGGCGATCGATCGCTACTTCGACCGCCACGGCGACGACCTCACGCGCACAATCCACTCGGAGAAGGTGATCGAGGTCGAAATCTCCCCCGGGGTCACCGTGAACGGTCGCATTGACCTCATCAAGTCGCTGGAGACCGGCGAAACCGCGATCGTTGATTTCAAGTCGACACAGGCATCCCAGGCAGAGCTGGTCACGAAGGACCAGCTCTCGATCTACGCCCTCGGGTACGAACAACTCACGGGCGACGCCGCTGACCGCATCCAGATCCTCAATCTCGACGACCAGGGCAAGAGCACTAACGATCCCGTCAATCCAGCGCTCGTCGCCGCAATCAAAGCGAAGGTCGACGCCGTAGCAGACGACATCCGCGCCAACCACTTCGTCTGCACCCACGACCACGCGACCGAGTCCGCCTACGACGACCTCGCATGGATGACAAAGGGCGGCCACGCCCACCCCTGACCGACTAGGTGAGAGTTCCCGTCACGACCAAGGACCGTGCTCGACACAATCACGGCACCGTGACGAGGCAACAAGGTCCACCCGTTGGCCACCCGTGGCCTGAACGTGCTGACCGTTGCCGAGGAGCACCCACGCCCCGGGGGTGTCGAGCTCCGCCCACAGGGCGAAATCGTGATCGTCCTCGCCCTTGTGCGGACATCCAGCGAAATGAGCCATGCCGCGGGGGGAGATCAGCAGCGTCGCCGACGCTGCCCGCTCCTTCTGCCTGGTCTGGAGCCCATGAACGCAGAAGTCGAGCGGCATCTCGCACAGCGGGCAAATCGGCTCATTCGGCACGCCATCATTCTGCCGCACCGCGTTACGGCTGGTGCGGACCTCGCCCCATAGTCCGCGTGCGACGATCTCGGTTGGATGACGCAGGTTGGCTGTGCCCACTCGTGAATCGGGCGCTACGTCACGAGCGCGGGTCTCAGGACTGCCTTTTTCGAGAAGACCTGTTCCCCCGTGCCAAGCCGGACCCACGGCCGCATTCTGGAATAAGGGACACCTAGCTCGACACTCGCGTTGACGATGTGCGAGGCGTCCACGTGAACGTCCATAGACGAGCCGGATTCGAGCCGGTGCGGCAGAGGCGTCGAACCCACTAGCGGTGACGTCACGTTGAGATTGTCGCCGCCGCGACCCATTTGGATTCCCCACCCGACCACGGTCACCGCGGCGGAGCCGGTGTTGGCCGCTGAGACGCACACGAGTTCGTCGCTCGTGCTGCCGTTGGGGTAGCCGAACCAGGCTCTTGACCGTGAAACGACGACTCGGTGTGTTGAGCGGCGCCACGTGACAACCTGCCAAATGAACGAGGCGATCCCCGCGACGCCGCCGACGATTCCTACAGCGGCTGCGGCAACTGTGAACCAATCCGGCATATCAGCTCTCCTCTCCTGCTGCACTGACTGGACCCGTCTCAGGATCGGCATCTTGCGCTTCGGTGTCCCGCAGCCAGTGCCCGTCCCCGTCTACCCGCAGTCGGTAGAAGTCCACAATCTGGGCGATTTCATAGAGGCCGTTGCCCTCGCGGTAAGGGGCGAGAAGTTCTTCGCCACGTCCGGTGACGTGGATCGCCAGGAGGCGCACTATCAGTTGGTTGACCTCACTCACGATGTAGGACTCATCGTGATCAGGGAAATCGCCACGGTCGTAGTGCTTTACGTCGTTGTAGTTATTGGCAATGGCACGCGCAAGTCCGATTCGATCTCGGATGCGTTCAGGCCACAGCACATCGATAGCGTCGAGGCAGCGGTAGACATAGGTGGCGGTCGTCTTGTGCCCGCGTTGGCTGTAGGTCGGTCCCTCGCCCGAACGCTCGCCCAGGATCCCGCCGGCAGCTTCCATGCTCATCGACGTCGAGACCACAACGTCCTCGATGAAGCGTCCAGTCCGTCCGAGAACGCTCACGCTCGGCAGAATGAATCGCTGCCACGTTTCGTAGTTGTCCGACCACGTCGCGAGCCCCTCGGCTCCAATCTGCGCCATGTGGGCGAGCGGGCGTCCGAGATCCTTCTTGGAAGGAACATCGGTTCGACGCTCGCGGTATGTGTTCCTGCTGATCACCTCGATGAGCGGGTGATCGTATACCCGTCCATCACTCATGCGAGATGCGAACCTGTCGTCTCGCAGCTTGTGCTCGCGGAAAGAGAGCGGACGTCCGAAGAGAAAGACCAGAAGATTCGCGACCTTGCGCTGCTCCACGAAGTGATCCCAGAAAGGCATAGGCCCCGAGCTGAAGGTGCTTTCGATATGGACGTTGTCATCCACCGTCGTCGATCGGCTGTACCCATCTTGTTCAGGCGAATGATGCCAGCCCGCACGGATTGTCATCGTTGCATCGCCCTGCTGCCAAGCGATGCCGTCATCTCGATGCAGCAACATCGTCACCGACTGAATGCGCCCCTCCTCGTCGGTGTCGGTATCGCTACTCACCGCGGTCAGACGCGCCCACTCGGTCAGGCCGTCCATACGGCTGCGCATTTCTCCCATGAGAAGCGGATCGGCCAACGGGCCATCTCGGTCCCCAAGTACGGCCAGCGCAGGGCGCATCGAACCAATCGATGCACGGTGGCCGCCCCAATTCTCGGAATGACCGCTCCACGCGACGTCGAATAAGGAGATGCTGCCCTCCGGTGTGAGTAGCAGCATGTTCGTCGGAGGGGCTTGGTCCCGAAACCAAGACTGGACATGACTGAACTGATCTATACCTGGACTTGAGAGGTACGGGACCTCGACGGACACACCACTTTCCCGGGTCAACTGGAAGTTCGCCCCGACGTACGGCGTATCGTCCACGCCGTCGATAAGTAGACCGCTGAAGCTTTCGCCGAATTCAAGGCGTCGCATTCCCATAAGCAGATTCTGGTGCAGACGGGCGACAGCGAGACGTCGGAAGCACCGCGAGCTGGGCTGCCGCCACATGTAAATTCGCTCGAGCGTCTCCAGCCTCAATTACGATGCAGACCAACGATGCAGCGAGGGGCTTATGCGAGCTAACTCTGACCAGACGCCCGCCGACAAGATCCGCCTTCTCGCGGGCACCTTTCTTTTGGAGGCGTGGGAGCTCCTCAGGAGCGAGCACGTTGTACCGGCGTCACGCTTTCGGCCCTACCTGCGTGTCGGATCCGACTATGAAGGTCAACCGCTAATGGGTTTGGCCAGCTTCACCGCGCTCGAGACGGCCCTCTTCGAGCACTTTCCGAATCGGTTCGAAGAACCGCTGAAAGCACAGAAGCCCGAATTTCCCAACCACTACATCTTTCGCCTCCTCGAGGCGTACATCGCGCATTCGGCGAAGGTCGGGAACGAGGCCGAGGGTGCGGCCACCGCCTCGATTGTCGTAGACGAATTTCTCTCTGCGCTGAGTGCCACCGAATACAGCCTTGTCTCCGCGCGCCTCGTCTCCCATGTGACGACGGCAACGATGGAACCGATCGAGATCGATGGTTTAGTGGTCCGGCCCCTGAGGCAACCGAGCTATGAGGACCGCCCGATTGCCGCGATCTCGAAGTTGATCCCCGACGCTGGGCGCGCGTTCAGGGATGGTCCGCCGTTCGCACACGACCCACCCACTTCACTCGTGATCGTGCAGGAGGCTAGCGGTGAGGTGAGCGAATCAGTAGCCACGCGCCTTGCCCGCAGGATCGAGCGGTTCCTGTTGCTGACGCGACTCATCCACGGCGCGACAGTTCAGTCGCATTGGCAAATCACCGGTCCCACGACCCTGATCTCAGAAGCAAGCATCGACGGTGTTGGGTTCGTCAAGAGCGGCATCGCATTCCAATTCGTGCAGCGAATTGCCACTGTCTCGTCCGACGACGCGGTGGGATATGCCGCCCTTGACAACCTCTTGGACAACGCAGAGATTGCCAGGGAGAAGATGTTCACCACGTCCTTCGACATGGCACTTAACCGCTTCACCCGCACGTACACGAGCGGCGATCTGCTCGACGCTTTCGTGGACCTTGCAACCACGATGGAGGCAATCTTCGTGAGCGGGGGAAGCGGCAACGAAGATGTCGGCCTTCGTTTGCGAACACGCGCTGCCGCACTTCTGGCTACCCGCGACGACTCCGGTCGCAAGATTTTCGATGACATTCGCCGCTTGTACAACATCAGATCGAAACTCGTCCATGGGGGCTCATTGGCCATGAAGGACCTCGACAAAGATTTAAGGACCCTTGTCCCCAACTACAGCGGTGTTGCGTCGACGATCGCTCTGTCGTTCGCGGTTGACCGGTTCCGTGACCTCGCGCGCCGCGCAATTCTCGCAAGGCTTGCGCTGGCTAGCGGGGCTTCACCTCTGTGGCCGTGGGTCGGGGACATTCAAGTTGACGCCGAATTGGCGGACGACCAGGCCCGGCACCATTGGCATGAAAGTTGGACCACGCAACTATCGTCGATTGGACTTTCCAGGTCGATAGGGAAAGCCGAGCCAGCAGTCGATGTCCTCGCTCCACCGCAACTCAGGAACACCGGAGAGGGGATGTCGGAGGACTAGACGCGGTTGAGTGGGGGCAAAAATCCGGCGCGTAGTCGCCGCTCGAGTTGGTCCGCTTCGATGACGGTAGTGCATACCTGCCAGGCCAGGTCGCAGTTGAGCAACCAGTCTCGAATAGCGGCGGCCTGCTCTGGCGTGACCTTCTGCTTGGTCGGTCGAGCGGTGATGTTCGGCGAGATGTCGAAGAGCAACTCGCAGACGTTCCGGCGTAGAGAAGACCCGGCGAGGCTGACTCCGCCGCCGAGGTGTTTGCCCCACGCGCGGCTGCGCAGGCTTGTTGCCATACCGACATAGACGGCTTGGCCTCCGCGCCGCCAGAGGTACACACCTGGCTCGTCGGGCACCTGAGCTCGCGCAAGCTCGCGCACGGGGATCGTGGGCGCCGACAGGAGGGTGCCCCACTCCCCCTCCATCTGGGGCTCGCCGACAGGCGTCATCGGCCGTCGCGGCCGATCTGGCGATCCGCTGTCGACGCGGCAACTCGACTACGCGGCGACTTGCCCTTGCGGCCACCCTGCACGGCTTCGCGCGGGTGACGTGCCTGATCGACGTCGGCCTGCTTCCATGCGGTCGCAGCGGCGGTTTGGTTGGGGCCCGCCTTGATGCCTTCGACGTGTAGCTCGCGTCGCTCAGCCGAGTCCCACGACAGCTCTGCATCGTGCTCGACGTCGGCGGCGAGGTCGCGGAGATCCTGCGCTTCCTCAGCGTCTGCGTGGTCCGCGGACACCTCGAGCGCTTCGGCACCGACCACGAGGCCGGCGGCGAGGTCTTGGTCGTCGCGTGCCTGCGCCTGGCGCTCGTCGCGCTCGGCACGCTCGGTGTCGCGGTCGACGAGCGTGGCGCGCACCACGGCGGGATCGGCGCCCGTCTCCAAAACCTCGACGTCGTACCGCTCGCGCAGCTCTTGGCGGATGCGGCTCTCCGCGTCGCGGGCAGCCTGGTCTTCGTCTCGGAAGGTGACGGCCGTCTGGTAGGCGCGGGCGACGTCGCCCAGCTGCGCCTGGTCCCACCACGACGAATTGTGCACGGGCGCAAGCTCGGCCCGTGCGGCGACCCGCTGCGCGTCGATCTGCGCCTGCAGCTGACGTGCTTCCTCGAGGTCGCGTCGTGTCGCCCGCTGGGCGGCGTCCTGTCGCGCCTGGACCGCTGAGCGGGCCAGCTGCGCGGCAGCCATGAGCTGCTGGCGGATGTTGCCCTCGGCTTCTTCGAACACTCCATCGGCCTGTAGCTCTGCCATGGCTCTCCCCTATCTCTCGGCGCCGCGCTCGGGCGGCGTAGTCGGTACCTGCGGCCGCGGCGTGAGCGGCGTCGGAAGTGGGCTGCCTGCCGGTCGTGCCGGCGCCTGCCCTCCGGTGGCCTGGCGCAGTGTCTCGGTCATCGGGCTTTCGGCAGCGACGCCGACGAGTTCGGGCATCCGGGCTCGCACGGCATCCAGTCGCGCGCCGAGCGCGTTGCGGATCTCCGCCGCACGTCGTGACTCGTCGACGGCTTGGTGCATGGAGTAGATCGCCTGCGCCGTCCGTATCAGCTGACGGAACAGCATGGCCTCAGCCTGCGTGCCCTGGCCATGTGTGGTCGCCATGGCCAGGAGGTTCGCCGCACCGGCGATCGAGCGAGGGCGGGCCGTGTTCTTGCGTCGCACGTCGCGGGCTCGGATCTGGGCCGTACGTGCAAGCGTCCGCGAAGCGTCCGCGAGCGGGCCGGGTGTCGCCTCGACCCGCTGCGACCATGCGGCGAACGCTCCGCTGGTTTCGCGGGCCACCCGCGCCCACGTCGCGCGGTCGGTCGGGTCCACGGCACTCAGCTGGTCGCGCAGCTGCGTCACCTGGTCGGTGTACTCGCGCCACAACTCCGGGCCGGGCTCGTGCCGCTCCCGGCCGGGCGCAACCGGCGTGTACCGCATCGGGTTTCGCCAGGTCGCTCGCCACTCGTCGACGCCGGCCTGCGCCGACTGTGGGGTGTCCGGCCAACCGTCCCGAAGCCGCGGCAAGGTCAGGTCACGGGCCAGTCGCCCTCCCCCGTGCCAGACGATCGCCTCGCCCCCGTTTCGGGGGCGAAGGGCGACGGAGTAGCCGGCCACAACATCGTCGCGATCGGCGGCGAAACGTGGCCGCACAAGCACGCCGGCCTGATGCAGCCGGCGCACGAACTCGCCCTCGTCGAGCGACGCTGCAGCGGCAGCTCGCACGCTGCGCTCGAGGCGCACGGACGCCAACGTGTCGTCGCCGCGGCGGTTCGCTATCTCCCGCTCCCCCGGTCGCTCTCCGCGCATGGCCATGTCCGACCCGCGCGACTCGAGCAGCTGCAGCCCGTGCTCCTGCTCGAGCTCGCGGGCGATCAACTGAGCCCGCGAGTAGTCGTGGTGGATCGACGCCTTGGTGCCGTCCTCGCGCACCAGGTTGACGGCGATATGGATGTGGTCGTTGCCGGCCGTCGACAGACCGTGCCGAACAGCCACCCACCGGCAGCCAGCCTTGCCGGAGACTTGCGCGAATCCCATCCGGTCGACGAACTGCTCCGCGATCGACGCCCAGTGCTCGTCGGTCAACTGCCCCTCCTCAGCACGAAGGCTGAGGCTCGCGTGCCAGACGTGGCCACCATTGACCTCGACCCCGAACGCCGTCCGGGGCTCGTCGAGATGCTTGGCGATCGCCAACGCCGTCGACGGCGCAAGCTCGCTGTCACCGAAGAAGGTGAACGTCGCAGAGTCGCCGTTCACCAGGTGCGGCTCGGCGTGCTCGTTCGAGCGCCCCTCCCCCGCAAGGTAGCTCAGCAGACCGCCCATGCGGTCGCCTCGCGTCACGTTCGGCATCACGAGTCGGCCAGCCGATCAACCGCAGCCGTCACCCTCGGGAACAGCGCCCGGAACTCGGCAGTGACCGCCTCGGCCTCCGCCGGGAAGGTCCCTTCCGTGTTCGCGTACCGGGCCAGCTGGTTCAGGTTCGTGGCAATGCCGGCGACCTCGCGACGGACGCTGAACAGCTCCGCGATCGCCGCCTTCCGCTCGGTGCTCGTCTCGACGTGCGCGCTCTTCGCGGACTCGTGCAGCAACCGAGGAACGGTCATGCCAGCGGCCGCGGCCTTCGCCTCGAGCTCGGCCGCCTCGGTCGGCGTCACGGTCACCGGGTAGCGCTTCGAGCGCTTCTCCCCCGGCGTCGCATTTGCACGCCGGCGGCGACCGAACAACTGCCCGCTCCCCCGCTCGCTCATCGTCGACCTCCGCGCTACGCGCCGATCCGTCCCGTGACGACCGTGCTCTCGCCGCGCTCGTGCCAGCCGGCCAAGTGCGCGGCAGCCTGCAGGAACACCTCGACGTTGCGATCGTCGATGCCCGACAACAGCTCCCCGATCGGCGGCGCGGTCACGACACCGAGCAGGCTTGCGATCAGCCACAGCACGCGCCGCTCACCGCCCGACAGGCCGTTGTCGAGGGCGTACTCCTCGAGGGCGTCACGGTCCATCCAGCCGCGCCCGCCTTCCTCGTCGGTGCCGATGGCCTTGACCGAGAGCAGGTCACCCTTCAAGCGCCGCCACATCGTGCCACGGGTGAGCATCATCACCGCGGCCTCGCAGTCGTAGGCGCCGCGCGCCCAGCCCTCGAGCGCGATCACCACGCGGTCATCCTCGATGTCGCTCATCGTCTCTCCCCTGCATTCCGCCCAGCGCAGCGACCCGCCTCCTGGCGGGCGTCATACGACAAGTATGCCGAGGCAACACGCCCCGCGTCTAGCCTCCAAGCCGGTTTATGGAACATAAACCTATAGCTTGCTCCGTTCGGAACTCCATCCAGACGGTGCGCAGCACTGTCCTCGGATCGAAGAGCCGAGAGCCGGAGCGAAGCTCCGCGATGTTGTTGGCCGGCTGCGCCGGCACGGCAACTCCGTTGCCTTTCGCACCGGGAAGGGTACGCACCACTCCCCGACCATCAAGGGCTTTCGCGGCATATCCTCGCTGCGCTCCGGTATTCCACGGTCCCTTGACGCTCGACTCCTGGCGCTGTTGTCGGCGTGTGCCGAAAGGCAATGGGAGATGTGAGAGAGGGGTCTGTGATGGACAGGAACCGAACGTTGGACTCGGTGGCCGTGGGCGAATACGAAGTGCCCGCCGACCCCATGGACGAGCTGCAATGCGACAGCTGCCAATGAGAGTCCTCGTCGACGTGACGACGCTCACGACGAACGTCCCCAGCGGGGACGACGAGACCGGGCGGCGAATGGCGAAGCTAGCCGCCCGCGACGAGGACCTGAGAGCACACGGCCACTCCGGCTACCGGGTGTGCGCAACGGTCGTCATCCCCAACGGCGATTACGTGATGATCGTCGACACGCTCGAGCGAGAAGAGATCCAGCAATGACGAACCTGCAGCCGGGCGTGCTCGAAGAGCCGCCGGCAACCGAACTGTTCCTGATCCCAGATGAGGTCAGCGCCGTACTGCGCGTCAGCCGCGGCGACTTGAAACGGCTCCGGGATGCCGGCCTCGGGCCGGCGTACTTCACGATCGGCTCGACAATCCGCTACCTGCAAGCCGACGTCGACGAGTGGCGGGCCAAGCACCCGAACGGTATCGAGATCCCGCAACGGCGATCGCTGGGCGACGGCCGCTAGCGACTGTGACCTATCAGGACGACTACCGCCCCGTGCCTTCCGGGTCTGGGGCCTTGAACTGCGAACGAAACGCGTCATCGAGTGTTCCGCCAAGTCGCGCCTGGCGCTCTAGCGCTTCATGGAACTGACCGACGTTGAGTCGATGGAGGACCTCTGGAACGTGAGCGGGAATGGGCTTCCCCAGGGCAGCGAACGCTGCCTGGTCGATTGCCCGGGCAACTGTGGCGTTGGCGGCGAGCCAGAATGCGAAACCGACCACGACAAACAGGACCACCCCAAGGACAACTGCCCAGACCGTCGAGGTCGCGAAACCAAGAATGGCGACGAGTACTCCTATGATGCCGCTACTGGTCGCCGCAGCGCGATAGCTCTTCCGGCGACGAAAACCGTCCGCGAGCGGGTTCTGGCTCATGTGAATCTCCATCGTGGCGTGCTTGGCATAGTTGACGATCGAAGACTACCGATAGAGGTGCAAACCCGACCTCACCCAAACAGACCGTAGCGTGCGCGGCCGCGCGCCACGAGCTCGGCGACGTCGATGTGGCCGGCTACCCATTCCTCGGCGTCGGCACGAGTGGCCGGGCTGATGTGCAGGCCTTCCATCTCGCCGCTGTGCTCGGCCTGCTCGAGCGCGAACCGTCGCTGGACCTCAATGGAGAGCTGCGGTCTCGGGGCTCTCTTTGGTGCGCTCACTACCGGCCGGCTCCGGTTCGACCAACGCCAGGGTCAGCCCGGTACGTGGTGGTGCCGAAGGAATCCAGCCCTGCCGCGGTCGAGCGTCCGGCGCCGGGCTTGAAGGGAGTGTCGAGGCCAGCCAGGCGAGCAGCTGACCATCCGCGGTCAAGAGACGCATCGGTCGACGACACCAGGTGATCCCTCAGGTACGCGGCTAGTGGCTCGTGTCGGCCGGCGACGGCCACGAGCCGGAGGTTGCGTAGTGTGGGTACGTCGATTGCTGTCCAGTCGATCGGGTGTCCGGCGCGTTCCGCGATCGCGCTGATGTAGGCGCTCTGGCTGCGGGTGTTTCCGTCGCGGAAGGGGTGGATAGCCGAGCGAGAACTTTTCGATCTGATGCAACATCCCGTGGTTCCGTGTGTTTCCGGGCTTCCGTGGTGCCAAGATCGCGTCCGTTTGCAAGCGTAGCGGTGGAACGAGGCTCGCCGATCTCTTCGCGTGGCGCACAGCCGCACAGTTCCGGGCTGTTTCCCGAGTGCGTGATCCGCGTCGTGAGCCATGTCATCAATCATAGCGTTGCATTAGATGCAATAATGATGGGGTGAGTGAGGATGCTGAGGTGTTGCTGCTTCGACAGCCAGGCGTCGTGCCGTTGCACGAGGACGCAGCCGTGTTCAGCGGAATGCTCGATGGGTTCTCCCGTCAGCAGGTGAGTCGCGGTCTGGCCAAGGAGACGATCCAGATGCGCCGCTGGCAGGTGGAGCGGTTTCAGCGGTTCGCGGGGTCGTATCCGTGGGAGTGGTTGCCGGGTGATGTCGAGGACTTCACGACGAACCTGTTCAGCGACCCGAAGCCGTTGGCGCGTTCGACGGTGCGGATCTATCACCTGACGTTGCGCGCGTTTTGCGACTTCATCACCGACCAACGGTATGGGTGGGTGGCAGAGTGTCGGTCTCGGTTCGGGTCGGTGCCGACGCAGGTTTGCTTCGAGTGGAACACGGTCGCGCACACCGTGGATTTCGAGGGCACGCCGGGTCGGCGTCCACTGGATTACGACGAACTGGATGCGCTGTTCGCCGTCGCGGATGCCCGTGTGGAGACGTTGCGGCGGCAGGGTCGCAAGGGCGCGCTGGCCGCGCTGCGGGACGCACAGCTGCTGAAGACGATCTACGCGTGGGGGCTGCGCCGCCGCGAGGCACTGGGCCTGGATGTGGTCGACCTGCGCACGAACGCGAAGACACCGCAATGGGGCCGGTTCGGGCTGCTGCACGTACGGCACGGGAAGTCCTCGAAAGGGTCGATCCCCAAGCGCCGCTCAGTGCTGTCGCTGCCCGAGTTCGATTGGGCGATCGACGGGCTATGCGTCTACGTCGAACAGGTCCGGGAGAAGTTCACCCCCGGCAACCATCCCGCTCTATGGCCGACCGAGCGTGGCACCCGAGTCGGTGACCGCTACCTCGACCGGCGGTTCGCGCAGCTGCGCGACGAGGCCGGGCTACCGAGCGAGCTGACCCTGCACAGTCTGCGGCACTCGTACGTGACGCATCTGATCGAGCTGGGATATGCCGAGCAGTTCGTGCAGACCCAGGTCGGGCACGCCTACGCCTCGACGACAGCGATCTACACCTCGGTGACCGATGACTACCGCAACCGCGTCCTGGCGGCGGCAATCGACAAGTTCTACTTCCCGGAAGGAAGCACGCGATGACGACGAAGACGATCACCTGGCGGTTGCGCACGCTGATGGCCGAGCGGGGTATGTTCAAGACCACCGACCTCCTCGAACCGCTGAAAGCCGAAGGCGTCGCGCTTTCCCGCGAGCAGGTCTTCCGGCTGGTGACGCAGACGCCGCAACGCCTGAATGTCGAGGTACTCGCCGCGCTCTGCACGATCCTGGATTGCACGCCCAGCGACCTGCTGGTCCTCGAACAAGCCGCCGCACGGTCGGTGGAGGCGACGGGGACGAGCGGGAGGATCGAGGACATCGGCGATCTGCGCCCCGTCCCCGCGCGCATCCAGCGGCCAAAGCCGTGACCACGATCCCGCGTGGCACCCCACAACCGGATGGCGTGTTCGGGCTGCGCGTCGCGGCAGCGCTGAGCGCAAAGAGAGTGACTGCGCCGGAACGGACCATCATCGACGCGGCAGAGCGAATCATCGCATCGTCGCGACGGAACGGAGTGCTCCGTCTGCTGTCGAGCGAAGAGTTCGATCCCACTGACACGCACGCTGAGACCACCGTTGTCGTCCAGGTTCTTCTTGCAAATCTCGCGCGCGAGGGCGCGACGGACATCCGGCTTCCGCTCTGCCAGACGTGTCGCACCAGGAAGGTCGTCAAGACACGTAACGAGCACGGTGAGCGCGAGTGCTTCCGTTGCGCGCAGCGCCGATCGCGTGGCGAGTGCCCCCGGTGCTTGCGGATGAAGAAGCTCACCGCCACCAACGCCGATGGGCAGCGCGTCTGCCAGCGCTGTGGGCCGGACGGCATGCCGACCTTCGCCTGCGAAAGCTGCGGGAAGACCGTCACTACCGTGGGGCGCATCGACGGGAGAAGAGTCTGCCTGAATTGCTATCCCCGGCGACTGCGGCGTTGTGTCTCGTGCGGGCAGCAGAAGAAGATCGCCGCGAGCATCCTGCACGGCCCGCACTGCTTCGCCTGTCACAACCGTGTGCTGCGCAACGCCGCACCCTGCCCCAGATGCGACGAGAATCGCATCCTCGCGTTCCTCGGTGACGCCGGCCGTCCGTGCTGCGCGGGATGCGCGGGACAGCCCGCCCGCTACGCCTGCCGCCGCTGCGGAAGCGAAGAACACAACTACGGTCGCCTCTGCGGGAAGTGCGTTCTCAGCGACCGCTGCGACGACATCCTCACCGGCCCGGATGGCGTGTTCCTTCCTCCGATGCGTGCGCTGCGCGACTACCTGCTCGTCCAGCCTCGCCCAGCCCAGATCATCAAGTGGTTGCGCATGGGGCCGAGCACCGACGTGCTCCGGGACATCGCCTCCGGGCAGGTTCCGGTCGAGTCGGTCCTCGACGTCCCGCGACCGAGCAAGCCGTTGATCTACCTGCGCACGCTCCTCCTCGACGCCGGCGCTTTGCCGCGTGACGCGGCGGCCACGCGGCAGCTGATGGCCTGGGCCACGCAGACCATCGACGGGGCCCCCGCCGAGCACCGCCAGATGCTGCGCACCTACACCCGGTGGGTGCTGCTGCGCCGCGCCAGCCGAGACTCCTCAGGCGACATCGCTATCGGCGCAGCTCGGCACGTCAAAGCATCACTGCGCGGCCTGGTCACCTTCCTCACCTGGACCGAGGAACAGCAGACGCCCATGAGCACGCTCACTCAGGCACAGATCGAGGAGTTCATCACCTTCCGCACCGCGCGACGATGGCTCCCGCAGTTCCTGACCTGGGCCGCCGAACGCGACATCATGCCGGACCTCGGCATCTCGACGCTCCCGCGCCGAGAGCCCACGATCAGCACGTCCGAAGAGCGCCTCGAACACGTCATCCGCATCCTCGCCACGGATCGTGGCATCGCGCTCGATGCACGGCTCGCGGCACTGCTGATCGCGGTCTACGGGCTCCCGGCCAGCAGGGTTCTCGTCCTGCGCCGCAACCAGCTCCGTGACGAAGACGCCTCGCTCAAACTCCTCATTGGAGAGCGACCCCTCACGCTCCCCGAACCGATCGCGGCCCTCGCCAGAGAACAGCTCGACACCCCCTCGGAGGCAGCGCCCGATAGCTGGCTCTTCCCCGGCCTTCGACCCGGCCAGCCGCGTGACCCGCAGTATCTCAATCGTCGGCTCCGCTTGCTTGGCGTCACCATATCCGAGTTACAGAACACTGCACGATTCCGACTCGCAGGAGCAGTCCCCGCCAAGGTTCTCGCAGACATGCTCGACTTCAGCGTCGCCACCTTCGAGAACTACGCCCGCCTCGCAGGCAGCACCCGCGGGGACTACCCAGCCTTACGCACGCATCCGATGCGTTCCCCAGCAGCTGAACGCGAGGCATCTCCCGAGGCTTCCGGGATCGCCGCTGAGCCCCGGAGCTCTTCTCGGTTTCGAGTTTTGCCAATAACATGAACAGTGAAAGTCCAATGAAGGAGAGACTATGGACGCCAAGAAGGTCCGTGTTCGTTCACCGTTTCTCCCTGTCGGGGTTGCGATGGTGATGCTCTCGTTTGGTTTCACTTTCAGCGCTGGCGGAGCCCATTGGCTTTGGCAGTCGCAACCACATATCGCGGTCCTCTTGGCTGTTGTCGGAGCCGTCATGATCGGAACACACGTCGTCCTGCGGGTTCGTCGCAGTTCGCTTCGCTAAGGCGACCTCTCAATCGAACTCGACGCCTTGGCACTCGCCCCTCGGATTCTGTGATCGCGTCGAGGCCGAACGCCCCGATCTCCGTTCCGTGCTCGGTCCAGAGGGGGCAGATCATACGCATATAGTTCGCAACCGAGTAATGCACTTCCACCGGTA
>APMI01018894.1_pt1 | contig 31251 bp, 47 predicted proteins | sample 667938 | NCBI WGS metagenome assembly APMI01 (sample SAMN01084076, study PRJNA167559) | wastewater metagenome | biome: Wastewater | place: Denmark: Ejby Moelle, Odense | collected 2011-11-28
CTTGGGCGCCACCGTCGGCACCAAGCTGACCACGCCAACCGCGCGAAAAGCAGCCAATGGTGGCATCAGCAAATCCAACCGGGCAAAGTACGTGTGCGGTAGTTGCAGCATCGCCGCCTGGGGCAAGCCAGGCCTGCGTCTGGTCTGTGGCGACTGCGAGCAGGACATGCCAGCTCAAGCCGCGTGAGGAGAGAGCCTTGAGCAAATGCCTCGTTCCAGGGCGCACAGGATCACCACGGTAAGCCGATGAATACCACAATTCTCCCGCGCTCGTTCGCACCGCTCGCCAAGCTGATTGCCACCGCCGAAAGCGAAAACATGAAGGTCTTCGCCAACATCGAAGGCGAAAACATGCTCTTACGCAACATCGAGCTCGACGACCTCGGCGTTCGGATTCGCTACGGCAGCACCAAGCGAGGGCAATACTCGACCGTCCTGAACGCCATTTGGCGCGTGGGCCAGCATTGTTGCCAAGCCATCGATGAAGACGAAGAGCAAGTTTTCATCTGGGCGAAGCACCGCCGGCGGATGAACAGCATTCCGGCCACGGAACCTACCGCGGACGAACGCGGATACATCGGCCAGGTCTATGGCCAGCTCACCATCATACAAACCATGGGATGGTCGCAGCGCAACCGGATGGCGTTCTGCCAATGCACCTGTGGTGGGGTGAAGCTCGCCCGTATCTCTTCGCTCCGTCTTGGCTGGGTCATCTCCTGCGGGTGCCGGCGCGGCAAAAACACTGAACTGCCGCTCGAGGCGGATAGCACCTACGGCAATTTCACTGTGATACAGCAGGTTGAGCGCCCTGCGGACCAGACCAAGAAGGAAGGCTACTACCTGGTGCGTTGCATCTGCGGGACCGAACAGATCCGGGGGCGGCGAAACATCGTCACGCCGAAGCAACCCGATTGCGGTTGCCGGGGGATGAGCCTGCTCGAAGGACAGCGTTTCGGGAAGCTCGTCATTCTCGGCGAAAGCAAAAAATCGGATAACCAACGTCTGGTACTGACCCGGTGCGACTGCGGTACCGAAAGCTTTGCTCGCCTCGGTAGCCTGCGCAGAGGGAAGAAAAAAAGCTGTGGTTGCCTGAAAACGGGTCCGCGTTCAAAACAGGAAAACAACGCCACCAACGCTTTGGGTAAGCAAGGTCAGAATTTGGTCTATTGCGACAATGAGCAGGACAAGCCCGCATCAATCGCATGAGGAGAAAACCGTGAGCAAATGCCTCGTTGCAAAACACAAAAAGGGATCGCCCGTCGCCCGTGGCGCGGCCTTGCCATCCCTTCTCGATGCAGCCTTGAGTGCGGCTTACCAGGAGCGGGCTACGGTCGAACAGAAAGCAATGGTAGCGGCTTACCTTGCGGAAGCGAGGCAAGACCATAAGTGGCTGGCCTGCGACTGTCAGGACCACAACGGTTTGCCTAGTCCGACCCCGCCGCTGATGATGATCGGTAAGCGCGAGGAAACCTATTACCTGATCCGCAAAGAGACCCGTCCGGAGCATACCGAGAATTGCCCGTTCAGAATCTCGCAGGACGAACACCGCAATCGCCTTGATCAGGAGAAACGCGACCGCGCGGCGCTCATCGACCTCGACAAGATTCCTCAGCTGCTCGGCGACCGCGATAGCGAACCAACGCTGGCCACTCCGTCGCAAGCAACAACTGATCGCTCCTTCCGCTCGCCGGATGAAGACAAGTTGTTCGGCATCCTCGCATGGTTGATCGAGGGGGCGGGGGTCCATCGCTGCGGGCAGCTTGCGCCTGACATCAAAGCGCAGTGGGATGCCATCGAGCATTTTGCCGCCGGCATTCAGGTTTCCCCCAAACTGACAGCCTATGACCTGCTTATCCGGGGCGAGCGCTATCTGTTTGACGATGCGTATCAGAAGCCATTTCATGCCATCAAGGCGAAGAGTGAGCCTGATCGCAAGAAGCTGGCCTACCTGCTAGTGATTGCCGACAACCTGATCCGCCACGAAGATGGCTCGACCAGCATCGAAACCACGCGCTGGATGACCGGCGCCGAAGGCAAGTCTGTGCCGCAGCTTGAGCGCGTGCCGGTCTATTGCGAAATTCGATTCCCGGCAACTGACCGCGATCAGGCCAAGGCACCATACCTGGTACTGCTCAAACTGGTCGAAACCAGGGCAGGGAAGGCCCGCGTCAGTCATGGCGTGGCCCAACCGATTGCCGCGCGCAAAGACCTGTTTCCTGTCGACTCAGATCAGGAGCGCAAGACCTACCGCAAATTGCTGCAGATCGGCTCCAAGCACGTTGAGCATGGAGGATTCTTCGAACTTGAGAAACCTGTGCGTGGCCGGAACACCCCGATGGGCGCCTGCCGGCCGGATTTCATCGTGGTTCGGGATGACGGCCGCAGCAAGGCCAACACGTTGATCGTCGAAACGATGGGCTTTGACACGCCCGAATATCGCGAGAGGAAGGCAACGACGATGCTTACGATGCGCCAGCTCGCCGGCGACATTGTTGAGGATGATCGAACGGGCAAAACACCTGACCGCGAGGCTGACGATCTGCTGTTCAAGCGCGTCAGCAAGTGGCTTATCCGCGGCGGCGGCGAGCTTTGAGGGGCTGATAGCGCAGAATTACGATCCCTTCAAAAGCCTGCTAAAATTTGCGCTACATTTTGGTGTAACCCATCGGTAGCTGGTACCACCGAAGCTTTAACGAGCCGAGCCAGCCTTCAACCGAGCCACCCGGCTCAACACAACCCAGCGGGGAGAGCTATTTCCTGCCAAGGGATTGGTATTTCCATTCCTCTCTGGAAATACAGCATTGATCTCCTCGAATTCGACGCACTCGATACGTGCGGCCAGTCGTCGAAAATCCATGAAGAATCCTGTCCCGAGCGTCACGCTCCGGACAGGATTTTCTACGCGTTCGCGTAAAAACGGTAGCTGACACCACCGGGCATTGCGCCTAAGTCAGCCTTTCTCAATCGCCCAGCGGGTTCTCTCCCGCTTGGGGGCGAACTCCAGGCAATTTTTGCATGGAGAAGAATGATGGCCAACTTTGTAGTCGAACACCTCCAACTTCCGCCGGATATGCAGTTCCGTGTGGTGAAGACCCAGCTTGCAGTATTGTGGGGAGATATTATCGAAACGGCCGACGACCGCTTCAACCCGATGTACTTTGAGTCCAACGAGGCGGCAAATCGCGCTCTGGCATCTCTGATCGATGAAGCACATGAACCGATCATTGGTCTTGATGCGTTCGAGGAGCTGCTGGACCAGGACGTTGCTGAATGGATGCTTGAAACGGGACGGTTTCCGCCAGGAGCCCCATCGCCGGAAGCAGCGTTTCGTGAACTGGACACAGAAACCCAGGCTGTCTACAGGATCGACTACGTAACGGCGAAAGCCCAAGCGGAACTCGACCTGAAGCGGGGCTCAAATGGCAACTGCGTGAGGCAGGCACCAACGAGCTTCGTCTATCAGCCGAAATGGGAAAACCTGACGTTCTTGGAAGATTTGCCTACGTTGGAGTCAATCCTGCGTCGGTACTACAAGGCGGATCGCATAGCCAGCAAAGCAGAACCACTGGAACGTCTGGTTGCGATGCGTACCAAGGAAGTGGCTGCAACCGGCTACGGCTGTGTTGCCAGCGCATGCGACACGACCTACGGGCATGGGATCTTCATCAAGAAATCCGCACAAGGCTTCCATGTGTTTGCTCACTAGGGCAAGCCGCAAGGCGCCTCCCATCACGGGAAGTAGAACTCAAAACCAAGCCCCGCGCATTCCTTCTAGGATGCCGGGGCTTTTCCCGAAGACAGTTCTGCAACTCGATTTGCCGGAGGCACCGGCTGGTCGCACGGTGCAACTTCTACGGATCGTCAAATGTGGTCACCCCATGACTCAAAAAGCCTGCTAGAATTATTTTGCATTTTGGTGAAAACCAATCGGTAGCTGGTAGCACCGAGCTCTAACGAGCCAAACCAGCCTTCAACCGAGCCATTCGGCTCAATTCAACCCAGCGGGGATATCCATTCCCCGCTATGGGATTGGTATCTCCGCATCTCTGGAGATACAAAATGTACCTGCACGAACTTAAAGCAGCACTCAAATCCGTTATCGCCCTGGCGCAAGCCCAAGTCGCTAATTTGGAGAATACCGCCTCTGATCTCCGCGAACTCGACGCGAAGAAACACGCGTTGTCAGTCGTCGAAAATCACCTCGCGGATTTCGACAGCGAAACTGATGGCCTGACCACGTTGATCAAGACGGCCCGCCACGCGCTGGCTGTGCAACTGCCTTTTTCTGCTGAAGAAGCCCTAGCGTTGAAGAACAAGCAACAGGAGGTCGACCGGGAAATCCGGCTGGCCAAGTGCTGCGTCGGCATTGTCAGCGACATGCTCACCAAGTACGGTGCGCTGGTGACTGATGATGAGGAAATCAATGGCGGCGATGTTGTGAATGACCTGTCGCAGTGGGTGATCGACGCGCAGTCGATCCCCAAGCAAGGCATCACCAACCAACCGATTCAGACATTCCAAGGCTTCATCAGGCTCGGCAGCGAATTTCATCAACTTGATTTCGTGGTTCCGATGGGCGCATCCGTTGAAGAAAAGGATGCCGCCATGATGGCTGCGCTGGCCCAGGTCGCCGAGATCGATTACGTCAGTATCGGCGAATCGTCTGAGGAAGTTTTGCCCGGGGCACCCGCGGCGGAAATTCTCGACATCATGATGTCCGAACTGGTCGGCGACTATGACGTCCCCGAACAAGTGCCGGAATGGTCATGGGTGGAACAGAACGCCAGTTTCAACCATGTCAGCAATGGCCAGGCGGGTGTCTGGGAATTTGTGATCAATCTGGCGCTCACCTTCAGTGATGTGCCCGACAGGCTGAAAGCAACCATTGACGATGCCCGACGCAACAACATCAGCTACCTGATCTTCCATCAGGGAACCTGATTCCAAAACCGTGAGCAGCGGGTAGGGATTTCCTGCCTGTTGCCCTCCTGACCGGGAACCTTCCTGGTCAGGAGAGGTTTCCCTTGCAAAGAGAGAATGCTGTCCTGAGCCTCGGGTTCCGGAGAGGATTTTCTACGTCACTTGTGGCGTGAAAAAGTGTAGCTGGCCTCACCAGGATATTGCATCCAAAGCCAGCCTTTCAAATCTGTCCTTCAACCACCCAGCGGGCACCTTTCCGCATGGGAGGGCTCCTGCAACATTTAGGAGTAACCGATGCCGCTCATCGTCAAATATGTCGTTTTGAATGGTTCCCGGATCAGGATGGAGTTCGATGGCCAGGTCTGGCTGAACACCGCCGTAATCCCGCTCCGCTAACCCTTCTCCAAAGGAGATCAATCATGCTTTGCCGTATCAGCGTGTTGCACCTTCGTTTGGCGCTCCATTACTGCGCCAGCGCACCGATCCAGAAATTCAATTATCGCCGTGTTGCCACGGGGACGGACTGGGTTCCTGAGCATCGTCGCTTTGCCTTCGGTCTCGAGCCGCGCTAAACGGTTCGCGTCCTGTATCCAATCGTTTTCCATTCCGGAAAGCGACAATCCCTGCCGGGTTTCTCCCGCAGGGGAGGGATGCCGGCTCCAAAACAAGGAGTCTCACATCATGGATGCATCAATGATCAATTATGCGGTCGCTACTCTCGGGCATGTCCTGCCCATGAATGGCATTCCGCACACCACTGAGGATTGGGCCAAGCTGATCGAACAAACCTACGATCAGAGCAACCCGAGAACCGCCGACGTGCTGCGCCATATCCGCGCTTGCCCGGCCGGTACCACGATCACCCGCATGCACGGTGGTCACAAAACCGTTCTGGAACTTCCTGAACAGGACGTCACGCTGCACTAGCAGCGGACAGCCATCAAGCAATGAAAACGGGCCGGCTCACTGGCTCGTCATTCAACTGCCCTGGAGGGAATTCGGCCTTCAGGGCGGAATTCCCTCGTCGGACACCAAACAAGGAGTTTTTCATGTCCAGCAAGGAAAAAGAGTACCAGTACGAAGTGCGCGTCAACGGCGTGAAGTTCATGACCGGCGACACCCACTCAATCGCTGTGGTTTTCAACAATCTGTCGGGGATCAACTTCGAACAGAAACCTGATCCAGTCGGCCAACACAGTCTCTGGCTGAAGTTCATGGAAAAGACGTTCAACACGGCATTGCCGATGCTCGCCGAAATCAAGATGGTCTCACCCGAGAACGTTTTGCTTGAGTGTGGGTGTATCGGTGAAGGCTTGCCGCGGCCAGATCCGGAAGTGGGCCAGTCGTACATGGTGAAGACCACCCCGCCCGGTGCGCAGCCGATTTGGCATCTGGGAAAGCTGAATGCCCACAATGCGGAAACCCCGACCACGCGCGAATTGTTTCATTTCGACATAGGCGCCTTTGTCTTGCCTGTAACACGCGCCGAGGTGAAGGAACGAGTCATGCCGGTACCGCCGAAAGGCAAGGGGAAGCACTAAATTAAGGATGTTCATTCAACCAGCGAGGAAAGCCAGGCCCATGAGAACCGTTCGCTTTCTTCGCACGAAATCGAGGAATCAAAAATGTATATCGCAACAATATTTGACGCCGAATACGGCGACATTGAGACGGCTTCTCCGGCTGAATGCTTCGACGATGCCGTAGCTTTCGTGTTTGACAAAATCGGCAATAATCCGGCTTTCTCGGTCGAGACGTCGCGCGATGGTCGCTCCTTCTCCCTTGAGGTTAAGGATGGGAAGTCTATTCGTGCAACCGTGTTGGACCAGGAGCCGGTCAACACCGCCAGCCAGCATCCGCTGGTTAAGCAAATCATCAATGCCTGCAATGAATTGGCGTCAGGTGATGGTGGCAGTGCAATTCGTGCGCTCTTTACGGGCGCCGTGTAGCGTTGAAACTGGTAGGTGTCTCTGAGTCACTGACCAAAGATAAGGTCCGGCACCAAGCCTGACCATGCTGAAAGGCATCCTCAAACCCCCGGTCAAACGGCCGGGGGTTTTGTACGTCTACGGTTGGCTACTCAAGGTGATATGATGATGCATCAGTGTTACATATGAAGCGTGAGCGATGGAAATTGCAGCGATGTATGGTGAAGATGCCCAGGCAATCAGAAAGCAGTGCGGATTGACGCAGGCTGAACTTGGGGATCTCTGGAAAAAGAGTCGCATCCAGATCGGCAGGTATGAGAAGGCACAGCAAGCGGTTGAGCCGCAGGTTGCGTCGGCATACCGTGGGCTTCAAGCAGAACTTTCGAAAAGGCATGCAACATAGGGTCGATTTGGTGATACATCAGTGATACATTTGAAACATTGATGTATCGTTAAAGGAATATGGCATGTGGACTTATTTGAAATTTGATGAATTCGGCGAGCGCACCGAAGATTCGCCGCAGTTGCCGGAAGCGCAAACTGTCTATCTTGGTTTTGATGTCTGCCGGATGGCCCTGGTGCTCGGATATACAGAGAGCGGCGGCTACCACTCAATGCTCAACCCGAACGTCTGTGACGACTGCAAAATAGTCGCGTTTGCACCGCTCGATGAAGAAACTCAGCCCGACATGGAGACCATTTTCGCAAATGGTCCGTGGCGTGAAGTGAAGGGCTATTCAAACTGCAAACCAATGCCGACGCGCTTGTTGAAAAATAGCCGGATGAACGAGCCGAAACTGAAAGACTTACACTGGTATCTGGTGAGTTACGAGGGATTGGGTTGTACCTATCGTGCCCCGGCCATGTACAAGAAAAATGTGGATGCTTTCTACAGCTACCAGCTTGCTGGAATTCCTGCGCGACAGCTTGAAGTGATTCGGGAAATTGACACCTAGCCTAGTCACCACGGACATGCACCAATGACGCCTACCGTACCTAACGCTGACATGGTTCAGAAGTTTCTCGACAAGGGATATTCAGACGGGCGCGGATTCCACGAATAGACAGGTAAACGACACCATGCGACAACATCCAAGAGATTCGATTACAGCACAAGCCGAAGCGGAAATAGCGAAGGCAATTGCCGAGATTGTGGGGAAGCACGAGCTTACCTACGGCGAGATTTCCGCCGCACTGGCTGCGATCCAGACCCGTTGGGCAAAATACCAAATTCAAGATGAGCGACATCAAGACGACCCCGATAAAGATATTGGGTTGGCCAAAGGTAACGCGAAGAAAAGTTGAAGCTGACAACACCACGAAAGGGCTGTAATGCACGCACTAACTGAAAACGAGCGCCTGGTACTTGCACTGTTCAAGGATAAAGGCGTTGGTCCGAACGAAATCGTCAACCATCACCAACTTACACGGAATTTGGATTGGTCTGTCGTGCAGGCCGATGAGTTGAACAACGGACTGCAAGGTCTTCAAGAAAAGGGGTTGCTGGAGCCGGGAAAATTCCTTGGATGGTTTCAGCTAACTGAAGACGGGTTCAGGCATCTTTGACACCAGAAAAATGCTGAGTCGTTCGAAAGAGAAACGCAAATGAAAGAACAAGTGACTGATGAAAATATCAGGTCGTTTGCCAGCAAGCTGGAGGCCATGAAAGCTGCTGGAACGTATGACCAGTGGCGTGAAAAGCTCCGTAAAGAAGCTGCTGAATTCGACGCCAGTCCGCGAGGTCGCCTGGACCGCCTTATCCGCAACATCCAATACATTTGGTCGCGCCTGATTGGATAAGGTTAACTTGTCTGCAAGGATAGGACGATCAACAAGGAATTGAATTTGACATGTGCTCGCTGCGGGCCGAACTGACGGTCGAGGAACCCGCAAAGACTCAAGGCTCCCGACGCCCATACCGGCACCCGTGCTGGTTACGCTAAACGACTGAATGGGCGCGGCTGGAGCATAGCCACTGGCGGCAGGTTGCGAAGGCCAGCGAGCACATGCCAAATCCAACGAATGCCACTTGAAGTCCAATAGACATCTGACAAACTCGAAGCTATCAACAAAACAGAGGAAGAATCATGGAACAAGTTGCCACGCCTGCACTGGAAACCCCCATCGGCCATTTGGTCGTATTGATCATGGGATTGGTGTTCGCCTTCGGTCTTTGGCAGAACCGCGAAAGCGTTGACCTGCTGTTTTTCCGGATGAGCGGGGGAAATGCCCGCGTCGGACGTCTTGCTGCTATAGCGGCTCCGCTTCTCGCTTTTGCCGCGTCCATTTTGATCGTATTCAAGTTCCTCTGACTTCTAGGGGCAGACAGCCGCAATGACCACGATGAGTTACGAGACCATTGTCACTGACAGCGGCCCATTTACCGTACCGGTGCCGAATAAAACGGTCGATGGGAAGGGCTTCTACATCAGTTACAACGATCAAGACATCAGTATCTATGGTTCTGATACCACGGCACTTGTCGTAGGCCAGATGGAGAAGTTCTACATTCTCAAGGGCGACCATCGAGGGCAGTATCAACGGCTCATTGCCGAGGGCTTCGATGCGTGCCTTGCCTATTTCAAGGCGAATTCGAAAGACGCGCACAACTTCAGCGACAAGCTGCCTGCGTAAAGGAAAAATCATGGCTTCCAAAAGTATTCCAGCGAGTCTCAAGCGCTGGGCAAAATTGATTGATGAAATTGAAGATTACCGGAACCAAGGACCAGGTGGTGACGGCTATTGGGTGCATCTGGTACCGGGCTACATTCAAGCCGACCAGGGCGTTCATTCCGTCCATGAAGACAACATCACGCAATGCGCCGACGTATTTAAGTCCGGACTGGTGAAGCCTTGCGTTTGCGACGAGTGCAAGGGAATGATTGCTAAGCGTGTTGCCGATTCTCAGCTCGCAGTCTGACCAGAAAAGGGAGTCAAACTGCCATGGCCGCATCCGCAGTTTCAATGCAGACACCAAGCGTTGCTGGCAAAATTTCTGCCGTCCGCCAACGCTATGAGGCCGCGCGCAAACAATTGCGGGACTCAGAATCAGAAGAATTGCAGAGATTGCAGCAGGAATGTGGCGCGCTCGGGCATCGTTGGAAATGGCATCAGGTCGCCGGCGATGGTCGGTATTGCGAGGTTTGCGATGCTCAAGATAGCGCAGATGACTGAGAGGGAATAAACCCATGACTATCCGCACGAAAGTAGCCAAAAAACTCATCCACGCCGTTGATCCGCACGCATTTGACGAAGGCACTTTATTGGCCGAGGTCGAGCGTCACGAGGCCCGCCTTGCCAACGACCCAGAGGTACAGCAGCGCAGGGCGGAAGCCCGTGATGTGGTACGCCGCGAGTATTTGCCCGTCCTCATTCTTGGCATTCTGTTCAATGCGGTGCTTTATGGCGCTGGCGCATGGTTTCTGCCGCACCTGGTGAAACCGGCGTTTGCCGTAATAGCCTTTGTCGTAACCTCCGGATTCATGTGGGGAACACTTCGCGGTTGAGGCAAGCCCTAGAACAGCGATAAAACTGGCCATTGTCGGGGCCTTGTACTGGCAACAGCCCTCGGTAGTTTAGGAGCGGCGCCCCTATATCTGTGCCACTCACAGCCAGGCTAAGTCCCCCGCTAAGACACGCTCTTGGCGCGCGAGCATTCCAAAATCACCAGCGCTCTGGTTTGGATAACAATTGAGTGACCTGTGGTAGCGCTGCTATCACATATACCGCTGTTATTCCGTATATCAATGCTATATGCAGGAGTGCCAAAACGGCAATTCCTTCGCTCAAAACTGCCGATTTAACTCCGGGAAATTGGCCGCGCTAACGGATAGCATCAAGTTTCCATAAGCACTGCCGCACGATGAATCGCCGTCAATTCCTGTCCTCACTTGCCATCAGCACTGCCGCCATCTCGGCGCCAGGACTCGCCTTGGGCCAAACGTTCTGGGAAAGCCCACGGACGTTGTGGCTCAAACGCGCCGGCACACGGGAAGAAGAACGGTTGGTTTATTGGGCCAATGGCCAGTATCTGAATGATGGATACAGGCAAGCCTGCCATTTGTTGCGGGACATTAAGGCCAACCAAGCTGTGACAATGGACCCGACGTTGCTCGATATCTTGAGAGGAATTCAAGGTTGGTTCGAAGCGGCGGGACTCCAAAAGCCGATCATCGTTTCCAGCGGTTATCGGGCACCACGAACCAACGCGAACACCGAAGGCGCTGCGCGAAATTCCATGCATTTGTATGGCAAGGCCGCAGACCTTTGGCTCCCCGATGTGCCCTCAGATTACCTCGCAAGACTGGCCCTGTACCTCCAGGGTGGCGGCGTAGGCGTCTATGCGGGGCGGGGCTTTGTTCATGTCGACAGCGGTAAATTGAGAACATGGCGAGGATAATGGAAACAGACGTCAATATACGACCGGCCTTCCAGCCGATCTTCAGCACACTTTCTGGCAATGTTGCTTTTTTCGAATCCAACCTGCGAATTGATGGCTCCGTCGATAAGCAATTTCACATTCGCCTGTTGGCGATTAGCGAACACTTGGGCTTTACTCATTTCATCGATCTGCACATGCTCAAAGCGGCCTGCGTCACACTTCGGGGCCACGATATTGTGCTTTCGACCAATGTCGCACAAGGGTCGATCAGCGCCGCTTTTGACAATCTTGTCGCATGCGTGCGGGATAACCCAGTAAGCAATCGCCTGATTATTGAAATCACGGAAAGCAGCTGGTGTTCACGCGAGCTGATTGCAGAATTTAGCCGTCAGGTCAGGGCTGCAGGGTGCCAGTTGGCCGTCGATGATTTTGGTCAGGGTTTCTGTGATATTCCTTTGGTTGAAGCGATTCGGCCCGATATCATCAAAATCGTCTTGTCAGAAGATGAAGACGATAACCGTTCAAGGATTGAGCAAGCGGTCCAACTGGCGATTGAATTTGACACCAGAGTGGTTGTAGAGCGGGTCGATACAGTTCAGAAAGTCAGGCTGGCCGAAGAATATAAGCTCGATTACATGCAGGGATTCATCCTGTCCGAGCCCATGAGGCTGGTTGATGTCGACGAAGCTCAGAAGTTGACCGTAGCACAGGCGCTGGCCCCGTACCTGGTTGAAAATCGCCCCGTGGAAATCATTCGGCTCTACGATCCCCGAGTAGGCGTCGATCAGGCCGCTATCGCCTCGCGATAGCGGTGCAACAAGGCCGCCGAGCGCGCATCGCATTCGATGTTGCGCTCGGTAGCTAGTTCCTCCAAAGCCACCAACACATTCGCCTCGTAGAGGAAGCGAGAGGCAACCGGGCTACCCGGTGCGGCCGCATTTCCGCGATGCGCTGCCGCGACGAATGCGCGGTCGAGCGGGGCGATCATCACCAGTTTTTCCATGGCGCGCGTGGTGGCCACGTAGAACAGCCGGCGTTCATCCTCGATATCGTCATCCGTCGAACCGTCCTTGATCGCGGGGAACTGACCGTCTGTCAGCTCAGGCAGGATAACCATAGGCCACTGTAGCCCCTTGGCGCGGTGACAACTGGTCAGCAGGATGCGATCTTCACCATTGGCATCGGAGGCGCCATAGTCGTTGGCGAGTTGGTCCAAGAACGTGGCAAATTCCGGCGCATTCAACGGTTGGGTTTTGGCCAGCTTGACGATCTGACCGATCATTCGCACCTTCTCATCGGCCACCCGACGATCAGGGATGTTCTTTTCGATCTCGCGGTAAAGGTTCAACCGGGTAATCAGGTCAGAGAGCAGCAGGGCTGCTGATTTTTGCGTTCCGTAGCCCATCACCCAGCGCCAGCGGTCCACGGCTTCGAGACGCCGCGTCCTGGTGTAGTCCTTGGCCCTGCGGTCGCTATTGAAAACCCGCTCGGCAATCTGCAGCAAGTCGTTCGGGCTGTCGGCGACTTCCTCGGCGATCTGTTCGATTACCGTCTTGCGCAGGTACAGGGTTGGCGTCTGGAGCAGTGCCATCACCAGTTGTACCCGGCGCTGGCGGTCGTCAATCGCAGCAAAGCCGCCGGCAGCGAGTTGCAAATAAGCGCGCAGGCCCAAAGCCTCGGCCCGTTCGAAGAAGGGGGCGGCGCCGACGATGCGATAGGGAATACCAGCCTGCAACAGGGCGACCTCAGAGGCCGGCGAGTGAGCATACTCACGAACCAGGATGGCAACCTCGCCATAGGAGCGACCCTGCCCAATCCACTCGCGGATGCAGGTAACCACTTCCGACCCCGGATCGCGCCCCGGCACGCGAACATCAATCAAGGTCTGCCGATCCGTTCCCGAAAGGCAAATCTTGTCGGTGCGGTTCTGGTTGTTGCTGATCACAAAATTAGCCATCAGCGACAGGGCATGCCCAAAGCGGAAGGTGTGGGGGAGGGTGTAGCGAACGGCGCCGGGAAATTCCGAAGTAAACAGCGAGGTCATGTAGTCCGGTCGCGCGCCCCTCCAACCGTAAATACACTGATCTTCGTCGCCAACGGCCATCACCGTCGCCCGCGTACCGGCGATGAGGCGAATCAAAGTCATCTGCGCCTCGTTCACGTCCTGGAACTCATCGACGATCACATGCTCATATCGCCCGCCAATGAACTGGGCGACGGCGGGGTTGTTGAGCGCCGCCATCACCGGGTCGTAGATCAGATCGGCAAAGGTTCGCATCCCATTGGCTTGCCGGGCTTCCTCAAACAAGGCAAAGCCGCGCAGGAAACGTTGATCGGTCGACAAGGCAGACAGGTCACCGCGACCATCCTCGCAAGGGTATAGATCGCCCTTGAGGCCATCGAGCGCCTCCAAAAATTCATTGACCACTTCATAGGTCAGGTCGAGCTGCTCGTCATCGGCCTTCTCGGCATTGACCGCCTGAAGAATCTCCCGTGCCCCCCGGCGCAGGACGGAAAGATCAGCCTCAAGGGTTGCTTCCGGCAGCAACCCTGCCTGACAGAGGCGCGACGACAGGCGCAGGCCGAACCCATGGAAGGTCTGCACCTCGACGGTAGGCAAACCGGCCTTCGTGCAGGCAATGCCAAGGCGTCGGGTGAAGTCTTCCTGGGCGCTCTTGTTGAACATCAGGACCAGCATGCGGCGCGGGTCGACACCCTTTTCCAGCAGGTGGATGCAACGGGCCACCATCGTATGCGTCTTGCCGCTGCCGGCGACCGCGCCAACTATGGCATGGCCTCCCTCGTGATGAGCAACAGCGTGTTGTGGTGCGGTCAGGGACATGTCAGTCTGTAAGCAGGGCGTAGCGGGGGAATTCGAGGGTCGAGCAGGGGTTATCGTAACCGGGCCAGCGTTGATTGTCGGTGCAATCCTTGTAGATCGACAGGGCACGACGGAACTTGGCCCAGCCATTGTCGAGCATCGACTGGCCGGCAGTATGCAGCCAAATACCATGCGGCGCCTTCGTCTCAATGGCCACGAAGATAAAGGGCATGTCTTCACCGGTAAAGCGGCGGGCGCCTTCCGAATACATGGCAGCCTGCAGATCGTAGTCGAGGCGAACAGCTTGCTTAACGAATTGAGCGGGACGGGCATCGGTAGTGCTCTTCAGATCCCATATGGCGTAGGGGCGGGAGAGGGCATCGAAGCGGACCCGGCACTGCACCCCGGTTTCCTCGTCGCGCCAGAAGACAGACATTTCACGTTGTGCCTTCTGCAGGGCCATCCAGAGAGGGAAATTCTTGTGCCCCCTGAGAGCCTTGCTCATGCCCTGGACTTGATTGTATTCAGCACGGGTCTGAATCATCTTGCCGGCGTTCTCTTCCTTGAAATCCTTCCAGGCGTTGCCCCGGCGGTCGCCCTCGTAGAAGATGTATTCGGCGGCGAAGCGATCTGGCTCCAAGACGGCTACATGAACAGCGGAGCCAAGGTTGTCACCTTCGTCCTCGCCTTCGTCGTCATCAAGATAGGCCTGATAGTGGGACGGCGAGCGCAGCAACTTTTTCAAGCCGGTGCAGGACACCGAGTCAGGAAGCGCGTGGTACTCGTCGTTGGACATTTCCATGCAGAAGCAGGAAGGATCGAAGCCGCGAACCACGCCAGCCGAAGGGTTTTCCGGCATTTCGAGTTCGGGAGCTTCAAGGAGGGCTAGGGAGGTCATGGCTGGCATATCCGTTTCGTTGATATGCCAATCATACGGAGTCAAAGTCCACTTTCTAGTGCCCAAATGGCCGTTTTAAAACAGCGAAAAAATATTTTTCAATTGTCAAAATAAAGGGGTTGCAGATGCTGACAAACAAGATAAAAAAAGGTCATGGAAAACACACTCTATTGGGCCAACTGGCTTTCCAAGCAGGAATTTGTACAGGCCATCAACGACCAAGTTTTGCGGCTGCACGCCAGTAACATCGAGGCGAGCGTTTTTGCCACCCCACAACAGACTATTGTCATGCTTCCTGGCTTCGGCGAAGCACGAATATCTCTCAATCGCGACTCCGGACGCCTGGACCATGAAAACAGCCTCGAATTCGCGTTGATGTTTGGCATCGCTTCCCGCGCCGGAGGGAAGATCATCATCAGTCATTCGGACGGTACAGCCGTGCAGGGAATTGAACAAATGGCAGAGTATGTGAGCCGCGCCCTTGACCTCATGGACAAGGACGAAACCAACAGAATACTGAACGCGCTCGGCCTTGTTACTCCTCGTGGAGCACTGCAGAACGCGAAACATGCAATGCGACTATCAACAGTTTCTGTTGATAAGTTACTGGAAAACCAAAAAATACCACACGCAACCAACAGGTTAGGGCATTGATGAAAAATCAGGCAATGATTGATGTGACCTCCGAAAATAACGCTGTTCTCGACCAGTTACATGCAGCCCTCTCAAAGGGGGACGAAAACGGTTTATCGGAATTCATGCGGGAATCCTTACGAATCAACCCGCGTCTTGACCATACTGAATTTCTCAAACGGGCGATGGGAAATCGAACGCTGACAGCCTTCAATCGACATTACGAGGCAAGCCTGATGGCCGTCCCCTTGCATGGGGAAATCCTTCGTCCTATGGCCGAGTTTGGAATGTCGAAAGAGTTGATGCATACCGCCAAGAAACGGGGAATGATCAACGGTGATGATGGTCTGGTCATCCTCAATGCGCCGCTTACGCGAGACTGCCTGCAACACCTATCGTTGCATCAGCTCTACATGTGCGTGCCCCGCATGTTCGCTCGCGGGACACAGCAGAGCAACGAACTGATCCTTGATATTACAGAACGCAAGCCACCGCCATCCAGCGCCGATGCAATGGTCCTGGCACTGGTGTTTTGGCGCAAGGGAAGCGCAAAGCCCTTGCTAACCAGTGACGAACGGACACAACGGCGTTTCGGCGAACTGTTGGGCCAATATTTGACCATGGAGCGCAGCGTGGATGGCTACGTCCCGCGTATCTGGGCTCAACCATTGATGCCCTTCTTCGATGCCACCAAGGCGTTGGCGACCACCGTTGTTCGACGCATGGCCGACAACATCTTCCGGGAAGATATCGAAGAGGACTACGAATCAATCCGCCTGACGACGGAACTCATGTACGAAGGCGACGGCCGATATCGGCTGATTGCGCATCGCCAAGTAGACGGGCAACCATCGGAAGGAGGATTCGGCGCACTACACGACGAATTGCTTGATGGACCAATATCCGACCTGCTGAGCATCCTGGAAACCCGATGTCGGGAATACGAAGCAGAAATTGAAATCGACCGGCGTTTTTGCACCTCCAGTTTTTCAGAAGACGAGGGTGGCAACCCGCTTATCGACGTTGAGGAAATCGTTTTCAACTAGGGGCAATTTGGGGGCTAGAAACCGGAAGGCGACTCCGTAAACTGGATTCATAGCGCGGCACCTCTGCTGCGCACTGAACCAAGGAGTCGCAAATGATCAAAGGCCTTGCAGTAACCACCCCGATCCTCGGGACCATCCGTTTGGGCGATGTCGCCGTTAATGAAAAAGGCACGCGTTACCCCGTCCGTTGCAACCACTTCAAGATCACCGGGCAGTTCAAGAATGAAAACGGCCAATGGGTTGAACACCCGATGCACGCCAAGGTTGCCAAGGCCATGGGCGTTGAGCCGGACAAGATTACCGAAATTCCCATCCGCTTGATGTACAACGATCCTGATCTGACCATGCGTGCCCGGTACGAAGCCTTCGACCGCAAGGGCCGCATCGTCTGCGCCGGCGACGGCGAGTGTGCCCGACGCTCGACCGGAGAAAAGGTTGAGTCGGTCCCCTGCCCGGGTGCCGAACATTGTGCCTTTGGCCAGCAGGCCAAGTGCGATCTGTTCGCCCGCCTGAACGTCCAGATCGAGGGCCAGGAAGACGAACTGTCCTCCTTCATCCTGCGTACTGAGTCTTTCAATTCCGTGAAGACGCTGACCGCCAAGCTGACCGCAATGCATGCTCTTTTCGGTGGCCGGCTGACCGGTATCCCGTTCAAACTGAAGCTGCGCCAGAAGGCCAGTTCGCAGTCCCACTGGTCGCGTTTCTTCTACGTCGACCTGATCCTCAACGGAGTGTCGCTTGCGGAAGCAGCAAGCATGGCCAAGGCCTGGGAGACCACGCAACTGGAACTGGGTCTGATCCAGTCAAGCTACGAAAAAGCGGTAAAGGATTGCATTGGCAATGGGGCATTCGAAGAGGGCGCCGCCGAGTTCGATGAAATCGAACCCTTCCTGCTGGCCCGCAACGATGAATTCGGCGACATCCCGGAAGGCGATGCCCCCATGGTGGACAGCACTCCCCAGATGGAAAACGGGCTGCCTACCGGACTGGCCGGGTTGCGTGACATGTTGGCAGCAGCCGAAGCCGGTGAGGTCGGGGCAACGCCCGTCATCCCCAACGGTGAAGACATGTTCGCTGATGAGAAGGCTTGAGGGGAACACCATGGCTACCAAATTCGCCCTCGCCACCAGCATCAATACCGAAGGACAGGAAATGGCCTTCGAATTCACCCCGTCCATGTCCTGGCAGGCCTTCTCCATCAGTGGCCTGCCGAGCGACCAGCAAGCCCACATAGGCAAGCGCCTCACGCTGGCCAATGCCGTCAAGATCTGGAACGCGTCGGTCAAGGCGCGCAAGGACCAGCTACAGATCGTCAATATCTCCAACCGCATCCGCGACAAGTTGAACACCGAACGGGATGCTGCCGCCCGCGCCGTTCGTGCCCGCCCCCAGCCAAATTTCTAAAAGGAATACCACCATGCTCCGCAAATTCATCTTCGCTTTCATCCTGCTCCTGGCCACTACCACCAGTTTCGCCAGATCTCCCTATGCCATGCTGACCGGCTTTGTCGATCACGAGGTAAAAGAGCGCCTGCAGCCGGCTGCCCGGGAAACCACCTTCACTCCAAATGCGTCATACAAGCTCTGTTTCGTGCCCGATGGCGCCTCCTGCGAGAAACTGATCATCGACAGCATTAGCCATACCCGCCATAGCCTGCTCATTCAGGCCTATTCCTTCACTCATCCGAAGATCGCCGCTGCGGTCAAGGACGCCAAGGGCCGAGGGGTTGATGTTCGGGTGATTGTCGACAAGAGCCAGGCAAGCGAGAAGTACACCTCCGCCACCTTCCTGAAGCATGGCGGCGTCCCGGTGGTTGTCGATACTGATCCGGCCATCGCTCACAATAAAGTCATGATCTTTGACCAGGAAGCTGTCTTCACCGGGTCATTCAATTTCTCGCGATCAGCCCAGGACCGAAACGCCGAGAACGGCATCGTGATCTCCGGAGACCGAGCCTTGGTCAAGGCCTACACCGACAACTGGACGAAACGCTACCGTGTTTCTTCCCCCTACTGAGGCGTCGACAATGAGCCTGTTCAACCTAGACAAGGCCGACGTCATCCGGTCGTGCAAAACGATTCCTGACAAGGATGCCATCGACCTGCCGCACGTCGTCAATCGGGTGACCGACCCGCTGCCGCCACCGACCGAATGTCCATTCTGCGGCGGAGAGGTCCGGTTGGTAAATAACGCTCGTTTCTACGGTGGCCGGGAATTTGGTTGGCCTCTGGCCTACGCCTGCCGGTGTGGGGCGCGCGTCGGGTGCCATCCCGGCACAACGATTCCGCTGGGAACCTTGGCCGACAAAGCCACGATGGCGGCCCGCAAATGCGCGCATGAGGCATTTGATCCGCTGTGGAAGGACAAAGGGCCGGGTAGCCGCCGGCGTGCCTACCAGGCGCTGCAAAATGCCTTGGGAACCGACAAGACCCCGCATCTGGCGTGGATGAGCGTCGAGGAATGCACCAAGGTCGTCCAAATCTGCCAGAAAGGCTTAATGCTCACGGAGCGCCGTAACCATGGATGAAACCATTACCACCAAGCCAAAGCGCCTGAGTGCGCGAGCCAAGTTCTGGATGGCGATCGCCAACATACCGTGCACGGTGATCGCGTTCTACGTTCCCCTGCCAGAATCGCTGAGTGAATTCGAAACGGCCAGCTACCTCGCAAACTGGGTGATCATCGCGGCTTCATTGGGGTTCGCGCTCTACTACGCCCGCCAGTTCAAGGCTGAGCAGGATACGGAATTTGCCCCGTCGCCGGGAGGGCCGCAGTAGTGGGCTTCGTAGTCGCCATCAGCTCGCCGGCCGGGGGCCGCGCCAATGTCTATCCGACCGCCCCTGTTTTCCTGGCTGGTGGGGGATTCCGGTGCGACGGCTACGATATCGCAGATATGCCGCAACATTACTTCGCATCTGGCGCATGTGCCTTTCGTCGGGAAGCTGATGCCGAGGCGTTTGCTGATCGACTGCGACTGCTCATCGATGGAGAGACGCTCTACTTGGCAGGAAGTATCGCGGTACGGGAATTGGGCCGAGGGCTGTGAGCGGATCTCATGGTGAGGACCAATGGCACCTACGATTGGGTCTGTATGACTTCAAGTCTTTAGAATTGCGTATTGAAGGGAGAAAGTGAAATGGAGTGGTCTTTGATTATTTTGGTGGTGTGCGGAATTGGAGCCTGCACGCTGTGCTTGCGGTTCAAGGACGTGATTCCGATGGCCGTCAATCTCGTGCTGATTGGCTTAGGTACTTGGGCGTTGCTCTGGATGCTGACTAATCCTACCGAGGCGCAAGGCTTGCAGGAGCAGATCACCGCCGCTTTCAATGGAAACTGGTTGAATGTTTTGATATTTGTCGCGCTCCAGCCGCTCGTTTTCATTGCGGCAAAGTGGATTGCGAAGCGGGGAGAACGATTCGATCACTCCCGCAAGGTGAAGGATGGGCAATAGACCGGATTGCAGCACAAACTAAATTGTCGAAAAAGGGGTTGTGAAGTATGTCGCGCAAAGAATTTAACATCGAGTTTGTAGTTCGGGGCCGGATTGCTGTTGATCCGGAAAAAGTTGACGAGATTTGTAGGCGTATTGCAGACAACACGGGGGCGGCAAGTCCTGTCGGCATTTCTCTGCAGAACGCGGTTATTGAAACGATTCTGTCGAATCAAGAACTGCTAAACGGTTTTCTTTTACGCAAAGCGGCATTCGCGGCGAGCGAATTATTCTCTGAAGACAATCGCAACCGAGAAATACCTAACTTGCTGGAGCATGACGAATTTATTCAACACCTCGCGAATGCATTGCCGTCGGCACAACGCAAGACCGTGCTCGAAATGATCGAAGATAATTTTGATATCGAGGAAAACTTGCCCGTTATATTTGAACCAGGCCGGGGTAATAGTTGGGGGTGTATTGAGGTATGTAAGCCCTTTCAGGTTGATGTCGCCGCGATTTCCGAGAATAAGTAGCCTGAAAGGACGGGGTTGCTTCGGAATCGGTGGCCGACTTTGGATCGGAACTGGTGGCGGGTTTCGAGTGGAATCACAAGCAGGGTTTGCGTCGGAAAAGAAGGATTGGGAATATCGTGAGTATTCGTAGTGTTCGGTACATATCGGAAGCTCAGGCGCAAGAACTTGAGCCTAACGGTAGGGCAATGTTTTCGATTACCGAGCCAGAAAGGCTGGCCTCGTTGCGACCGGGATGGAAAAACGTATTCAGGCATCAGTTCATCGATACCGAATACGACGAAAAATCCTTGGAATTTGCAGGTATCGACTGGTGGATTGCCAGTGGCGCCATCAGTCCGCTGCAAGCGATAACCATGCGAGGGGAAATCACAGCTTTGGCAATGTCTCCAACACAGTGGGACGTAATCTGCCATTGCCACGCCGGCCAGAGCAGGTCAGCAGCAGTGGCTCACTACATAGCTGATGTGCACGGCGCTCAACTTCTACAGGAGCGCTCACCAAAGGCGAACAATACAGTCCTGACGCTTCTGTACAACCCTTGGTCCTTAATTGAGCGCGATGCCTTCGAAAAGATCATGTACCCGTTCTGGAAACGATGGGTACTAAAGATGGAGCGGTGTCTCAGACCTGACCGGGAACCGATCAATGTGGTTTGATTGCCGGATTAAACTCTCAAAATGTCCTTCTGCAAGTCTAGGGTTGAACTTGTTTTGTGCCAAATGAGGGGCGAATTTGCGCGATTTAGCACCGGGACAACTCGAAGCTTTGTCACCATACTGAAAATCCGTTCCTGAGACTTTACTGCGACTCTGCCATGAGCACTAACTTCCTTCCCGACGATTTTCCCTCCCAAATTTTGACGCTCGAGCAACCGCAAGGATGGCTCATTCAGCAAGGGCATAGCACCGACGTCATCGCACGTGAGGCGACTTGCTACCGGGGGCCTGTGCTCTTGCATGTCGGCATGGAAATCGATGAAGCGCGCATGAGCGCCAGTAAGATGGAGGAATCCATTCCTACGCCTCGGCGGTCAGACTGTTTCACATTCGCTGTCTTCGGACTTGCCAAGGTAGTGGATTGCCTCCCGTGGACAGAAAACAGCTTCAGGTTGGTCCTGGCAGATGTTGTCCCCTGTTCGCCCGCCAAGTGGAATAAAGAGCGACCAGGCCTGTCTGTCCTCACCCCAGGCCAGAGAAGCACGCTCTTTCAGCTATTCGCTCACCGCAGAGAACACTTTCAGCGGACACAACGCATTCGCGAGCGCCTGAAAGCCCTCGACTTGCCTTACAAGAAGTTCTGCAACATCGCCGATCTACCCCCCCGAGTAATCACCGACGCCATACGTGATGACAGCGGAACTGAAGGCGAAGAAGCTCTGGAGCAGATTGCATTCGCACTCGCGGTGAGTCCAGAATGGATTTTGACTGGGGAAGGCGACATTTCGCCCGTCGACACTCATAACAGTAAGCAAATTGCATGGCAAGTTAACCGCTGTCTGAAACGAATCAGCCGCTCCAACGTGGAAATCGCCGGGGAACTCGGCGTGTCGGTTGCCACCCTGAAACGTCTGAGGGTTAGGGTAGTTGAATCGGACGGCAAACATTTGGACAAGCTAGCCGAGATCATCGGCACCACGACCGAATGGCTCAAGACGGGCATCGACCCTGCCACCGGGGTTTCTGTTGGCATCAAGTCAGTCATCAGCAAGTCGAAGTCGGCCAAAAAACAAGCGACAAAGTTGACGTGGTGGGATCGGGCCATGGCCCAGCCTCAGTCCAAGTCGCAGAATGTAGTTTGGATAGCGCCCCCTGAGAAGGACGCTGAGCCGCTGGAATCCACGGCGGAGGGAGACGAAAACGCCTTCAAGGCCGCCCGAGTGACCATGGACCTCAAATTGAGTGAGGTCGCCTCACACTTGGGGGTGTCTGCGCTGACCCTGCTGGAATTGGAAGACAAACCAAGCCGGGCTCCCGCTGAGCTCAAGGTAAGATGGCAAGCCTTCCTTGACAAAGCGTCCCTCAAGCGAAACAACTCATTGTTTTGAGCAATTACCTCAATAGAACACGTTGCAGCGCCCAAGTGTTCAAGTCACTTTGCCCCTGACCGCAAGCGAATCAGGGGCAATTCATTCAGATCACAGTGGGCGCCATCCAGTTCGTGATCTTCTTGGCTACGATCAACGGCGCCAAGTCACCAGCTACGCTCCAAATCCCCCGAGCGATCCCCGCAATGCCGGCAAGCGAGATTGCTATGCCAACTGAGCAATGGTCTTGCAAGAGGGATAGACCAAGCAATGAAACCACACAGGACATCAGCGTAAAAGTGCAATTGTTTTGAAAGTTTGAAGTCATTTTGCATTCCTTCCTGTTCAAAGAATCGAGATTCAAAGTAGCAGAATTACCAAGATCAGAGCATCTCTGATTTATTGGCAAACAGACGACCACAACTTGATAGCGCTAATTCAGCAGCGCTAGATATGACACCATAGAACCAATTTGGTGCCTTCACTCCGTACTATCATTGCATTCGCGGACAATCTGGTCTGTCAAATAACCGTTCGGAATCTTACTCGCGTGCTAACTACGCCACTGTCCTTTTTTGATGCCGCCGAAGGCGTATTCTATCTTCATGAGCGCAAATAGAATTTTGATCGTGGTAACCGTATTTTTGTTGTGGGCTTCGTACCACATCGGTCTCATCGTGGTTCCATTTATCATGGTGTGCGGCTATTTCCTGGGTAGCGAATCTGGCGAAAAAGTGGCTAAGTACCGCGACTATTTCGCCGGTTTCCAAGAGGGCAAAAGGAAAGTCTACGCCGAATATCAGGACTACCTTGCGGCGCAACACAGAGAAGGTGAACAGCGGTGATGTCAAACATTCTCTGGTGCCTTGCTGCGTACGCTGTCGCCTTCCTAATCAGTGCTGAAAGGGCGAAAAAATTCGCAAAAAGCGCTTGGGAGAAGGGCGTGGCGGACGGAGAGGCTGCGGCTGTGAAGGAAATCGTAAAAGATTGAGCCAGAATTATTCGGCTATATGCCTGCACGCGCAGGTTGATCAACTCAATTCCGACCCCTGAGCATGTACTCAATGTCCGAACCCTGCTACCGACCTTTGAGACTCATCTGATGACAATTCGTGTGCCGGAATTCACCGGTACATAAAGGACAGGACGAAATCATGAGCAAAGGTTCAAAGGGCGGTAGCGTCAAGAGCGGGGTAGGAAGTGGTACCAAGAGCGGCGGCGCTGCTCGCCCAGGTACAGGTTTTCCGGGTGGCAACTGGCCGAGCACAACCGGCAAGCCATCCGGTGGCGGTCGTGGCCAGGTACCTTCCGGAAACAAAGGCAAATAGACTCTTGTGCGGTCAGGAAAATAGGCCCATCGGCCTATTTTCTCTCGACCCATCTGATAGCACCCGTCTTTGCTTCAGGTGATAGTCAAACCAGTATGGATACCGCGCCTGCATCCATGATTCGCAATTCGAATAGCCGAATGGATAGCTGGGCCAAGGTCGTAAAGCTGAATACTGTTCTGACATGGCTGGCTGTTCTTTGGCTATGGTCGCCACTGTCTGCGCAAAGTAGCCAATGAGGTTGAGATATTTTGCTCCCCAATATCGGTTGGAAACTGGCGCATAGGTAGCATCGTCAAAAAACGCTTTCAGGACGGGCCTGAGCCAAACTAGGTCGGGGAAGTGTGAGCCAGCACTCCAGCGTTTAAGAGTGGCCATATCAAGCGATAGTTGTTGCGCTTTGGGATGGTCCAGAAAAGCTCGCAGGCTCTTTGCCCCTATGGCATCGCGCAGATATGCAAAGAACAAACTGGTCGGGTTTTTGCCCGGCGCGTGCTCGCCGGGCAGCAGACAAGCGAAGGTGCTTTCATCTTCGGATGCCAACTCCGCATCCGCTGCGGCAACGTAGCTAAGCAGAACTTCAGTGGCAATCGCAGCTTGAACTGGCAGAAATTGAGTCGCTGCATTCCAACTCTCCATGATTTCGACGACATCTGGCCAGAGATACAAGGAAATTTCGGGGTCGGAACGCATCATTGCAACGGCCTCGGAAAATGCACCGCTTCTGATGAGGCGCGTAGGCTCAAGACTCGCACGCTCGAGGGCAATAAGGAGTCTTCCGCGGCCTGACATGCGCTGCAGGTCTTCCCCTGAGCCAATGAAAAACAACTCCCATGAGCCTCGATTTTCAATCCTGCTTAGCGCGCCGGCATCCCCATTGAAGGCCGCGCGCAGTTCCCCCACAATCGAGACATCGGCCGGAAGCCTATCAAGAAATTCAAGCCCAAAACTTGTGGTCGCGTGCTGCTTGCCATTCGAGACCCGCTCCCATTTCTTATAGAAGGCGTCGTCTAATTCTTCAGACAACATGCGACGAATTGACAATCCGTGCACCTTCAGCATGGTCGCTGGATCGAAAAGGAACAGGCCGGACAAGTTGAACGGAACCGGCTTTCCGGCAATTGGGTTGTTGAATCGCAGAGCCCTTCGGATGGCCGGGCGGGTCATGCCTGCTTTTGCACCAAAGAGCCAAGCGTGCCAGGGAGCGAGGTCCAACTAGACGAAGAATTATTCCGCATTGGGTTTGCGATCAATCGAACGCAGATTAGAAACCTCAGACTGCAATTGAGCATTTCGTTCCGATTCAACTTTGACTTTCGCTTCAAGTTCCGAATTCGTCCGCTCCAAGTCGGCGGTCTGCTCGACGGCCGAGTTGCGGTCCTGCTCGAGGACTGCGTATTCGTTCTGAAGTTGATTGTTGGCGGATTGCAGTCCATTGATTCGGTCGGTCAGTTCAACAACCTGGTCGCGCAAGGCTCGCGCCTCACCGCGAATTTCAGCCGCCTCGATACTCTTGACCCCGACCTGAATGCGAACCTCAGCCAGATCCGTTTTGACTGTGGCCAGTTCCGCCTGGGCACGATCGCGTTGGGTTTTGGCATTGTCCAATTCCATCAGTTTGGCCTTCTCCAGTTCCCGGTACCGTTCATCTGCCAGTTTCAGTTGGCTATCGTGACGGTTGGCATCGGCAATGCGCTCGGCGGAAATCCTTTCAACCTGTCTGGCCAGCTCGACATTACGGGCCTCGCTGGCTGAATGCGTCGCACCCAAGTCTTGCAGGCTCTGGCGTAGTTCGCTGATCGTTTGTACATGGTGCTCGATGTCGGAAGCGAGCTTGATTTCGCGCCGCTCGAATTCAATCCGCGCCTGTGACAAATCGGCCTGAAGCGAGACAACCTGTTCTTGAGCCGCCTGCACGCTCGTCTTGGCCTCGACTAGCTGATCCATCACTTTCCTGCGGGTAGCCTCCAACTCACTGTCCGCCGACTCGCGGAGCATGGCGTGAATTTTCTGGAAATACTCGCCGGTCAGTTCGGCCAGCAGGGGATCGATCCCGGGGAACTGGACGCCATTCAAAAGGGCGCGGCCGTTCTCCATGCGAATCGTCTTGAGTTCATCCTGAATCGTCGTCGCCGATGGATTCCAGTCGGGCATGCCGTGCATATTGCGCACCCAATTTTTGACGCTGAGAACCGAAGCATTGTCTCCCGTGGCGATAATGTGGGGATAGGCTTCACGGGTCAGGGCACGGGTATCTGTGTTTTTTGACATGGCAATCTCAGTGTTGTTGTTCGCTATCGCCGAAGACAGTTTTGACGTCGGCATTGGCTCGGGTCTGGATCGCCCGGTTAATGAAATCGTTTGCCCGATACAGGTCTCGGATGGTTTGAACCCCAAGCCAGCGGTCAAGCATGTTGACATCCTCGCCCACCTGAAAGGAAGGCGATTCCTACGGCGTTAGGCAAGGGCGAGCCCTGCATAGTCGCTTCGGCGGGTTCCTGTTGCCGGCGACATTGTTGCATCGCTCGCTTGGCAGGCCAACGCGGCATGTCCTGCCGCTAGGATATTCAGTGCTGCTACCGCATCAGCGTTGGCTGCATAACCACACGCCACGCAGCGGAACTGTGCTTGGGTCTGCCGGTTCTCGGCTGACACATGGCCGCAGGCCGGGCAGGTCCGGCTGGTGTTGCGCGGGTCGACAGCCATGACTTCGCCGCCGGTCCATTCAGCCTTGTAGACCAACTGGCGACGAAATTCGGCCCAGCCCTGATCAAGAACGGCCTTGTTCAAGCCGGATTTGGCGCGAACATTCTTGCCGGGTGCTGCGGCATGGCCCTTGGCCGACTTCGACATGTTGCTGATCTGCAAGTCCTCGATCACGATCATGGCGTGGTTTTGGCTGATCTGGTGCGAGGCTTGATGCAGAAAGTCGCGGCGGACGCAGGCGATGCGATGGTGAAGCTGCTGGATTCGGACTTTCGCCTTCTTCCAGTTGTTGCTGAATTTGACCTTGCGGCTCATGGCTCGCTGGTAGCGGGCCAGGCGTTGTTCGTGTTTCCGGAAGCTGTCGGCCGGGGCGATGAACGATCCATCGGAGAAGGTCGCAAAGCGAGCGATCCCCACATCAATGCCGACGCAAGAGGCGGATGGATGAACCGGCACGTCGACCTCACGTTCGGTCTGGATCGAGACGAACCATTTGCCGGCTGTCTGGCTGACGGTGACGTTCTTGATGGTGCCCAGCACCTCGCGACTGTTGCGGAAGCGCAGCCAGCCGAGCTTGGGCAGGAAGAGTCGCTGGTTGGGCTGGTCGAATTTCACGCCCTGCGGAAACCGGAAATGATCGCTCAACCCTTTCTTCTTGAAGCGTGGAAAGGCAGACCGTTTCTCAAAGAAATTGCGATAGGCCCGCTCCAGATCCTTGAGGCTTTGCTGCAAGGCTTGGCTTGGCGTTTCCGAAAGCCAGCCCGTTTCTGGCTGCGCTTTCCAGGTCACCAAAGCGGCGCACAAATCGGCATAGCCTAATTTCTTCTCGCCCTGTTCCCAACGAGCCTGCTGCAACGCCAAGGCCTTGTTGAAGACGAAGCGGCACGCCCCGGCAAAGCGGCGCAGGTTGCGCTGCTGCTCACCATTGGGGCGTAGCTCGAACTTAAAGGCCTGTCGTCTCAACATACTGGATTAACGCACAGTACGCAAAATTGTTGACCACCCGGACGGCGATGCCGTCCGCGCCTTATATCCTCCACCTAAAGGAAGAGGCTTTACGGCGCTCCAGGTAAAGCAAAGCTCGAGCTCCTTGCGTTCATGAGGCGCGGGGGCGGCAACGAATTCCCCGGTTCGCTCTTGAACATGTTGAGCCACGATATCCAGGACTCGATGGAACGCGGCCTGGCGTTGGCCGTCGCCGGAAAATGCGGCCATCACCGACCCCATGTTGAGAAACGAGGCAACGATTTTCATCTGCTCGATCTCGGCAGTTCCGTTGAAGAACATTTCCAGATGGACATGCGGCATCAACACCAACTGATCGCGCAATGCCGGCGAGATCAGAGGCGATGTGGGTCGGGGGACTCGGCGGGTAGGCTTGGCCATAGAATTCAGAAAAGAGATGACTGCGAATCGAGTTTCCAGTTGATCGGAGGATGGCCAAGGCTGGCCAATTCCCCATTGACCCTGCTGAACGGTTTGCTGCCGAAGAAACTATGGCGAGCCGCCAACGGGGAAGGATGACTGGTTGCGATAACCCGGTGGGGCGCGGATCCGGCGTTGATGATGGGCAAGAATTTCTGCGCATCGTTTCCCCAAAGCAGCCACACCCGCGAGGAATCATGATTGGCCAGCGCGGCAATCCAGCTCGCGGCGAATTTCTCCCACAGTTTGATATGGCTTTTCGCCTTACCGCTGCGCACGGTCAACGCAACGTTGGCAAGAAGAACCCCTCGCTCAGCCCATTGAGTCAGGTCCGAAGTCGCAAGCGGAAATCCAAGATCAGCCGCGTATTCCTTGGCGATGTTGTTGAAAGTCCGGGCCCGGGGGCGCCCATTCGGTACTGAGAAAGACAAGCCCATCGCATGGCCGGGTGTCGGATACGGGTCGAGTCCGAGAATGACAACGCGACAACGATCAGGCGGTACCTCGTCGAAGGCCCGAAAGATCAACGGCGCCGGCGGCAAAACTTCGCTGCCATCGAGCACCAGGGCATCCTGGATGGCTTTTCTGCCAAGCGCAGACATCGTGGGACATATCGACTGCCAGACAGGACTAAGGTCGGGAAGGTTGGTCATGGTTTGGGTGCAAGTAGGTGGGCAAAATCATCCTTGATTTCGGCGATGCTGGGCCGAATTCGAGACTCATAGCGCACGGTCGTGTAACCGGCGCAGCCAGTAAGCGCATCACGCACGGCGTCACGCTCGGATATGTGGGAACGGTCATCAAGCTCAATGATAGCCAGTACGTTGAGCTGCCCATCGCAAATCAGGAAGTCGCAATGCTTGGAACCGATCTTCGCCAGTTGCCGGGTATAGGCTTTGGAGTCGTATTTTGCCGTAGGGCGAACGATGGCCCGAAAGGCAACCTGCGGGAATATGTAGAAATCGGGCAGGGCACGACGCAGACGCTGGAAGAACTCTTCCTCATTCTTGGTAAGGAGGCGTTTCGGTGCAAAGGTGTCGGTGTCGCGTAGGAACCACCACGCCAGCAGCAGGGCCAACACTAGCAATGCGGCCAGGAAGATGTATCGCTCGTTCATTTGTTCACCGTCGATTGCACTGCCGGCCAGAGTAACCAGCGACGACAACCGGATTGCCCGCGGCTTTTCGCTCGTCCTCGATGTGCCACGCAATAGCCTGGGCAATCTCTGCCGACTTCTTGCGCGCGGCCGAGGTCAGCCGATGAAGGCTACCCAGCGCGGGATCAGTCTGGTTCGTGGGATCTGCATCAAGCTCAGTCGACAGCGAGAGTAGGGCCGCCTTGTCGAACCGCCTATAGAAGGTCAAGGCGCTCACCCAATGGCCCCGACAACTTCATTCAGTGCCGTTTCCAGAGATTCGTCGGCCAACACAAAACTGATGTTCATAGCCATGAAGAGGGCATTGCCGCGCCCGATAAGGTCGAACAAGACACGCTGAACCTGCTCGGGATCAATAAATTCGGTGAAATACACGCCAGGTGCCTCGGAGCGATGCACGGCTATATCGCACAAACAGGCCATGAGAACCGGAATCACACCGGAGCCACGGACCAGAAACCAAAGCCAATGTGGCCAATCGGTGACCAGGCGCTTGAAGTAGGCACGGACCTCAGGAATCTCAGGCAACTCGCGCTGATCATCGTCAAAGCCCGTGATCACGAAGGTTAAGGATTCCCGATACAGCATCACGTTCTCTGGTGAGTCGATCAGCACCAACAGGCGCTCAAGCACGCTGGCGATGTAGCAGGCTTCGATCTCGTCACGCGATATCTGGAGAACCACAATTGTGGGTTGGGTGTTGTTGGCCAGCGTGTCGGTCGTGCCGAGCGTAACCGAGGGTCGGCCGGGAATCATGAAAAATTCCCCGAAAATCGCCTACTCTTCTGAATTAAAAAGCAAATTCTGACTGTCAACACTATTTTTCTTTGTGTTGACATTTTTTGGCGGCGGAGCCTGCAAAGCCGTAAGCTTTTCAAAAATTTTCTCATGGCTGAAGACAACGGCTTTTGCAGCCATCAGTTCGGATTCCAGATGTTGCCCAGTTTCCACAGTCTCCTGTAACTTGCTGACGTTCGCTTGGTATTCCTTGTCCAGATCGGTCATCCGCGCATTGGCTTGCGCCAATTGCTCTGACAAGTGTAGGTTTTTCACCTCAGCGACGGCCAACTGCTCTTTGGCCGACCGCAGTGATCGTAACTCGCCCTCTTGTCGATGAAGTTCGCTACGTGCATGGGTCAGTTCGCTCGATAGCCGGGCATTGTCCTCATGGCTGCGGATGAGTTCCTGCTGCTTGGTATTTGCCGCGTCCTTGGCAGACCGCAATTCGCCCTGCAGGAACTGAATCTGTTGTTCGGATTGCCGTTGATCTTGTTCCCGTTGCTCCTTAGCCGCTGAACGGAAATGTTCCAGTGCATCCCGGGCGTGTTGATGCTTCTCTTCTAAGGAAAGACGATGCGTTTCCGCCTTGGCCAGTTGTTCTTCCATGCCCTGAATGCGCTGAGCCATTTGAGCACGGGCAATCCGCTCTTCCTGAAGCGCCGCCACGGTGTTCGCATGAGCGGTTTTTTCATTGGACAGATCAAGGGCTTGACGTTCGACCTGTCCACGGAACGATTCGACCTCGTTACGCAAGGCAGTCATGACGTCGTTCAGAGACGCGATTTCCGCTTTGTGTTTGTCGGTCAATGCCGCCATGCGCTGATCGGCTTCCAGATGCAGACGTTCGGCCAGCCTAGCTGACAGATCCTGAATGGCATCGCTGACCGCGACCTGGGTGCCGTTGTTCCCGCCTTCCTCTTCCTCGATTTCCTTGAGGTATCGGTGAATCGTGCCTTTGGAGCCAGTGTTCCCCAATTCGCCACGGATGGCATCGATCGACGGGTAGCGCCCCATCGCCAACAGGTTATCTCGCGCTCTCACCACTTCTGACTTGTAGATTCCGGCTCTGGCCATGGCATCCTCGAATTTCGTACCGTATTACGTAATACGATATTACATACCAATTTAACAAAACACAAGGCCTACTAATTCGTAATTTTAAGACGTGATAATGGTTGATTATTTATTGTTATGCGTGCTTGGACGGAAAAAGCATGTAGAAGTGGTACGAAATCACCG
>APMI01032382.1_pt1 | contig 31235 bp, 26 predicted proteins | sample 667938 | NCBI WGS metagenome assembly APMI01 (sample SAMN01084076, study PRJNA167559) | wastewater metagenome | biome: Wastewater | place: Denmark: Ejby Moelle, Odense | collected 2011-11-28
ACCACCTCCGGCATAACAGCTAATAAAAGCTGCACCTGTCTTTTATATTCTTCTTTGATCATCTTGTTCGAGTTCTTTTGATACGGTTATTTGATACTTTGAATTATAAGCACCATTTTTTATGATGCTTCTTTTACCCTTTCCTACATCTATTTTTTCAAGATCAAGGCGGGTGAACCAATCATGTTTTACTTTTTCAGCAAGATAGAGAAACAAACGTTTCACTTTTATTGACTCGCACTTTTCAAGTAACCCCTGAACAAGAGTCGGCCTGACATTATTCATGCTTTCCATCAGATGAAAACATTCCATCAGGTCTTGTTCATCAGGTACAAGGTATAAACACTCCATGAGTGCCCTCGGTGCATTTGATATTTTGATTGAAAAGTTTTTGAGTTCTTTTTCTGTCAAACCCATGTCTGACGGTAAGAATGATGTCTTGTAATAATTAACCTTTGTTCCCCAATCATGCTTCCTGAACCATTGAGGAACGTTTTCGGTTTTGCCCCCAAAAACAGTCACGCTTTGCGGCGAAAGCTCTAAATAGTGGGACATGCCAAGCAAGGCCAATGCCGTCTTGCCCCCTGGATGCACCATAGAGCCACTTTCCCGCTGTAAGGCATAGATTGCGCCTTCATATCCAACCTGATCCCCGGCACGTATTAACGCCCCTGTACCTATGGATTGTAGCCACTTGCTCTTTTTATATCGTTTCTGAAGGTCGAGGCTATATCCCTGCTCCGCTAACCAAAAAGATTGCATCACCACACCGGGAGGATGTGAACTAAGTAATTGGTTTATTTTTGATGTGTTTTCGTAACTCATAGTACCAAGATAGCATCTTTTTTAAACTAATGCAAATAAATAGTTTAAATATGTGTGTTTTAAGGTACTCACAGTACCAATAGAGTAATAATTATAAACTTAGGCTGTTTTAGGAGAATAGTTATGATTTATAGGGCGTTACCCACCACAAATTAGGCTGGATGGGTCGTGCTTTTCGTTTCAATCTTTGCCTGTGTAGCACTTAAAAGGATTTCCACTACAATCACTAACGCAGGATTTTTGCTGGCAAAAGAAAAAAGCTATCTCACTTTTTAGCAGGTGCTTTTGATTTGGTCTTTCCTTTCTTCGTGTCTTTGGATGCAAGCAAAATCTTATCGTTATAATCGTCAAGAATATTGTTCGGAAGGCTTTTAAGGTAAATTTCCGTTGTCTTCAAACTTGAATGTCCAAGCATTGAACTAATCGCATTAAGTGGCACTTGCTGAAGCATTGCCTGGGTTGCAAAAGAATGTCGGCTTACATAGCTGGTCAGGTTCTGCTCGATACCACAAAGCCCTGCCAATACCCTTAATTTCTTATTGTACCGCTTCCGATCCCATTCAATGTCTCTGAATTGATTAGCCAGCCCTTCCCTTTTTAAAATGGGAAATACAAACTCGCTATCCGGGTTTTTGGCTATGTAGAAATCCAGAATAGTTTTAAGATTGTCCGTGATTTTAATATCGTACAGCTTGCTTGTCTTGCGGCGGCGGTACTGGATGCGTCCGTCAACAATGTCAGCTTTTTTCAAAAATGCCATATCGGTAAAGTTCATACCGTACATCATGTAGCTGGCAACAAAGTAATTCCGGGCATTAAAGCATTTATGATTTTGGGGCAGGCTTTTGGTGATAATTGCTTTCAGTAATTCAATTTCCAAAGCCCGCTTTTCAGTGGGAACGGTCTTAATTTTATAGTCTGCAAACGGGTAAAACTCTTTCTCAACAACTCCAGCCTTTACAGCCTTGTTGAAGATTGCCCGGATGGTTCGCATATAAACAGCAAGACCATTATAGGAGTTCCCCTTCCCCAAATGTGTGCCTTCCAGTTTAATAAGGAACTTATAATTTACATCTTTGAAGGATAAGTCCTTTTTGTCATTGAAGTTGCTAAGGACATTAAAAACATCCTGATATGACCGGGCAGTTCCGATCCGGTTAGCTGATTTAAGGTCTTTTATTATCTCTTTTGCATACTCAAAAAATGAAGCTTCATTGTTTTTCTTTACTATTTTATCACGGAGTTCAACCACAGATAAGCCGTCAAGTTTTCCGGCCTCATTAAGTTTAAGGATAATATCCATCGCATCCGCTTTACTCTTCTGAATGCGGTTATTTACCCAGGTAACAGAATTTGTACCCTTGTATGTATTTTTTACTACCCTTTCATTTTCATTCCAGTCCTTTTCAAGCAGGCTGATATTTAGGGGGATTGAAGTCGTTCTCTCATTGTGACCAAGCCGCATGACAAGCGGATATGAGCCGTCCTTCTTTGACCGCCGGGTATCAAGTGATATGACGATGTTTGTATTCATTGCAGAATCCAATTTACAAAAATTTGCACAGGAACGCTTATTTAATGATACTCGGCTTCATCTCTTTTTGCGAAATAAGAGCAGGTATTAAAGACAAATAATCTCCATTAACAATTGTTTGAAGTACTTGTCTGGTAAGGGTTACGCAGATGACGTTCTATTTTAAAAGTTCTATCTTGAAATGCCTATCTTTGCGCCAGTGAAGCTCTTAAATTATTAAAGAAAAATTTGCACAGGATTTGCACAAGAAACATGGTTCTTTGTGTTGTCATGTGGTTTATTTGTTTTGAAAAAAGCCCGTCTTTATTGACTTTCAGCCCATATCAATACATATAAAACCAGATTTTCCTAGACTCATAATCAGGTGGTCCCTGGTTCGAGCCCAGGTGGGCCCACCAACAATGCCCGAAGAAATTCGGGCTGTTTTTTACCTGCTCATTTAACCTTTCGTTAACCCTGATGCAGGATATTTTTGCCGTTCAACAACGCATTATGAAGAAAATAATATTTACGGTTTGTGTAATTGGTTGTGCCCTGGTAGCAAATGCCCAGAATAAAGAGTGGAGAAAAGACATCATCGACAGGCCGGGTGATCATATTATGCTGCAGTTAACCAGCGATCACTGGACGGGGGTTCCGGATAGTATCAGCAGCCACATGAAGGGTCTTTCAAGAGGATTGGGTATCTCTTTCATGTTTGACAAGCCTTTTAAAACAGATCCGCACTGGAGTGTGGCTTTTGGTGTTGGCATCAATGGCAGCAGCATTTTTTTCAACAAAATGGCGGTAGACCTTAAAGCAACAAGCTCCGGTAAACTGCCTTTCAGAAACCTCGATTCAGCTGATCATTTCAAAAAATATAAGCTGGTAACTGCCTACCTGGAGGTACCGGTTGAGTTACGGTATATTTTCAGTCCTCAAAAAGAAAACAGGAGCTGGAAAGCAGCGCTCGGCCTTAAAGTAGGAACGCTCATCAACGCTCATACCAAGGGAAAAACCCTGGTGGATAAAAACGGTACTACCATCAACTCTTACACAGAAAAAGATAGTAAAAAATCATTCTTTGGCAGCAACCGTGTAATGGCTACTGCAAGGGTTGGTATCGGTCACTTTACACTGGTATGCAACTACCAGTTGTCTGCATTTCTTAAAGATGGAGTAGGACCGGATATTAAGCCTTACCAGGTGGGTATCTGTATCAGTGGATTATAAATTCGTGTTACGAAATAAGATATAAGATGATCCCGGCCACCACGGCCGGGATTTTTATTTGCCTAATCAATTAACTTTGCGCCTCACATCATACCATGAGCGACGAAATCAAACACGAATGCGGCGTTGCCTTCATTCGCCTTCGTAAAAGTTTCAGTTATTATCAACAACAGTATGGCACCGTTTTGTATGGCCTTAACAAGCTGTACCTGCTGATGGAAAAACAACACAACCGTGGCCAGGATGGTGCCGGTGTGGCCTCCATCAAACTGAACGTTGAGCCTGGCTATCCCTTCCTGCACCGTATCCGCAGCAGCGCCAACCAACCCATTGCAGATCTCTTTATGCAAATTGGCAAAGAGATACAGGAAATTGAAAAGTACCAGCCGGAAATTAAAAATCACCCGGGCCTCATGAAGGGCCATGTGAATTTTTTAGGAGAACTGCTGCTGGGGCACTTGCGCTATGGTACACAGGGAAAAAACAATGTAGAGTTTTGTCACCCTTTTATAAAAAGAGATACCATCCCGGCAAGGAACCTTGCTTTAGCCGGCAACTTTAACCTGGTGAATACGGAGGAATTGTTTGGGCTGGTAAATATCGATCCTGGTGCCTTTCAAAAACAAAGCGACCTGGCTGCCATGATGGAAGTGCTGCATCATTTTCTTGTAAAAGCGGACATGGCTTTTCCCGAAAACTTGAATATCACCGAAGTACTAAAAAAGGCTGTGCCGCTTTTTGATGGCGGTTTTAATTTCTGTGGGCTGGTTGGCAACGGAAGTTCTTTTGTAGTGAGGGATGCACATGGCATCAGGCCTTCGTATTACTATATCAATGATGATGTGATTGTAGCGGCGAGTGAAAGGGCGGCCATAAGAACCGCTTTTAATGTGGGCGAAAACGAGGTAAAGGAATTGATGCCCGGTTGCGCCCTTATTACCATGCCCGATGGAACCTTTACTGTAGAGCAGATCGTTGCTCCGAAAGAAAGAAGGGCCTGTAGTTTTGAACGCATCTATTTCAGCAGGGGCAGTGATGAAAAGATCTATAAAGAAAGAAATGCACTGGGATATTATTTAAGTGAGCCGGTATTAAAGGCGGTGAATTACGATCTCAAGAACACCATTTTTTCCTTTATACCCAATACCGCAGAAACTGCTTTTTATGGTTTGATAAAAGGAGCCGATGATTACCTTAAAAAAGTAAAGATAGAAAAGATCCTTAGCTGGGGTACTGAGATAGATAAGGATAAACTAACGGAGATGGTAAGCCGAAAAGTTAGGATTGAAAAGATTGCCATTAAAGATGTGAAACTCCGTACGTTTATCACGGAAGACAGCAGCCGCAACGAAATGGTGCAGCACGTGTATGATATCACTTATGGCACAGTGAGGCCTGGTGAAGATGCGCTGGTGGTGATCGATGATTCTATTGTAAGAGGAACCACACTGAAAGAAAGTATTGTGCGTATGCTGGCCAGGCTCAAACCCACCCGGATCATCGTGGTATCGTCTGCCCCGCAGATCCGCTATCCCGATTGTTACGGCATCGACATGAGCAAGCTGGGCGATTTTGTCGCCTTCAGGGCTGCGATTGAGCTGCTGCATGAAACAGGCCAGCAGGGATTGCTGGAAGAACTGCTGGAGCAATGCAAAGAACTAAGCCGCAACAACCAGTTGCATACAGAAAATTTGGTAAGAAAGATCTATAAACCATTTAGCCTGGAAGAGATCTCGAACAAGATCGCACAACTCATTACGCCTAAAGAAATTGAAATTCCGGTACAGGTAATTTATCAAACCATCGAAACGCTGCACCAGGCCTGTCCAACCAATACCGGTGACTGGTATTTTACCGGCAATTATCCCACACCGGGGGGCAACCGTGTATGCAACAAGGCCTTCATGAATTATATGGAAGGCAAAAACGTAAGAGGATACTAGGCTTTATTGGGTAGCTTCAATCAATCGTCACGATATAACCAATGGTATGAAAACAGAAATCTTGCCGGCAGTAGAAGGAGAGAAAATATTGCTGTTGATCCGTCATGCCAAAAGTGGCTGGGAAGTCGCCAGTTCTGACTTTGAACGGCCGCTGAACGAACGGGGTAAAAGAGATGCGCCGTTGATGGCAGCAAGACTGAAAGACCGGAACATAGCAGTTGATGCCTTTGTTTCGAGCCCGGCAAAAAGGGCAAAAAAAACAGCCGAATACTTTATTGAAACTTTTAACGGGGATAAGGAGGACATCATCTTTATTACAAAATTATACCACGCAGGTTGTGACATATTTTATGAAGCTGTGCAGGAACTGGATGATAAATTTTCTGCAGTTGCCTTGTTTTCACACAACCCCGGCATAACAGATTTTGTAAACAGCTTAGCCGGTTCGGTGCGTATTGACAACATGCCAACCTGTGGTATTTTTGCGGTCAGAATCAAAACCTCCTCCTGGAAAAATTTTAAAACAGCAGAAAAGGAATTTCTTTTTTTCGACTACCCCAAAAACAGTTAGTTTATTTTTCCTGCCTGGCATTCGCTGCCCTGTTGCACAGGTAAACCCCCGTAAATATCAATACTGCTGCAAATATCTTGTACAACTCCAGTTGTTCTTTCAAAAAAATCATCGCAATGATCGTGGCAAACACCGGTTGTATGTAGATGTACGAACCGGCAACAGATGCACCCAGTATCTTTATGCCGTACACATTGAACAGGTAGGCCAGGAAGGTACCGCAGATGGTGATAAGCCCGATGCAGGTATATTCCATTGCGCCGAAATGCCTCCATTCAATAGCAGCAAATTCCTTCCACCCAAAAGGAAGCACCATCAGCAGGCCCCAGGTAAATACTACCCTTATCACCTGCACCGGATCATACTTCAGCATCAAAGGTTTTACCAGTATAAAATAAATCGTGTACGAAATTGCATTGATCAGTACCAGCAAATCTCCCAGTATCACATTGCCGCCACTCCCGGAATTTTTTCCCGAGCTGATCAATATAACAGCGCCGGTTATCCCAAAACCAAGACCAGCAATTTTATAAACATTGATGCGCTCTTTCAACAGCCACGCCGCAATGATAGTGATCAGGATGGGAGTGGTAAGCATCAGTAATACCGCATGGATAGGAAATGTTAGGGAAAGACCTTTTAAAAACAGCATCTGGTTGATCGCAATCCCGGTGAGTGCACATAAAATAAATCGGCCGGCGTCTTTTCGTTCAATCTTTTTTTGAGCCGGAGATAATAAAAATAAGAGCCAGAAAAAAAATACGCTTACGCCAACCCTTATCACATTCATGCCAAAGGGTTGCATAAAGTGGTTGCTGGTGAGGTATTTTACTGCACTGAGGTTGATGGCAAAAAAAAGATTGGTTCCCAGGAGGCCAAGATGTGCTTTGAGTTTGTTATCCACAGGTTCGCTAGTTGAAATATTAAAGCAGTTTAGCAAATTGCCGGATCACTTTTTTGTATTGGTCCATATCAAAAGCCGGAAACTGGTATGCAAATCCGGCTGCCCTCTCTATCGCCGCTTTAAGATTAAATGCCTGTTGGGGCATTGTACAGAAATAGTGCTTCGCCGACAATTGTTTCGCCAGGTATTCCTGTTCTGTTTGCCCCGGAGTTGGCACAAGTACCGCCTTCTTACCCAGTTTAAGCAGGTCCATGATAGTAGTATACCCACTTCTGCTTATGACAAGCGAAGCACTTTGCATGGCCAGGTTCAATTCACCTGCATCGAGGTAATTTTTGATCACCAGTTGTGGTGCCGAACCTGTATGTAAATTCTCTGCAGCGTTCGGTAATCCTCTTACAAACAGCGTCCTACCCTGGTAATGCTGAAGTTGTTCAAGCAATATTTTTTCAAAGATCGACCGTTGAGGTTCTGGCCCCGAAAGCACTATTAACAAGTCCACCGTATTTTCCGAAGCAACTTTGGGTTCAAATCTCGACAAACAACCCATGTATTGAACGTTCTCAAGCCCGCTTGCAGCCTGAGAAAGGGCTCCGGCAATGTTTTTTTTTCCATCATAGTCCGGAATCCAGCATTGGGTATAATTTTTGATGTAATTTTTGTGGATTTTTGTAGCTATTAGATCTGAGATCACATTACCGGTAATTATTGATAATTGATGGGTAATATAAACACAGAGAATTGATGGATGATACAGCCCAAAACGATTGTCAGAAATAACAGCATCTATAGCATGTTCTTTTTTTACCTTATTAAGCCAGCGGTGTTCTTTTGCAATGGAGGATAATATTTTAGGAAACTGAATCAACAGACTGAACCGGAACCACCGTTTATTTTTACTGTATTTTATTTTGTACCCTTCCAGGTCGATCATCAGCAACTGCGGAAATTCCTGTTTCAACATTGTTTTAACAGCTCCGTCAGCGGCAAGAATGATCCTGAATGGATAATTTTGGAGTTCTTTAATGAGGGGAATACAGCGGGTAGCATGGCCAAGGCCCCAGTCAAGGGGAGCAACCAAAATGGTTTTTGTAATGTTATTTTCGTCATTTTTTGAAAAAACCATAAGAGAACACAATAAAATTCAGTGAAAATAGTTTAATTTGTTAATTCATTATTATGCAACGTTTTTTTAAAATATCCTTATTGTTGATTTTAGTAGTATCAATTGTTGCGACAAGCTGCAGTACTTCCGGAAAAGGATGCGGTTGTCCTAACAAAAAAGGGATGGTTGGATACTAAAAAGTCAAACAGTATAGTAAATCCAATTTGCAAAATGAACAATATCAATCGAGACCTGCTTGTGATGTTTAACCATGAATTAATGAGCCCCCAGGCCATTGAACACCAGGTGGAAATGTTACACGAATTACTTTTCGACGTAGAACGCATGGATAACCTGGCGCTTGCGCATGAAGTACTTGACCTTAATAAGTATAAAGTATACAACAAACATATAGTGGTGAAGAATACCATTCGGGAGCAGGAGTTAAAGCCCTTTGTATTCCTGAATTGCAAAAACTGATCATCGATTTTACCCCCCTTAGATTAAAAATATTATTGCGAAAGATGCCCCAGGGCATCTTTCAGCATTTTAAGCATCGCCGTAATCTCTTCTTTTTTACAGGTACCTACACTAAGCCTGTACCAGCTGCTTTCTGCAGATGCGCCAAAAGCAGCAAACGGAACCAGTGCCAATTTAGCCTCATCCAGTAAATAAGCCGTTACATCTGCCTGCTTTTCTAATAGCTTTCCCTGCGCTGTTTTTTTTCCAACCAGGTCAATCTGTACAGTAAGATAAATGGCCGCCTGCGGTGCTACTGCATCTACGGGAAAGCCTTCTGTTTTCAACTGAATAAATCCTTCATAGATCCTGCTGAGCCTTTCTGATATCTCGCTTTTAAAATGCTTGAAATACTCTTCAATGGCTTTAGTTTGTTTGAGGTAGCAGGCCGTGGCACGCTGTTCGGCCATGGGGCTCCAGGCACCCACATGACTGTTGATCGCTTTCATCTTTGTAACCAGCTGTGCCGGGCCCATACTCCAGCCAACCCTAACTCCTGTAGCAGCAAATGCTTTACTGATACCGTCGATAAATACAGTATAAGACTTCATTTCCGGCCTTAATGAAACAGGATTATAATGCTGCGTATCGCCAAATGTAAGCGTCCAGTAAATCTGGTCATACAACAGGTATAGCTTTTTTTCATCTGCGCCCCGGCGATTGTTTTCACTGATCACCAGGTCACAAATAGCTTCCAGTTCGTCTTTCTTAAAAGTAGTGCCGGTGGGGTTAAGCGGCGAACAAAGTGCGAGCAGGGAAGCCCCTTTTATATGTGGTGTGATCTCTGCCGCCGTTGGCATAAAATTATTTTCCTTTTTTGTTTCGATCATTATGTGTTCGCCTTCGGTAAAATGCACATAGTGATTGTTATTCCAGCTTGGAACCGGGTAAATTACTTTTTCACCTTTGTCTACAATGGCCCTGTATGCTGCATAGATCAAGGGCCGGCCACCTGCAGCGATCAGTATTTCATCAGTAGCATACGATAATTGTTCGCCCTGCAATAAAAATGCCGCCACAGCCTCTCTCAGTTCAGCCAATCCGTCTGCCGGCGGGTAAGTAGTGTAGTGCTGGTTATATGCCTTGATGATCTCCTCCTGCAGCAATGCAGGAATGGGAAAGATGGCGCTGTCAAAATCGCCAATGGTAAAGTTGTAGATCTTATTTCCCTGCTTCATTTTCTCTTTGATCTCGTTGCCGAGTTTTACGATCTCTGAACCGATCAAAGTTTCTGCAAGCTGGCTTAGTCTGTTGGAAGGCATACGATGTGTTTTTGGTATTGTCGAAAGCGATGACTGCAAAAGTAAATGGTTTGCCACGATTGATTGTTATATTGAGATTGTAGAAATACAATAATCAATTAAATTATTGATGGCGCCGTTTCAAAAAATTACACCTGTCACTCGATCGGCTTGTACTCCTGGAAGATCTTTACCGGAGTTGCTTCTACTTGTTTTTGATAATCTTTCCATTTTCCGTTAAAGAACGAATTGGTTCTTTGTATCACTTCATTCACCAGCTTTTCCGCATCTTCTATTTGCGTAAACTCCTGGGCATCGGGAATCTTATCTTTTCCTGCAACGGCACTTTTTGCTTCTCCCAGTTTACGATTGGCAGTTAACTGGTACGGTGTGCCATAACCCTGTTTCTCTAACGGCTTGCCAAATATTGACTGGCGGATATTTTTGATAGAATCCGTCATGATCTTTCCGCTCTTTCTTAAACTATCAGCCTCCGGCGATTCAATATTTTTTAAAGCAGCTTCTACTTTGGCAATGGTTTCCTCTGCTTCTGTAAGCCTGTCTGTTACGGCCACCAGCTTGTCTGTACTCTGAGTAATTCTTTTCAATGCGGCAGCCTTGGCAGCGTACACTTCTTTTTTGGGCGGTGCCGCAGGGTCTGGTTTTATGCTGAGCATGGTGGAGTCTTTTTCAGTACCTATACTGATCACCAATTTATAAACACCAGGGTATACCTGCATACCTCCCGGCTCATCATCTCCCGGTTTTGGTTTTGCCCAGCCGGGTTGACGGCTTCCCTTCATTTCATAACCCCAGTAGCGCCTGTTGAAGCCGGTATCGGTCTTTATCCGCAGTGTTCTTATCAATTCATTGGCATCATTGTAAATGCGTACATAGGCCGAGTCGGCATTTATTTTTTTTGTTTTTACAGTATCTGCCACTTTATCTATGATTGCTTTTTTTGTCTTGGCTGAATCTGCTTTTGCAACTGGCTTTTTATTTACAAAAAAGGAATATTCTGCGCCCCTTGGTTTGTTCTGTCCTTCATACAAACCCCAGGCACTGTAATCGTAACCTGCAACATTTCTTGTGTTTACTTTGTAAGCAACAGGCGCTTCATACACCGTTAATAATTTGGAAGTGGCAATACCTTTGCCGGCAGCAATTTTTCTTAAAGGACGGATATCATCCAAAATAAAAATGGCCCTTCCAAATGATGCGATACAGAGATCGGCTTCTCTTTCCTGTATGGCAAGATCATAGGTAGAAACAGAAGGGTAACCATGTTTCCATTGTTGAAAAGTAACACCATTATCAAAACTGATCCATAACCCATGCTCAGTTCCAACAAAGATCAAATTGGGTTCTGCAGGATCCTGGATCATACACAAAGCATAGCCTTTTACTTTTTGCTCATCGATCATCCGCTCCCAGCTTTGCCCAAAATTCCTGGTTCTGAAAATGTATGGTTTAAAATCGCCCCGCCTGTAATCATTGCAAATAACAAAGGCTTCAGCAGCATTGTAGCGGCTGGCCCTTATCTGCGGTATCCATGCACCCAGCGGCATGCCGGGTATCTTTCCACGAAAGTTGGTCCAGGTTTTACCACCGTTTCTTGTAAGCTGCACATTGCCATCATCGGTGCCGGCCCAAATTACATTGCTGTCTTTTGAAGAGGGTTCGATACACATGATGGTATTATAGTTTTCAGCGCCGGTAATATCCAGTGAAAGGCCACCATTTTCATCCTGCTTTTGCTGCAGCGTATCATTACTGGTGAGATCAGGCGAAATCACCTGCCAGTTAAAACCCTTGTTGATGCTTTTGTGCACAAACTGGCTGCCGTAGTAAATGGTGCCTGCATTGACTGGATCTTGTGCAAAAGCGGCATTCCAGTTAAAGCGCAACCTTGTTTTTAAATCGGGTACAGGTGGCCGTAAGTTCATCTCTTCCCCGGTTACAACATTGTATTTACCAAAACTTCCACCCTGGCTCATGGCATAGATCCAGTTAGGATCTTCCGGGTCTGGTGATACATCAAAGCCATCTCCCCCCCACAAACTTTGCCATTGATAATTCCTGATGCCTGCATCAATCCAGGTATAGGCGGGGCCCCGCCAGCTACCATTGTCCTGCATGCCGCCCATTACATTATAGGGTAGCTGGTTATCGGTATTGATGTGGTAAAATTGCCCAACCGGCAACTGCTCATCAAACTTCCAGCTGTTGCCCCTGTCCCTGCTGATGCCAATGCCTCCATCGTTTCCATCAATGATATAATTGGGATCATTGGGGTTTATCCAGAAAGCATGATGATCGGGATGGATGCCGCTATAAGGAACGATCACCTTAAAATTTTTACCGCCATCTTCACTCATAGAGATCATCTGGTAAATATTATACAGCCTGTTCTCATTTTTTGAATCTACCCTGATATCCTGGAAATAGAACGGCCTGTTGTTTACATCACCCGTATTGCTATTAACGAGTTCCCATTTGAATCCGCCATCGTCTGTTTTGTACAAACCATTTTTAGCAGATTCTATCAGTGCATAAATGCGCCTGGGTTCACTGGGTGCAATGGCAATTCCAATACGGCCATAATCACCCTCGGGCAATCCCTCTGTTTTACCCAGTTTCTTCCAGTTTTTTCCGCCATCGTAAGTAATGTAAAAACCGCTTCCGGCACCGCCACTTTTAAAGCTATAGGGTGTACGCCTGTGTTGCCACATATTGGCCAGTAATTTATTGGGATTGGATGGGTCCATTACCAGGTCTGCACAACCACTGGTATCGTTGGTATGTAAAATAAGGTCCCAGGTTTCACCACCATCAATTGTTTTATAAACGCCTCTTTCAGGATGTTCGGCATAAGGGTTACCAATGGCAGCAGCATAAACAATATTGGGATTGGTTGGATCAATAATGATGCGGTGAATATTCCTTGTTTTTTCAAGCCCCATCATTTTCCAGGTTTTCCCTTCATCAAGACTTTTGTAAATACCTCCACCAATGTTGAGTGAATTCCTTGGATTGCCTTCGCCGGTTCCTGCCCAAAGAACAGCAGGATTACTTTGCTGTATGGCAACACATCCGATGTTTAAAGTAGGTTGTTCATCAAAAATTGGCGCCCAGGTATTACCGGCATTTTCTGTTTTCCAAACACCACCGGATGCAGTGCCCAAATAAATAATATCCGGGTTGGCCACCACTGCATCAATAGACGTAACACGACCGCTCATACTGGCTGGGCCAATATTACGGGCTTTCATATTTTTGAATTGATCAAGTGGCACGGCCTGTTGCGCATTGGCACATTGACAAAAAAAGAAGAGCATTGCAATTAGAATCCCTGGCTTCATATAACTCGGTTGTTTTAATAAAGATGCAATTTATTCCATCAAAACCAGCAACAGAATATACCGGTGGCAGAAACTATTACTGTTTTATTACATGAATTGGTTTTTTCGATACTTTTAGTCAGCAACACTTATCACAGCCTAACATGCGCTTATGAAAAATCTCCTTTTAATTTGCCTAACTGCTTTTGTTTTTTATGCCGCCCCCTTACAGGCACAGGTAAGCGATGATGATGAGTCGCTTGCTTACCGGCTAAAGAAAAAATATCCCGATGAACGCACGGCCTGCGTAACAGACATTGAAGAATACGAATTTGAAGTGGGTAAGGGCGATGGCAATGGGCCTGTAGTTGCAGCCATCATGAATCAAAAAGTACAGTTTATCTCTCTCCGGGAAGTGGCTTCTGTTCAGTATGGCGAATACTACGACAAGTTTTCATCCATTGAAAAATTTAAACAGTACTATAAAACAGGGAACTCTTTTTCACTTTACAAATCAAAAGTGCTTGACCGGTCCGTTACTTCAAGCGATATATTTTATGACGATACAAGGGTGAAGTTCTGCAACATCACGCTCCCGAAAATGGGCCAGGGTGCCATGGTGGAAGTAGAAAAAAAATTCAACGATTCAAAATACCTTACCAGGGTAATGTTTCACAGCAGCTATGCTGTTGGTGAAAAGATTATCCGGCTTAAAGTTCCTTCCTGGCTGCAGCTCGACATCAGGGAAATGAACTTTGCAGGTAATAAAGTAGAAAAAACGCAGGAAACAGAAGGCAGGAAAACCGTGTACACATTCACGATGAAAGACCTTCCCCCTGTTCCCTCAGAAAAAAATGCGCTTCCTGCCCCTTATACTTTTCCTCACATCATTGTACTCGTAAAGTCTTTTGATGCAGACGGCCGTCAGCAGAAAGGTTTTGAAAATGCCGGTGACCTGTATAAATGGTACAACCTGCTTTATAAAAAATGCGACAATCAAACAGCTTCCCTTAAAACAAAAGCTACAGAACTCGTAAAAGGAAAAGCGACCGATATAGATAAAGTAAAAGCAATCTATTACTGGGTGCAGGACAATATCCGTTACATAGCATTTGAAGATGGTTATGCCGGCTTTGTTCCGGAACCTGCACAGAATGTTTTTAAAAATAAGTATGGCGATTGCAAAGGCATGGCCAACCTGCTTACCGAAATGCTCAAACTGAATGGCTTTGATGCACACATTACCTGGATCGGTACCCGCCACATTCCCTATGATTACACGGTTCCCTCGCTTTGCGTAGACAACCACTGCATCGCTGCACTGCACCTTTCCGGCAAAACGTATTTTTTGGATGCCACAGAAAAGTATGGACCATTCGGCGAATATGCTTACCGCATACAGGGTAAAGAAGCATTGGTGGAAAAAGGTGATCAATACCAGATCATTAAAATTCCGGTGGCAGACAAATCGCAAAATAAAATTCTTACCCAGGCTTCTTTTGTGCTGCAGGATAATATCCTGAAAGGACATCTTAAGATCACTTTTTCCGGGGAAGAGCGCACAAGCTTCCATCAATATTACCAGGGCCTGCCGGCAGAAAGAAAAAAAGAGTTCTTGCAGAGGGTACTGGAGTTTGGTAACGATAACCTGTATGCCACCAATGTAAAAACATCGGACCTGCTGAACCGGGAATTGCCGGTGGTGATTGAAGGCGATATAGACCTTAGCAACAATATCATACGGGATGAAAAAGAAGTGTATGCAGGCATTGATTTTTTTCCAAGGAAATTGACCGCCTTTACACCCGATGAAAAAAGAATGAACGCCTATGAATTCAACAGCATTTACACAGCTGAAGATGAGATTGAACTGAATATGCCGGGCTACAAAGTAAAAGACCTGCCCGAAGCCATCGACCAGCAGGCGCCTGACTACGGTTTTAAAGGCTCTTACTCCCAGGCCGGCAATAAGATTGTTTTAAAGAAACAACTCAGCATCAATACAGGTACTGTAAAAAAAGCAGATTTTGATAATTGGACGGCTTTCCTGAAAAAGTTAAAGGAATTCAACAACAATATCGTGATCGTTGAAAAAGACCCGTTGTACACTGTACCCAAAGAAACAGCGCCGCCTGTAAAAACTAATACAAAACCTGCGCCTGCAAAAACTGTTGCTCCTGCAAAAAAACCAACACCAAAACACTAAACCGATGAAACCATTACCAATAAAATTTGTGCTGCTCCTCATTTTTTCTTTAGCTGCCTTCATGGGTTTTGGTCAAACCATTAAAGAAGAATTAGCAACCAGAATACAGGCAAATGGAGAGCCTCTTTTTAAAGAAACAGATGCAGCATTTGCAACCAGCCAGGTTCCTGAAAAATGGAAAAGTTTTTCCGGCGTTATCATTGCCCAAAAAACAAAATTTATTTTTGACAAGGCGCAAAGCGGCGACAAGCTGAATGTATATGAAACATCCCACCGCAAAATTCAGTTACTTGATAACGATGCGGTGAACCGGTATTCAACGTTCTATTTTCGTACAGGCCACATCAATGACGGCTTTTCCCTGCATATCCTAAAAGCTGATGGCGTTACCGATACCGTTTCTCTTTTATCCGCCGTACTGGTGGAAGACATGGATGATGTGCCAGGTTTATTCACCCCTTATTTTGATAAACAAAGCACCATCAAAGACAATTCAAAAAGTGTAAACATTTATTACAAACTGGCAGTTTCCAATCTCGAACCGGGCGATATCATTGACTATGCTTATACCGTATTTAACGACAATGATGTTGCCAGGATGAACAACCTTGAGTTTGACCCGATCTATTATTTATGCCACCGTGAATACCCGGTGATGAGCCAACAGTTTGAGATCAGTACAGATGAAAAATCTTACGTGAACAGCAGGTCGCTGAATGGAGCTCCTGAGTTTGTGGAAGGTACTGCCGGGGGTTTTAAAACATTCACCTGGCAAGACAGCGATCGTGAAAAATTGAAAGACACCCGCTGGGTAAACGAGTACATGACCCTGCCCCTCGTGAAATTCCAGGTGATATATTCTAAAACGACAGATGCACAGGAACTGTTTATCAGCGACAGGGGGGAATTAAAAAAATCGGTGACGCCGGAAGAGCTTGCCAAAAAGGTGAACCGTATCTATGAAAAGATGGATGCCGGCGGCGGAAAAAAAATTACGCAGGATAACCTCATTGCCAACTACGCCAGCTCTCTTTTAAGTACAACAGAATACTATTTAAAGAAAACAGAAGCTTACGATGTAAGAGATGAAGACTTCATTAAAAGGGTATATTATATTCTTCGCCACAATAACGCCGTATATGGCAAACGCCTCAGCAGCCAGTACTTTGCTTACGTGATGTTGCAGAAATTAAAAAAGAAAAACATTGATGCAGAACTTGTTGTTACCACCAGCAACAGTACCACGCTGATGAAAGATGTGATATTCGGAGAGGAGTTGCAATGGTTGGTAAAAGTAAAAGATAAATTCATCTTTAATTTTTCTGCCAATTCAAATGTTTATGACCTCGATGATGATTTTCTTGGCAATGAAGCTTACAGCATTACATTGGGAAAAACACCCACTGCAACGCCTGTTACCTTACCCGCTACCGTTATAGAAGAGAACCAGAATATTTCTACCATTGACGCTTCACTGGATGAAAAATTTGAGAATGTGAACATTGTTTCTACTGATGAAATAAAAGGGATATTCAAACAGGATTACCAGTATGCAGTACTGCTGTATACCAATGCCTACGACCAGGATCATCTGAATTATTATGGAGAAAGTGAGCTGGACCAGTTGTCTGAAAAACAGCAGGACGAGATACAACGACTTGTTTTTGCAAGAAAACAGGAATACAAAAAAAGAAAACCGATTTACATGAAATCAAGGTTGCAGAATGATTTTGACAATGTGGTTTCTTATGATGATTTTAACCTGGTCACTGATGGAAGAACTTTTGCCCGGCCGGAATTAAAGTACAGCGAGAAATTTGTACTGGGTGACCTTACAAGAAAAGCCGGTAAGAATTTTTTGGTAAGTGTTCCTGCACTGATGGGCGGACAGGTACAGGTAAAACCGGAAGACCGCCAGCGGAAATATGATATTGATGTGCGTTATCCCCGTATGCTTACCTGGGACATCAGCTTTGCGATACCTGCCGGCTATAGCTTAAAAGGCCTGACAGATCTGAACCAACAGGTAGACAATGAAGTTGGTACGTTTTCGACCAACGCAACGATAGAAGGCAATACACTAAAGCTGCGCATAAAAAAAATATACAAGCAGTCTAAGATCAATAAAGACAACTTTGGTAAAATGCTGGAGTTCATTGATGCTGCCTATAACTTTAGCCAGCGGAGGATATTGCTGAAAAAAAGTTAGGGTCCCTGTCAAAGATCAACCCAATATGCCGATTGCCCTGATGCTCATACAGAACCTTGTGAAGTATGAGGATCAGGGCAGTTGAATTGATGAACATCCAGATAACCCGCCAAGACAGGTTGATTGCTATTAAACAGTACCTGTTTTAAGAATGGTCTTTCTTAAATGATTTTTCTGCATCCTTTGCCTTTTCAAAATCCAGTATAACAGAATTGATGCAATACCGTAAACCTGTTGGTGGAGGACCATCTTCAAATACATGACCGAGGTGCGCTTTACAGCGGCCGCACATTACCTCGGTACGTTTCATTCCGTAGGCATTATCAGGTGCGTAAATGATACTTCCTTTACTGATGGGTTCAAAAAAACTAGGCCATCCGCAACTGCTTTCAAATTTACCGTTGCTGGCAAACAGCGGGTTTCCGCAAGCTGCACAATAATAGGTGCCCACTTCTTTATGATCATTGTATTTCCCGGTAAAGGGGCGTTCGGTCCCTTTTTCACGGGCTATGTTATAAACATCTATGGGCAATACCTTTTGCCACTCGGTATCCGGCAGGTTCACGCTGGCACTATCTGAATGGGAGTATACGGGATTCTTGTCTTTAGCGTCCATGGTTTTGTTTTTTAAATGATTGCCGTTGTTTTTGCAACTGGCAAAAACGGTTGACGAAATTATCAATATGATTGTTATCAGTCTCATTTTACAATAATCAGGTTCTATAGCGTAAAAACAATAGATACGGTCATTATATCCCAATGGTTTTTCAACAGAAACTTCAAAATGTTAATGGATATTTAAAGTTCTACCGCTATATTTGTTTCCTCACAAATACAACGGCTGTCAATCAAATATGTTCAATTTAATACTCTTTGGTCCTCCGGGCAGTGGTAAAGGTACGCAAAGCGAAAAGCTGATTGCGAAATACGGCTTAAAGCACCTTAGCACCGGCGACCTCCTCAGATCGGAAATAGCACAGGAAACGGCATTGGGTTTAGAAGCAAAAAAATTAATGGACAAGGGCCAGTTGGTACCGGATGAAGTGGTAATAGGAATGATCAGTTCAGCGCTGGAAGCCAACCCCGCCGCAAAAGGGTTTTTGTTTGATGGCTTCCCACGCACCGCAGCCCAGGCAGAGGCACTGGATAAATTGCTCGAATTAAAGAAGACAGATATTAAAGTGATGCTGGCGCTGGAAGTAGGGGAGGAAGAACTGGTAAGGCGCCTGTTAAAGAGAGGCGAAACAAGCAGCAGAAGTGATGATACCAACGAATCGGTGATTCGCCAGCGCATTGCAGTATATCATAGTAAAACCGCCGCTGTAGCAGATTACTACAATACTTTTGGAAAGGCCGTGTATTTAAAAGGTGAAGGTACCATCGACGAGATCTTTGGAAGGATCGCTGAGGAGATCGATACAAGACTGTGACCCATCAATCAATATTTTTACAAAGAGCAAGCTTTAATGGCTTGCTTTTTTGTTTTACATTGTGCTGTATGGACCAGGTAAAAATGAACTTTATAAAAACGGGTTTCCCTGTATTGGTAAGCAATCTTCCAGGTGATGCGGTTGGTAAATGGGGGAGAATGAACAGCCAGCAAATGCTGGAGCATGTAACAGATTTCTTTAAGATCTCCACCGGCAAAATTAAAATGCCTTTCGTAAGTTCCCCGGAACACCTGGAAAAACTAAAGGCCTTTTTATACAGTGAAAAAGAATTTAGAGAAAATACCAAAGCGCCCATGCTGCCTGATGAACCTTTTCCGCTTCGCAATGCCTCCATGAAAGAAGCGCTGGCAGAACTGAATGAGGCCATCAATGAATTTTTCCGGCTATTTGAAATGGAGAAAGGGTTGATCACACAACACCCGGTATTTGGAGACCTTCACTTTGATGAATGGGTTTTATTGCATTATAAGCATGTGCTGCACCATGCAAAGCAATTTGGGTTACCGGATCGATCCAGTATTGAATAGTTTTTGACACCAGCCATGCGACAATTCTAAAAGGCCCCGGTCTATTATTCTTTCCTGGCCTCCACATTGCTGTATCGAAAGGTCATGCAGGTTTAATATATCTTCAATCGTAATCATTGCGCCAGCTTTTCTAACACTTTTCCATAGCGCTTTGCAACTTCATCAAAGTGCTGAGATAAGCTGTACTTTTTTTCATGTTGATTTGACGATAATTTAGCCAGGTTCCAATATTTCTTTTATGGTGCTCTCATCATTCAGTTTGGCAATTGCATTGATTGCGGCCAGCTTCATTTCTGCAACACTTACAAAAAAAGTTAATGCTCAAACTTACTAAATCAAATCCACTGTTGCTTTTGTAAGTTTGCTTTACAAACAACGATTGCAGATGAATAAACTCGGTAATTATATCACCGGCCAATGGATCAATGGTGATGGTGAAGGACAGGCATTGTACAATGCAGTAACAGGCAACACGATTGCCGCAGCCACTACAAAAGGATTGGACTTTAAAGGTATTACCGACTATGGCAGAACGGTGGGCAATCCTGCCCTTCGTAAAATGACCTTTCATCAACGGGGCAATATGCTCAAAGCGCTGGCACTACATTTAAGAAACCACCTTGATAAATTTTACCAGCTTTCTTATCAGACAGGCGCCACCAGAGCCGATAGCTGGGTAGATATTGAAGGAGGCATCGGCAACTTATTTGCCAACGCTTCTTTAAGAAAAAAATTTCCGGACGATATGATCTGTATCGATGGTGAAAGCCACAATTTCAGCAAGAACAATACTTTCATGGGCCTTCACATTCTTACTCCAAAAGAAGGTGTGGCCATTCATATCAATGCATTCAATTTTCCTGTATGGGGAATGCTGGAAAAAATTGCTGTTAATTTACTTGCCGGTATGCCGGCCATTGTAAAACCGGCCACCGTAACATCCTATTTAACCGAGATCGTAGTAAGAGAGATCATTGCATCCGGCATTTTACCGGAGGGCGCTCTTCAATTGATCTGCGGCAGCGCCGGTGATATACTGGATCATGTAAACAGCCAGGATGTGGTAACTTTTACAGGCAGTGCTTCTACCGGACTGATGCTGAAAACCAATCCTAATATTCTAAGAGAAAACACGCCATTCAATATGGAAGCCGACAGTTTGAACTGCATTGTACTGGGCAATGATGTTGAACCGGGTATGCCTGAGTGGGATATTTTTATCAAAGAGATCCGGAAAGAAATGACGTTGAAAGCAGGACAACGCTGCACCGGTATCCGCAGGATATTTGTTCCGGAAAATAAATTAGAAGATGTACACATCGCATTGGGCAAAGCGCTTAGCCAAACGGTGATCGGCAATCCGCTCAATGAAAATGTAAGAATGGGAAGCCTGGCAGGCATTTCCCAACGCAACGAAGTAAAGGAACAGGTACAAAAACTACTGGCTTCTTCCCAGATAATTTATGGTAGTTTAGACAGCGTGCAGGTTGTGGATGCGGATGCACAGGTTGGTGCTTTTCTTTCCCCGGTACTATTGCTGAATCAAACACCACATTCCTCTTTTGAACCGCACAATATTGAAGCATTTGGTCCTGTAAGTACGCTGATGCCTTACACAAGCATTGATGATGCCATTGCACTCAGCAAATACGGCAAAGGAAGTTTGGTTACAACAATTGTAACAGCTGATTATAAAACAGCCCGGCAATATGTGATCGGTGCCGCTTCACATCATGGAAGAATATTGGTACTGAATAATGAATGCGCCAAGGAAAATACCGGCCACGGATCACCTTTACCACTGCTGGTGCATGGAGGGCCGGGCAGGGCAGGGGGCGGAGAAGAAATGGGCGGCATTCGTGGTGTTAAACATTATTTACAACGCACGGCATTACAGGGTTCACCCACCACGCTAACAGCCATCACCAATGTGTACCAAACCAATGCATCGGGGAAAGAGCCCGGCAAACATCCATTCAAAAAATATTTTGAAGAACTTGAGGTAGGCGACCAGATCATCACTGAAAAAAGAGTGATCACTTCTGAAGATATTGACAGGTTTGCCGACCTGAGCGGCGACCATTTTTACGCCCATATCAAATCCACTGATTTCACTGGCACCATGTTTGAACAACAGGTAGCTCATGGATATCTCATCATGAGCATTGCGGCTGGCCTGTTTGTAGACAGTAATGAAAAAAACCCGGTTCTCCTGAATTACGGCATTGACGAATTGCGTTTTACAAAACCTGTTTACCCGGGAGCTGAAGTGTATATCCGTTTTACCTGTAAAGAAAAACTGCCCAATGATAGAAGGATCATTGAAAGACCGGAAGATTTTAAAAGAGGGGACGATATTGACAAAGGCATTGTAAAATGGTTAGTAGAGTTTTTTGACGAAAGCAATGAGATCACGGGAATTGCTACTATCTTAACCATGGTAGCTAAAAACAATGCCGGCAATAAGTAAAGGAATAATGCTTTTGAATTGACATGAGCTTTCAGTATTTTATTGAAACGGTCTTTCAATCGGAATACAAATCTTAAATCAACAATTATATGACACAGGATTACAGCAACGGTTATGTAAGATCTGAAACACATCAGCACATAACCACCATTGAATTTTATCATCCGCAAAGCAATTCGCTGCCCGGAAAGATTCTTGAGGAGCTGGCACATGAAATTCATTTTGCAGGCACGCATGCCGAATCAAAAGTGATCGTACTTAAAAGTGCAGGTGATAAATCATTTTGTGCAGGTGCATCTTTTGATGAACTGGTTCGGATAGAAAATGAAACGGATGGGCTGAAATTTTTTAGTGGCTTTGCCAATGTGATCAATGCAATACGCAAATGTCCCAAGTTTGTTATTGGCCGCATTCATGGTAAATGTGTTGGTGGTGGTGTAGGCCTGGTGGCTGCCGTTGATTATGCCATTGCAACGGAAGGTGCCGATGTAAAGTTGAGTGAATTGGCCGTGGGCATAGGTCCGTTCGTGGTAGGCCCGGCCATCGAAAGAAAGATTGGTACAGCAGCCTATAGTACTTTAGGGATCGATGCAACAGGTTGGCGTAACAGTGACTGGGCAAAACGAAAAGGTTTGTTCTCGGAGTTGCATGAAAATATTGAAAACATGGATGAAGCGGTGCGTCGCTTATCAAACACCCTATCTCATAGCAGCCCGGAAGCAATGGCAGAAATGAAAAAGGTGTTCTGGAGTGGAACCGATCACTGGGATGACCTGCTGAAAGAAAGGGCTGCCATCAGCGGGCGGCTGGTGCTGAGCAGTTTTACAAAAAATGCAATTGAAAAATTCAAGGCAAAGGCATAAAGTTGAAAGAAGAAAAAGAACGATCCATACCGGAGACCTTCAGCGTTTTTAATGAAGCAAATTTCAGGAGTATATGCGGCCATCTTTCAAAAAAAGATGCTCATTTAAAAAATATTATTGATACACATGGTCATCCCCCGATGTGGAAGCGCAGCCACGGTTTTGAAACACTTATTCACATCATTCTCGAACAACAGGTATCGCTGGCTTCTGCAAAGGCAGCCCTGAATAAGCTTAAAGAAAAGACCGGTACGATTACTCCTTCAAAAATACTTCGCTTATCAGATGCTGAATTAAAAGCCTGTTATTTCAGCCGCCAAAAGATCGTTTACGCAAGACACCTGGCACAGGCCATCATCAGCAAACAACTTAATTTAAAACAACTTGCCACTGCGCCGGACGAAGTTGTAAGAACGACGCTTAAAAAAATAAAAGGGATTGGCGACTGGACGGTAGATGTGTACCTGATGATGGTATTGCAGCGTACAGATCTTTTTCCGCTGGGTGATATTGCGCTGGTAAATAGTTTAAGGGAAGTAAAATCACTACCATCACACAGCAGCAAAGAAGCATTAATGGCCATTGCGGAAAGATGGAAACCCTACAGAACAGTGGCTGCTTTTATCCTCTGGCATAGCTATCTCTGCAAAAGGAACAGAACATATTAGCCTTAGCCCATTGTTCTAACAACTTTACCAATCACTTTTCCTTTGCTGTAAAGTTGCAATGTATAGGTTCCTTTCTGGCAATTGTCCAGCGGAACGGTAAAGCTGAGGCGGTGAGCTTCGCCCTTTGTATAATCGAACCTTATTTTACGGGAATAGATTTTCTTTCCACCATCCGAATCAAAACTTCCCGACTCCCAGGCATTTCTCAGCACCTTTCCATCAGGTTGTATCAACACCAGCATCACTTCGCTGCTGCCCTGCACGAGGCTGTTACGCAATGTAAATGAACCAATAAATTTTTCTGTTTCTTCAGCACTGGCCACTTCAGCATCTTTTTCGTCAGTTGCTGCCAGTTTCATGTCGGATGCACTAAACACAGCGCTGCTGCTTTCAACCTCTTGTTTAACAGGCAAATCTCCTCCGCTCCTGGTATCAGTGCTTATCGGCGCATTGCTATTATTTTTTGATAGCTGATCAAGCAATGCATGTAGTCGCTTGTTCTCGTTTTCAACGTTAACATTGCGGTTCTTTAGCTCATCCAGTTTTACCTGCAGCTCTTTTATCTTAAACCTGGCCAGTTCCAGGTCGTCGGTAGAACTGCTGTCCTTTAATAAAGTACTGATCTCGTTCCGCAGTTTATAATAATCGGTTAGTTTGTTATCGAGTAAGTTTACCTGCCCCGGGTCGGCCGTTTTAAAAGCAGAATCGATCTTTGTATCCGGCTGAAAAGCAGTTATCGTAGCGGCGTACATTTTCTGTAATGAATCACGGGTTTTATCTACTACAGGATCGGCAATTTTCCTGGTTGTTTTTAATTTGGCAGCAGTCTGTTCTTTACGTTGTTCTGTTTGGGTATAGAGGTTATATCCCAATATGCCAAGCATTACCAGCGATACCAGCAGGAAGATGACAGATAAAGTAAGCAGGGGATAAAACTTTGTATCCTTCATAGAACAATTGAATAAATATTGCTTGCTATTTGGCCATTACGCTTTCGTCTACATACGCAGATATCCAGCCCACCTGGCCATTCTTTACAAAATAAAACTGCTTTTTTTCATACACCCCTTCAAACTGGCGCATGATCTTAAGCAGCAGGCCAAGGCCACTCAATAATGATCGCTGATCAAACACCTTATTTACCTGCTTTATCTCTTTTGCTACCGCCACTTTATCAACCGTATTGTCGGTGATCTTTTTTACCAGTGCATCAGCAGAAAAATCAGCGTAGTTTCTTGCGAGTCTTTCATTCAGTTTTACCACTTCATCATAGGTAACCGGTATCACGGGGTTGTCGATCATTTCGGGATACAATAAAGTAGACACCGACCAGGCAATACCGCCACTAAAAGCTACATTATCGCTCATGTTGTAAGCGCCGCTTACATTTACCGCATATTCAACATCGGTATTGGGCGCCCCGCTCAGCACCCTGAAAAGTTGACGGGTGTAGTTGGCCATACTTGCATCTCCTTCCAGTCTTTTTTCCACAGCGTTTGCAATACTTCTTGTTCCCCAGTTCAGCAGGAATAATTTCATATCGTTGGTATTGCCAAAAGGAAAATAACCTCCCTTGGTATTACCACTTCCAATATCTACCAAAAAAGTGCTGTATCGTTTTGCTTCGGGTACAATGCCCAAATGCGATAATCTTGCTTCTTCTTTTACATCGATTGCTTCCAGTTTTCTTTCCGGTTCGCCAATTTCTGCTCTGAAGGAGTCTGCCAGTTTTTGTATCCAGTTGGTTTTAGTATCTTTTTCGGCCTGGCCTTTTACACCACTGCTTACCACGGTGAAAATCCGGTCACTTGAAATTTGGTATTTTTTATTGGCCACATCAAACAGGCCTTTTAACCCCTGCAGTGTTGCATCAAAACTCTGTGCAGTGAATGAAATGAAATCGGTATTTACAGAAGTGTCTTTTAATAAATTGAAAGATCCAGCCCTTACTGCTTTGTTGTCGATCTCCACCAGGCTCATTTTTACACCCTTGGACCCTACTTCAATACCGGCAAATATGGTCGATTTTTTAAATTTTAGTTTTAAACTTGTTTGCGCCTGCGCCATTGCCACACCCGAAAACAGCAGAATAAGCAACAGGCTGCAATATTTTGACACACTCCAATTCATTGTACTTATCATTTGGTGCTAAAAATACATATTAATATACTGGACTTTGGCAGATATGAACGTCTGTGTAAAACTTTTCGGGCAGCAGCACAATAAAACCGGGGCTGTGAACGGGCTGCACTTAACTGTTGCGCCGCTATTATACTTAAACCCGGTGTGGACTCTTGTTGGGCCGGATTGATTTATATTTGTACAACAACGAACAACGGATCTAATACACCATTTCCATCTCTTTATGCCAGAAACAACAGGTACTGTAAAATTGACCCATCAAAAACTGGTGACACTGCTTCAGCAGGCATACTCTGCCGAAAAGGCCGCTGCGTTTGCTTACCAGGGCCATGCAGGTTCGGTAAAGGATATGGCAGAAAAAACGGCCATTCGCCAGATTGAACTGGACGAATGGAACCATCGAAAAGAAGTGTTGCAAATCATGCAGCAGTACAATGTTCCCATTTCAACCTATTACGAATTTCGTTTTCATGTGATCGGCAAGCTCATTTCATTTTCCTGTTATGTAATCGGCTGGTTCATGCCCTTTTATTTTGCCGGCAGGCTGGAGAGTGGCAATGTGTGCGAATACTTCCGCATGATGCAGTACTTTCATGAGCTGGGCATTGTTGAACACAATGAAATTTTGTACGAAATGGGCATTAAGGAAAAGGAACACGAGGTCTATTTTTTAAGCAGGATCAAAAACAAAAAGCTCCTGCCTTTTTTTGAGAAACTGTTTAACTGGGGTTCCTCGAAAAGTTTTAATGATATTGATCTTGATAAAAAGTACCCGGTGGAAACATCGAAAGCTTATTGCAAAAAATGATCCGGTGAAAAATGAAAGCTGTTTTATGTAACAGCAATGTATTAATTTACGGTTACACTAATAGTGTTCTTTAAACCCTGCATCATGAAAAAAAAATTAATCCCGGCTGTTATTTGCCTGGGCATCCTGCTCAGCTTTGTTGTTACTTCCTGTAAGAAATCTGCCGTTTCAGCCGGTCCATCCAGTTTTACCTGGGCAGTAAAGGGAGTAAACACTATTGCCACCTGGGATTCTGCTTTTGCACACAGCAGGAGTACGATGCCGATAATCGTGGCAGGAAAGGGCGCTGGCAGTTCATCTGGTCCGCAACTTATCATTTCGATTGCTTCTTTTAGCAGGGCGACCTATTCGATCGGCAATGGCAATGAACTGCAATATTCTGATGATGCAATGAATGTTTATTTCGGCATAAGCGGTTCTGTTATCATCACTGATTTTAGCAACAACAGGCTTTCCGGTAATTTCTCCGTTGATCTGGCAGGGCCAATGGGAAGCTTCCCCATCACAGGGAAATTTATAAATGTGCCGGTGGCTCTGTAAGTACATTTGAGAATAATAACTTATTTATTCGCCGGGATGATATTTTTTTTCAACATGCTTTAAAACATCTTCTTTGTAAAAGAGCACATCCTTAAATTTCCCCCGGGTGTACATTTCAAGCTGGTCAGTAAAGTGTTTGGAACCAGGATCTCCACTTTCACCACCGGCCAGCAGCGATTTTGCCCTGATCTTTTTTCCAAATTCCACCGCACAAACAAAACTGTTTCCTTTGCTGCCATACCGCAGATTACTATTGCCCCAATAGCTGCTGGCGAACGCCGGCAATTCTCCCCAGGTGGAAGATGCAAATGCTACCGGGTAACTTTTTGCTGCATCCGTGAACTGCTGGTTGATAGCTCCGGAGATGCGCTGGTACCGGTTGATGTTACCCCAGGCTACCCGCCAGCTGCCAAATTTATTATTTAAAGTTGCTATCACCTGCCGCAGGGGTTCCAGTAAAGCCTGGCTTGAAGCCGAAGCTGCAAACTCCGTTACGTTTTGAACCTGGTCTTTTTCTCCTTCATTGATGTACACATTTCGTAAATACTGCGGCAACCGTTCAGCCCATTCAATCGCCAGGGTTGCAGCAACAGAGGCGGTATCCATCTGGTAATTCCATTTTTTGAGGATGCCGATTGGCTCAGCAAGTATTGCAAACAAACTGTCGCCGGGTTTTATATTTTTTTCAAAGGCTGTGATCAATGATGGTAACAAAATTTCAAAGGCGGCCAATTGTCTGTCATACCCAATCGTTATTATACCGTCAATGGTAAGATCATGCTGGCTTTGCAGTAACCTTGCTGCATTAATTCCGCGAAAATTTTCTCCATCGGGTGCCATGTAAGGATAATAGTTTTGCCGTTGTGGACTTGCACTGCCTGATACCGAGTAGGGCGTGGAATTACAATTTTGTATAAAGCCAGTTGCAGGATTGTACACGTGTACAATTTCATCCAGTGTATGCAATCCTTTCCACTCGCTGTAAATACTGGTACCATCAACCGGTTTACCCCAGTTGAGCGTTTCATCTCTTTTAGGTACAAAGTTGCCATGCCAGTAAGCAATGTTTCCACCATTGTCTGCAAACACGGTATTGTTGCTGGTATTGCTTAATAACTCCATCGTTTTTTTATACTCTTCAAAACCTTTGGCCCTGGTGCGTTGCCAGCTTTGTACAAGGCTGCTCATGCTGCGGTTAACACTTTTTACACTGATGTATTTACCATTGCGTTTTGTCATAATGGGGCCATGATGCGTAAACCATGCGGTAAGCTTTTTTGATTCAACAACATTTCCTTTTTTATAACTGACAGAGATATTTTTTTCGGTAACCCGTTTTAACTGGTAATTGAATTTGTAAAACAAACCACTGTCATTTTTAATGATCTGTTCTTCATACAGGTCACTTACATCTACATTGCTGCTGGTATGCATCCAGCCACAATTTTCATTGAAGCCCTGGTAAATAAAAAACTGTCCCCAGGTAACAGCACCATACACATTCAATCCCTCTTCACTTACCACGTGTACTTCGGGCCGGTAGTAAAAAGTAACATGCGGATTAATGTATAAAATGGCATTGCCCGATGCGGTTTTTGATGGCGCTATGGCAAACCCGTTTGACCCGCTGCTAAAATCCTGCTCTCGTTTACGCAACGCAAGTGGAACATCTTTGCCGGTATAAAACTGCTGCAGTTCGGCTTCATCAATATCCCCGGTGCTGATCGCACCAATGCTGCCATCTGTCCATAACAATGGATACCAGGGCTCAAAACGATGCAGTAATAAAGGTTTTGTTTGGGGATGTTTGTACAAATAATAATTGATGCCATCAGCAAAAGCATTCATTAGCTGCTGCAACCATTGCGGTGCTTTTTTATAATCGGCCATCGCTTCGGAAGAATCGATGATCATCCGCACATACAGGTCATTGTAAATATCCTTTTCTCCATTTACTTCACTCAGCCTGCCGAGTTTTTCGATGTAATTCATCTCTATTCTTTTAAAATCATCTTCGCACTGTGCATACAGTAATCCAAACACCGCATCTGCATCCGATTTTCCATAAATATGGGGAATGCCCCAATTGTCCCGGATGATGGTAACCCTTGATGCCTGCTGCTGCCAATTAAACAATTCTGCTTTTCCGGGAGTTTGTGCAGGAAGGCAAAGGGGAAGAAAAAATAAAATGCAGGCGATGATTTTCATTTACTGAAATTTGAAATGATAATTGAGTCCGCAGGTTGTAAATGCAGGCTTCAAATTTACAGGGCGCTATAAGCCATTAACGGTTTCCATTAATCCAACACTTCATAGATCATTACAGCATTCTTTTTATTTTTCAGGACCACTTCGCCAACGGGTTTACAATGGAATGACTCTTTTACTTTTTGATACGCCGATTCGCTTATGATGATTTGGTTTTCTTTTGCGGCCGACTGTAAACGTTGTGCCGTATTCACTGCATCACCGATCACTGTATAATCCAGCCTGCGGAGGCTTTTGGATCCAATATTGCCTGATATCATTTCGCCACTGTTGATACCGATTGATACTTTGGGTACAAAAGTAAATCCTTCAGAAAGTGCCGGCAATTGATCGATCTGTGCTCTTACTGCAAGGCTTGCATCAATGGCCCTGTCCAAATGATATTCTCCACGAAACACCGCCATCACCGCATCACCAATAAATTTATCAATGTACCCGTTTTGAGCGATGATCTCTTTTACCATTACATCAAAATAATTATTGAGTAGTTTTACTACGGTGTCTGCAGGTGCATTTTCGCTGATGGATGTAAAACTGCAGATATCCATGAACACCACAGTACCCTCAACATTTTCATTGTCCATCAATGAAGATTCAAACTCACGGCCACCCATAAAGTTGAGTACCGTTTCATCTACATACATTTTTAAAATGTTGTTCTCCTTGATAGCTTTGAGCGTTTCTTTTATTTGCGAAACATGCTTCAGCGTTTTATCCATCGTTAAGGACAGGTCCTCAAAATTGATCGGCTTCGTGATAAAATCAAATGCGCCACGGTTCATCGCTGTACGGATATTGTCCATGTCGCCATAGGCAGATACGATCACCGACTTGATCAACGGGCTTGATTCACCCAGCCTGGTAAGCAGGGTAAGCCCATCCATTTCCGGCATATTGATATCGCTCAGCACAATGTCCACATCCGGATGCTGCTGAATTTTTTCCAGCGCATCTTTACCATTTACTGCAAACACAAATTCATATTGCTGCTCTCTTATCTTTTGCCTGAACTTTTGCCTGATGAGTACCTCCAGGTCGGTTTCGTCATCGGCCACTAAAATCTTTGCCATCAGTACTTGGTTTTAAGTTTTTCTTTTAGTACGGTAAAATCAACCGGCTTGGTTAAAAAATCATCGGCACCCAATTCTTTGGCAGCGTTAAAATTTTCTGCGTCGCCGTAAGCAGTGATCATCATTACGATTGGCGGAGGCTTCAGGTGTTGCTGTTTGATATGTTTTAGTAATTCAAGACCACTCATGCCCGGCATATTGATATCAGACAAGATCAGCACTGCTTCCTGCTCATGTGCATTGAGATAACTAAGTGCCTCTTCGCCGGAAAAGGCAAACTCAAACTGCATTTCATGATTTTTTATTTCTTTCCTGAACCGTTGCTCAAAAAGCGCCTGTACGTCTCTTTCATCGTCTACTACTAATATCTGCATTGCCTTAACTAATTTTTATACATGTAATATAATAATAAATGTTGCTCCCCCACCGTCGTTGTTTTGTACCTGTAATGATCCACTATGGCCTTTGGTAACAATATCGTAACTCATACTCAATCCAAGCCCCGTTCCTTTGCCCGTGGGTTTGGTTGTAAAGAATGGTTGAAAAATCTTATCAATTACATTTTGTGGAATACCATTGCCGTTGTCGCTTACTTTTATTACTACAGTATCATTTACTTTTTTTGTGCTGACAGAAACAGTTGGTTCATAAGTTAATTCTCCGGCTGAGCCTGCTGAAGCCTTCTTCTTTTCGTCCACTGCATAAAATGCATTGGTGATCAGGTTCAGGATCACCCTTCCCATATCCTGCGGAATAATATTGATGTTGCCAATGCTTTCATCATAGTCTGTTTTTAATGTGGCGTTGAATGTTTTGTC
>APMI01012831.1_pt1 | contig 31185 bp, 22 predicted proteins | sample 667938 | NCBI WGS metagenome assembly APMI01 (sample SAMN01084076, study PRJNA167559) | wastewater metagenome | biome: Wastewater | place: Denmark: Ejby Moelle, Odense | collected 2011-11-28
TAACCTCCCGGGAAAGCCTGTTGTGATCGCCGTTTTAAAGAACTTCCCGGTCTTTTTGCCGATCTTTTTTAACAGAATACAAAAGACTAGCTGGGTCTTTTGTATTCCGGACATTTTGACTATGATAACGGGCAGGATGCAATTGCGATCCTTCATTTTGGAGTTATAGCCGTTTGCTTGTATGCTGCCAACGATGAATGACCGCTTTTGTAAAACAGGACTAAGGCTGTTGGGCGATAATAAACTTCCGCAATAAATTCAAGGCATTCATGGCCGTTAGTTCAATATTGCGCTGCCGGTCGAACCGGAAATGAAATTTGTGTGTGCTGATCTTTTCGTTGTTGCCAACCGCCACCCACACGGTGCCGGCAGGTTTGTCATCGGTACCACCACCGGGGCCCATGATGCCGGATACGGCAATTGTATAGTCGGTATGCAGTGCGTTCAATGCTCCCTTCGCCATCTGTATCACTACCTGTTCACTAACGGCGCCGAGTGTTTGCAATGTGTTTTTGTCAACTCCAAGCAGGTCTTCCTTCGCCTGGTACGAATAGCTCACTACGCTTCCGTTGTAGTAAGCGGAGGATCCGGCTTTGGCCGTAATGAGGCTCGCAATATAGCCGCCGGTGCAGCTTTCGGCCGTGCTGACTGTTTTGTTTGATCGTTGTAATAATTTGGCTACTACATCCTGCATCGGTTCGTCCTCGTTTGTTACGAGGTAATCTTTCACCAGTTCCTGTAACTGTTGAAAGAGAGTATCTACTTCATTTTCAACGGCAACTTTATCAACCCCGGTGGAGGTTAACCGCAACCGAACCATGCCATAATTTGGCAGGTAGGCCATTTTGATATGCGCCGGCAGCGCCGCTTCAAAATCTACCAGCAGATCTGCCAGCATTGACTCGCCGATACCAAAAGTGAGCAATGTACGGTGAGCAATATGCGGAAATTGAAATTGCCGGCCCAGCATGGGTATTACATCATCCGTCATCATCCCTTTCATTTCGTGCGGCACTCCGGGCATACTCATATAAACTTTTCCCTCTTTTTCAAACCACATCCCGGGTGCAGTGCCTCTTTTATTCTGGATCACTTTGCAGGTATCCGGCACTTCTGCCTGCTTGATGTTCCGGTCGGTTACCGGGCGCTTAAATACCAGTTCAAAAAGATAATTTACATTCTTCAAAGCGGCTTCATCAACAACTAATTTGCCATTAAAATACTTACACAATAGTGGCTTGGTGATATCGTCTGCAGTGGGCCCCAATCCGCCGGTGATCAAAATGATGTCTGCATGTTTGCTTTCTTCATCCAGTGCAGTCCAAATCTCCTCCCAAACATCGCCTACAGCTACCCGCCTGCATACACGGATGCCGGCCTTGTTCAATTGTTGCGCCATCCAGGCGCTGTTGGTATCTATAACCTGTCCTATCAATAATTCATCGCCAATGGTGATGATGCTTGCCTGTGTCATAAAATGTGTTGTGATGAAAATAATGCCTGCTCAAAATATACTCCTGTAAACAACTTTAATGGTAAATTGATTTGAACCGTATCAAAGTCGATGGAATATCCCTGTACCGGTATTCCTCCTGCGAAATGTAATTGTATTTGAGCACCCGCTCCTTCACTATATTTTCCATGCATCAAATTTAATTCTTTTAGCTTTGGGAACACCCGTTTGTTACATCATATAAAAATAAACCATGCAAACTCAAAACTATTCCAATCATTCCAGATTTGTTCCGCTCTATCACTACGTAGCTTCCACTTTGTTGCTGGCAATATTGATCGGTTCATTTATCAACCTTGCCAATGCTGTTGGTAAACATGATGTGCTTTACAGCGCCTCTTTAATTTGTGCCATGGCAATCGCACTGGTGCTGGTATGGTTCTTTGCCCGTTCGTTTGCCCTGAAGGCGCAGGACAGGGCCATTCGTGCGGAAGAGAATTTTCGTCATTTTATGTTGACAGGCCAGCCACTGGATAACCGTTTGCGGATGTCGCAGGTCATTGCATTGAGATTTGCAAGTGATGAAGAAATGCCGGCGTTGGCAAAAAAAGCACTGTCCGAAGAGCTTTCCTCCAAACAGATCAAACAGGCAATACAGCAATGGCGGGGTGATTACTATCGTGTTTGATATTAAAACAATTCATAAAAAAAGACAGCGGTAAGGGCTGTCTTTTTTTGTCAATATTCTGAAAGTGTTATTTGATCGTAAAATTGATCGTGATATTGGTTTCATTATTGTTGCGGCACCTTACCCGTGGCTCATATACTTTTAAGATCACCTGCTCGGTGTTGCTGTCGCCGGTTTTGCTCCCTGCTTCTTTGGCAAATGTATAAATATAATCCCCTGTGGGAGATTTGCTGATGGCCGATGTTATATAAGAAGCAGCCTGTTTGGTTATTGTTGCCAGGTCATCGGCATCACCATACTGGCGAAGGTTTAACTGGTAGCTTTCACCCCCATTTACCGGTACGCTCAACGTTATGGATTTGCTTTCGGCGCCATGGCGTCCATGCCCTTCTTTCATACAGGAAGATAGGATTGCAAATGAAAATGCCGCCAGTAATAAGAAGTAAAATTTCTTTGTCATGACCGTTAGTTTTGAATGAAAGAACCTTGTGTTCAAACAACAACGTATTGTTCTCTATAAAACTACTCTTTTTTTAAAGAAAGCGTGGTTTTTTATCACCCGTTAACAACGCTCATTTTTTTATATGCATTGATCAGGCCGTTGGTCGAACTGTCGTGAGATGCAATGGTATCGCCCTGTTGAAGTTCCGGCAGGATCTTCCCGGCCAATACTTTTCCCAGTTCTACGCCCCATTGATCGAAGCTGTAAATATTCCATATAACGCCCTGCACAAATATTTTATGCTCATACATCGCAATGAGCTGTCCTAATGTAAAAGGAGTTATTTGCTTAACCAAAAAAGAGTTGGTAGGCCTGTTGCCCTGAAACACCCGGTAAGGATCAGTATGCGTAGCACCGTTCATGAGCGCTTCTGTTTGTGCAAAAAAATTGCTGAGTAATTTTTGATGATGGTCGCCGATCGGGTTGTGGCTGATGGCCGGTGCTATAAAATCGCAGGGGATAATTTGTGTTCCCTGGTGAATGAGCTGGTAAAAAGCATGTTGCCCGTTGGTACCCGGTTCGCCCCAGATAACGGGGCCTGTAGAATACGTAACTTTTTCACCGTTACGGTCTACATATTTTCCATTGCTTTCCATGTTGCCCTGCTGAAAATAAGCGGCAAAGCGGTGCATATATTGATCATAGGGAAGGATGGCTTCAGTGGTAGTGCCAAAGAAATTACTGTACCAAAGTCCGATCATTGCCATCAATACCGGGATGTTCTGTTCAAAAGAAGTAGTCCTGAAATGTTCATCCGTATGGTAAGCGCCTTTTAGCAACGCTTCAAAATGATCGTACCCAACAGTGAGTGCAATCGACAAACCGATGGCACTCCACAGGCTGTATCTTCCGCCAACCCAATCCCAGAACACAAACATGTTTTCTGCAGCAATGCCAAATTTTACTACTTCTTTTTCATTGGTGCTGAGGGCTGCAAAATGTTTGGCAATATGGGCTTCCTCCTTTGCTGCTTCAAGAAACCAGGCTCTTGCAGTATGCGCATTGGTCATGGTTTCCTGCGTAGTAAATGTTTTGGAAGCTATTAAAAACAGTGTTTCATCAGGTGTGACTTTTTTAAGTGTTTCGGCTATATGTGTGCCATCCACATTGCTTACAAAATAAGTTTGAATGCCGGGTACCCAATAAGGTTTGAGAGCTTCTGTAACCATTACCGGGCCAAGATCACTGCCGCCAATACCGATGTTCACGATGTATTTTATTTTCTTGCCGGTATAGCCTTTCCATTCCCCGCTGTGGATGCTGCTGCAGCATTTTTTCATTTGCTCCTGCACTGCTTTTACATCCGGCATCACGTCTTTTCCATCTGCCATCACGGGCTTGCCGGAAAAATTTCTCAATGCGGTGTGCAATACCGATCTGTTCTCTGTTGCATTGATCTTATCGCCGTTGAATAGGGCGCTGATGGCGTTTGGCAGTCCGCATTCGTTTGCCAGTTGCAGTAAAAGCGCCACTGTTTCGTTGCTGATGATATTTTTTGAATAGTCGAACAAAATATCACCGGAACCCAGTGAAAATTTGTTGAACCGGTCGCTGTCATTTGCAAAAAGTTCTTTTAAAGGAGTTGATTTTACTGCTGTATGATGGGCTCTAAGCGCCTGCCAGGAGGCCGTGGTGGTGGGGTTGGTAGTTGGTAACATGTGGGTGCCTTTTTAATTCCGGCGAAGATAAGCCATCTTAAAAATTGAATGGCAGGTTGTTTTAATAAAATGTGGTTTTTACGGTACGGTATAGGCAAATGCAATAATCTATCAGCCATGGCGTTATGTTGTATTAATAACCATGCAATAGAAGCCGCTTCTTATCCAGGCACTTCTTTTTTATAATATCCATAAAAACCAACAGCTCGTTTTTGCTGAGAAACATTAACGTGAAAAATTACCATCTTCCACTTAGCTGGAACCAACTTATATCCATTCCCGGCAACAATCGTTGCAGTACTATCTATCCAATCAATTCCAACAACAAAAAAAAGTTTTCTATGCGGAAAATCTATTCGCTCATGTTTGTATTGGCCATATTGGCAAGCTCACAGATCAATGCACAGATCAGCGTTTCAGGAGGAAGCAGCCTTGCAGCCACTTACACTTCTCTTACAAAAGCAGGTGGTTTGTTTGCAGCACTCAATGCAACGCCTCAAACCGGCAATACCATTGTGGTAAGCATCACAGGCAACAGCACAACCGAAGATGGAGCCAACGTATTAAATGCTGGTGCCTGGACGAGTATTACGATCTCGCCTTCAGGCGGTGCGGCAAGAACCATCTCCGGGGCCGTTGCAGCGGGCAGCCCCATGATATCTTTTAGTGGCGCAGACAATGTGACCATTAACGGGTTGAATACGGGTGGTAATTCGCTTACGATTTCAAACACCACCGCAGCCGCTACAACAAATACTTCTACCATTAGATTTTTAGGTGGCGCTATTAATAATACCATCACCAATTGTACCATATTAGGATCTTTTAATGGCGCTGTTGGTGTTAACGGGGGTAATATTTATTTTGCCACAGATGCTAATACCGCAAATGGCAATGACAACAATACAATATCAAATTGTACGATCGGGCCTGCAGGTGCCAATCTTCCCAGCAAAGCCATTTATGGCAATGGCTCTACAACAACAGCCCCAATTGGTAATAATGGAATCATCATCAATAATAATAATATTGTAGATGTGTTTGGAGCAGCGGTACAAAGCGCCGGCATATATGTGGGCGGTGGCTGCAGTGGCTGGACGATCACCAACAATAGGATCTACCAGACCACTACAAAAACTTTTACAGCCGCAGCTACCAACCGGGGTATCGATATCCAGAATGCCACCGGAATCGGGGGGGCACAGGGCTTTACCATTACCGGCAATATCATCGGGTATGCTTCCAGTACACAAACTGGTACTTACACGCTTGCTGGTGCAACCTTTGCAAGTAAGTTTAACGGTATAGTATTTAACGGGCTAACCGGGGGAACGAGTTCAAGCATATCAGGCAACACGATCGCATCCATCAGTGTTACCGGCGTAACTACAGATGGAACGACTTCCAATACGCCCTTTGCAGGAATTCTGATCACTTCGGGCACTGTTACAGCGAGCAGCAATACGATCGGCAGCCAGTCTGCCACAGGGTCGCTTGTTTTTTCTACCAATACTATTTTAGCAACCGATGTATCTGGAATTTTCAGTAATTCGGCTGATGCGTTTACCAGCAGCAGTAATACTATTGGTGGTATTACGGTTACCAATGCGGGAGCCTCCGGATCTTTTTTGCTGTACGGGCTAAGATCAAGTACTACCGCTGCATGGACAGCCGCATCGAATATTATCGGTGGAACAGTGGCCAACTCTATTTCACTTTCGGCTACAGGAACCGGTTCACAGGTAGCAGGTATGTTTACAAGTACGGCGGGCGCATCGCTCACGCTGAACACTATACGCAACCTTACCTCAAATATCGGTGCAGGTACTTCTGCAGGTGTTTCGGTGGCGGGGATCATTGTAACTTCTACCGGACTTAACAACACAGTTTCTCAAAATACTATTTACAACCTCAGTAATTCCAATGCCAGTGCTGCTTCTACAGTTACCGGTATTCATTTTTCCGGCAGTTCGGCAAATGTGGTCAATGCCAATAGTATTTATGCACTTACTGTTGCAACAAACAGTAATGCAGCTGAAATAGACGGAATCCGCACTGGTGGAGGAACAACCATTTACAGCAACAACATGATTGCATTGGGTGCAGGCAGTACCGTGGCCATTGGAGCCGCTGCTACAGATGCAGGTACAGCCGGTATCAACGGGATCGTTGACGCACAGGGCACCAATAGTTTCTGGAATAACAGCGTGTACATCGGTGGAACTCCCACCAGTGGAAGCGGCGCTTCATTTGCATTCAACGGTATACAAACAACCGTTACAAGAAGTGTCCGGAATAATATTTTTGTAAACAGCAGGAGCAATGGTGCTGCAACGGGCAAGCATTATGCAGTAAAAATAAATGGTACTGCTGCCAATCCCGCAGGTTTAACCATCAACAATAATATTTACTTCGCCAACGGAACGGGTGGCGTATTCGGCTTTTTCAACAGTGCTGATGTTGCCAATATCGGTTCATGGAGAACAGCAGCAGGGCAGGATGCTGCCAGTTATAACAGCGATCCAAAGTACACTGCTCCGGCAGGCAGCACGCCTGATCTGCACATCAGTACTACCCTGGCAACCCCGGCGGAAGCAAATGGGGTAGACCTTGGCGTTACTACGGATTTTGACGGACAAACCAGGTCTGGTTTAACACCTGTTGATATCGGTGCTGATGCAGGATCTTTTACTGGTATTGACCTTTCTGCACCTACCATCAGTTATACACCGCTCAATAATACCTGTACATTAACGGGTGTAACTTTAACAGCTACCATCACCGATGCCAGTGGTGTGCCTACTTCAGGTGCTGGTCTGCCAAAATTATACTGGAAGGTCAATAGTGGTGCTTACAGCCCTGTTACAGCAACCTTTGTAAGCGGCAGCACCTACACATTTAGTTTTGGAACAGGTTCAACAGGCAATGTGATATCTTACTATATTGTTGCGCAGGATAATGCAGCAACCCCAAATGTAACGGCCAGCCCTTCAGCAGGTGCCGCTTCATTTACAGCCAATCCACCGGCAGCAGGCACAGCGCCAACTACCCCCAGCAGTTTCACGCTGCAGAACTCATTGGGTGGTTCTTATAATGTGGGTGCAGGGCAAACTTACACGACTCTTTCAGCTGCAATTGCGGCATACAATACTTCCTGTTTAAGCAGTGCGGTCACTTTTAATTTAACCGATGCTGCTTATACTGAGGCTGCTGCCATCAGCATCAATGCCAATTCATTCGCCAGCGCTACCAATACGCTAACGATAAAGCCAACACAGGCTGCTACCAGCATTGCTGTTACAGGTGGTAGTGGTACTGCTGTGTTTGTTTTAAATGGCGCAGACTATGTAATCATTGATGGTTCTACAGGTAGTACGGCGAATAGCCTTTGCCCGGCTTCAGCAGCTTCCCGCAATCTAACGGTTACCAATACCAGCACAAGTGCGACCAGCGCTGTGGTATGGTTACAAACCACTGCCGGCGGTGATGCAGCTACCAACAACATCATTAAGAACTGTAACCTTGTTGGTAACAGTAATACCACTACCTTATTTGCTGTTGGATCAGGCGCTGTTGCTATTTCAACTACCAGTACGGGTACAGGCAATAACAACAATGCATTCGTAAACAATAATATCAGCAAAACGCAATATGGTATTTATTCAGGCGGACTTAGTTCGGCGAGTAAAAATTCCGGTAATACCATCAGTCAAAACCTTATCAATACTGCATCTCCCAATAACGTGGGTATCGGCGGTATCCTGGTGGGCTTTGAGAATAATATTACCATCAGTGGTAATACTATTTCTGAGATCAACGGTACTACAGACCGCTTTGCGATCAGTGCAGGTTTTGGCACTTCGTTCAGTAACACTACTACTGTAGGGTCAGAAGTTACCAACGCTACCATCACCAGCAACATTATCGGTAATGTTATTGGAAGCGGTGCCAGTACCTCCCTTGGTATAGCACTGGGTGCAGCTACCAGCGGCACTTCTGTAATAGCCAACAATATGGTATATGGTGTGTCACACAATTCAACCTCACCCGATTTTGCAGCAGGCATTGTATTGGGCGGTGGCACAGGTTCTTCAACTAAGATCTATCACAATACGGTTTCTATGCAGGGTACTATCACTGGTGTAAGCGCTGCTACGCAAACCTCAGCCTGTTTAGCGGTAACGGCTACTTCTGCACCAACCCTCGACATACGAAATAATATCTTTAGCAATACGCAGGCAAATAACTCCGGCAGTACCATGCGCTTTACTGCTATAGCGCTGGGATATTCTTCTACCACCGGAAACTACAGCGGCTTAACCGGTAATAACAATGATCTGTATGCTGCTGGTAGTTTGGGCACTTACACGGTTGGTATTACCGCAGGACTCACTGGTACCAACAGAACAACGCTCGCTGCCTGGACAACAGAAACGGGGCGGGATGGGCTTTCAAAAAATGTGTTGCCAGTTTTCTCCGGCACCACCAATCTTCACCTTGATAACAGCATTACAAGCAATACCACCAATTTCGACGGCACAGCCGCTTCAGGTACCGGTATTGCTGTAGATATAGATTGTGACACAAGAAACGCTACCACACCTGATATGGGCGCCGATGAATTTTCTGCACCAGGATGCAGCGGCGCAACAGGTGGCACTGCATCAGGATCTGCCAGTTTCTGCGGATCCGGCACACCAACCATCACTGCAACCGGTTACACATCCGGTGCCAATATAACTTACCAATGGTATTCATCAACTAACATTGGCGGATATCCCAACGGCGGAACACTTGTAAGTGGTCAAACCAATCCGGCTTCCTTAACTACCGGCACGGTAAGTGCAACTACTTACTATTGGTTGAGGGTAACCTGTACCACTACATCTACCAGCGGTAATTCTACCATGGTAACGGTAACGGTTAATCCAATACCTGCTGCAGTAACCGTAACAGGTGCAGGTACCTTCTGCGGTACCAAGACCATCACAGCCGCTAACGGTAACGATGGTACGATCTATTTCCAGGGCACGGCGAGTGGCGGTACATCAACAGCCACTGCATCTGCATCGCAGGTGATAACTGTTTCCGGAACTTATTACTTCAGGGCAAGATCGGCCGCAGGCTGCTGGGGCACCGAAGGAAGTGCAGCAGTGGTGATCAACCCTGCGCCTTCAGCAGTAACCATCAGTCCTTCTGCCACTACCATGTGTGCAGGCGGCGTGCAGTTATTCACTGCCTCTGGCGGAAATATTTCAGGAACGGGTACGTTGTTAAGTGAGAACTTTAACGCCGGCACCAATAGCTGGACCACAACTAACAATTCCACCGGAGGTACACCTTCGCTTGCGGCCTGGACGCTGAGACCTAACGGTTACGTATACACAGGAACGCCGTTCAATAGTAATGATAATACCCAGTTTTATCTCTCCAACAGTGATGAACAGGGCAGTGGCACTACATCTACTATTTTGCAGAGCCCGGTTATGAATGCCTCTTCTTTTACTTCCCTTTCATTAAGTTATTACCAATATTTTGAATTCAATGCATCCCCGGATGAAGCGTTGGTTGAAGTATCTACCAATGGCAGCACCTGGACTCCTGTGCAGAGCAATACAGCCAGCGTTGGAACCTCAACTTCATTCGCTCAGTCAACCGTTAACCTGGATGCTTACGCAGGCAGTGCAACACTTTATGTGCGTTTCCGCTTTACAGCAGCATGGGGTTATTACCTGGCGCTGGACAATGTTTCCATCACCGGTCAACAGGCTACGCAGGGCAATATTGTATGGACACCCAATGGCACCGGTAACGGGTTATTCAGCAACGCAGGTGCAACCACCGTATATTCGGGAGCAGCTTCTCCAACGGTATATGCATCACCTGCCAGCACCACTACGTACACCGCCACCGCAACATTGGGTGGTTGCAGTTCATCTGCCAACGTAGTCGTTACAGTAAATCCTAACTTCACTATTAATGCCAGTGCAGGTGCGAATGGCAGCATTTCACCAACCGGTACAACTACCTTATCGTGCAATGGCACAGGCAGTCAAACTTATACGATCACGGCAAACAGTGGTTATGCTATCAGCGATGTACTCGTTGATGGAATTTCAGCCGGAGCTGTGGGTACTTACACTTTCAATAGTGTGACTGCCAACCACAGCATCAGCGCAAGTTTTGTGGCAGCCTGCATCAATGCCGGTATTAGTAATGTTACTTCCCTGCCTTCAGGAGCCTTGTGTTCGGGGCAAACAACTACATTAACAGCCAATGGCGTTGCAGGAACAAGTGCCCTGGTAACCTGGTTTACCGGTACTAACGGAACCGGCACCAACCTCGGAACAGGAAATACTTTGAGTAACCGTGGTCCCGGTATTTATTATGCAAGGGTTACAGCTGGTTGCGGCGCTCCTGTAGAAGCCAGTCTTACAATAAGCAGCACCGGAAACGTGTTTAGCGGAACCGGCAACTGGACGGACAATGCAAGATGGAGTTGTGGTGCACCGCCGGCCAGCGGCGATAATATTACCATCGCAGCCGGTGCCAATGCTACACTCAATACTGATTTTACAGTCGACGGGAATTTTAGTATGACTGCTACGAGCACACTTGCAGTAAATCCTGCCAACTCTTTTACAGTAGGTGCAACAGGTAACGCAAACTTTGCCGGCAATGCTGTTACATTTAAATCCAATTCCAGCGGTACGGCAAGTCTTGGTAAGATCAGCGGTACACTGAGTGGGGCAACCAATGTAACGGTTGAAAGATTTATTCCACAAAATGCAACGAAAGCCTGGAGATTATTGGCATCTAACACTACCGGGCAAACGATCAAGCAGGCATGGCAGGAAAATCAAACCGGTGCCAACCTGAATAGTACCCCCGGGTACGGAACCATGATACCGGGATCAGGCGGCGGTTTAAGTGCAGTGCAGGCGCTTGGCTTTGACACGCTTTCACCAGGCAAATCATTATTCAAATACAACCCTGCTACAGATAATCTTGATCCCGTATTGAATACCAACAGCACACAGTTAAGTGATGAGCAGGGATACTTTATTTTCATCCGTGGCGATAGAGGTGCCAACCAGTTTGGCGCAGGCGCAGCCAGTTCTTCAACTGTGTTAAGAAGTACCGGTACTATTTACCAGGGAACACAAACTGCAGTTAGCATCCTGCCGGGCAAATGGGCACTGGTTCGTAATCCATATCCTTCAAGGATCGATATGCGCCAGATACTCAGAACCGGCGGATTGGTAGATGCATACCAGGTATGGGATCCCAAACTGGCCGGAACTTACGGAGCCGGAGCATTCCAGACATTTACAAAAAGCAATGCAGACTATATCGTGTCACCGGGTGGCGGAAGCTACGGTGCCAACGGGTCCGTGCAAAACTACATCGAAAGCGGCGCTGCATTTTTTGCGCAGGCATCAGGAAGCACTGGTTCCGTACAGATAACAGAGAATGCAAAAGCCAGCGGCAGCCAGGTGGTATTCAGGCCTGCTGCACCGTTAGCAGGCAACAGCAGGGTACTCTTTAACCTGTATGCGATCAATCTCAATACTACCGACCTGGTAGATGGCGGACTGGTAGACTTCAACGATGCCTACAGCAATGCCATTGATGTGCACGACGTAAGAAAGAGCCCGAACTTTGGAGAGAATTTTGGTATGTTGAGAAACAATACGGAGCTGGTAGTGGAAAGAAGGTCTGCCATTACCTCCAATGATTCAATATTCTTCAATATGTACCAGTTAAGAAATATTTCTTACAGGATAGATATTGAGACCAATGGATTTGATCCGCAGGTAGTGTCGGCAACATTACAAGATAAATTTACTGGCACCAGCACCAGCCTGGACCTTGCTGCGATGAACAGTTATACTTTCACCGTAACAACAACGCCTGCCTCTTATGCTGCCGACCGTTTCACTATTGTACTGAGTACGGAAAATATTTTCAGCGGCACCGGTAACTGGACGGATAATGCAAGATGGAGCAGGGGCACGGTGCCGGTGACTGGCGATGCGGTAGTGATCGCAGCAGGTGCCAATGCAACGCTCAATACCGATTTTACTGTAGGTGGTAGTTTGAAAATGACCCCAACCAGTACACTAACGGTTAACCCAACACGAACACTGGCGATCGGCAATGGTGCTACAGCCAACTTTAACGGGCAGGCGGTGAGCTTTAAATCAGATGCTACCGGTACGGCCACCCTCGGCCAGGTAAATGGTACGCTCACCGGCGCAACCAATGTAACCATCGAAAGGTATATTCCCAATAATGGCTTCAGGAGCTGGAGGCTGCTTTCTGTTCCAACCTTTGGCAACGGACAAACCGTTCGCCAGGCATGGCAGGAAGGTGATGCCAACCCTGCTGCTTTGCAAAACAACCTGCCTGGTTTTGGTACACAAATAACAGGACCGGGTAACAGTGCCGCTGCTTCGCAGGCACAGGGCTTTGACAATGCAGGTACCAGTTCTGCTTTATTGAGCTGGAACGGAACCGGTTGGACGGCGCAAACTACTACAAACCAACCCATCGCAGGCCAGAAAGCATGGTTCCTGTATGTTCGTGGAGAAAGAAGCAAGGGTGTTACAGGTTTAACCACCGATGCATCTGCTACTACACTCCGGACTAATGGTACCCTGTACACGGGCGACCAGGTAAACACGATCGGCGCCAATGCAACAGCATTGATCGGTAACGTATACCCATCAGCCATCAACTTTACCGGCCTTGAACGTACCGGTGGTGTAGGCAGTACTTTTTATATCTGGGACAGTAAGAAACTCAATGGCAGCAGTCTTGGAGCTTATCAAACTTTTAGCAGCACCAATGGCTTCAATTGTATTTTAGCCGGTGGCAGCTATACATTAGGTCAACCCAATACAACGATTGAAAGCGGGCAGGCCTTCCTTGTAAAAAGTACTACAGCAGGTTCATTGACTTTGAAAGAGTCTGCCAAGATCAATCCTGCAAATGGCAATCTTGGTCTGCGCCCGGCCGCAAATCCTGCCAGGATCAGCAGCAGCCTGTACAACAGCAGTAACGAAATGATCGACGCAAACGTGGTGGTGTTTGACGCAGCCTACGACCGTGCTGTAGATGCAGATGATGCCATCAAACTGGGTAACCCGGGTGCCAATTTTGCAATAGAATCACAAAGCAAATTACTTGCTGTGGAAGGCACTTCACTGCCGGCACAGAATGATGTGATACAGTTCAGGATGTGGAACCTGCAGCAGCAGCAATACCGTCTGGAGTTTGCATCAGTCAATATCGCCAATCCATTATTGTCGGCTCAACTGGAAGATGCTTACCTGCATACGCTCACCAACATCGATCTTTCAAATAACACTGCGGTGAACTTTACCGTAGATGCCAATGCTGCTTCAGCAGCGCCTAACCGCTTCAGGATCATTTTTAAACAAGCCGGTACTTTACCGATAAGTTTTGTAAGTGTTGCGGCCAACAGGATGAACCACCAGGTAAAACTGGAATGGAAAGTGGCTGCTGAAAGAAATATCCGCAGTTACGTAACCGAACGTTCGGCAGATGGAAAGAACTTCAGTACAACGGGTAGCCTTGCTGCTGCAAGCAATGCAGGCAGGGATATGGCTTACAGCTTTACTGATGGGGATGCACCTGCTGCAAGTTTGTACTACAGGATAAAAAGCATCGGTACTGCCGGTGATATTCATTACAGCCCCGTTGTAAAGGTAGCGTCAAACAATAACGTGAAGGGATATGCTATTTCGCCTAACCCGGTAGAGAATGGCATTGTAAACCTGCAGTTCAGCAACCAGGCGGCCGGAACATATTCTGTCAGGATCATGACAAATGAAGGACGCAGCATCAGCGCAAAAACGATCAGGCATAGCGGCGGTAACAGCAATCAACTGGTTGACTTACCTGCTAATATTGCGGCCGGCACTTACCAGGTAGCCATTGTTGCGCCGGATAATACTGTCACAGTGAAGGTGCTGGTAGTTAACAGCAGGCATTGAGAATAATATTACCAGGGTGGAATACTAACTTATAAGTATATACGCATTAAGCTCGTTAAAAGAGACAAACCTGTGACATGGATGTGTTTACAGGTTTGTTTCTTTTTTGATTACTGTATTTCGATAAGAACCATATTGCTTTTTCTAAGATTTATTGAACGGACCTTTTGCCCCGGATTTGTTTAGGCGGCCAGCAGCTGGGAATGTATGCCTTATCGCTGAAGTTTCCCACTGGCGTCTCCTTTTAAAAGCGCTTTTACTTCACTGAGTGCAGCATGGCTGAAGTCTCCGTGGATGGTATGCTTTAATGCCGCCGCTGCTGTTCCAAACTCAGCAGCATCTTTCATGTTCATGCCCGTTAGCAGGCCGTAAATAAGGCCGCCGGCAAAACCATCGCCGCCGCCAACACGATCAACGATGCCCACTTTGTATTCAGTGCTGTGATGAAAAGCTGTTCCATCATACAGCAACGCACTGATGCTGTTTTCGCTGGCACTATGGCTTTCCCTGAGCGTAGCCGCAATGTATTTGAAACCAAATCTTGCCTGCATCTGTTTGAGTGCTTCTTTCAGGGCTTCAAAACTTGGTTCGTTTCCAGCACCGGCAGCGGTTGTTGGCGGCAGTTCATTTTCATCTTCCAGGATGCCGATGCAAACATCAGCATATTGGCAAAGCCTGCTCATTACCTGTGTGGCTTTTTCTTTACTCCATAATTTTTTGCGGTAGTTGAGATCAATGCTGGTTGTAATGCCCTTTGCTTTGGCGGCCTTTAACGCTGCTTCTGTAAGTACTGCTGCTTTATCACTGAGTGCAGGCGTGATGCCGCTTGTATGAAACCAATGAGCGCCTTCTAATATTTTATCAAAATCAAATTCGTTTGTATCCGCTTCGGCAAAGGAAGCGCCGGCACGATCGTAGATCACCTGTGATGCCCTTACAGATGTGCCGGTCTCTAAAAAATAAATACCCAGTCTTTCGCCACCCCGGGTGATGAATTGCGTATCTACGCCATACCGCCGCAAATGGTTGATGGCAGCCTGCCCGATGGCGTTGCCGGGAACTTTGCTTACAAAAATGCCCTGTTCGCCGTAATTGCAAATGGCCGCTGCTACATTGGCTTCGCTGCCGCCATAGTTCACATCAAAGCTTTCGGCCTGTACAAATTTTTTATAGCCGGGTGGTGAGAGGCGGAGCATGATCTCCCCGAGTGTAACTACTTTTTTGGGCATCATCGTTTAACGGGTTGGTTTAAAAATATCTTTTTGGAAAGAAACCAAAAGTCAATGATTATTTTTGAAAATGCTACTGTTTTTAAAAATTTAATTGTGTGGCTGCACATCAGTAAAAATGCCGGCCGCTGTTGAGTGAGCAACCAATGTAAATACCGCACGATAAAGCTACTATATGAATAAAAAAGAAACCTTATTGCAACTGTTACCCGAACAGGGAATGCTGCCCTTGTATTTTTATGAAGATACTGCCGTGACACTGGAAGTATTGAAAGCACTGTACCGGGCTGGTATACGCATAGTGGAATACACCAACCGTGGTGAAGCATCACTTCAAAATTTCAAAGCCATGCGTGCATTATGTGATATGGAGTTGAAAGGAATGTACCTTGGCGCCGGCACCATCAAAAATGCCCAACAGGCGAAACAATTCATGGAAGCCGGTGCTGATTTTATCATTTCCCCGGGCCTGGTGCCGCAGGTTGCTGCAGTAGCGGATGAACAGGGATTGCTTTGGGTACCGGGATGTATGACAGCAACTGAGATCATTGCTGCTGAAAATGCAGGAGCAAGGTTTATAAAACTTTTCCCGGGAAATTTATTGAAGCCGGATTTCATGGAGGCCATCAAAGACTTGTTTCCGGGTCTGAAATTTATGCCAACAGGTGGGGTAGATACTTCGTACGAAAATCTCAGCGCCTGGTTCAAAGCCGGTGTGGCAGCAGTTGGCATGGGAAGTAAACTGATCAGTAGGGAGTTGCTGAACGCTAAAGATTATGCTGCCATAGAAGCGCTTACCAAAGAAGTAATGACCACCATTTCAAGGCTAAGAAATGTTGGAGGTTTAAAGTTGAAAGGTTGAAAATCAGTACCAGCGCCAACCATAAACCTTCAACCTTAAACCTTTTATGCCTTCAACCTTAAATTTTGAAAGATGAGCCATTACAGGTGGAAGATCTGCGGTTTATTGTTTTTTGCTACTACCATCAATTATCTTGACAGGCAGGTGCTTTCAGTGATCTGGAAAGATTACCTGGTGCCGGAGTTTCACTGGACGGACAGCGACTATGGAACCATCACCGCATTGTTCTCCGTTTTTTATGCGGCATCAATGTTGTTCGCCGGAAGATTTGTTGACTGGATGGATACAAAAAAAGGTTTTCTCTGGGCCATTGCCATCTGGTCGGTAGGTGCCTGCATTCATGCATTTTGCGGCATCGCTACCTCCGGCCTGCTTACCGGAAATTGGTTCATAGGTTTTACAGAAGCGAAAGATAATATTGCAGCCATTGATAAAACTGCTGTTGTTACTACCACTTCTGTGTCCCTGTTCATCTTCGCCCGTTTTATCCTTGCCCTTGGTGAAGGTGGTAATTTCCCTGCTGCCATTAAAACGATCGCAGAATATTTCCCTAAAAAAGACAGGGCATTGTACACCAGTATTTTCAACTCCGGTACCACGGTGGGCGCTTTGTTTGCACCGCTGAGCATACCCTTCATTGCAAAAGCATGGGGCTGGGAAATGGCTTTCGTAATAATTGGGGCGCTGGGTTTTGTGTGGATGTTTTTCTGGTGGCGGATGTACAAAAAACCGGCAGAGCATCCTGCGGTGAACCGGCTGGAACTGGAATACATTCAGCAGGACATTGCCAAAGATGCGGTTGCTGCCATACCCATTATTGAAAATACCAGCAAAGTGTCTTTTGCTGCCTGCTTTAAGTACCGGCAAACCTGGGCTTTTGCTGTAGGTAAATTTTTGACGGATGCCGTTTGGTGGTTCTATTTATTCTGGACGCCTGCTTATTTGAAAGATATTTATAAGATGAGCTCCACGCAAAGTGCAGGGCCATTGTTTGTGTTATACATGATCACGCTGTTGTCGATCATTGGCGGATGGTTGCCCACTTTTTTTGTAGAGAAAAAAGGCATGCATCCTTACCGGGGCAGGATGAAGGCTATGCTGGTATTTGCTTTTTTCCCATTGCTGGCTTTGATGGCACAGCCGTTAGGACGGTTTGGTCACTGGTTGCCGGTGATCATCATCGGTATTGCTGCGGCTGCACACCAGTCATGGTCGGCAAATATTTATTGCACGGTCGGCGATATGTTTCCTAAAAAAACGATCGCTACCATCACCGGTATCGGTGGCATGGCGGGTGGCCTTGGTTCTTTTTTTCTCAATAAAGGATCGGGTGTTTTATTTGAATATGCCGGGAATACACAAATGCAGTTTGCCGGTTTCCGGGGCAAAGAAGCCGGTTATTTCATCATCTTTTCCTATTGTGCGGTCGCCTATTTACTGGCATGGATCATCATGAAAGCATTGGTGCCAAGTTACAAACCCATTACTGATTTGTAATGCAGATGGTACTATGATTTTAAATGGGGAGTTTAAAGGCAGTCAATGACCGGAATCGTATTATCGCTGATGGGCTGGGGGATTGAAGCGAAAAGCCCGGTGAGGCTCGTACAGCCGGGTTGCTGTGCCGTACTTGCAGCGTAAAGCCCCGGCAAATGATGCTGCGGTTTACGGTACTGAAAGCCCCGGCTATTGGTTACAAAAAAAAGCCCTCAACGTGGTTGAAGGCTTTCTATAAATGAGTGTGTGTTGTATTAGAACTGCTCTAATTTGCTGAAGAAAAAATCTCCTTCGATCCTTGCATTTTCATCACTGTCACTTCCATGAATAGCATTTTCGCCAACAGAAGCTGCATACAATTTACGGATGGTACCTTCTGCAGCCTGGGCTGGATTGGTAGCGCCGATCAGTTTCCTGAAATCTTCCACGGCATTGTCTTTTTCAAGAATGGCAGCGGTGATGGGGCCACGGCTCATGAACTCAACCAGTTCGCCATAAAAAGGCCTTTCTTTATGTACTGCATAAAATTCGCCTGCTTTTTCGGCCGACAAATGCAACATCTTAATGGCCGCTATGCGAAAGCCGGCTGCGTTGATCTTTTCTAAAATTGCACCGGTATATCCTTTTTCTGTAGCGTCCGGTTTGATCATGGTGAATGTCCTGTTACTCATAGTATCGTTTTTGAGCCGCAAATATAGACTGTTTTGGCTTTTTGAAAGGCAGTTTTTGTTATCGGGAAGTAAAAAACTGCGACCGGCCACCGGTAAACTGGAAACTAACCGTTACTTTTGCGCCTCTTTTATGCAACCGATCAGCGAAATATATCCATTACTGGCTACTCCTAAAAAAGTGGTAGTAACCATGCACCAGAAGCCTGACGGTGACGCCATGGGTTCAACCCTGGGCCTTTATCATTTTTTAATACAACTCGGGCATTCAGTTACCGTGATCTCGCCCACTAACTGGGCCGATTTTTTAAACTGGATGCCGGGTATAAAGGATGTACTGGATTATGAAAGGCAAACAGCAGCAGCCGATAAACTGATCGAAGCGGCCGACTGGATCTTTTGCCTGGATTTTAATACCCTGGGCCGCACCAAGCGCATGGAAGAAAAATTAAGTAACGCTGCTGCGTTACGGGTGCTGATAGATCATCACCAGGAACCACAGGAAGAAAAATTTGCTTACGGTATCAGTGATACTTCTAAAAGCAGTACCTGCGAAATGGTATTCGATTTTATTGAAGCCGCAGGTTATGATGACAAGATCAATACCGCTGTAGCAGAATGTTTGTACACGGGTGTGATGACGGATACCGGGTCGTTCAGGTTTCCATCCACTACTGCCAGCGTGCATACGATGGTTGCGAAACTCAAAGAGAAAGGGTTTGATCACAGCCAGATACATGAAAACCTCTACGATAATTTTTTAGAGGCCAGGTTTCGTTTTATTGGCAATGTGCTGCTGAACAGGATGGAGTTGTTTTATGAATACAACACAGCACTGATATCGATACCACAGAGCGACCTGATCAAATACAATATCACCACCGGCGATACCGAAGGATTGGTAAACTACCCACTGAGCATAAAAGGCATTCGCCTGGCAGCGATCATTATCGACAGGGGTGAGGAACGAAAAAGTTCGTTCCGCAGCAAGGATGGATTTGATGTAAACACGTTTGCAAGAAAATACTTTAATGGAGGCGGGCATTTTAATGCAGCCGGCGGACAAAATAAAGAACCTTTGGAGGAAGTGGTCAGGATGTTCATTAAAGCCATGAAGGAAAACAAGGATCAACTAAGCAATTATGAATTTTAAATACAAAACAAAAACGATGAAGCAATCTTTTTATTTAGCAGCGGCGGCAATGGTATTGTTGGCAAGTTGTACAGCTCCCTTTAAAAAAGTTGGAGAAGGCATTGAGTATAAAATAATTTCAGACGGCAAGGGCAGTGTAGTAAAGCCGGGCCAGTTTTTTGAAATACAGTTTGACCAAACTTACAAAGGCAACAATAAAGACACTGTGTTGCTGAATTCAAGGGACTATGCCAACCAGTTGGTATCGCTTGATTCTACTGCGATTCCTCCGGTTTACTATAAAATTTTCAGCCAGATCCGTAAGGGAGACAGCGTGATCGTTAAGCAGATCACCGATAGTATCATGAAGCGTGGCAATACACCGCCGTTCATGAAAAAAGGCGCTTACATTATTGCGCACTACAAAATTGTGAACATATTTGATACCAAAACTGCAGCGGACAGCGCTTACAAAGCACAGATGCAGATCGCAAGGGCAAAGGATTCATTAAAAGGCCTGGAGCAATTGAAAAAAGATGACAAAGCCATCACTGATTTTCTTTCAAAAAATAAGATACAGGCAGTAAAAGCACCACAGGGTACTTATGTACAGATCATCAACCCTGGTGAAGGTGATTTGCCGGATTCTTCCAAAGTATTAAAAGTAATGTACACCGGCAGGTTAATGGATGGCGGTAAAGTGTTTGATTCAAATACTGATCCTGCTTTCAATCATACCAAAGCTTACCCTGTACACATTGCCTCAGGCGGTGTTATCAAAGGCTGGTTGGATGGATTGAGCCTGTTGAAGAAAGGCGCTAAAGCGGTATTGTACATTCCTTCAAGTTTGGCTTACGGAGCACAGGGTTCCGGTGAAGACATTAAGCCAAACTCCAACCTGGTATTTGATGTGGAGATCGCAGACGTGATCACTACTGCACAGGCACAGGCCGAATCAGATGCATCCAGGAAAGAAATGGAAGCAGAGCGCAAACGCATGATGGACTCTGCACAACAGGCACAGAAAAATCAGCCTGCACCAAAAGGTCAAAAATAATTTCTAAAATATTAGTTGGGAGAAGCGCTTCGAAAGAAGTGCTTCTTTTTTTATGCGTTTATTGCAAAGCGGAGTTTATGCTTTTTGATAAGCGTTGTAAAGCTTTACCGCCTGTACGGCTTCTTTTACATCATGCACTCTTAAAATGGCTGCGCCTTTCAGCAGCGCCATGCTATTAAGCGCAGTAGTGCCGTTCAATGCTTCTGCAGCAGTGATGCCGAGTGTTTTGTAGATAGTGCCTTTTCTTGAAAGTCCGGCCAGTAAGGGCCTGTCGAGCATCCCGAAAATATCCAGGTGTTTGAGTAACTGGAAATTATGCTGTATGGTTTTGCCAAAACCGAAGCCGGGATCAATGATCACATCTGTGATGCCTGCGTTTAAACAATCACCTGTTTTTTTGATAAAAAAATCAAGCACTTCTTTTACTACATCTTCATAGGTTGGCTGCTGTTGCATTGTGGCAGGTGTGCCCTGCATGTGCATGGCGATAAAGGGCACTTTTAACGCAGCGGTCACGGGCAGCATGTCTTCATCCATATTGCCGGCGCTGATATCGTTGATGATGGAAGCGCCTGCTGCTACTGCTGCTGCGGCCACTTTGCTGTAGTAGGTATCAATGGAAATGATGGCATCGGGATATTGCTGCAGGATACTGTTGATCACCGGGATCACCCTGTCCATTTCTTCATTCGCCGTTACAGGCTGGCTGCCGGGCCGGGTGCTTTGCCCGCCTATGTCCAGTATGGCCGCACCATCTGCCAGCATGGAGCCTGCAAGTGTTGTGATGGCCTGCAATCCCTTATCCAAATGACCCTCGTAAAATGAATCAGGTGTCGCATTGATGATACCCATCACCAATGGTTGATCCATCACCAATAATTTTCCTTTGCAGTTGATTGTGTACATCAGGCAGAAACAAGTAATTTTGACAATAAACAAAAATAGACAGATTCAACTTACGATGAACACGAATGAACAATACGACCGTGCAGTACGCAGTTGTGAAGATATTTTTTTAAAGAAAACAAAAGATTACGGCACATCATGGCGGGTGTACCGTACCATTTCGGTGGTTGACCAGATCTACATCAAGGCCAAACGCATCCGCACCATACAGGAAAAAGGCGAACAGAAAATTGGGGATGATGTAATAAGTGAATTCAAAGGCATTTTAAATTATGCCATCATTGGCCTGATACAACTCGATCTGCCCGTTGGCGACCCGGAAGAATTGCCGGTAGAAACAGTGGAGCAGTTGTACAACAGCAAAGTGGCGATGGCCAAAGAATTGATGGAAGACAAGAACCACGATTACGGGGAAGCATGGCGGGAGATGAGCCAGGAAAGTTTTGTTGACCTGATCCTTGCCAAATTATTACGCATAAAAAGTATTTTAAAGAATGATGGCAGAACCATTATCAGCGAAGGTATTGATGCTAACTTTTTTGATATACTCAACTATGCCGTGTTTGCATTGATATTGGCAGTGTAGCTGCCATTTGATTTACCTGAAATAAAATAACCAATATTGTTATGAAAGTAGCTGTTACCATTGCCAGGATCTTAGTAGGGGTGTTGTTTATTTTTTCCGGGCTTGTAAAAGCCATTGACCCACTCGGGCTTGCCTACAAAATGCAGGAGTTTTTTGAAGTATGGAAAGATTCGGGCTACCTGCCGGGGCTGATGAGCTGGCTAGATGCCCATGCCTTTATGTTCTCCATAATAATGATAACACTGGAAGTGGCATTCGGAGTGGCCTTACTGGTTGGCTGGCGAAAGAAACTCACCATGCGGCTGCTGCTGTTGCTGATCGCTTTCTTTACTTTTTTAACCAGCTATGTTTTATTCAGTGGTAAGATCCGGGCCTGCGGATGTTTTGGCGATTGCATTCCATTGACACCAATACAAACATTCACCAAGGATATCGTACTGCTGGTGCTCATCTTGTTCCTGCTGCGCAAACAGAAATACATCGAACCCATCTTTAAAGAGAAATTGCCTTTTGCATTGGTGCTGCTTTCGGTGATCGCTACCTGTTTGTTACAAATGCATGTGGTAGAGCATTTGCCCACAACAGACTGCCTGCCATTTAAAAAAGGCAATAATATTCTTGAGTTGAGAAAGATGCCGGCTGATGCGGTTCCCGATAAATTTTCTTACAGTTTTATTTATGAAAAAGATGGTGTTAAAAAAGAATTTACCAGTGATCTGCCAGACAGCACCTGGAAATTTGTAGACCGCAAACAAACACTGGTTGAAAAAGGAAAAAACAATATGCCGCCCATCAACGACTTCTCATTATCGGATGCAGAAGGCAATGATTCAACAGAAGCCATTCTTACCAAACCCTCCTACTACCTGTTCTTTGTAAAGAATATGGAAGAGGCCAATGCTGCAAAATGGCAGAGTGTGTTTACAGACCTGGTAAAGAAAGCCCGCCAGCAGCAGTTACCGATCTATGTGCTTACATCTGATCCAAAGGCTGCGAATGTATTCTTTAATGTTACCAACAGCTACAACCTGCCGATATATACCACCGATGGCACTGCCATTAAAACTGCAGCCAGGGCCAATCCCACGATCTTTGTGATGAAAGGGCCGGTGGTACAGGAAAAATATAGCTGGGCAGATCTGAAGGAGTTGGTGAAGTAGGGGCTGAAGGTTGAAGGTTCTTGAAGGGTTGAAGAGGAACCCGCAGAGAATGGCTTCCCTGGATATTGTTCGTTGAAAATTGTTTACAGAACATTATTCAATACCTGTCTTAAATAATGATCATAACATTGCAACTTTATATCTTAAAGTCTCCTTTTGACATTTCTCCTTAAAAAAATATCATATTCGGTGCTTGTACTGCTGGGTATCGTGGTGCTGGTGTTTATTATGTTCCAGGGCTTTGGCGATCCTGCAAAAATGATTGTAGGCCAAACGGGCGATAAAAAAACGCTTGACAATATCCGGAAAGACCTGTACCTCGATCAACCCAAATGGAAACAGTTTTTTTTATACCTCAATGATGTTTCACCTCTTTGTATTCATACAAAGAATGACATCGTCAAAAAAGAACTCAAGGGTTTTTTTATCGGCGGTGATGTGAAATTTGGCTTTAAAGCCCCTTACCTGCGAAAAAGTTACCAGACAAAAAAGAATGTAGGCGCTGTGCTGATGGAAGCGCTTCCCGGCACATTGCTCCTGGCGGTGGCAGCCATGCTGCTGGCGGTTTTTTTTGGGATACTGCTCGGCGTTATTGCTGCTGTAAAAAAAGGAACCTGGCTGGATACTTCTGCCGTATTTGCAAGCATTGCCGGTATTTCTGCACCGTCTTTTTTTATGGCTATCGTGATCGCCTATTTTTTCGGGGTGGTACTGCATCCTTACACAGGCCTTAACCTAACGGGTAGCTGGTTTGATATTGATGAAGTGACCGGCGAAAAATATTTAACCCTTAAAAACCTGGTGCTTCCTGCACTCACACTTGGCATCCGTCCTTTGGCGATCATTACCCAACTTACCCGGAGTTCTATGTTGGATGTATTGAACCAGGATTATATCCGTACTGCTTACGCCAAAGGATTAAGCAGCAGAACGGTTGTATTGAAACATGCCTTACGCAACGCTCTCAATCCTGTGATCACAGCAGTTACCGGCTGGTTTGCCGAATTGCTGGCCGGTGCTTTTTTTGTAGAGTATATTTTTGGCTGGCAGGGTATTGGTAAAGTCACTGTAGACGCTTTGGAAAAACTTGATTACCCCGTGGTCATGGGTTCTGTGCTTATCAGCGGCTGTATTTTTATTTTGGTGAACATGCTTGCAGACCTGCTGTATGGAGTTGTTGACCCGAGGGTGAAGGGATAAGCTTCTTCTTCTACACGGTTGTCTTTTTCACTTAAATAAAATGCTGCACCCTTTATCCTTCCTTCATCACCACCTGTATGGTTTCAATTGTTTTTTGGCTAAGTACCTGCTGCCTTCCTGCAGTGAGTTTTTCAACAATGGCATCGTTGTAGTGCCGCACTGTAAGGAGTGTTAAATTTTTTTCTACCTGTACATCAAACAATTCACTTGCTGCAAGCGCCAGTTTTTCGATCCTTTCCGGTCTGTCATCAAGTGAACACAACACCGTGATGGCGCCACTCTGCATCAGGTTGGGGCGGATCTTGATATCGGCAAACAAGTCGTACAGTTTTCCAACTCCTTTTTCTCCGATAAAAGAAAAATCTTTCGAGCTGAATTGAAGCAGCACCTGCTCCTGCTTCACCACTATAATTGGCGGAAGATTATGTACCGGCTGGTTGCTGATAACGGTGCCTTGTAACGCAGCATTTAAAAAACATTTTACATGCAGCGGAATGCCTTTGTTCTGTAGTGGCTTAATGGTTTTGGGGTGTATTACCTGTGCGCCGTAGTAAGCCATTTCTATCACTTCAGTGTAGCTGAGTTCACTGATAAAAACCGCATCTGTGAATTTTTTAGGATCGGCATTCATTACGCCCTCCACATCTTTCCAGATCGTTTGGCTTTCAGCATTCAGCATATTGGCAAAGATCGCTGCGGTATAATCGCTGCCCTCTCTGCCCAGGGTAGTGCTTTCATTTTCATCTGTACAACCGATAAAGCCCTGTGTGATCACGATATCGGTATGTTGAAACATGGGTGCCACCTCATCGTTCACCTTTGCCTGTGTATAGTTCCAGTCAATACCGGCATCCCTGAAATTATCATCTGTACGCACAATATCCCTCACATCGATCCATTGATTCTTAATGCCGCACTGGTTAAAATAATGGCTTACGATGGCAGTACTCAACAGCTCCCCGATGCAGACGATCTGGTCGTAATAATAGTCGTATTCCCTCACCGGTTTATCATGCAGCAGCCATTCCACTTCTGTAAACAGGTCGTTAAAAGGCGGCATCGTATCGCCTGTTAACTGTGCGGCCACATTTAAATGCTCTTTTTTAAGCTCATTGAATAAAGCAAGCGCCTGTTCTTTATTGCCCTTGTAAAATTCACCTGCTACCATTTCAAGCGCATTGGTCACTTTGCCCATGGCCGAAATAATGATCAGCAGTTTTTCCCCGGGAAACGACCGGATGATCTTTGCAACATTTTCTATCCTTTCTGTACTGTTAATGCTGGCGCCGCCAAACTTAAATACTTTCATAAAAGAGAATCTAATGTGTGCTGGTTGTTTTAACCAGTTTGTGCAAATGTAGCAATGCCATTGTGTATTGATCCGCTAATAGACAAATTTTTTATAACAGGGCTTAATTGTCTCCTGCCGCTCATCCGGTCCGGCCATCCCGCTGTTCACCGCGGAGTTCCTCCGGTTAAAATTGCGGTACCGAATAATCCTTATTTTTGATATGCCAGTGATTATTTTAAACATTCCAAAACGATTGCTATTATGAGTTTGATCAACCGCCGGGTGCAAACCCTTGATGAGTTTACCATTCAGCAAATGCGCAACTTTCCCAATGCAACGGGCGAACTGTCCGGCTTATTGAGGGATATTGGTCTTGCTGCCAAACGGGTGAACGTAGAAGTAAACAAAGCAGGCCTGGTAGATATCCTGGGCGATTATGGTACCGTAAATGTGCAGGGTGAAGAAGTGAAAAAGTTAGATGTATATGCCAACGACCAGTTCATGGGTGTATTGCGGCATGGCATCAGTTGTGCCGGTATTGGCAGCGAGGAGCTGGATGATGTGGTGATCTTTGATGATGAAGTAAGCAACAACAGTAAATATGTTTGTCTTTTCGACCCGCTGGATGGCAGCGCCAACATTGATGTAAATGTTTCGATCGGTACCATCTTCAGCGTGTACCGCCGGGTGTCGCCCATCGGGGAGCCGGCCACCAAAGAAGATTTTCTGCAGCCGGGCATTAAGCAGGTAGCGGCAGGCTATGTGATCTATGGTTCTTCAACCATCCTTGTATATGCCACCAGGAGAGGAGTGAATGGCTTTACCCTTGATCCGTCTATCGGCGAGTTTACATTGAGCCACCCGAATATTCAATGCCCGCCGGGCGGTAAAATATATTCGGTAAATCATGGTAATTTTTTACGGTACGAAGAAGGCGTGAAAAAATACATCAATATCTGCCAGACAAAAGATAAAACTACCGGTGGTCCCTATACGCAGCGTTATATCGGCAGCATGGTAAGCGATGTACACCGCAACCTTCTCAAAGGCGGCATCTTTATGTATCCTGTTACAACCGACAAACCCGGTGGTAAGCTGCGGCTGATGTATGAGTGCAATCCATTTGCTTTTATCGTGGAAGTGGCAGGCGGTCTCGCAACCGATGGCAAACAACGGGTACTTGAAATTCAACCAACCCATATCCACGAACGCACCGCATTTTTTGTGGGCAGCAAACTGATGATGGAAGAATTGAAAACTTATTACCCGGGTGAATAAGAACAGCCCAAAGCGGCCATTCACAGCCGGGTTTGATATAGGTGGCTGGGAGAACATCAATAGAACTGCCGGAGTATATGTTTTAAATACCCATCCTGTTAATATTGCCCCCGGGAGGGTGATGTATTAGTTTAAACAGGCGAAATTGATTTATTTTGTGGCCTGATTTTGAACCCTGCCAAACTATTTGCAGTTATTACGGGCGGCAGGTAAAATAAAGTACATGCAAAACACCATCATATCGGTTACTGATCTTAAGAAGACCTACGGCAGTTTTGAAGCTGTAAAGGGCATTTCTTTTGATGTGTTTGAGGGCGAAATTTTTGGCTTGCTGGGTCCGAATGGTGCCGGCAAATCCACCACGCTGGAGATCATTGAAACCCTCCGGGAAAAGACAAGCGGCAAAGTGATGGTAGACGGGCTGGATCTTGATAAGGCTGCAGATGGCATTAAAAAGATCATCGGTGTACAGCTACAAACCTCCGGTTACTATCCCGGCTTAAACCTGGTAGAACTGATACAACTGTTTTCCGGCCTGTACAACCGCAATACCGATGCAAAGGAATTGCTGCACCTGGTAAACCTGGAAGACAAAGCAAAGAACAAATTCAAGGAATTGAGCGGAGGACAAAAACAGCGCTTTTCCATTGCCACCACGCTGATCAACCAACCGAAGATCATTTTCCTGGATGAGCCCACTACCGGGCTCGATCCGCAGGCCAGGCGCAATTTATGGGGACTTATCAAAGACATTCGTTCCAAAGGCACTACAGTGATCATCACCACGCATTATATGGATGAAGCGGAGCAATTGTGCGACCGGATCGCAATAATGGACGAGGGTAAAATAATTGCCTTAGCTTCGCCGGATAAAATGATCGACGACCTGGTGGCCACCGGCTTTGAAAGACCGAAGCAGGTAAAAGCCGCCAACCTGGAAGATGTATTCATACAGCTTACCGGTAAAGACATACGGGAAGAATAACTTTTAATACATAAATCAATAACAAAAAAGTAAACAATGAAGCAATTTATTTTAGTGGTGGGTGTATCATTACTGGCAGTAGCTGCAAGTGCCCAAAAAAAGGGAGTAAAGGCTAAAGGCGCTGCCGAATCTGACAAAACAAAAACTGCCGGTGCGGCATTTCTTAAAACACCGCTCGATTCTTTCAGCTATGCATTGGGAATGAACATTGCCAATAACCTGAAAACACAGAGCATCGAAAAGATCAATTATGCAGCCATGCAAAAAGCCATGACTGACATCTTTACTAAAAAAACGGCGATCCTTACCGAACAACAGGCTAACACCTGTATACAAACGGAATTGCAAGCCAGCTCCTCTAAAAAATCAGGCGCTGAAAAAGCAAAATCTGCGAAGTTTTTGGAAGAGAATAAAAAACGTGCTGGCGTAATTACACTGCCAAGCGGCCTGCAGTATGAAGTGATCACAAAAGGAGATCCCACTTCTGCAACGCCTAAATTACAGGATACGGTTGTAGCACACTACGCAGGAACACTGGTAGACGGAAAAGAGTTCGACAATTCTTACAAAAGAGGAGAACCATTGACCATTCCGGTAGCCGGCGTGATCAGGGGCTGGACCGAAATCCTGCAATTGATGCACACCGGTGATAAATTCAAAGTGTACATTCCAAGCGAACTCGGTTACGGCGACAGGGGAGCAGGTGCTGATATCCCCGGGGGAGCAGCACTGGTATTTGAAATGGAACTGATCAGTATCAAACCGGCAGGCGTTGCTCCGGCTGCTGATACTGCCGCACCAAAGGAAGAAAAAAAGAACTAACCGTTACCGGTAGTTGACAAATGATAGAACCATTTGCCACTGCCTCCGGTGTTGTTTTAATACAATTGCAATAATCAATAATTATGCTTCGGTGTGATTATTGATTATTGTTTTTTATAACCGTCAATGAATCATCATGGAAGATCTTCGCTATCCCATTGGTAAATATGAACCGCAGCCCTTTTCTGAAAAGCAGCTACAGGCATGGCTTACGGATATCAGGTTTCTGCCGCAGCATCTTGAAAATTCGGTACTCAATTTAGATGCGGCACAACTGGATGCGCCTTATCGCCCGGATGGCTGGACGGTGCGGCAGGTGGTACACCATGTAGCCGACAGCCACATAAATGCATTTATAAGATTCAAGCTTGGGCTTACAGAAGATAAACCAACCATAAAACCTTACGATGAAGTGGCCTGGGCTAAACTTCCCGATGTAGCATCCATTCCCATCAACGTGTCGCTCACATTGCTGCATGCCCTGCACAACAGGTGGCTCGGCGTTTTAAATGGAATCAAGCCAGCAGAGTGGCACAGGGCGGTAGTACACCCGGAACACGGTCGTGAGATGACCTTATGGTATCTGCTTGGCTTATACGCCTGGCATGGCCGGCACCATACAGCACACATCACCTCATTGAGAGAACGAAATGGATGGAGTTGAGAACAGGAAACCGAAGTGATCAGTGACAAGTTAAAAGTTACCGGATATGCAGGCTGTGGAAATTGCTTTTAACTGATCACCGGTCAACTGATAACCTCATCACGCCCTTCAGGCAATCAATTTTATCAATAAAAAAAAATCAAGTGAACTGGAAAAAAATATCTTCAGAATACATCTCGAAGCACCAGTACTTTACTGCCCGGAAAGACAGGTGTGAAATGCCGGACGGCACCATTATCCCGGAATATTTTGTAGTGGAAATGCCCACCAGTGTTTGTGCCATGGCCATTACTGAAGATAACAACGTAGTAATGGTAAAACAATTCCGTTACCCGATAGAAGCGGCGATTCTTGAAATACCCGGCGGTTTTATGGATGCCGGTGAAAATACCAAAACCGCAGTCGCAAGAGAACTCCTCGAGGAACGTTGGCAAGGTAGCCGCTAACCCAGGTGTACTCAATAATTACACGGAATTGTTCCTCGCCACCGGTGGCAAAAAGATCAGTGAGCAACAGCTTGATCACAACGAAGACATTGAAGTACTGCTGTTGCCGGTTGAAACCGTAAGAACAATGCTGCAGCGAAATGAATTTGTGCAGGCATTGCATGTGTGCTGCATGATGTATGCTTTTCAAAAATTTGATGAACAGCAGGCTGGTTAATTATTAACTGAACATTTTTTTTATAAAGCAAACGCCCTTCAACTCAGTTGAAGGGCGTTTGCTTTATAAGTTGCTGTATTCTTTAACTGTTGTCTGTTTATTTTTTATTTACAAACAAGGTGCGAAGCGTATTGGTTTTGTCCGGGGCTATGATCTCTACCTGGTAACTGCCACGGGCAATTGTTTCGGGCAGGTTTACCAATTGAGTGCTGCTTCCGCCTGCATGAATAACAGACTTTGAAAGGATGAGCTGACCATTTCCGTTGAAGATCCTTACACTGTATTTACCGGCCGCCTGGTTATTGAACTGCAGGTTCATTGTCCCGGTTTCTACAGGGTTAGGCGTGATGGCATAGCCCGCTTTCACATTGCCTGCTGCAACTTTTGCGATGGCGCTGTAGCGGAATTCGCCTGCAGTACCTGTGCTCCTTATCCTGTAGAACGCTGTCACAGCAGGGGCTGCAGCATCTGTAAAGCTATAGTTCTTATCAGCACCCAAATTATTGGTAGCTGTTATACTGCCTGCGATACTAAAGTTGCTGCCATCTGTAGAACGTTCCACTTCATAGCTTTTCATGTTTCTTTCTGCAGCTATCTTCCAGTCTACTTTTACACTGCTGCCATCCCTGTTAGCTGCGAGGCTGATAAAAGTGATGGGCAATGGTGCAGCCTGTTTGAACAGGATCCTGAACCTGTTGGCATCAGCAGAAGCGCTGTTGCCATCTACAGTAAAGTTTACTGTAGTAGTGGTTGTAAGATCGATGATGGTACTGGTATGCAAGTAAGCATCTTCCAGCGTAGCAGACAATCCTTCTGTATTCATATTGCTGGCTGCAAATTCCAGTTTGTAGGTTTGCTGCTG
>APMI01009469.1_pt1 | contig 31162 bp, 23 predicted proteins | sample 667938 | NCBI WGS metagenome assembly APMI01 (sample SAMN01084076, study PRJNA167559) | wastewater metagenome | biome: Wastewater | place: Denmark: Ejby Moelle, Odense | collected 2011-11-28
GGTTGTATGCTGGGAGGCCCCGGGTAAAATCCATTTGTTGGCGCCTTACAATTTACTGTTAAATAAAAAGAATGCCTCCGCTAAAAAACCTGCCGATACAATTTTTAGCTAATTTCAACTTACCCTTTTACACAGCTCTAAAAAACGCTTATGCCAATCATTGTTTTAGCCATACTGATCATCCTGGGAATTATTGGATGGGCTTCTTACCTCATCGCCCGGAAAGCACATACCGGTTTTATAAAAAAGAAACTGCCCTATGCCCTGGCATTAAGCGCTGCGGTATTCCTGCTTTGTTTTTCCCTGTTTTCCTTTCTTATCTTTTTACTGATCATCGAAAACATTTCGCTGGGCAGGTAAACATCGCTACTGTTTATCATCAGGCACCCTCTTCCATGTGGGCTGTGCTTTTCGCCGGCGGGAGAAGGCAGTACCAGCTTTTCGTATCCACCATTCGGCAAACAACAGGTTGGGTACAAAACCCATCCAGGCATCGATCATGTAAATGGTTTCGGAGTCGAGATGAGTCGTATGCAAAAACACGATCTTCCAGGTACGCAAACTGAGGGCAGAAAGCGTGAGTGCATAGCTGCGTATCATAAAGCGCCGGTGCTTGCGGATATCGCCTGCCCTTGCAGCAACAACAGCCCTGTAAGTAAACCAGCACCAGAGACAATCGAGGATCACAAAAGCAATTTTGGAGGGCAGTTCTCCATTTGCATAGATGGCCATTACCATACCTGCCGGGAAATTGATAAGCATCACATAATATGCATATAACCTGCCGATCCATTTGTGCAGTTTTGCATGCTGCTTTAAAACAACCGTGGAGAACTGTGTAAAGCCAGCACACAATGTAAAGATGCTGGAAAACACATGGATGTAGAAGGCAGCACGCCAGGTATCGTTGTGCAGGTAGTCCTGCTTTTGCAGTAAAAAACCGGTATCTGTGTGAAAGCTGCTATACTGCAGGATGGTGAGCAGCATGGCGAATGTACCTGCGCTTAGTACCAGGTAGATCAGCAGGTCGGCAACAATATTTTTAAGCAGGGCTTTCAGAAGAATGGCTTAAGCGGGTGGCTGTTTGATAAATATATTTTGTAAAATCCTTACAGCAGTTTTACAGCAAGCAATTTAATGAAGTATTAACTGTTTGAACGCCGCCGGATGATGCTTAAGCAATCCCTCACAGGATGCTTTAACCGGCACTGCCCGCTTCTCCCTAACCTGTTCAAAAAAATCCCCCGAAAATAGTATAGGCCGTTCGATGCCGATTTTATAATATTACCACCTGAAAAAAATTTACATGAAACAGTTATTCTACCTCTCCTGCTGCCTGTTCCTCTGCATTGCCGGCATGGCCAATCCTGTTGATGAAAATGTTGCGATCAACATGGGCAGGGCATTCCTGTTAAAAAATAATACGGGTCATACACTGCCGGGCGGCGATCCCGGTCTTACGCTGGTATACAGGGCCCGGGCAGGCAGTAACCCGGAAGGCAATCCCTGCTTTTATGTTTTTAATTTCAGCAACAGTAAAGGCTTCGTGATCGTTGCCGGCGACGATGCGGTTGCGCCCGTGCTGGGCTATTCGTTCGAAAGCAGTTTTGACCCGGCCCATATACCGGAAAATACCGCCAAATGGCTGGAAGGATATAAAAAACAGCTCCTGCTGATCACCACGCAGCACATTGCCGCAACGGATGATATCAAAGCGCAATGGCAGCAACTGCGCAGCAACAACAGCAGCCAGCAGCAGCCCGCCAATACCAGCAGCGTGAACCCGCTGGTACAAACCAAGTGGGACCAGTTACCCTATTACAATGCGCTTTGTCCTGGTGGTTCTGTTACCGGTTGCGTAGCCACTGCCATGGCACAGGTAATGAAATACTGGAATTACCCGGCTACGGGAACGGGCTTTCACTCCTACAACCCGCCCGACAATGGCTATGGAACGCTTTCTGCCAATTTTGGCAACACCACTTATCAATGGGCCTCCATGCCGCTGCAGCTTACCGGCGCTAACGGTGCCGTAGCCACGCTGATGTACCATGCAGGCGTGAGTGTTGATATGAACTACAGCCCGCAATCAAGCGGCGCCTATGTGATCAGCGCCCAGAGCCCGGTTACCAACTGTGCGGAGTATGCCCTCAAAACATATTTTGGTTACCGCAGCAGCCTGCAGGGTGTAGAGCGGGCTAACTATACCGATGCACAATGGATCGCCCTGCTGAAGGGGGAACTGGATGCCGCAAGACCGGTGATCTATGCCGGCTTTGGCAATGGTGGCGGGCATTGTTTTGTAAATGACGGGTACGACAACAATAATTTCTTTCATTTCAACTGGGGATGGAGTGGTTCCTTTGACGGCTATTTCCAGGTAAATGCGCTTAACCCGGGTGGGGTGGGTACGGGCGGCGGTGCCGGCGGGTACAACAGCGGCCAGCAGGCAGTGATCGGCATTCAGCCGCCGGCGGCCACACCGCAGTCTTATAACATACAACTCTACGATTTTGTAACTCCTTCTGCTGCTACCATTGGCTATGGACAGGCTTTCACCGTGTCTGCCAATCTCAATAACAGCGGCACGGGTGCCTTTAACGGTGATTACTGTGCGGCCGTGTTTGACAATGCGAATAATTTTATCGACTACGTGGAAATAAAAACGGGTTTAAATCTGCCGGCAGGTTTTCATTATACCAACAGCCTTGTTTTTTCCAGCACCGGCATCTTTGCCATGTTGCCGGCATCCTATACCGTTAGTATCTACTTCCGCCCCACCGGCGGCAACTGGACGGCCGTTGCAAACAGCGGCAGCCTGGTGAACAATGCGGCGATCAGCGTGATCAATCCCAATGATATCGAAGTGAGTTCAGCCATTACAACCATTCCGGCCGGCGCCTTTACAGCAGGCGAACCGGCTTCCGTAAATGTAAATATCCAGAATGATGGCAGCACCACTTTTACCGGCCAGTACCAGGTGAACCTGTACAACCTGGATGGCAGCTTTGCCCAATCCATCGGCACCGTGGATGAAAGCAGCGGCCTGCCTTCGGGCTACACATACCTGGCACCCTATCTTTATTTTAATGCGGCCGCCATCACTGCCCCACCGGGCACCTACCTGCTGGCGGTACTGCACCAGCCCTCCGGCGGCAGCCTGCAGTTAACCGGCTCCAGTTATTTTCAGAACCCGGTAAAAGTGATCGTACAGGCGGCAGCGTTAGTACCTGATGTATTTGAAGTAAACAACACGGCCGTAACTGCCAGCAGCCTGCCCTTTACCTTTACGGGCAATACTGCTTCTGCAGCCAGTACCGGCTCCAACTGTCATGTAAGCACCGACCTGGATTATTATAAGCTCGTGCTGCCGGCGGGCTTTAACTACAGCATCAATGCCCGGTTACAGGACTCCTACAACAGCAATAACGGTAACAGCTATACGCTGGATGCCCTCTTTACTTATTCAACGGATGGCATCAACTGGTCGGGCACCTTTGATGATGTGATGCCGGGTAACATTATACTTAGTGGCGGACAAACGATCTATTTTAAAGTGGCACCTTTCTTTGTAGGTACCACCGGTTCTTATTTGTTAGACATCCGTTTAACCAGGAGTGCCTACTCTTTTGTGTGGACGGGCAGCATGAACACGGACTGGAACAATACCGGTAACTGGTCTGCCAGCAGGTTGCCACTGGCATCAGACGATATTACCATTCCGGCCGGTACTGCCTTTATGCCGGTGATCAGCAATGCGGTAAATGCACAATGCAAAAGCCTGCATGCAGGCAGCGGCGTAACAGTTACGGTAGAAACAGGAGGAAAACTAACGATTGCCGGGCACTAACGGTTACGCTTAGCACAACAAAATGGTTGGTTACCGTTGCTGGTAATCAAACATGATTTCTTTCAGATCAGGCAGGTTTTTTTTCTCCCTGCCCAGTTCGTATTCATAGATCACCCGGCCAAGATGCTTCATAAAAGGCAGGCCCATGGTCTCATATTCGTAATGATCATCGTCCAAAATGCCATCGCTGTTGCAGTAAATAACGGCCGACAAAAAGAACTCGATCTTTTTATCTGTATCGGTGATATAGGCAACATCAGTAAGGTTGCCATAGCCTGCGCCGGCCTTATTAAAAATGCGGACATTGGGCAGCAGCGGTCCGGGTTCGGCACCGTATAACAGGTACTTGTTACAGGCCGGGAAATATTGCAGGCTGTCATCCCGGTAAGGCGGCGAAACCGTTTCGGAGGGCAACTGCCCCAGGTACTTCATCAAATATTTTTTATCCTCCTCCGTAATGGCAAAGCGCTGAGCTGCGGTTACCTTGTTGGGGAATACGAGGCTTACCAGGATACTGTGCAGGTCTTCCAGGCTGATATGATTGCGGCCGGAAAAGCTCATGGCACGGGGCAGGATTTCTTCCCCTGTATAATAAGCCCTTCCCAGGGAATCGGTAGTTGATACAGGATTCGTGCTGTTATATTGAGGTGGCTGCCGGTACAATAATTTATTGCCGGGGCCCACAAAACTGATGGGATTCGTATGCCGGTTCTCTTCGGTGCCGGCTACTGTACCCAGCCGCTCCACTATGCTGGCAGCGGGATATCCTTTTTGCCGCAACTGGTCGTTGATGTATTGCTGGCCGGTAAATTCATAGAGCCGGTTTACAGCCGTCTCGTCACCGCCGATGAGCATTCGCTTTAAATACTGGTCAATGCAGGGTTTACCATCCGGCGTGGTGGGATCGTTGTACACCGCCGTTTGCCCCGGGTAAGCAGTTTCAGTAAGCATGGTGCTGTGCTGATCGATGCCATTGGGTTTGAGCTCCTCCAGTTTTTGAAGGCTGAGGATCGCCAGCGGTAATGCGGCTGCAGTGCCGGGATAAAAATAATGGCCGGCATTTACATTGAAGTAGTAATGCCTGAGTGCTGCAATACCATTGGCCCCCCTGTCTACCGTAGTATAGATCACCTGTACATTGTATGCCTTCCGGTTGGCAAGCACCGTGTCGAAATACTGCGGGTACCGTTGCAGCAGTTGTTCCAGGAACAGATCGGTGCGGCTGCTGTCTTTGGCCGGGCGAACGGGATCTGCAGGTATTGCCTGCGGAGGGTTGGCTGGCTTTACTACAGGCTGGGCATCTCCTTTTACGGGCATCCAACAGCCCAAGATTGAAAAAATGGCGGTCAGTACGGGTGAATAGCGTGCTTTGGTTAGCGGCATGTATGGTATTTGGCTGCAAAATGGTGAAAATTCTAAAATTAACAGCCCCTATTCTTCAATAGCTTTTTCCCCTATCTTTGCGAACTTCTAAAATTTAACAAAACAGCTATTTAAAAAGCAACGATTATGAAACTGAAAGGTTTAGTGTGGTTCTTCGCCATTGCCCTCATTATCATCTCCCTTTGGGAACTGTCCTACACTTTTGTAGTACGCAGCTACGAAGGAAAGGTAAAAACGCAGGCTGAAAGAATTGTAAAATCTCAATACCCCAATGTAAACACAAAGGGCGAAGAGTATGAACTGCTGGTAAAAGGCAGGATGCAGCATATTCTTGACAGCACGAGGGATAAAGCGATCTACCCTGTTGTGGGCAGCAGCTACCAAAAGTGTAAAGAGAATGAACTGAACCTTGGGTTAGACCTGCAGGGAGGTATGAGTGTAACCATGGACGTGAGCCTCGAAGGGTTGCTGAAATCCATGAGCAACAACTCCAAGGATGAAGGGCTGAAGAAGGCGTTGCTGACTGCCAATGCGCAGAAAATAGGCAACAATAAAGACTACATCACTTTATTTACCGATGCTTACCTGCAGCAGAACCCGGGCGCTAAACTCGCCAGCTTATTCGGCGGTGCAGGTAAAACCATCAAGGTTACCGACAGCGATGACAAAGTGATCTCCCAGATCAGGACCGTTGCACAGGGCGCCATTGAAGAAACCTACAAGATCTTGTTAAAACGTATCGACAAGTTTGGTGTGGCTCAGCCCAACATCAACCTCGATAAGAACAAGGCGATCATTCAGGTAGAACTGGCCGGTGTTACAGACAAACAAAGAGTAAGAGATTACCTGCAGGCAAGTGCCAACCTCCAGTTTTGGGAAGTGTACAATATCGGTGAACTGGCTACTTCACTCCAGGCGGCTGACAATGCAACGGTTGACCAGATCAGCGGTGGTGATACGAGCAAGGCAGCACTGAATAAAAATGCTTTTTTGAAAGTGATCAACCCGATCAACCCGCAGCCTGATAAGAACGGCAAACAGTCTTACGCTGCGGCGATTGGCAGCATTGCGCTCAAAGATACCGGCACCTTTAATGCCTACATGAATATGCCTTCTGTAAAAGGAAGCTTTCCATCGGACATGAAATTCTTACTGGGTGTTGAGGAAAAGGTTGAAAAAACCGGTGACCGCTACTACCCTTTATATGCCATCAAAACAGTTGCAGGCAGTGAAAAAGCCAAACTGGAAGGCGACGGTGTGGAAGAATCAGGACAGAGCTATGATGACAAAGGACGTCCTTCTATCAAAATGCAGATGACGCCGCTTGGATCAAAGATCTGGTCAAAACTCACCGGAGATAATGTGAACAGGCCGATCGCCATTGTGCTGGATGACGTAGTGTATTCTGCCCCCAATGTAAACGGGCAGATCGATGGCGGCAATTCTGAGATCTCCGGAAGCTTTAGTGTTGAACAGGCACAGGATCTTGCGAATATCTTAAAAAGTGGTAAAACGAATGCCCCGGCCAAGATCGTTGCTGAACAGGTGGTAGGTCCTACATTGGGAGCTGAATCGGTGAACGGCGGTATGATGGCATTTGGCATCTCCTTCCTCGTAATTTTTGCCCTGATGCTGGTGTATTACAATACCGGTGGCTGGGTAGCAAATATTTCATTGATCCTTAACCTGCTGTTTACTGTAGGGGTGCTGATCGCTATGGGCTTTACCCTAACTGCTGCCGGTATTGCCGGTTTGGTATTAACAGTAGGTTTGGCGGTGGATACCAACGTAATCATTTTTGAAAGGATCAAGGAAGAACTCACGAAGGGCAAATCTTACCAGCAGGCCGTTAACGACGGTTACAAGCGTTCACTGGCGCCGGTGATAGATGCACACGTTACTACCTTCCTTACAGCAGCCATGTTGTTCATCTTCGGTTTGGGACCTGTACTTGGTTTTGCCACTACACAAATGCTGGGTATCACCCTCTCTTTGTTCTGCGGTATCCTCGTTTCAAGATTGATCACTGATTTCTGGACCAACAAGAACCGTCACTTCAATTACTTTACCGGTGTTTCAAAAAGAGTATTCAAACACGCCAGTTTCAAGTTCATCGAATACAGGAAGGTTGCGTATGGTATTTCCATCGTGGTAGCCTTGCTGGGTATCGGCTCTTTCTTCAACGGCTTTCATGAAGGCGTTGAATTTAAAGGGGGCCGCAGCTATACCGTTAAGTTTGACCAGGCGGTAAAGAACTCTGATGTACAGGATGACCTTAAAAAAGCTTTTGAAGGTGATTTCCCGGTGATCAAAACGGTGGGAGATAACAAGCACCTGAACATTACCACTTCTTACCTGAAAGGGCAGGACAATGCAGACGCCAAAGTGCAGGAAAAACTGTATGAAGGGTTGAAAAAAGTGTTGCCGAACGTGGCCTATGATAATTTCTCCAAGAATTATATCCAGAGCTCACAGACCGTGCAGCCGACTATTTCTGAAGACCTGAAGAACGGTGCGATCAAAGCTACCATCTTCTCTATTTTGATCATCTTCATTTATATCCTGATCCGTTTCCGTGACTGGAGGTATTCATTTGGTACCATCATTGCGTTGCTGCATGACGTGTTTGTAACACTGGCAGTATTCTCTTTCTTCAAAAACATCGTTCCATTCCCGTTAGAGATCGACCAGCACTTTATTGCGGCGATATTAACGGTGATCGGTTTCAGTATGAACGATACGGTGATCGTATTTGACCGTATCCGTGAATACAGCAAAGGAAGCAAGGCAAGCGAAAAAGGCAATATCATCAACAGGGCCATTAACGATACCCTAAGCCGTACCGTTATGACGTCACTGACCGTATTCTTAACCATCCTGATCCTCTTCATCTTTGGTGGAGAAGTAACAAGAGGTTTCGCATTTGCGATGCTGATCGGTGTGGTTACGGGTACCTACTCTTCTATCTTTGTGGCAGCCCCGATACTGGTTGATTTTGCAAAAGACAAACCACTGGGTGAAGCAGAGATCATCAGTACTGATTCGCATACAGAAGTAAAACCAGCATTGGCTAAAAAAGCATAATACGCTGTATCATATTTTTAAAACGCCCTCTTTTGAGGGCGTTTTTTTATTGAGGCTATGTGAAAAGTTTCATTGATCGTTAGACGAAACTTTCGGAATATAATAATCGATTGACATCATCACATCTTTAAATATTCCCGGTGAATTCAATCTGCCGGTTTGACCTTGCCCTTGCAAATAAATAACAGCCACCTGGCAACGCTTAAATTTCCGGCAGCACCGGCTTACGCCTATCTTTGGGGCAATGAAGAAAGCACTCCTTCAACTCCACCTGGCGGTTTTCCTGGCCGGCTTTACCGCTATCCTGGGAAAACTGATCGGGTTAAACGAGGTCCTGCTTGTTTGGTACAGGCTGCTGATTACCGTAACCACACTTGCTGCACTATTACTGCTCCGGAAAAAACTGGTGCGGCTTTCATTAAAGGATACCCTGCAGATCGTTGGCGTAGGATTGATCGTGGCCATTCACTGGCTTACTTTTTATGGCAGCGTAAAATATGGCAATGTGTCAATTGCCGTGGTTTGTATTTCCGGGGCTGGCTTTTTTACAGCTTTTTTTGATCCCCTGATCTGCGGGCGGCGGGTATCTGCCATAGAAGTGTTGCTGGGTAGCATCGCCATTGCCGGCATTTACATCATTTTTGATTTTCACCCCCAATATAAAACCGGTATCCTTTTTGGCATCATTTCGGCCCTCGGCAGTTCCCTCTTCCCTATTTTTAACAAACGGCTGCTGGCAAAACACGAACCCGAAATATTAACCCTGTACGAATTAGGTGGTGGTTTACTCACCCTTAGCTTTATCATACCTTTTTACCTGCAGCTTTTCCCGGCCAGCTACTACCTGCCCACCAATCAGGACTGGATCTGGCTGCTGCTCCTGGCATGGGTGTGTACGGTGCTCTGCTTCGATCTGCAGCTACAGGCGCTGAAGAAGCTCAGTCCCTTCACCAGCAGCCTTGCTTATAACCTGGAGCCTGTATACGGCATTATACTCGCCTTTATCTTTTTTAGTGAGAACAAAGCCCTCAATAGCCAGTTTTATCTGGGAGTAGGCCTGATTTTGCTGGCGGTGCTGTTACAAATGGGCCGGGTTTGGTACAGCCGACACCTGCTCAGGAGGGTTTGACAGCGTAAAAGCAGGGTATTTGAAGAATGAGGAAAAAAAATACAAATACATCCTGTAAAATATAAAATCTTTACTTACCTTCGCCGTCCAAAAAATTAGTACTATGGCAAGAGTATGTCAGGTGACCGGAAAGAAGCCCATAACAGGTAACAAAGTGTCGCACTCAAATATCAAGACAAAGCGCAGGTTTTTACCGAATTTGCAAACCAAGCGTTATTTCTTTGCTGAAGAAGATAAGTGGATAACACTTAAGGTTTCTTCAGAAGCAATCCGCACCATTAATAAAAATGGCCTGCTTTCAATTGTAAAAGAACTCAGGGCAGCAGGAGAAAAGATATAAGTTCACTGGTTGAAAGGACGTTCCTGATCAACTTTTAACTTAATAACAAACAAACTATATAACAATTTACAATGGCAAAGAAAGGTAACAGGGTGCAGGTAATTCTGGAATGCACAGAACATAAAACAAGTGGCCAGCCGGGCACCAGCCGCTACATCAGCACCAAAAACAAAAAGAACACACCGGAAAGACTGGAGTTGAAAAAATTCAACCCTATTCTTAAAAAGGTGACTGTGCATAAAGAGATTAAGTAATCGGCCTGGTTTACAGGTTAACTGGTTTGCGGGTGGAAATACCTGTTAACTTACCAACTTATAACTATCAACTTTTTAATTTAATACAATGGCAAAAGTAGCTTCAAAAAACGCGAAGATCAAAGATGCTAAGGCCTCAGCCGAAGCAAAGAACTGGACAAAAGTGATCCGTCCGGTAAGAAGTCCTAAAACAGGCGCTTACACTTTTAAAGAAGCGATTGTTCACAAAGACAAAGTAAAAGATTATTTAGCTCAGTAATTTTTTGTATGAGCGTTGAAGATACCAAGCTGTCCTGATTTATTTCGGGACAGCTTTCTTTATTTTCGCCCGGAACATTAACCATCTACCCGTTAAACTTTAAACCTGTTTTTATGGGATTTTTCGACAAATTATTTGGTAAGAAAGAGCAGAAGGAAAGCCTCGACCAGGGACTTCAAAAGACCCGGGAGGGATTCTTCAGCAAAATAACAAAGGCCATTGCGGGCAAAAGCACCATCGACGAAGAAGTGCTGGATAACCTGGAAGATGCCCTTGTAAGCGCTGATGTAGGCATTGAAACAACAGTAGCCATCATTGAGCGCATCGAAAAAAGAGTAGCAAAAGACAAATACCTTAATACCTCCGAATTGAACAGCATCCTGAAAGGGGAAATCGAAAATGTATTGGTGGATGCGGAACAGGACAACAGTTACCGGCAATACGAATTGCGGGCGGGCCACAGGCCGCATGTGATACTGGTGGTGGGTGTAAACGGCGTAGGCAAAACCACTACCATCGGCAAACTGGCGCATAATTTTTCGCTGGCAGGCAAATCGGTTTTACTGGGTGCTGCAGATACCTTCAGGGCTGCGGCAGTGGACCAGCTCACCATCTGGAGCGAAAGGACCAATGTGCCGATCGTTAAAAAGGAAATGGGCAGTGACCCGGCTTCTGTTGCGTATGATACCATCATCAGCGGGGTAGCAAGAAATTCCGATGTCATCATCATTGACACAGCAGGAAGACTCCATAACAAAGCGCATTTGATGGATGAGCTGAGCAAGATAAAAAGAGTGATACAGAAAGTGATACCGGAAGCGCCGCATGAAGTAATGCTGGTGCTCGACGGCAGCACGGGCCAGAATGCACTGGAACAGGCCAAACACTTTACGGCTGCCACCGATGTAACTGCCTTAACCATTACCAAGTTAGATGGCACGGCAAAAGGCGGCGTGGTGCTGGCCATTGCACACCAGTTCAACATCCCGGTTAAATTTATCGGCGTAGGCGAAAAAGCCACGGACCTGCTGGTGTTTGACAAGAAAGATTTTGTGGACGGGTTGTTTGGAGGAATTGCAGGGTAATTTTGAGTTATGAATTTTGAGTTTTGAGTTTTGAATATTGTTTGTATGATAAAAGTTGGTGAATATAATGTATTGAAAGTGCTGCGGTTTACCGAGTTCGGCGCTTTTTTGGATGACGGTGACAGGGGCATTTTATTGCCGAAAAGATTTACGCCATCTACGTTAAAAGAAGGTGATGAAATAAAAGTATTTGTGTACCATGATGGAGAGGACAGGCTGATCACTACTACGCAGCAGCCCAAAGGTATCCTTGGCGATATCGTAAAACTGAGGGCTGTTACCGTAACGCCACAGGGTGCTTTCTTAGACAATGGTTTGATGAAGGATCTATTTGTTCCCAAGAGCAAGCAGGTATTTGACATGCGGGTGAACGGCGACTATCTCGTAAAAATTTACCTTGATGAACAAACCGGCCGCCTGGCAGCTACCGAAAAAATTGAACCTTACCTGAGCAACGAAAGCCTCACCGTGAAAGAACTGGAAGAGGTAGACCTCACTGTTTACCGCAGAACAGATATTGGTTATGTATGCATCATTAATAATGTGCACACGGGTGTATTGCATCACAACGAGATCTACCGCAGCATTGCTGTTGGCGATAAATTTCGTGGCTTTATTAAAAAGATCTATCCTGAAAGCCTGGATAAGGCAGACCGCTTCCGCATTGATGTGGCAGCCGGCAAAAAAGGCTACCAGCGGGTAGAAGATGAATCAGAAAAAATACTGCGGTTGCTGCACGAAAACAACGGCTATCTCCCCTATCATGATAAAAGTGACCCGGAAGATATCTATGATTTTTTTGGCATGAGCAAGAAGACATTTAAAATGACCACCGGCAATTTATTTAAACAACGAAAAATAAGTTTTGAAAAAACCGGTATCAAATTAATTGATCGCTAAGGCTGCGGCCTCAGCAGGTATCGCAGCGGCGCTGTTAACCTGTTGATAACAGCCAGCGCAGCCAGCGGCAATAATTTTAACAACCATAACTTGCAATATGTATTGCAACATCCAATTTCCCGACAGGGCCACCAGGCCATTATTTCTCCTTATTTCTTTCCTGCTGTTGCAGGGCATTTACGCTGATTGTTTTTCGCAGGTAAAAATCTTATTCGACGCTACAAAGGCAGAAACTGCGGGCAGCGCCGACTGGGTGATCGATGCCGACCAGCACAATATCCAATGGAATCCTTCAGCCATTGTATGCAGCTCCTCTGCCTGCCACCAGTCAAACGCACAAAGAATACCCACTCCTGCCCAGCCACTGGCGGGTGTTGCCACAGGTGAAACCTACTGGAACGGTGCTCTGTCTTTTTGGGGCCTTGATTGCGCCTACAAAGGATATAAGGTAGAAACCCTTCCTGCTATCAGCGGTCGTATCACTTATGGCGATGCCGCCAACGCACAGGATCTTTCCAACTACAAGGCCTTTATTGTTTGCGAGCCCAATATTCCATTTACGGCAGCTGAAAAAACTGCCTTACTGGATTTTGTGAACAATGGTGGTGGCCTGTTCATGGTATCCGATCATGATGTATCAGACAGGAACAACGATGGCTGGGATTCACCGCATATCTGGAATGACCTGATGCAGGTAAACTCCACCCAGAACAACAATCCCTTTGGATTTATTTTTGACTATGCGAATGTATCTGAAACATCTACCAAAGTGGCCGGCGTTGCCGCAACCGATTCTATCATACATGGCGCCTGGGGAAATGTAACCAGGGTAAAATGGAGCAACGGCACCACGATGACCATTGATCCGGGCGTGAATCCTTATGTAAAGCCGGTGATCTATAGAACAAGCGTAAGCAGTGCCTCCGGCAACACCGGTGTGATGGTGTTGTATTCAAGGTATGGGCAGGGGAAAATAGTTGCTATCGGTGATAGTTCTCCCTGTGATGATGGCAGCGGTGATACCAATGATGCCCTGTTTACAGGTTATAACGGCGATGTAACGCCCAACCACCGCAACCTGCTGATGAATGCTACGATATGGCTGGTGAGCAACGATAAAAAAACCTATACGTTTTCAGGTAACGGCAACTGGAGTAACAGTGTCAACTGGCTGGGTGGCAAAGTACCACCGCTTATATTGCCTGCAGGTGATTCCATCATCATTGATCCTGTTGTAAACGGTACCTGCATCCTGGATGTTACCGAGCACATTGCAGCGGGCGCTACCATTAGCATTGCAACAGGAAAGAACCTGCTGGTACCCGGTACGCTCAACATCCAGTAACTACAACAATTTATTTTTTACGCTGATGATCTCAGCAGCAATGCTCACGGCGATCTCTTCGGGCGTCTGGCTTTTAATGGGTATGCCAACCGGTGCGTAGATATTGCGGAGCCAGCCTTCGTCCATCCCGCCTGCAGTCAATTGCTCCAGCATCTTCGCTATCTTATTTTTACTGCCGAGTAAACCGAGGTAGGTAAAAGGCTTTCCCTGCAGGGCTTTCAGCGCTGCTTCATCGGTGCGGTAGCCAACAGTCATGATCACGGCAAAACTATTACCGGCAGGCGAAACCAGTGATGACAACTCTGCATAATCGGCCACCGTTCTTTTTTCATGCACAAAACAATTGGCGTCCATCGTATTAAGCCCTTCCCTGTTATCAAAGAGGCGGATGTAAAAATCCATGCCACTCATAAGTTGCGACAGCGCCAGGGCACAATGCCCGCCGCCAATGATGTACAACTCATTCTTGTAGCCGATCTTTTCTGTAAAAATAAAACCGGCTGTACCGGTTAATTGCAAGGTATAGTTGTGAGTGGGTGCTCCTGTTGTAAACCGGATTCCTGCAGGAGATAATTCCAGGCTGGCTTTTTGCTGCTGTTCCAGCGCTGTAATGATCAACTGTACAACAGGCGCTTCTTCTTTTTTTACGCTGTATAAAAAAATGGTTTGTTCCCCTGAACAGATCATGCCACTTTGATTCCTGGCAGCCGTTTTATCATGCACCTGCTGATGAACGGAGATCTCTGTGGCTGTTGCTGAAAGTTTTGTTTTGGCCAGTTCGACAAACTTGTGTTCCATGATGCCGCCGCCAAGAGAGCCGCTCATAGCAGCATTGGCATTCACTACCATCATAAACCCCTGGCGTCCCGGGCTGCTGCCACGGCTTTCCAGCACATACATCAGCATCACAGCAATGTTTTGCTGCAGGCTTTGATGAATGAGCTGCCAGGATGGTAATTGTTTGTGCATGCTGTTTCATGCAAAGATGCAAAAGAGCAAGGAAAGAAAGCTTAAGTAGCTGTGCATCTTCTTCACCTGGCACCTTTGCGTAGAATTGTACTGTGGGAAAACGCTGTATTTATTTCTTCCTGAAAAATATCCTGATGGGCACCCCCGTAAATTTAAAGTTGGCCCTCATCTGGTTCTCTAAATAATTCCTGTACGGCGTTTTAATATCATCGGGGTAGTTGGCAAAAAAGGCGAAAGAAGGAACCACTACCGGTAACTGTGTTACATATTTTATTTTAACAGAGTTGCCTCTTACTACCGGCGCATGGTAGGCTTCCACTGCTTTCAGCATTACATCGTTTAGCTTTGAAGTTGGTATGTGCTGCTTCCTGTTCTCATATACTTCCAGCGCCAGTTCCATCGCTTTGAAGATCCTTGTTTTTTCAGTAGCAGAAATGAATAAGATGGGCAGGTCAGTGAATGGCGCAAAACGTTTTTTTAGCTGTGCTTCATAATCACGGGCTGTGTTGGTTTCCTTCTCCATCAAATCCCACTTGTTCACCAGTACAACAATTCCTTTTCCCTTCTTCACTGCCATTGCAAAAATGTTCAGGTCCTGTGCAGATACCCCTTGCTTTGCATCGATCACCAGCAAACAAACATCCGCTTCATCCATTGCTTTTACAGCACGGATCACAGAGTAAAACTCAAGGTCTTCATTTACCTTGGCCTTGCGGCGTATACCCGCTGTATCAATTAAAACAAATTCTTTGTTGAAGAGTTTGTAGTGCGTATGAATAGTGTCCCTTGTAGTGCCTGCAATATCACTAACAATGGTACGCTCCTGCCCTATTAATGCATTGAGCAAAGATGATTTGCCTACATTGGGCTGCCCGATGATCGAAAACTTTGGCAGTTGCTCATCTTCCTGCGATGCTTCATCGTCTTTTATCTGTGCCACAATATCATCCAGCACTTCACCTACACCCGTGCCACTGATAGATGACAGGAAATAAATATGCTCAAAACCTAAACTATAAAACTCTGATGCTTCCAGCAAGCGGTCGTGGTTATCTACTTTGTTCACTACTAAAAAAACCGGCTTGGAAGTTTTGCGTAGAATATTTGTCATGGCTTCATCCAGGTCAGTAATACCTGTTGCAACATCCACCATAAAAACGATCACATCTGTTTCTTCCAGTGCGATCAATACCTGCTTGCGGATCTCTCTTTCAAACACATCTTCGCTCCTGGCCACAAAACCACCCGTATCGATCACGTTGAAAGATTTACCCACCCATTCTGCCACACCATACTGCCTGTCTCTTGTTACACCGCTCACATCATCTACGATCGCTTTGCGTTGCTCCAGCAAACGGTTAAAGAATGTACTCTTGCCCACATTGGGCCTGCCTACTATTGCTACTGTGAAACTCATAATTTTTTATTTTAAATTTTAAATGCTGAATTTTAAATTATTGTCTTCATTCAACATTCATCATTCAACATTTCTTAATACCCATATTCCCTCAACTGCATTTCATTGTCTCTCCATTTCGGTTTTACTTTTACAAACAACTCCAGGAAAACCTTGCTGCCCAAAAATTCTTCAATGTCTTTTCTTGCCAGCGTACCCAGTTGCTTGATCATTTTACCGCCTTCTCCCAGGATGATCCCTTTTTGCGTATCCCGCTGTACAATGATGTCTGCCTGGATCTTGATAAGGGTCGTTTTTTCTTTGAATTCCTGCACCAGTATGGTACTGTGATAAGGCAATTCATCTCCGTACAATAAAAATATTTTCTCTCTTATCAGTTCACTCACAAAGAATTTTGTCGGCAGATCGCTCAGGTCGTCACCATCATAAAAAGGCACTCCTTCGGGCAGTAAAGCAACGATCATCGCCAGCAATTCTGCAATCCCCTTTTTTTGCAGGGCAGAAATGCTGATCACGTTTTTACAATACGGCTGTTGCCTGAAAAAAGCTTCGGTTGATTTTAACTGTTCGCCGTTTACCGTATCTGATTTATTCAGTATCACCAGCGCCGGCGCTTTTAACCTGAGGGCAGCAAAGATGGCATTGCTCTCTTCCTGGTTCTCTCTTACGTCGGTTATCAGCAAGGCCACATCAGCATCTTCCAGGCTTCCTTTAACAGCCTGCATCATTTTTTCATGCAGTTTGTATTTGGGCTCGATGATGCCGGGGGTATCGGAGAAAATGATCTGGTAAGCGGGGTCGGTAAGAATGGCTTTGATGCGATGCCGGGTGGTTTGCACTTTGGGCGAAACGATGGCCATCTTCTCTCCCATTATTGCATTGAGCAACGTGCTTTTGCCTGCATTGGGCTTACCAAAAATATTTACGAAACCTGATTTCATTGAATTGATTTTACGCAGCCATGAATAGAGAACCTGGTAAAATCTTAAAAAGAAGAGAAGGTAATCATATTAATCAGCTCAAACTGCCAAGAATAAAAAAGGCTCTTACGAGCCTTTACGTTGTTGCGAAGAGAGGGATCGAACCTCTGACCTTCGGGTTATGAGCCCGACGAGCTACCGCTGCTCTACTTCGCGGTGCAAAAGTAAGGGTTTGCAGTTTTGCTGCCAAATATTATACATTTGTTTTTCAAAATAGTTTTATGAAAAGATTGCACTATCCGCTGATAACCTTGCTGGCAGCAGTCCTTGTACTCAGCGCCTGCTCGAAAAAAATTAAGCAGCAGGAAGATGAAATCTACAGCCGCCACCTGCAGCAGCATATTCAGCTCAGTATCATCAGCACGCCTATGCCGGATGACAAGAGCGACATGAACCTCTTATTACTGAACGATGGCCAGGATATTGAAAAGTTAAAGCTTAAAGAAACCATTACCGACCTGTATAAAAAGAAACTGATACAGCCCCTGGTAGTGGTGGCCATTCATGCCGGCAGCAACCGGCAGGATATTTATGGTGTGGCAGGTTACCCCGACTATCAAAACAGGGGAAGCAAAGCTGGTAAATATGCAGATTTTATTGACAACGAACTATACCCGTTTGTAAAAAAGAAAGCGGGTGTAAGAAAATTCAACACCGTAGTGCTGGCGGGCAGTTCGCTGGGCGGATTGTCTGCTTTTGACATTGCCTGGAACCATGCAGATAAGATCGATAAAGTGGGTGTATTTTCCGGTTCATTCTGGTGGCGGGATAAAGATGCCGCCGCAGCAGACTACTCAGATGCCGGCAACCGCATCATCATCAACAATATTCAATCGTCCCGAAAAAAACCGCACCTCAAATACTGGTTCTATGCAGGTGCTAAAGAAGAAACCAGCGACAGGGATAAGGACGGCATCATTGATGTGGTGGATGATACCAAAGACCTTGTTGCGCTCATCCAGTCAAAAAATGTTTGTCCTCCATCGGATATTGTGTATACCGAAAGTGCAGATGGGAAACATGATCCCGAAAGCTGGAGCAGGGCCATGCCTGACTTTTTGCGCTGGGCGTTTGGGAAGTAGTGGATCATTGGCCGTTGGCCGCAGGTTTACTAAATTATAAATATTACGCTATTTTTATTTTTCTTACCAAAAAAAACGACGTTCAAAAACCTAACGCCTGCGGCCAAAGGCCAACGATTCACCCCCTCCTGGCCACCGTACTTGCACCACTGCTGTGCATGTCTCTTATCACGCAATTGCCTTTGTAAAATACATCGCTGGCACCACTGGCATGAACGTTCAGTTCTTTATTCACGGTGATATTGATATCCGATGCACCGGTTGCTTTGGCAGTACAGTTTTCTGTAACAAGGTCGTACCCTTTTACATCGCTGGCACCGCTGGATTGTATGGTTACATCGGCAGCAGTACCACTGATCTTTGCATCGCTGGCGCCGCTTAATTCAAGGGCGAGCGTGTGCACATTTACAGCTCCCTTAAAATCACTGGCGCCACTCATATCGAGGCTCAGTGCCGGTACAGCAATTGTGCCCGCCACATGTACATCGCTGGCACCACTGGCTTCCAGCCGCTCAAGGTTTTTAAAGGAGATATACGCTTTTAATTTTTTATTGCCTTTGGTCCAGCTCATTTTTGCATCATAGTAAATACGAAGCACTCCATTTTCAATCACTGTTTTAATCTCATCCCGGTATTTTTGTTCCGTTGCACTCACGGCAATGGCTTCTGTTTCTGATTGGGAAATATACAGGTCGATGCCACCTGACACTTTAATGCTGTTGAAACTGCCGCTCAACTGCCTTGCTTCTGCATTATCGTCGTTCACAATCACATTCTGTGCACCGGCTGCATAAGCGAGCAGGAAACAGGTAATGGAAAGAATTATTTTTTTCATATTTGATGGTATATAATGATGATGAATGTAAAAACTGAACTCCGTGCCAGGTTTGATATTTTCAATAACAATCACAATTTATTGCCGCCTGTTTTCATTCTAAAAGATAATGACTATTGAACTGGATTTCTATCAGGATCTTTTTACAGAACCTCCACTGTTCACATTAATGTCTTTCACTACACCCTCGCCTTTATACCTGATGCTGCCGCCACTGTTTGCTTTTGCAGCCAGTTCTTTGTTCACCGTAATGCGAACCTCTGCCCCGCTGCTTGCTTTTGCTTCGCAGTAATTCACCGCAAGATCATAGCCTTTGAATATGGCACCGCTGCTGAGGTCGGTCTTGAGGTTATCCGCCTTCCCGGTGATATTGATCTCACTTCCGCTGTTTTGAGAAGCTTCGAGCCGGGTGACATTCACCTCCCCATTAAATTGAGCGCCGCTTGTAAAGCTCATCTCAAGGTTTTCAACTGCCAGTACACTTTTCATCTTTACATCTGCCCCACTGGAACCTTTCAGCCGGTCTAAATTTTTAAAAGAAACATAGGCTTTCAATTTTCTTTTTTCGTTGCTGTTCCAGATCATGGTCTTGTTGTCGTAATAAATCCTGAGGGTGCCATCCACCACTTCTGTTTTAAAACGCTCCATGTACTTTTCATCTGAGGCGCTTACCGCCACCGTTTCTTCATTGCCCTGCGTAAGTAACAATTCGATTCCATCACTCACCTGGATGGCAGTGAATCCTGCATTGAGGGTTCGCCGTTCTGCATTGGCATCGTTCACTACCACATCCTGTGCAAACAACTGCAGGCTACAAAAGGTAAGGGCAGCAAATAATAATTTTTTCATGGCTATATTTTTATCTTGATACGTTGGTAAAAATCAAATGTTACAAATTTTTAAAAAAAATCCTTTGATCCTCCCTACATTTGTGTCCTGATCGCTCTTTTAACCGTCTGAATTTCCGGGGTGCTTAAGTTGTTATGTTTCGCCAAGCTCAACATGACAACTTTCGCTGAGATCACACCCGCTAACCTGAACAGGATAATACCTGCGTAGGAAGAAATGCCCCTCCTTTAGCAAAAGGAGCAACAATTGCACTTCGTGGGCCCGGTATTCAGCTTAAATTTTACTGCAATGAAACATGTACTAATCAGCTGTTTGCTGTGTACCCCCCTGATCCCTGCGATAGCCCAGGTACCCGGAAAATTCAATGACACGTTCTATCTTAAACCCGTGGAAGTGCTGGCGATAAGAGCGGCAGACAAATCGCCCTTTGCCAAAACCAATATCACCCAAAAGGAAATTGAGCAGCTCAATATTGGGCAGGACATGCCTTTCATTCTCAATCAAACCCCTTCGGTGATCGTTAACTCGGATGCAGGCAATGGCGTAGGTTATACGGGAATAAGGATACGTGGCACAGACGCCACCAGGATCAATGTTACTCTCAATGGCATCCCCTACAACGATGCCGAAAGCCAGGGCACTTACTGGGTAGATCTTCCGGACCTGGCTTCTTCTGCCAACAGCATCCAGGTGCAGCGGGGCATTGGCACCAGCAGCAATGGTGCAGGCGCTTTTGGGGCCAGCATCAATGTTGCTACCAATGAGCTCAATAAAAAATGCTATGCGGAGGTCAATAACAGTTATGGCAGTTACAATACCTGGAAGAACACTTTCAAAAAGTGATGGTTATATTGACAGGGCCACCACCGCATTAAAATCATTTTATGTGAGTACGGCCTGGACAGGAGAAAAAAATTCTTTCCGCTTCAATATTTTTTCCGGTCATGAAAAAACATACCAGGCCTGGGATGGTGTACCGCAGGATTCCTTAAAAACAAACCGCAGGTATAACTCCGCCGGCACGGAAAAAAGCGAGAAGCCTTATGAGAACCAGGTAGATGATTACACACAAACTCATTACCAGTTCTTTTACAATCATGCGTTTAACCCCTACTGGAAAGCCAATGCCGCCATTTTCCTTACAAGGGGCAAAGGCTATTACGAGCAATACAAGGCAGGTGAAGACTTACTGGACTATGGCCTTACAGAATATTACAATGGCGATACCACGATCAGAAACACTGACATCGTTCGCAGGCTTTGGCTCAACAACAAATTTTACGGAACTGTATTTTCTGTTCAACATCAAAAAAACAACACGCAGTTTACTGCCGGTGGAGGCTGGAACAGGTATGACGGTAAACACTATGGCGATATTATCTGGGCCGATGTACAGGCCGCCGTACCGCTCAATTACAGGTGGTACGATCTCACGGCAAATAAGAAAGATTTCTCTTTGTATACCAAGTGGAGCGAACAATGGAGCAACAACTGGCAAAGTTTTTTGGATGTGCAGTACAGAACGGTTCACTACAATATCAATGGGTTCAGGAATAATCCCGGCATCATCATCAACAAATCTTATAGTTTTCTTAATCCGAAGATCGGTATTACTTACACCAAAAGCGACTGGATGGCTTATGCCTCTTATGCCCTTGCCAGCCATGAACCTAACCGGGATGACTTTGAAAGCGTGAACAGTGAGCCCAGGCCGGAGTTATTGCAGGATATTGAACTGGGTGTTGAACGCCGGCGGAAAGGATCTTTTTACAGCGCCAATATTTACTATATGAAGTACCACAACCAACTGGTATTGGTTGGCAACATCAATGACGTGGGCGCATATACGAGAACCAATGTACCGAACAGTTACCGGCTGGGGATTGAACTGCAGGCGAAGGTTGAACTAACGGACTTTGCTAATATCAGCGCCAATTGTACGCTGAGTGAGAATAAGATCAGTAACTACACCGAACTGATAGATGATTTTGATAATGGCGGAACAAAAAATAATTTTTACAAGTCAACAGACATTTCATTTTCACCAGCGATTACGGGCACCGGCAGCATCAATTTTATCCCGGTTAAAAATGCAGGCATCAGCCTTATCAGCAAATACACCGGGCGCCAGTACATGGACAATACTTCTCAAAAGAGCCGGAGCATCAATCCTTATTTTTTAGAAGATGTAAGACTGAGCTATCTCCTGGAGAACAAGCTGTTTAAAGCAACCACTTTTATCGTACAACTCAATAATGTATTCAATAAAAAATACGAAGCCAACGGTTATACTTTTAGTTATGTATATGGCGGAGCAGTGGCAACGGAAAATTTCTATTTCCCGATGGCGCCTTTTAATTTTATGATCGGTGTAAATGTAAGGTTGTAACAATTGCAAATAGGCTGGCCAATGCACCGTAGTTCCTGCGGTGCATTTTTATTTGCTATGGTCATGATGGCTTCGAATAAACAGTTAACTTTAAAAAAACAATCAGCATGATCACCAGATTGATTCTCCCGCTTTTTGCCTGTATGGTATTGTTGAGTCATTGTAAGCCTTCTGAACAAAAAGTAAGTTCGGCAGAAGCCGAACAGTTTGCAAAAGATATGGAACTCGCTGCCACCAGGCACCGGGCTGATTTTATCACGTCTAACCTGCTGGTGCAGGCCCTGAGTGACCGCATCTCAAAAATCAAAGAAGTTAAATACAAAAACGAGATCGAATCCGGGCTCACGAAAGGATTGAAAAATTCCGGTTTTGAAAAAAGCATTTTCGAGATCATGGGTAAGCAGGGCAGTTTTGAAAAAGTAAAACGCTATGAGAAAAATGAAATGCAGCGGGTCATTTTCCGGGCGCAGGGAGATGGTGGTTTTAATTATTTTGACGTGGAACTTACCAAGTTGAAAGACAAAGTAGGGATCGCTGATATACTCATTTATACCTCCGGAGAAAACATCAGTAAGTCGATGGCCGAGATCGTGGATAAACTGATGGGGGAATCAGATGCCAGCGCAGATGCAGCGGGTGAAAGGCTCCAGGCAGTAAAGCGCCTGATGCAAAAAGAAAATTATAAAGCGGCCAAAAAAGAAATGGATGAACTGCCGCCTGCGATACGCAATACAAGGGTGGCGGCAGTATTGAATGTGCAGATCGCCTCTAACCTGGATGATTCAGTGTACATGAGAGAAATAGCCCTCTTCCAGCAAAAATATGCTGCCGAGCCGGGTATACAGATCACCATGATTGACCTGTATATCTTAAGGAAGGAATATGAAAATGCCATGAATGCCATTAACCAGGTAGACTCCGTGATCAATAAAGACCCTTTTTTGGATTATTACCGCGGGCTTATCAGCTACATAAAAGGTGAGAAAGAAGCAGCCCTGAACTATTACCTGAAGGTTACCGCCAGCAAGCCGGCCTTTCCGGGGGCATACACAGAACTTGTATCATTGTATGTTGACAAAGACGATAAGAAAAATGCTCAACTGTATTTTTCAAAATACAAAGCCCTGAGAAATGCCGACGAACAGGTGATCAGCACTTACGAGCAGGCCTACCCTTTTTTAAAAGACTAATTCTTGAAGATATCCTACCTGAATTTTCCTGAGCCCGGGAACCGGTAATGTAACTTCCCGGTTTCTTTTGCAAGTATACCCTACACGCCTGCGATACGTTGTTCCTTAATGGGTTAGATATCATCCCTGATACTGCAGTCAACTCACCCTAACGCATAGCCGCTTAATATCCTTCTGCGGCATTCGTTTCCAAATTCCGGCATTCTCTTCCGGCAAATAGAATTTACGCTCACCAACGCTTTTTCAACTTATTGATTTTCAAATACTTAATTTTTGGCACAGTTTGAGCAAACCCTATAACACAAGCGATGATGCGGAAGGGTAAACAGGAAGGATCGCTTTTAAAACAGCAAATAAAAATATTATATAGGGTTTCTTCAGTGTGTTTTTCAAGTTTAAAAAAGTCGTTTGAAAGGTCTGGATCACCGTTCAAACGACTTTCTTGCTTTTGGATAGTACCAATAGAGTGCCATGATCAATCACAATTTTAAATTCCGGATCCCAAACCTGGTGAGGGCGACATTACAGGCGCTTATTCTACAGCGGCCACGATGCTGGCAGTTATGATTATCAGCGGCATTTTTCGTAACAGCTGTCTTTTTTCAGCATAAAAATCAATTCGGTATTAAATTGATCGGCACAATGAACTCCCAGCGATTGACAGCACCCGGGTTCAGGTAATCGGGATCGAGCAGGCGGCTGTACCGTACGCCAAAACTCAGCGGCAATGCATTCCATAATTTTGTATCAAAATGAAACTCTGTGCCGGCGCTTCTTGTTTTGACCTCTCTCAGGCTGCCATCATTGAATTTGGTAAGTGAACTTCCATAATCAAAAAAAGCATTCATCCGGATGCGCTGAACAAAAATGATATTGCCAAAACCCCAGTCGGGATAACACAATGGCAGGTGATAATTTACACCCAGCTTATACATCCGCCGCTGGTTCAGCTCCTGGTAGCCACGTGCAAAGGAGAATGTGCGGCTAAAGAAATCTACCAGCGTATCTTTCCTTTGATAGGCACCATCAAACACCAGGCTGTGGTTGGTGAATAAGCCGGGAAAATACAATGACCCATGGGCCACAAATTTCCGATTCTCCAGGAAGGTAAGTGCATGGCGGTAAGTCAAAGAAATACTTTGTCCCCATGCAGGGTTGATGAACTGCAAAGGCTTTCGGCTCATGTTGCTGAATAATAAAAAACCATTGTAGTAATTAAAAGCAGTATTCTGCACCTTGTTGTTAAGCAAAGAGTCGGGAATGTACTCTGAATTGTAACCTCCGCCGATATTGAAGTATTTAAATGTGCGCCCCCCGATAAAACTCAACGGAATAGAAAAACCTGCACTTAGTTTTGTAGCATTGTAGTTATACTCATTGCCGGCAGAACTTGTTATGGTATGATTGATGGTTCTTTCAATACCGGCTCTCAGTACAGGATAAAAACCGGCATACACCAGATCGTATGCAGCTGCATGGCTCTGTTCATTGCGGTTATAAGTATATGTGATCTCGTTGTGAAAACTACTCAGGATATTATCGCCGTAAAATACATATCCCACATCAGCACCATCTACAAATGGCCTTGCGCTGTGAAAATTCAGCAGCCGGCTAAATTTCCGGTATTTTGTAATGGCCTGTTTTTCCTCCTTTAGCTGATACAAAGCGCCGGCTCCCTTTTGCTGCAATGCAAAAGCAGCAGGCACTTCATTCAACACCGGCCTTTCGGTGTGTACAAGTTGCCGCGCCGGTAAATCACTGAGATTGAGTTTCGCCAACCTTGATCCCTCACTCGTAACAGCGCTGAACAGCAATTCATTTTTCGAATTAACTGCAGGCTGGTAAACGCCATTGATATTGTCACTGATGCGGTAAAGTTTTTTATCTGCCAATGATACAGCGAAGATTCGGTCTGCGGGCTTGCGTTCTTTGCTGCTGCTATAGTTATCCATCAGGCTGAAATAAACTACCCCATCTTTCACCACCGGGTAACCGAGTACATTAAAACCAAAGGATGTCAGCTCTTCCGTGGTTCCAGTAGTAAGATCAACTTTTACCAACGCCATTTCACCACCTGTGTTTCTTACAGCACTAACTGCTGTGTTATCATCAATGTACTTTGTTTGCGTAAAAAAGTAATTGTTGGGATTGGGAACCTGCAATATCAGTTCACCTGTAACTGTATTCAACCGGTGCAGGTAATTACTCCCGTTTATGTTTACATTAACAGCGATCAGTTCTGTACCGTTTTTTTTGATATCTGGTGAAAAATATCTTGACCGGCTGGTAAGTTGCACCTGCTGACCTGTATAGATATCCAGCAACTGTATCACACTGTAGTTCCGGTTTGCCCAGCGGGGGTCACTTTCATAAGCCGCATATACTACCTTTCCATTGTTATAGGAAAAGTAGTCATCCTGCACAAAATCTTTCACCCTGATCTTTTGCTCTTTCCCGTTTACCAGCAGGTAAAAGGAATTGACCTCTTTGTAAGATCTTTTTGTTACGATCAATGTATCGTCGCTTACAAACTGAGGATAGAGATGATCTACCACGTTGTTCTTTTCTACCGGGGTGATGTAATTAAAATGATCGGCCACGACGGCTGTGCCTAAGGTTTGCTCTTTGTAATATTCCAGTGCGTCTTTGGTAAACTGCTGGTAGCTTTTGCCTGAATACCGTTGCACGGCTTTGTTGAAAGAATAGAATACCCCTTTGAAATCCACGGCATCCGTGGTTACTTTTCTCCAGAAATCTTCCCCATATTTTGCATAACCGTATAACAGTACCGGGTAGCCCAGTTCATAGTGATCGGGAATGAATTTACGGAGCGACCCGTTACGCAGTTGCATCCAGTTATAGTTTTTACCTCCCAGCCACAATGCCTTCATGCCATTGTAAAAAGAAGGCATTCTTCCCCTGCCCTGTTTGCTTACCAGCGTTTCCTGCCATACGGCATCTCCTTCAAAAAAGTAATTGGGTACCGTAATGCCGTTCGCCAGCAATTGTCCTTCCTGGCCCAGTAAAAATGAAAACACTTTTGTAAAGCCATGATTAAAATTGCTGAATTGCTGCATGTGCCGGTTCTCATGAATGATGAGATTGTCATCCCAGCGAATGCTGCCGCTGCCGAAATTATTTTGCGATGGGATCATGTACAGTTCGCTGAGCACCGGCGCCAGGCGTACATAGGCATTGGCCTCCGTAGTTTGATTCAGCAATACGATATTCCATTTCCTGGTTTTATTACCAATGCTGTATAAAGTGGCAGTATCCAGTAGCTGCCCCACGTTGCTGATGCGTCGCGCCTGGCTGTCTAATCCCGCCGGGAATATCACCCTTGAAGAATTTGTATTTACCTGTTTCCACTTTTGTGCTGCAGGGTTACCACCAAAGTTCTGCGACTGTGCAAGCAACGGCAATAATAAAACCGCCAACGATATGATAGAGAATGATCGGGTCATGAAATAAAGTTAAGGAAACGGCGCCTGTTTGCGTAAAGTGTTATTGATGCGGTAAACGCAACCAGGGTAATGATAGAAAAGCAGCTGCCTGTTCACCTGACAGCCCTGATAAAATATTTACCGCCGAAGGGCATCCATCCAAGATACTTTTCCAGCGGGATGAGTCTTTTAAAAAATCCTTTAGGTGGAAAAAAGATAAAGTAGATTTTATGGCTGATGCTGAACTGTTGTTTTAACAGCAGGCGGCACAGGTAACCTGCACGAAGCAGTTTGGCGTCTTCATCAAAGATGCAGGTTTTTACCAGGTACCTGGTGAGCGGGTTCAGGGGATTGTGTTCATAGATCACCAGTCTGCCGCCGGGTTTCAATACCCTTTTCATTTCAGCAGCCATGGCTGCATGCAGGTTAAATTCCACGTGGTGCAATACTCCGGCCACGAGTATCATATCAAAACTTTCATCGTCAAAAGGAATATGGATGCCATCATACACGGCAAAGTTTGAATTGGTGAGTTGCAATTGTTTTGCCATTGCGATACTTTCCCTGCTCACATCGATCCCTTCTACCTTCCAGGCAGGAAAATACTGCTGCACAAACATTTCAGCAACTCCATCGCCACAGCCAAGGTCCAGCACTTTTAATGAAGTATTCTGCTCGTAAGCCTGCAACATCTTCACCCGCATCTCAGCAAAATAAAAACTGTCGGCACCGCTTAGTTTTATATTTTGTGTGTGAATGCTGCGATAGTTTTTGGCATACGCATCAAAATCATCAAAAGTTCTGTTATCCATTTTTAATAATACCGTATTTTTAGTTCATGCAATTTTACGCAAATAAAGACAGGCTGCCACTTAAAACCATTTTATTTTTCGCTGTCATACTCTTTATTGCCTTCCTGCCCGTATCGTCTTTCTTATTTTTTTTAAAGAACGATGCTTTTACCGGTTACTTTCCTCCGAAATTTTTTATGAGCGAAAGCATTCATGCCGGCTATCTTCCATTGTGGAACCCTTACATCAATTTTGGCATACCCCAGTATGGCGACATGAGCAGTGGCTACTGGAGCCCTGTTACCTGGCTGATCGCATCAACGGCAGGTTACAATGCGTATACCTTTACGCTGGAAGTGCTGCTGTATATTTTAGCCGGCGGCATCGGCATGTATAAGCTAACAAGTAGCTGGCAACTGGATAAACCTGTTTGTATCATTGCCGGGCTTGCGCTCATGTGCTGTGGTTACAACACCGGGCACCTGCAGCATTTTAACTGGCTGAGCGGCGTTGCCTTTCTGCCATGGTGTTTCTGGAGTTACCAGCTCCTGCTGAACCAGTTTAGTTTTAAAAATGCCATAAGGACGGCATTGCTTTTTTACCTGCTTGTTTCATCCGCACACCCGGGCATCAGCATCAGTGCATTTTATTTTTTTGGAGCTTATCTTATTTTTCATTTCTTCGAAAATAAAAAACAGGTAAGCGTTGCCGGGAGTCTGCAACAACAGGGCCGCAGCCATCTTATTCTTTTGTTCCTGTTCCTGCTGCTCGCCGCAGGTATGATCGCCGGTTATCTTGATATACTGCCGCATTTTGTAAGAAGTGAGAAGATCAGCCTGCAGGATTCATTGCTGCATCCTTCAACGGCACAAAGCTGGATCAGTGTGCTGCTGCCATTTGCCACAACAAAGAATGATGCTTTTTTCAATACAGACATCAGCATGCGGAACAGTTATTTCAGTATTTGCCTGTTATTGTTTTTTATAGTGAGTCTTGCCGGTAAAAAAACGAAGCTGCAGTTTTTTTTGCTGTGCAGCGGGCTGTTATTTGTCCTGCTTTCTTCCGGTGGATTGTTTAAAACCATCGCCTATAAATCCATTCCGCTCATTGGCTATGTAAGATTAAATGGAGAGTTCAGGATATTTGCGATCTTCTCTTTTATACTGGTAGGGGCCATCGAATTAAACAGGCATATCAAGGCTAAAAAAAGTTTCTCCGGTGCAGTCAAATGGATCTATTATGTACTTGAAGTACTTACAATCGTTGCCATTGCGTATGGACTCTACAAGGCTGTGAGTACAAAACAAGGACTGATGTATAGCAACGGCCGTGTGTTTGCCCCGAATGGCTTGCCGGCGAAGCTGAAATCACTGATCGATTTTATCAGTTTTTATGACACGCTCTGGATACAGGGCATCGTGCAGTTGCTATTGCTGTGGGTCATTAAATGGTGCCTGCGTGTCAGCAATTGGAAGTTATTGCAACGCATTGTGGTCGCAGACATGATACTGGCCACCCTGTTTAACCTGCCGTTTACCGGTGTGGGCAAGGCTTCCGTGGCAGAGGTGCAGCAGGTGCTGAATCAATCACCCAAACACATACCGGTACCTTCACTTACTCCCATACAAAATAATGTTGCTGTTCCTGAAGAAGAACAATTGATGGTTGGCGACTGGAGTTTTTACAATAAGCAGCCAGGCGTATTAAAAGAAGCTGCCTATCCCATCGTGTTAAAAAACATGGCGGCCTATTTTGAGCAGGATCGTTTGACGGGTAAAAATATTTATACAAACAGGGCCTTTGTTTTTTGTACTGATAGTTTGGTAACTGCGATGAGCCTGGGTTCTTTTTCACCGCAACAAGTTGACATCAACATCAACAGCAGCCATTCAACTACAGTTGTACTCCAGCAAAATCATTATCCGCACTGGATTTATTCTGATGGAAAAGAGGAAAAGCCAGTGAATGAATATGGGATCAATTTTATGAGTGCACCGGTAAAAAGCGGAAGCAGCAAGATCAGCTTTTTGTTTGACCCGGTTGTTGTAAAATGGTCGATGCTGTTAAGCCTGCTTGCACTATTAAGCTGTTGCTTGTATTTGTTGTTCTTAAGGAGAGAGAAGGGTTAATCAGCTTTTAAGGATTTTTCACGCAAAGAGGTAAAGGAAAATATAATAAAGTTTTTTCACGCAAAGAGGCAAAGATGCGAAGATGCAAAGAAGAATCTGATAGCTATTTTTTCACGCAAAAAAACAAAGAGGCAAAACAAAAGTCACAAATATTTTTCACGCAAAGGGGCAAAGGAGCAAAGAGGCAAAGAAGCAGATAAGCACTACAGCAGCCGTACATCATTCACAAACAATTATACCATCTTCCCTTTCATTGCAACGGCGATCGCCTGGTCCATGATGCGTTCCGCATAGGGGCGTGAGATATTGTTCAGCGCTTCGATCTTTGTATGGATGAGGTCTTTGTCTTCCATCGTAAGCGACAATTGCAATGCCTGCATGGCAGCGGCTGTATTCATCAACTCTTCTCTTGACAGCAGCGAAGCATTTTTACTGATGAATTTTTCCGTGGTTGCCAATAGCTGCTCTCCTTCTGTTCTTGCTTCTACCAACGCTCTCAAAGCGATATCATCTTTTGCATGCGTAATGGAATCCAACAACATTGTTTCCAGTTCGGTATCGGTAAGGCCGTACTGCGGTTTTACTTCGATGTGCTGTTCAACGCCACTGCGCAATTCTTTTGCTCTTACAGAAAGAATGCCATCCGCATTGATGAGAAAACTCACTTCCACTTTTGCTAAACCTGCAGGCATACCGGGAATACCGGTAAGATTGAATTCTGCAAGCCTGCGGTTGTCTTTCACCATATCCCTCTCTCCCTGAAAAACAGAGATACGCATGCTGCCCTGCCCGTCTTTCTGCGTAGTGTATTGCCTTGCTGCCTTGCCGGGAATCTTTGAATTTCTTGGCATCAATACATCCATCAACCCGCCCATCGTTTCAATGCCCAGCGACAACGGCGTGATGTCGAGCAATAGTGTTTCTTTGTTATTACCGGCCAGAATATCCGCCTGTATGGCTGCTCCCAAGGCCACTACTTCATCAGGGTTTACGCTGTCGTTCACCGGCTTTCCAAAAAAATCACTCACTGCTTTTTTTACCAATGGCACCCTGGTACTTCCACCCACCATCACGATCACATCGATCGCTGAAGTTTTAAGTGCCGCATCTTTTAATGCATTGCTGCAACAGGTGATTGTTTTTTGAATCAATGGCTGTATCAATGATTCAAATTGCTGGCGGCTGATGGTCAACTCATCGCCATTGAGCGTAGAGGAAAAATCCCCGCTGGCTGACAAAGCGATCTTTGCTTCTTCCGCCTTCAAACGGATGGCCTGTGCGAATTCTTTATTGCCGGAAAGTTCTTCGCTGGTGAGGCCAGCCTGTTCGAGCCAGTAATGTACAATGGCTTTATCCATATCATCGCCACCAAGATAGGTGTCACCGTTAGTAGACAGTACTTCAAAAACGCCGTCGGCCATTTTTAAGATCGATACGTCGAATGTACCACCACCCAGAT
>APMI01001556.1_pt1 | contig 31109 bp, 26 predicted proteins | sample 667938 | NCBI WGS metagenome assembly APMI01 (sample SAMN01084076, study PRJNA167559) | wastewater metagenome | biome: Wastewater | place: Denmark: Ejby Moelle, Odense | collected 2011-11-28
GTATCTGGACTGCTGAAAACTGCATGGGCGGATTTGAAATTAATCTTTCTTTTATGTTTAGTTGACCGGGAACAATTATTAGCCACAAATTTTATGCCCGGAAATAGCAAAGGTACTTCTTATGTACGGGTCGGGCAAGTGCTTGGTTAACAACAGGGTTGTCGATCTCAGAAATGTCTTTTACTTCCCCGTTCTTCATAGCAATCTGTATACGTTCGTCCTCTACATTATAAGTACTGTTAGAGGTAACACCTGTAGAAACGAAATAGTGCAGGTCATTAGTATCCAGCCCAAGGTATTTCTGGATCTCCGCTTTCTTCTCACCTGCAAGCGTGTCCACTTCATCAGAACTTAAAATAACTTTATACAAATGCCTGTTTATCATCATTTTGCATAAAATAGATAATATCTTGTCTTTATGGTCCTGCCATACTTTTATTGAGGTTAGGACATCGTTATCATCCAGCTTGCAAAATTGCTCCAGGTGGATCTCGTCTTTCTCAAAGTCCTCCGCAGTGAGCTGATTATAGAGGAAATGTTTTAAATACGGACTGGCAAATAATTCTTCTCCCTGCCTTGCAAGCTCCCTGGCGCGGGTAAGTATATTGATCAATAACTGCTCGGCCCCCAGGACTGTTTTGTGCAAATAAACCTGCCAGTACATAAGACGGCGGGCAATAATGAATTTTTCAACCGAGTGAATGCCTTTTTCTTCCACCATCAAGTCGCCGTTCCTGACGGTAAGCATCTGCAATATCCTGTCATAGCCGATCACTCCTTCCGTAACGCCTGTATAAAAACTATCACGGTTCAGGTAGTCCATCCTGTCCACGTCCAGCTGGCTGGATACTAACTGGTGCAGGTATTTTCGGGGGTATGAGTGATCAAATACCATTATCGCGTCCGTGAGCAGGCCGTCAAGGTCTTTATTGAGCCGCTTCATGATAAGGTGAGATATGCTTTCATGATGAATGCCCTCAACCAGTGAATGCTCCAGTGCATGGGAAAAAGGCCCATGGCCCACATCATGCAATAGTATGGCTATCCTGGCGGCAAGGCGGTCGTCGTCGGTGAACGGGATATCCTTTATCTTAAGCTCATCGAGGGCTTTGCCCATAAGATGGCAGGCACCCAGGGAGTGGTGGAAACGTGTATGTACAGCCCCGGGGTATACCAGGTGGGCCATACCCATCTGCTTTATATTACGTAAACGCTGAAACCATGGATGTTCTATGATATCCATCAATCCGGGCTCGGGAAACCGTATAAAACCGTATACAGGGTCATTAATGATCTTGCCCTTTACTTTCATCCTGCTTTATTATCGTTTAATTATTTCCAGTCCCCGTTATTTGGCGGAACCTCTTCCTGCGGGTCGGCTTCATCCTGATTTCCGCCGTTGCCGGTACCGTAAGTATTACTCCGCTGCTGGCTGGTGGGGTCCATTACATCACAATCATCAAAGCCGGGCGGTTGCTGGAATTTTACATCAGGACTAATACCAAGTGTTTTGTCGGCATATGCTTTCTTAATGAACAAAGCCCATATAGGCAATGCTGCAGCAGAACCCTGGCCTAAGCGCTCGCTGGCAAAACGGAATACACGATCGTCGCAACCAACCCAGGCCCCTGCTAATATCTGTGGCGTGTAGCCTATGAACCAGGCATCGGCCTGGCTATTGGTAGTACCTGTTTTACCCGCTACATCGCTCTGTATGTTATAGGCAAAGCGCATGCGCCTACCTGTACCATTATCTATTACGCCGCGCATCATCTTGATCATCTTAAATGCAGTATTGGCATTAATGATCTCTTTCTGCATTGGGGTAAAGTTGCGGAGCAGTATACCATTCTTGTCCTCGATCTTGGTAATGAACATCGGCTGGGTGTTGATGCCCTGCGTAGGGAACATACTGTAAGCGCCCAGCATTTCGTAAAGAGATATATCGGAGGAGCCTAAGGCTGAAGAAGGAAACTTTTCTACGTTGCTGGTAATACCGCATTTATGCACAAAGTCAACAAAAGCATTAACGCCAACCTGTTTTAGTATGTATAAGGCTGCGTTGTTGATCGAAAGAGCCAGCGCCGTTTTCATTGGCAATTCCACATATTTGGAGCCGCCTGCGTCATATCCCTTCTTTTCAGGAAAATCCTGCGGCATAGTGGAGACCGTACCGCATGGAGAGAAACCATTATCAATAGCAAGGCAATATAAAAGAGGCTTAATTGTAGAACCGACCTGCCTTTTGGTATGCTCATTTACGTGATCGAACTGGAAATAGGTATGGTCGATGCCACCCACCCATGCTTTTACAGCACCATTGGCCGGGTCCATCACCATAAAGCCTGCCTGGAGGAATAGCTTCATGTATTTAATGGAATCGATAGGGCTCATTACAGTATCCTTATAATGGGCTTTGTTCCATGCAAAAACTTTCATCTTCACAGGTTTGTTCATCTCCGCCATCATCTGGTCTTCCTTCATTCCCTGCTCCTTCATCATCTGGTACCTGTCGCAGTCTTTGATACCCCTGTTCAATACATTTTGTATCTCTTTGGTCTTGGTCCAGATACTGCCATTTGCATAACCCGGCTGCGACATGAATAGCTTTTGAAGCGCGATCATATGCTCTTCAACCGCAGCTTCAGCGTAGCGCTGCATGCGGATATCAATAGTGGTATATATCTTAAGCCCGTCTTTGAATATATTGTATTTGGTGCCGTCCGGTTTCTTAATGGTCTGGCAAATGCTGTCCACCTGCTGCTCCAATACCTGCCTGAAGTAAGGTGCCAAACCTACGTGATAGTCGAGTTTATGGTAATCGAGTACGATTGGTTTTTTCTGGAACTCATCGGCCTGATCACCCGAGAGGTAACCGTGCTCCTCCATATTGGAGATAACCACATTACGCCTTTTAAGTGCAAAGCCCGGGTTCCTGCGCGGGTTGTATAGCGTGTTACCCTTCAGCATACCTACCAACATTGCAGCTTCGTCTACAGTAACTTTATCGGGTGTCTTGTTATAAAAAGTAAGCGAGGCATTACGTATACCGTACACATTATCGCTAAAAGGTACTGTGTTCAGGTACAGGGTAATGATCTCGTTTTTGGTTAAGTTCCTTTCCAGCTTTACTGCCATTACCCATTCCTTAAGCTTTATGAAGGGGAGGGTAAGTATATTCTCATTCTTACGCGGGAAGAGGTTTTTGGCGAGCTGCTGTGTAATGGTAGATGAGCCACGCTTTTTGCCAGTGAGTATATAAAAAGGTATGGCGGCGGTGGCTACCGGGTCAATGCCTGAGTGCTCGTAAAAACGGGCATCTTCGGTGGCTAGCAATGCGTGGAATACATTTTCGGATATATCCTGGAACTTGGAGGTAGAACGGTCCTGCACATAATAACGCCCTATCAGGGTATTATCTGCTGCGTAAACATCGGATGAAAGCGCACTACTGGGGTTCTCCAACTCGTTCATCGACGGCATATAGCCCAGCAAGCCAAGGTTGATGAGCAATATCAACAGGTTGAAGAGAATAACTCCTCCCCAGAAGACCCTCCATAATATGCGCACCGATCGTTTCATTAAATACGTTCTTTTTTTGCTTGTGCAAAGCTATAAAAATTAATAAGCAGCGCGTAGCTGAATATGAGTTCCTGCTAACTTTAACATCCTGGCTTTATACTCTTACTATTATATATAAATTATTGCTGTTTTCTATTCGTGTTATGCTTCCTGCTCATCCTCAGCCGGCATTACGAAAAAGCTGATCGTCCGCACAGGATTCAAAAATCCCAGGAACCGGTCTTTAAAGGCTATCCTACGCCTTGCTGTTTGCAGGAAAGGTTTCAGGAATAAACTTACTTTCTCTATTTCTGTTTCCGTCAAAGCCTGCCTGGCATACTTCTGTTTCAGGTATATATTCATGAACGCAGTAAAGGATGTACCTAATTGGGGGTCTACAACCTGCTTTGCAAACTGCATGGGCGTGAGCGCGCCTTTAAATATACCTGTTTGATGCAGGTAAAAGCTTGCTGTTCTATACGCCCAGTATGCCTTAGCACTTCCCGGTTTTGCATTTTTATGTCTCGTACGATAATACCGCATCACCATATTGGGTAGCAGGAGGAAGAGCAGATCACCATATTGGGTAGCAGGAGGAAGAGCAGGAATAAACCCGCCACGGTGCCCACAACTGTCCATAGTATTGCCTTGTAATCGACCGGCTTATCTTCCGTTACTGCCTGCTGTTTGTCTTTAGGTTTTTCTATGTCCTTGCGCTTCAGGTACACTTCATCAATAGGGGCGGGCGAGGGGAAGCGTTTTATGATCGATGTGCCATTTTCACTGGCGCTTGCTTCCATTTTTTTCATGGCATCCGCATAAGATACGGCTGTCGCCTCTTCCCCGGGCTGTATACTGGCCAGAGGTACGGACAGGCTATCGCGCTGCACAGTGGCTATTTTCATATCCATTGTTACAGCTACAGGTGCGGTCAGGCTGTATTCCTTATCGTGGAATACCATATGCTTCACCTTCATCACCATCAGTTTCTTTGTGGTATCCACATTCTCTATTATGCCATCTGCGGCAAGCCATGCTTTGGGTGGCTGCATGGGTGGTGTTCCGTCGGGTTTGGGTGCTTCCTGAGCATCGGAGTTACCGACGGTAGTGTCAAAATCAAGCCAGCCATAGCCCGGGAAGTATACCTGCACCCATGCATGTGCCTGGTCGGCATAATACCAATACCAGCCTTTGTTCTTGCCGCCGCTCCTGTCCATAGTAAGGAAGCCAACTGCTATGCGCGATGGAACGCCAAGCGAGCGGAGCATGAAAAGCGTTGCCCCGGCGAAATAGGCGCAATAACCTTTATGGTTTTCGAACATGAAATACCTGAGCTTAGAGGCACTCGGTATATCGGGTACGCCAGGGTTATCGGTGTATTTATACAGGGGTTCGCCATTTTCATCTTTCGATGTGAAGTAGTCACGAATAGCTATGACCTTATCAACTGTTTTGTCGGCCTTGGCAGTTATCTTATGGGCCAGGTCCGAGATCTCTTTAAATTTGGCATCGGAAGGCATGTAGGTATAATACTGCATGAACTTCTTGTCCGTGTTCTCATATCCTGCTGCTGTTCTCAATACTGCGAAACGCTGCGTTTGGAATTTTACTAATTGTTCATTTTTCTGGGGGTTGTAGACAAAGTAAGCGCTGTTGAGCTCGGACACATAGCTCTTAGCCCTGAATGCTGTTTTGAACTCTTCGCGGAAGTCTTTCTCAACGGTAATAGGCTGAACGAAATAACCAACATTAGGCGCAAGGTAGGTTGTGGGGCTAAGCGTCTTGGTATATACCTCTATATCTACATTTTTCCTCAGCCTGTCGGAGAGACTATTCCTGATAACGCTTGAATCGGACTTGGTAGAAAATAGGGGTATGCTTATTGGGCTCGGAATGAAAAGATCGTTGTACGGAATAGCGGAGTCTCGCTCAAATGTTTCTGTAAGTGTATCGAACTTGGTATAGTAGAATGCGGTGAGATATAGGGGGTTTGGGATATCTGTATTTGGGAAGAAATTGTCTATGTGCGCACAGAACAGCAACTCATTGCTGCGGCCAAGGCTGCTGCGCAGGCGGGCATAGTCCTCCAGGTTGAAGGTGCCATCCTTATTCTTCTTCAGCATACTGTTCTGGCCTTGCTTGCCTCCGCCGCCGTAATTTGCCACGGTTTCTTTTATTTCGCCGCGCATCAGGTACACGATACCGCCAAGTACCATTACAGCAAGGACCGCAAAAACGATTGTACGCCTGATGAGGAACCACCAGAACTTAGCGGACTTGTCCTTGTAGTTGTATATCTGTTCGGACGTAAAGATGATATAAACCGAATAGAGCAGGGCAGGGCTGAAGGTCCCCAAAAGATTGTTGACCGAATCAGTGTTTTCCTTTGCTATTAAATAGATACATGAGCAAAGCAGCACCGCAGAAATGAACACTGCCCAATACCTGAGCCTCATAAAACCCCAGCCCAACAGCCAGCCGGTAACAAAGAGGATAGCAAAAGTTCGAAACTGAACGGAAATAAAGAATGCATCAAATTCACCACCGGGCAGTTTGTCTAGCCCCTTATATATAATATACAGCAGGAGCAGTACACCTGCGAAAACCGGCAGAAAGCGGAACCTAAGCGAATAGATAAGCGCGCTGACTACCATACCTGCAGTGGCAAACAGTGTAAGCTCAACTGTAATATTTGCCTGGGCAGGCAGGAAAGAGAATAAACCTGTATGCAGGTCGCCTATAATGCCGAAATAATCGTGGGCATTCCAAAGCAGGAAGTAGCAAACAAGGGCCGTGGGTAGTATAAGAAATATAAGCCGGGCTAATAATTCATTTACAGGGGTGGCGCGTTGTATATTCATATTCATTCATGGCAGTACCAATACCGCGGGTACTCTTATCAAATGTAATCATTTCATTTTTTATACAGATTCAATAGTGCCTGTGATTCCCTAAAATCTTTCTTAAAGTTTTCGTCCGGGCTGGCATGCATACATCTGCCATGTTTTTGCATATGATATGTCTATGGAAGGTACTTATCCCCAATGTGTTGCCTTTATTAAGAAAATCTTAACTTACGCGCGTTTTAAAAATATTCCTAAATGATAACAACAACAGAACAAAGTACGGTGAAACTAGAAGCAGCCGGCTTGGACGAAAAAATCAAAAACATGTTACAGCAATTGAAAGTTGTTACCGTTATCGGCTCAGGTACTATGGGCAACGGTATCTGCCACGTATTTGCACAAAGTGGCTTTAATGTGCACATGATGGACATTAACCAGGTCGCATTGGACAAAGCAATTGCTACCATTGGCAAGAACATGGATCGCCAGGTGGCCAAAAACACCCTGACAGAGGAAACTAAGGCGCAGGCACTGGGACGTATCACCACCTATACTGACCTCGCTGAGGCCGTAAAAGATGCTGATATAGTAATAGAAGCCGCTACCGAGAACATTGATCTTAAGATCAAGATATTCCAGGACCTTGACAAAATGTGCCCTGAGCGCACTATCCTTGCCACCAACACTTCTTCTATTTCCATCACAAGGATCGGCTCACACACGAAGCGCCCAGGTAAAGTAATAGGTATGCACTTTATGAACCCTGTACCTGTTATGAAACTGGTAGAGATCATAAACGGTTACGCTACCGAAAAAGACGTTACCAATGTTGTGTATCATCTTTCCGAATATCTGGGCAAAGTACCATGTATCGTTAATGACTATCCCGGCTTTATATCCAACCGTATCCTGATGCCGCTGATCAATGAAGCGATACTGGCACTGCAGGAAGGCGTGGCCGGTGTTACTGAAATAGATACCATCATGAAGCTGGGTATGGCGCACCCAATGGGCCCGCTGCAGCTTGCTGACTTTATTGGCCTTGATACCTGCTATTCTATCATGCATGTATTGCACATGGGCTTCGGCGCACAGAAGTATGCTCCGGCTACATTACTGGCTAACATGGTACAGGCCGGTTTTTACGGCGCTAAATCAGGCGAAGGTTTCTACAAATATACTCCCGGCAGTAAGGAGCTAGTAGTAAGCGAGCGTTTCCAAAACAAAAGCTGGAAAATATAATTGACATGCTTTTTTGAAATAAAAATGTCCCCCGGTTCATACCGGGGGACATTTTACTATGTACTGTTCTGATTACTTCTCTTTCAACATAGGTATATTCTGCCCGGCCTGTTTCAGGGTAAGCTGGCTGCCATCTGCTAAGAAAACCAAAGTAATACCTGCAGCGTCAAATTTAAATTCAGTATCGCTTACTGCATCCAGCGGGAATGCCGACTGACCGGTCGCCTGGGCAGTAAGCTGGCCGTTCTCGATTTTTACCATCAGTTTCAAAGGGAAGCCTTCTTTTGCGTAGCTCCCTTCGTATTTTTTCAGCAGTTCGGGATTAACCGCTACAGCCTTGAATGACGGGATCTGGTAGTGTTTATGATAATAGATGCTCAGTATACCTATCAGGATATCATTCATTGTATAGTTCATCCCGTTAGCACAGAATGCAACTGTTAAGCTGTCTTCCGGAAAATAGGAGAGGGCAGATGAGAAACCATCTATTCCCCCGGTATGCCCATAGCCTATTTTGCTGTAAAACGGGGTTTGGAATATACCCTTGCCAAAACCGTCCTGCATCTTCGTCATGGCTTCCAACGATTTTTTGCTGACGATTTTATATTTGAACAAGGAATTGATGAATGTGTTCAGGTCATTAGTTGTGGAAACTATAGAGCCTGCGCCCCCGGGTATGCTCATATCCGTTTCTTCTTCTTTCTGCCATGAGTTGTTGTAAAATCCATATGAATAACATTCGCCCTTATCTATCGATATTTTTCCCCCATAATAAGTATTCTTCAAGCCTATTTTATTACAGATGCGCGACTGCAAGTTTTTTGCATAATCTTTACCGGTGATCTTTTCAATGATATAGCCTAGCAGTACAAAGTTGGAGTTGCTGTATTCGGCTTTTTCGCCTGGGGCAAATTCAGGCTTGCTCTTCTTTAACAGTGATATGATGTAATCGTGTGTTTGCGGCCTTGTATAGTAAGTTGTATAAAAGCTGTCCGTGAAGTTGTGTATCCCGCTGTGGTGGCTTAGTAGTTGGTCGATGCTGATCTTTGCAGCATTGGGTATTTGCGGATAGTATTTGGATAGCTTCGTTGCCCCGGTAAGCTTATGTTCTTCTATCAGTTGAAAGATCATAGCTGTTGTGAACATTTTGGATATGGAGCCGATCCTGTACCTGGTGTTTGCCTCAGCAGGCTTTTTATTTTCCACATCGGCATAGCCGAACGCCTTGTTGTATATTGGCATCCCTGCCTTGGCCAGCGTTACACAGCCCATAAATTTATTGTTGCTCGCCAGCACGTTCATCAGGCTGTCCAGCCTGGCTTCGTCCAATACTATTTGTGCTTTTACGGAATTGGTTGCCAGGAAAATGAGCAATGAGCCGGCTGCCAGTCGACTACATTTTCTTGTTATGCGGTTGAGCGATTTCATGCTCAAATGTAGTAATTAAGGCCTGCATGTGAAAGGGGAGAAGTAGTGGGATGTTCACTGCTTCATAAAAAGGCGCCCTTCATAATGAAGAGCGCTTTTTTTACTGCTTTAATTATATCTAGCGCCTGTAATGCCTGCTTTCCCTGTGATGCATGCGGCGCATATGATGCCTGCGTACCGGCTCATGGCGGTGTCGTCTCCCGTGCATACGGTGCCACCTGTGGCGGCCTTGCTGGAAGACGCGTGCTTTATCCGGTCGCGGTATCACGGCAATTTTACTATTGCCGCTTTTAACTTTTTTAATTTCTCCTGCCTTGCTGCTGCCTGCTCCTGCAATTGTGAAGAGGGCTATAAACAGCATAACTATGACCCTTATTTTCATAAACTGTTTTATTTTACTATTAAATAATGATGAGATTTTACTAAAATTAAGACTTTAATGCCATACTAAAAAAACGAGATTTATCGCCAGTCGCGCCTATTGCAGTTATTGTACCTCCGGCCGCGATATTCATTTCTGCAGCCCCGGCCGCGATACTCGTTCCTGTAGCCACGGCCCCGGTCATTATCATATCCACGCCTTCCATAATTACCTCTTTCATTCCTGTAGTACCTGCTATCATTATAGCCGTTCCCATACCCGTTATAGCCACCTCCGTTGCCACCACGCACACTCAGCTGTCCGCCCCCGGGCAATGGCGCCGTTACATGGACACGCGTCCGCTGCGCCTCTGCTTTCGTCTGTATCCCAATTGTGCTGAGTGCTATCATGGCCACTGCTACTATCATTTTACTTTTCATGCTATTTCGTTTTAGATAAGGCATGTAATCCAAATGCCTTGCCAAAGTCGAAAATCCAAATGTTAAAGTAATGTTGACCGGCACGTATTATGCGCCCAGCTTGCCGAGTACCTTTATCATATCGATGCCTTTGCCCAGCACCGGTGCAAACAGATCGCCCTTTTTTTCCAGCCTTTTTAGTGTATTAGTGATATTGAAGTCGATCGGGTTCAGCCCTTTCTTCACTTCCTTCCAGTCGAGCGGAGTAGAGACAGGAGCATGTGGTTTAGGTCGCAGGCTATAGGCACAGGATAGTGTTTGCCCCGGCCGGTTCTGCAGGTAATCAATATATATCATGTCTTTACCTCTTTTGCTCAGCGAGCGCTCAAGGCTTGTGAAATCTGGCAGTTGTTCCTGCGTGAGCATAGCTATTGTGTGGGCAAAATCACGTGCCTGCTCATAGCTGTATTTTGCTGCAAGCGGTACGTATATATGCAGGCCTGTTGCTCCCGATGTTTTGCAATAGGAAGGACAGCCTCCTTTGTCGAAAATTTGCTTCACGGTGTTTGCAACGTCAATTACCTGCTCAAAAGTATTTTTCTCTGAGGGGTCGATATCGATAACAAGGTAATCAGGACTGTCAGGTGCAGCCGTACGCGAGTTCCATGGGTTCAGCTCTATACAACCCAGGTTGGCAAGGTAGAGCAAGGTAGCCTTGTTATTGCACACTATATAATTGATATCCTTTTTCGCACTGTCCGAATACATCTTATAAGTATCGGCCCATTCGGGTGCTGCGTCGCCGGTATCTTTATGAAAGAAGCCTTCATCTTTTATTCCGTTGGGCGTTCTTCTCAATGATTCCGGCCTGTCTTTCAGGTATTTACCTATGTACTTGTAGACCTTGTTATAGTAGTCTATCATATCGCCTTTGGTATAGCCTTCCTCAGGCCAGTATATCTTGTCTACATGGGTAAGCGCTACTTTATTGCCGCTCACTGTTATTGCTTTGTCCATGGCTGCTTTTGAAGAATGAACATTTTGTTTCGTTTTTATGCTTTGCGCCTCTTCACTTATTTCCCGGGGCTCTTTGTCTACCCGTAAACCCATAAATACAGGATGCCTTCTCGTGCCACCTTGCGTTATTTCGCTGTATTTTATATTGCATACCAGCTCAGGCCGTAGCCAGGTCACTTTTCCATTCAATGGTACCTTGATACCGAACGGTGATTCATCCGTAACATACTCTTGCATCTGGCCGTAAAGATCTTTAAGCGTTTTACCATTAAAGCCCGTACCTGTATGCCCGATGTAAGTAAATTTACCTGATTTGTAAATGCCCAACACTAATGCACCGAAATGTTTTCGCGAATTTCTCGGTTCGGTATAACCGGCAATGATCGCTTCCTCTGTTAACACCTGTTTTATCTTCAGCCAGTCTTCGCTTCGGGTGTTTTCATGGTATCGGCTATCGGCGCGTTTGGCAATCATTCCCTCGAGCCCTTGTTTTTTCATCAGGGCGAAAAATTCCTTCCCCTTCCCTTCTATATGGTCGCAATAACGGATGATATCATTTTCAGGCAATAAGCCTTTTAATATTTCTTTACGCTCCAGGAGTGTCTTGCTCTCTATACTCTTTCCTTTGACGTATAAACAATCGAATACGTAGTAGCTAAGTGGTACATCACCGTTTTCATCGTACTGCTGTAGTAATTGAAAGTCGGGCATACCGTGCTCGTCCAATGCAACGATCTCTCCATCGATTATTATTTTTTGTTTTATTTTTTTCAGCTGTTCGAATACTGCCGGGTATTTGTTTGAGAACGATAGTCCGTTTCTTGAATACAGCCTCGTGTCTTTCCCATTTATTTCGCCAACAGCCCTGTAGCCGTCCCACTTTATTTCAAATATCCATTTAGGATCGTCAAATGGTTTGTCCCGAAGCTTTGCCGTCATGGGCACAATAAAGTCCTTGAATTTATCGCCCGGGTTTCTGTCAGGCGCTGGCTGCGCCATTACTTTTTTTTTACCGCTTTCTTAGCGGGACTTGTTTTTCGAGCGGCATTTCGTTTTTCGGTATAGGCCAGCGAGCTTTTTTTAGCATAGTCTTCGCTGTTGTATTCTTCATCGGTAGCATACTTGTCACGGTGCTTAATGAGCAGCCAGCTTTTCTCATCTTTCTTTAGGTTCACAAGGGCAAAATCGCCTTTCAGCTTCCTGCCCTTCATCCTGAATTTTATACTGCCTTTACGCATGTTTTGTGCAAATTCTTTCGCACTTATCACATTGCCTTCTTCATCTATCGGTTCGTAAGTGCCATGGTCCCATACATCTACATGCCCCGAGCCATAGTTGCCCTCAGGAATGTCACCTTCAAACGTTGCATAGTCAATAGGGTGGTCTTCCACCATCATAGCCAGGCGTTTATCTTTCGGGTTTAGCGATGGCCCCTTTGGGACTGCCCAGCTCTTCAGGGTGCCTCCCAGTTCGAGCCTGAAATCATAATGCAGGTGCGAGGCATGATGGCGTTGCACCACAAATATCAGCTTGCCGGTATCTTTTTTCTCTTTGCCTGCAGGTTCAGGTGTGTCCTTAAAGTTGCGTTTCTTCTTATAGGTGGCCAGGCTCATTACGATGCTTTTTTATGTCTGGTGGTTGTTGTTTTTTTGGTTTCGAGGCTTTCTTTCAACTGCGCCATCAGGTCCTTCGATTTATTCTTCACTATCTTAAACTTGGGCTGAGCGATCGTCTTCCCCTTGGCTTTTTCTTTTATCAGTTTCATCAGTTCAGCATCGTAAGTGTCCTTATATTTAGCGATATTAAATTTCTTTGGCGTTAGTTGGTTGATCAGGGAGATCGCCATTTTCAGTTCGGCAGGTTTTACAGTTGTAGTTGCACTTGGTATGCTCAGATCTGCATGGCTGCGTATCTCTTCGGGAAAGCGGAGCTTCACCAGTAGCAGCATATTATCTTCCGGCCGCAGCATGCAGAAATTTTCTTTGGTACGCATGACATACCTGCCTAATGCTACACGCCCGGTTTTTTTCAACGCTTCCCGCAACAATGCATATGCGTGCTCGCCGCCTTTCGATGGCTCCAGGTAATAAGGAGTCTCATAGTACATGGGGTCGATGGAGGCCTCGTCCGTAAACTCTTCTATCTCTATCAGCTTACTTTTCTTCGGGCTGGCTTTTTCATAATCGTCTTCATCCAGGACTACGTATTTGTCATTGATCAGGAACCCCTTTACGATGTCTTTCCAGGCTACCTCCTCGCCGGTATCTTTATTGATACGCGCATACCTTATACCTGCATGGTCATGCTTATCCAGCATATGCAAGTCCAGCGTACTTTCTTCGGTTGCGCTGAATATCCGTATGGGAATATTTACAAGCCCAAAACCTATTGCCCCCGACCATATTGCACGCATATCGTTTATGTTTTTATTAACGACTATAAAAAACATGCCGCTAGGCTGTTTCATTATAAGATTAGGGTATCTTATAATGCAATATTATTATTATGGTTGGTGAAAAAAGCTGATATTCATCAGCAGGTACTTACTTTATCTGTTTCCTGAACAGGTAAAAGGCAAGCGTCCCGAATAGTATATTAGGTATCCAGGCTGCTACAGTGGGATTGAGCCCGGCTTTTGTAGAAAAGGTAGTGGAAAATTGCCCGGACATGATGTATACCGCACTTATTACTATGCCCAGTGCCAGGTGCAGGCCACTGCCCCCCCGTACCTTTCTGCTGGCTATACATGCGCCTATCATAGTTAGTATAAAACCGGCGAAGGGTTGGGCCGTTCTCCTGTCGCGCTCTACGTAGTAAATGTTGAGTGTTTCTCTTCCGCGAAGCTTCTCACGCGCTATATAGGTATTCAGTTCCGGCGTGGTTAATGCTTCTTTTATCGCATCGTCCTCGTCCAGGTCTTTAGGAGTAAAAGCATATTGTTGCTCCATTTCACGTATGAACTGCATATCCTCATTGACGCCGTTCATTTTCCTGATAGTAACATCATAGAGCTTCCACACGTTCCTGAGGCTGTCATAGCTCACATGGTCGGCTGATAGTTTTTCTTTTAGCTGTGTACCATCTATTTTCTCCGCCGTAAATTTTGTCCCTGTATTCGTAGTATAGTCATAGCGTTGCATGAATACGAACAGTTCTTTTGAAAGTCTCAGGTGTATATTTTGGTCCGATACGATGGTGGCCAGGTGCACATACTTGTCCTCGAAAGCATTGCGTTGCCGGGTGGCATGGGGGACCACAAAGTGATTGGCAAATAAAGAGATCAGGCAAAGAAAACCGCCGCCTATCACATAGGGCCTCAAAAATCGCTGGAAGGAAGTGCCCGATGCCAATATGGCTATTATCTCTGAGCGGTAGGCCATCTTCGAGGTGAAGAAGATGGTGGCAATAAAGATGAACAGTGGGAACAGCAGGGCGAGTATGCCGGGAATGAAATTTTTGAAATAGTTCAGCACTGCCATTAGTGGCGGTTTGTGCTGGGCAAAGTCATCTACCTTTTCCGAATAGTCTATCACACAGGCCACCACGGCAAATAGCATGATGGCAAATACGAATGTGCCAACAAATTTTTTAACTATGTACCAGTCCAGTTTCTTCATTCGCCTGTAAAATATAAATTAATAGTGAGAAGCTCCTTTAGGGGTTGAGGTTACAACCTTTGCTGCAAAACCGGTATCATTTCGTTTTTCCATTCTATATAGTCGCCTTTTACAATATGCTCACGTGCCTGCCTTACCAGGTGCAGGTAAAAAGCAAGATTATGGATACTGGCTATCTGCAGGCCCAATACTTCGCCTGCTATGAACAAATGCCTCAGGTATGCCTTGGAGTAATAATTGCTCGTATGGCTGTTAAAACCCTCATCTATAACGCTGAAGTCGTTAGCCCATCTTTTGTTCTTGATGTTGATCACACCATTGGTGGTGAATAGCATTCCGTTCCGGCCATTGCGGGTAGGCATTACGCAGTCAAACATATCCACGCCTAGTGCTATATTCTCCAATATGTTCCATGGCGTGCCCACGCCCATAAGGTAACGTGGTTTGTCCGCCGGCAGGTATTGGCAGCAAAGCGCACACATTTCATACATCAGCTCCTCCGGTTCGCCTACCGACAAGCCTCCTATGGCATTGCCGTCACACTCCATCGCGGCAGCAAATTCGGCTGAGGCTTGCCTCAGGTCTTTAAAGGTGCTGCCCTGCACAATAGGGAACAGTGTCTGCTCATACCCGTATTTTGGTTCGGTATCAGCCATATGCTGCACACAGCGTGTAAGCCACCGGTGCGTCAGCTCCATCGACTTTTGGGCATAGCTGTAGTCCGACGGGTAGGGGGGGCATTCATCAAATGCCATAATGATGTCTGCACCTATGCTGCGTTGTATCTCTATCACTCTTTCGGGTGTGAATAGGTGCCTCGATCCGTCTATGTGAGATTGGAACATAGCGCCTTCCTCATTTATCTTCCTGTTAGCAGCCAGCGAAAATACCTGGTATCCACCACTATCGGTAAGTAATGGCCTGTCCCAGCCGTTGAATTTATGCAATCCGCCCGCTTGTTCCAGTACTTCCGTCCCCGGCCGCAGGTACAGGTGGTAGGTATTTCCCAGTATTATTTCTGCATTTATTTCTTCCTTAAGCTGCTTTTGTGTTACCGCCTTCACATTGCCCAGCGTACCCACAGGCATAAAGATGGGTGTCTCTATCTGCCCGTGTGCGGTACTTATCAAGCCTGCCCGGGCTTGCGATAATTTATCTTTTGCTAATAATTCAAAGGTCATTGTCTTATTTTGTGCAGGTGTTCGCTTTTGTGCTATACTGCTTATTTACGCTCTGCATGCTTGTGCAGTGCGCCTATGCTATTTACTTTTTCAGGCGTATTTTTTCATTGCCAACACCTGTCGAAAAAAACAAAACTGCTGCAACCCCTGTGTCCATCATCATTTGTGCTAAAAATGAGGCGCAAAACCTCAGGGAAAACCTGCCTTCTATTTTGTCGCAAATATACATGAATGAGGCAGGGAAAAGCATGTATGAGGTAATTGTTGTAAATGATGGTTCCACCGACGATACCGCTGCTGTTTTGCAGCAATTGGAGCAGCAATACGATAATTTATGGGACGTGGTGGTCAGTCAGGGCGAGCCCAAAGCGCATCCTGGTAAGAAAAATGCCTTAAGCCATGGTATTACCTATTCGTCCCACAAGTGGTTCCTTTTTACTGATGCGGATTGTGTTCCCTCGGGGAATTACTGGCTACAGAACATGGTGGCGCCATTAGAAAAAGGGAAGAAGATTGTTACCGGCTATGGAAAATATCGTCATGCTGCGGGCTTACTCAACGCCTGGACGCGCTGGGAGACGATGCACACATTTTTGCAATATAGCACTTACGCCCTGGCTGGGAAGCCTTACATGGCTGTAGGCCGGAATATGGCTTGCACTAAGGATGTATTTTTAAAAGCGCAGGCCTCTGAAGTATGGAACAACCTCCCTTCAGGCGACGATGACTTATTGATGAGCATAGCCGCCACGGCCCGAAATACTGCAGTAGTGTACAACCGGGAGGCGTATACATCCACTGCATCGAAACAGACTTGGAAAGCCTGGCTGCAGCAAAAGCAAAGACATATGTCCACGGGTAAGTATTATAAAAGTGATATTAAAAATCTGTTGGGGCTATACGGCTTATCGCATGCCATCATGTGGCTTTTGTTTTTTGCATTGCTGGCTATGGGAGATTGGCGGCTGCTGCTAATGCTTATGGCTATACGCTGTGCTGTATATTGGCCCATAATGGCTGTTACCTCGTGCAAATTGGGAGAAAAACTTTTATTTTCTTTGCCCTTTTTCGATTTAGGCTACATGCTATATAACTTTGTGCTGGCGCCCTATATCATTTTCAAAAACAAAAAACAGTGGACATAATTCTTAAGTACTTTGATGACTTTACAGAACACCAGTTGGAGCAGTTCCGCCGGCTCGATGCATTGTATAAAGAATGGAACGAAAAAATAAATGTGATATCGCGCAAGGATATTGATTCACTGTACGAAAAACATGTGCTTCATTCACTGGCCATTGCAGCTATTTGCAATTTCGAAGATGGCGCACAGGTAGTGGATATTGGCACAGGTGGCGGTTTCCCCGGCATACCACTTGCTATTTTTTTCCCCGAGGTTGAATTCCTGTTATCCGATAGCATTGGCAAAAAAATAAAAGTAGTGCAGGAAGTGGCCAGTGCCATAGGCCTGAAAAATGTAACTGCAGTGCATAGTAGGGTGGAGGAAATAAAAGGCAGGACTTTCGACTATGCGGTATCAAGGGCAGTAGCACCATTGGGTCAACTCTGGGAATGGATAAGCCCGCTCATCAGGTCCGGTCAAAAAAGCGAAGACTTGCCCGCTGGCCTCATTTGTCTTAAGGGCGGAGACCTGGAAAAGGAGATTGATGATTCAGGCTTAGCTGCTGTAGTCCAGGCCTGGAGCGTACATGATATTTTCCCTGAGCCCTCTTTCGAAGAAAAATTTCTTATCTACGTGCCCAAATGATTTTATGACATAATAATTACAAAAAATACACGTTTACTTTCTTTGTAAAGGCTTGCTACTCGCTATATTTACAATAATATGTAATTCAAATGTAGCTTTTCCTTTATCACATAAACTTAGCCCTTATGAAAAAAGTATGTTCCTTACTCACTTTAGTGGCTTTAATAGGCTTTGCGATTGCCTGTAACAAAGACAAGGCCACACTCACTTCTAATACTACCACGACCGATTCCCCCGTTTTACCGGCCGATGTAGATGTTTATTACTACGACTCTGTGCAGGTAAATAAGATCACTACTTTAGGTCGTGTGTTGTTTTATGACAAGCATTTGTCGATTAACAATTCCGTCTCTTGCGGCAGTTGCCATCAGCAGGCCCATGCATTTGCCGATAATATTGCCTTTAGCCATGGTTTCGATAACCGGAATACAATGAGGAACACTCCCTCAATTGAAAATCTTGGCGGTCCTGGCCTTACCCATCCTACAAGGAAAACAATGGCGCCATTATTTTGGGATTCACGCGAACATGTGATCAACAATCTGATTGCTCGCCCCATTACTAACCATGTGGAAATGGGTGTGAGCGATTTTTCCGACCTTACAGCCAAACTTTCTGCATTACCCTATTATAAAAAACTTTTTAATGATGCTTTTGGCTCCGACCAGATAACGGTTGATAATATTTCGCAGGCTATCTCGTATTTCATTTGTGCTATAAAAGCTACACATACACGCTTTGATGATACCCTCAATCAAAAGCTGACCGCACTCGAATTGCAAGGCTGGGTGCTTTTTACAACAAAATACAACTGCGCCCTCTGTCATCATGTCGATCCCAATGGTTATGCCAATGGAGCAGATATTTTAAACATCGGGCTTGATATATCAAGTATTGATAAAGGTTACGGAGCTATAAGCGGGATTTCTTCTTTCGACGGTAGCTTCAAGGTGCCAAATCTCAGGAACGTAGCGCTCACAGCCCCATACATGCACGATGGGCGTTTTAAAACCCTTGATGAAGTGCTTGATTTTTATAGTCACGGCATACAAAATGCGCCCAACCTCAATTCGTTCTTAAAAGGTAAGGATGGGCAGCCTGTGAAAATGAATATATCCGAACAGGAACGAAGCGCGCTCAAAGCCTTCCTCAATACGCTTACCGACTACAAAATGATCACCGATCCTAAATTTTCAGACCCTTTTAAAACAAGTAATTAATGAAATACACCCTCTTATGTTTCCTGGGCATTGCTATGTCCATTACTGTCCATGCTCAGGATGTTCAACTAATGGATGCCTCCCCGGCACCAAAACAAAAAATGTTTGAACACCAGGTAGGTGTGCAGATAAACCAACTGATCCGGCAGGTTTTTAATTTTTCTTCATCATCCTCCTCCTCGGTGAATAACCCGTACCTGCTGGTGTATTCGCTTACGTATAGGAAGCTGGGTATTGGTCTCCGCTTTGGTGGGGGCTACACCTACAAGTCTTTTACAAATGATGACGGTATTACCAAACAAGAAACAAAGATCAATGATTACCAGTTTCGCCTTGGCATCGAAAAAATATTTATGCTCTCTAAAAGATGGACAGCCGGGGTAGGGGCCGATGCAGTGTTTACTAAAAACGATGATTATACCATGACGGAGGTTACATCATTTGACACCACTACTACTATTACCAATAGCAAAATACCTTCATCCGGGGCGGGAGCCATGGCTTGGCTAAGATATCATATTACAGAAAAAATACTGATCGGGACCGAAACTAGTTTCTATTATACCGAAGGTACCCAAAAGCAAAACATCTCCGTTACCCGCAGGAGAAATGGCAACCCGGGAAACCCCGTAGAAACGACCATTTCAGATATAGATAATAAAGCTGCGGAAGGCATATTTGCGCTGCCTGTCGTTTTTTACCTGCTTGTAAAATTCTAGGCAGGGTTCTATTTCATGCCTATTATGTGCTCCTAAAGAAAACAATTCTTACTTTTGCGCCCTGAATCATAATATTGCTAATAAACACATTATAAATGGGTAGGATATTTGAAGTAAGAAAGTCCACAATGTTTGCTCGCTATGATCGTATGGCGAAGCAGTTCAGCCGCATCGGTAAGGAAGTAGCCATTGCTGTTAAAAAGGGCGGCCCCGATCCTAACACAAACCCCATGCTGCGCCGCGTTATCCAGAACGCCAAGTCGGTGAATATGCCCAAAGACCGTATCGAGGCAGCGATTAAGAATGCACAGGGTAAGGACACAAGCAATTACGACGAGGTAATATACGAAGGTTATGCCCCGCATGGCATTGCCGTATTAGTAGTTACAGCTACGGATAATACGACACGTACCGTTGCCAATGTGCGCTCGCATTTCAACAAGGGCGGCGGCAGTCTCGGCAACAGCGGTTCAGTTGCCTTTATGTTCAAGCATGTAGGTGTATTCAAATTAAAGCCCGAAGGCTTGAATACTGAAGATATGGAGCTGGAATTGATAGACGCAGGCCTTGATGAACTGGGGGAGGACAGCGAAGGCAACATTATTGTGCGCTGCGAATTCAACGATTTCGGCAGCATGCAGAAAGCCCTTGAGGAAAAAGGCATCACACCAATATCTTCGGAAGTGGAGTGGATTCCTTTAAATACTGTTGAAGTAACTGAAGAGCAATCTGCTGATGTGTTCAAACTGATAGCAAGGGTAGAGGAAGACGATGATGTGCAACAGGTCTTCCACAACATGGCTTAAGAATAGAATTTGAGAATACTTTTAAAAGCGGCAGAATGTCGCTTTTTTTGTTTTCAAATAAAAATATTAAATTACATTCTTATATAATTTGCCCACTTTATGAAACACCATAAATTCCTCTTGTTTTTTGTTTTTATTTTCCTTGTTACCGGATGTAAGAAGAAAGTTACGCCTGCGACTCCAAACCCTCCGACGACAAACGACACCACTCATGTTCAGGATAGTACTAATAGCAATCCGGTCGTAGATTATATTCCTATTCCCTTTGATAGTGTAAAATGGATTATCCATTACCAGGGTGCAGTGGTTGGTGACTCTACTGGTTATCATTTTGATTCTTTCTATCATTTTTATACAACTGTCACACCATCCGGATTATATGATACTATAAATAACAATGTTTACTTAATCTACAACGCAGAGATAACACAAATTCATTCCTCAAATCCTCATAGTGAATCGCATAAAAGTGTCCGCATAAAAATTAGACAGGATACATTAAATAAGAAATTTTATAGTCGTGTTGAATGCACTGGATGTGTGCTGAATGAGTATTTGGTGATTGACTATAATGAGGCTGTAAACGATCAGGTATCCCCTTCATGTTATTGGCCTTCGTCCATTGTAAACCAAATAGACAGCATAACAATAGATCACAAACAATACAAGCAATGGACGATTATGACAAATAGCAAGCCGTACTTTTATAAAGCCTATCTAATTGGGGGTCAGTTTGGCTTTGTTCCGATAGATAATTATTCTGTGTTTAGCGGACCATGCGCTCAGGCACGTAGCTTGGATTTTATTTACAAAAATGACAGCCTACATTTCGATTTTGATTTTTATTCTCACTGGTAACTAGTCTGTCTTCTCGATATATGAGCATCACATGTTTCTTCAGATCCCACCTTATTCTAGTATCTCTTTTTGCACGTAATTAATATTCTTGTTGTTCAGCCTAATAATATAGGTCCCTTTCGGTTGCCTGGATAGGTCTATCTGGCTATTATTACCGGTAAAAGAACCGTTCACCACCAATACTCCCGTTATACTCGTTACCGAATACTGCACAGGCTCATTCGCACTTGCAACGTGTATGTTGATTTTTCCTGTTGCCGGGTTAGGGAATATCTCAACGCCACTATTGTTATAAGTAACATTCTGTGTTTTTGCGGGATTATAAGTCAGCGCGCGGTAGGCATTTATCCTGCCATGTCCGTAATACTGGTCCCAGCCTGTTACATCTTCGGCAGGACTGCCTACAAGGTCATCAGCCGTCACTTCAACAATGTGCTTCAGCTGGTCCGGGGTTCTTGATGTATCCTGTGCCAGCAGCAATGCTACAAGTCCTGCCACGTGCGGTGTTGCCTGCGATGTGCCGCTCCAGTACGTGCCGAAATTATTATTGGATGTATAATCAAGGCCATAAATATAGTCGCCTGGCGCTACTACTGATATATTTGGGCCGTAGTTGCTGCCGCCTCCCCATGAAAAGGGTGTCACACGCACATCATGTGCATTCGTGGCACCTACTGCTATTACATGGTCACATGCGGCGGGGTAGGACGGCGCGCTGCCGTTCCCGTTTCCCATTGCCACCACCACCGTTACACCATTCGTATGTGCATAAGTAATAGCATCCTGTAATACCTGTGAAGCATTGTTGCCTCCCAGCGACATATTGATCACCTTTGCGCCATTGTCGGTTGCATAGGTTATAGCTTCAGCCCACCAGGTGTATTGTCCAGTTCCGTTACTTACCAACACTTTCAAGGCCATTATTTTGCAGTGCCAGTCCATACCGGCAAATCCTACTCCGTTATTTCCGGTTGCCCCTATTATGCCGGCAACATTGGTCCCGTGCCCATGATCATCGGTAGCATCATTATCCACATTGGCCATGTCCCAGCCCTGCACATCGTCTATATAACCGTTGCCATCATCATCAAGGTTGTTTCCGGGTATTTCGCCGTAGTTTTTCCATATACGCCCTGCAAATTCAGGATGGTCCATTTTTACACCTGCATCCAGTACGGCTACTACTATTATGCTGTCACCTTTTTCTATATCCCAGGCCTGCTCCATTTTAATGTCAGCTCCCGCTATTGCCGAATCGTGCGGAAAACTGCCATTGTTATGCAAGGACCATTGGTCGCCAAAGTCAGCATCATTAGGCACTGTACTCGTAGCCCCCCCTACGCTGCCTTTATAGTCCGGCTCCGCATATTGCAGGCAGCCTGTCTTTGAATATGCCTTTACCAACCTGCTCACACTTACATCGCCGGCAAATTGTAGTACATAGGTATAGCTCACTATCTTGCTTTTCCTACCTGCGTTTATTCGCCGGGCCGCAGTGCAATGGTATTTATTGTTCAGGGCATCTACCGCCGGTATCCCAAACAGGGCCACCTCGCTTTTTACGCTATAAACAGGGGTATAGCCAGCCTTGAATTTTATAACCAGCGTATTGGCCGCATAATTTTCAGCTTCTTGTGCCACCACATTGAAGGAAAGGAAGCAAAAGCATAGCAACAGCATCTTGCTGCACAGGTTTTTAATTTGCATGATTTATATCTTTTTAACCACCTCTAATATAGGTATAAAATCGACTCGTATGCCATTTTACCACCTTTATCAGCTTGCAAATAAATAGCGGGGAGACGAGTATTTGTTTTTTACCTTTGCTGCAGAATGAAAAAAGCTCCATCCCTCCCTTTATTGATCGGTCGTAAACCTGTATTGGAAGCCATGCAAGGTGGTACTACTATCGAAAAGATATTCCTGTTGCGTACTGCCACGGGCGATGAAGTGAACACCATCAAAAAAATAGCCCGCGAGCGCAATATCCCTATCAGCCAGGTGCCGGTCGAAAAACTCGACGGCATGACCCGCGCGCAGCACCAGGGTATAGTGGCCTGGACCAGTCTTATCAATTACATCGACCTCCAGACCGCAATTACATATGTTGTGGATGAAGGACAGGTTCCGCTCTTTGTTTTGCTCGATGGCGTTACCGATGTGCGCAATGTAGGCGCAATAGCCCGCTCGGCATTATGCTGCGGGGCCCAGGGTATCATACTACCTACATCACAGTCAGCCTCACTTACCGAAGAGGCAATCAAAACATCAGCTGGTGCGCTTAACAAAATTATGCTCTGTCGCATTCCATCTGTTCCACAGGCTATAGATGTACTAAAGCTAAATGGTATACAGGTAATGGGTACGCAGATGAAGGGTAGTGTGCCCGTTTACGAGACAGACCTCACTATTCCATCCTGCATCGTAATGGGAGCTGAGGATTCAGGTATCTCCAAAGATGTTCTTAAAAGGGCCGACTACCTCATCAGCATACCTATGGTAGCCTCCTTCGATTCACTCAATGTTTCCGTAGCCACAGGCATGATCCTGTACGAGGCTTTGCGCCAGCGGATCCTCTCAGCCAAATAATTTTTTTTGTTTTTATTGCCCAACATTATACATTTGCCCCTGCAACGGTTTCCTGAATTAAGTAAGGAATGAAAAGGGAACCGGGTGAGAATCCCGGACATTACCCGATGCTGTAAGCTTCATAAAAAGCCTTTTGTATCCTAATTGCCACTGTCTTAACCGACGGGAAGGCCACAAAAGGTGAAGCAAGTCAGAAGACCTGCCAATGCAAATTTTACTTATTGCTGCTTTCGGGAAAAAAAGCACAGTTAGCTAGAGGCTTTGGCGCATTGCTCTTCGCTTTTTTCGTTATCTGTATCATTTATCCGTGGCTGCATTTAGAAATTGTTTTCAAAAACCAATTTATATATGCGCACATTTTTACTCTCAATTTTCGCTGTCGCCATGACACTGGCAGCTTCTGCACAAACACAGGTTGCCACCTTCGACACCATCAGCATTTCGCAGGCTGATACCTACCTGATCTCCTACGACTATCCCGGTCAGGACATAGGCTTCAATGCCGGCTGGACACATTTCCCTTGTGTTTACGACACGCTTTTCGGTGGCATTTGGGACCATGGCTTTGCTTATTCCAATATGACCGATAGTGTTACCGGTGGATATACAAACCAGTACTCGGCCAAAACGGGCATTGGCTACGACAGCTCCTCCACGTATGCCGTAGCATGGTGCTCCTTATACGGCTCAGCACCTGCAAGGATAACATTCCCCACATACATCCCGGACACGGTAAAAGGCTTCTATATCACCAATTCAACCTATGCCTACAATCTTATGCGTGATGGTGATCCTAATCCTAACTATGGCAAAAAGTTCGGTGGTGTAACAGGCAACGATCCCGATTGGTTCCTGCTCACCATCAAGGCCTATCATAACGGAACATTGAAACCCGACAGCGTGGATTTCTATCTTGCCGACTTCCGCGATGCGAACAATGCAAATGACTATATCGTCAACAACTGGCGTTGGGTAGACCTAACTTCACTTGCACCGCTCGATAGTCTTGAATTTATCATGAATTCATCAGATACGAACCAGGGTGGTGTTATTACCCCTACTTATTTCTGTATGGATAACTTCACCACGGTTATTGATCCTATCAATGTAAAGCATGTTAATGCTTCGGCTTTCGTTGCTAAGATATATCCAAACCCTGCTACTGATAACCTATACATTGACCTTAATGATAATTCAGTTAAGACAATAGACATTCTTGATGCAACGGGTAAGCTGGTAATGAACATCCCGGTAAATGAGAAGAACATTAAGATTAATACTGCAACTTTGCAGAGCGGCCTGTATTTCCTTCAGCTGAAAGGTGATAAGCAAACTGCCTCAACAAGGTTTGTAAAACAATAAACATGAAAAGCATCTTTTCATTTCTAAGCTTTTTCTTTTTGCTGTCTGCTGCTCACGCGCAGTTTGCGCCGCAGGCTCATTTGAGCGGCAGTACAGCAATTAAAGGCGATAGCAGCATCTTTGTTGCATGGGCCACCAACTGTACCGTGCAGCGCGGCTACCGGGATATTGCTGTGCCCGATTCAGGATTTGCAACTGCAGGCAGCGATGCAAACGGCGCCGGCCCCTACGATCAAAACGTAGTTAGCCTTGGCGATAGCGGCATTGCTACGCTCACATTTGCTTCGCCGATCATTAATGGCCCGGGTTCTGACTTCGCAGTGTTTGAGAACGGCTTTGCCAATCCCGGTGATCCTGAAGAAGCTTTCCTGGAACTGGCCTTTGTTGAGGTAAGTTCCAATGGTACCAACTACTATCGTTTCCCCGCTGCATCGTTTACTCCCGAGAGCCCGCAAATATCTGTTGCAGGGCAATACACCAATGCAAGGAATCTGAACAACCTCGCAGGCAAATACATTGGCGGTTACGGTACTCCCTTCGATTTGGAGGAGCTTTCAATGATCGGTGGGCTCGACGTGAACCACATTACGCACGTAAGGCTTATCGACGTAGTAGGTTCAGTAGGCGCCCACGCTTCGCTCGACACCGGCGGCAGGAAGATCAACGATCCTTACCCTACCAACATACCCACCTCCGGTTTCGACTTCGATGCCCTTGGTGTCATCCACCAGGCACCGACTTTTGTTAGCAACTTGGGCAGTACTGCAACTGTCACAGTATATCCCAATCCCGTTACGGATAAGCTTATTCTATCTACAACCGATGCGCAGGCTATAACTTACACCTTGAGCGATCTTGCAGGCAAGCTCCTGCTTCAAGGCAATACTGCAGGGTATACTTCGCAGATATCTATGGCTGCTTACAACAAAGGCTTATATTACCTAACACTACAGGACACCAACGGAAATAAATGGGTAGAAAAAATTACAAAGCTCTAGGCTTTCTTTGCCTGTGCATATTACTGCTTGCGGCTTGTAAAAAAGACAGGCCCAATAGCACCATTGTGCCGCCGCCCAATAATAACGCAGGCAATAGTGTCTATGTTGTTTGCGAGGGCAGCCTGGGCAATGGCAATGCCGCGCTCACCCTCCACAAGCCCCTTACCGATACCACTTTTGAAGACATCTATAGGTCCGCTAACAGCCAGTCGCTGGGCGATGTGTTCCAGAGCATGACACGTATTGGCGATAAGCTATTCCTCTGCGTCAACAACTCCGATAAGATCGTAGTTATAGATCGCAGCAACTGGACACTCTCCGGTACCATCAACGTTACCAAGCCCCGCTATATCTTGCCCATAAACGATACAAAAGCTTATGTATCCAGCCTGTTCAGCAGCAAGGTCTATGTCATCAATCCACAGACCATGCAGGTGACCGGGAGTTTCGATATGCCTGGCAAGAACCCTGAACAAATGTTGCTGTACAAGAACAAGATCTTTATACCTACATGGGACAGCACGGTCAATAAGCTCTTCGTGGTTGATGCCGGTACCGACCAGCTATCGCAAACCATACAGCTCACTGGCTATGCACCTAAGGAACTTACGCTTGACAAGGATAACAAGCTCTGGCTGCTATCTGGCAATATACAGGCCAACAAGCCGGCATACTTTACCAAAATAGACCCCTCCAACGGGCAGGTACTGAACACATACCCCTTCCCATCGCAAGCCGATCCTATACGCCCCGTATTGAACAATACCAAAGACACATTGTACTATGTGGAGATCAACTACACCGGCGGTACCGATAATAATGGCGTGTACCGTATGCCCGTCTCTGCCTCCGCTGTGCCCTCCACAGCCTTTATCACAGCGCAGCAGTACCAGTATTATTACGGTGTTGGCGTGGACCCCAATACAGGTAATATCTACGTTAGCGATCCTAAGGGCTTTACACAAAAAGGTGCGGCGTATATTTACAATGCCAATGGCACGCTGTTAAAGTCTTTTGGTACGGGGGTAGGACCATCCCGCTTTTATTTCGATTAGCGCATGAATGACACAGTAAAATGGATAGTAAGAATAGTGCCGCTTGTAGCGGTACTATTTGCTTTTATGCCTTGTCTTCATGCACAGGATATAAAAGATACCCTCAAAGAAATAAAGGTCATCGATGCCCGCAAGCAAAAAGTATCCAACGATGAGCGCATCAACAACTTCTCTCCCGGTCAAAAGGTGCGTAGCATCGATAGCATTACCCTTGTGCAATACCAGGCGCAGCAGGTCTCCACATTACTGACGCAGCAGGTGCCTGCCTTTGTGCGCTCATACGGTTTCAATAACCTTGCTACGCTCAACTTCCGCGGCTCATCGGCTGCACAGTCGCTCGTGCTGTGGAACGGTGTGCCCCTCGTTTACGCAGCCCTCGGCATGACCGATGTTTCGCTCCTGCCTGTATCACTGGTCAACAAAGTGAACATAGTCTACGGTGGCTCCGCAGCGCTATGGGGTAGTGGCAATGTAGGCGGTGCAGTGCTGCTCGAGGATAATGCGCCAGTGTTCGATACAGCGCCAAAAGCCCACATATCTGCGATGCTTGCTGCAGGTTCTTACAGTCGCTACAATGGCGATATCAAAGCATCTTTCAGCAACAGGAAGTGGTTTGTCTCCGCCAATGTATTTGGTCAAACGGCTGTCAACGATTTCGCTTATACCGACACCTTTAAGCACATTGATAAGACCATGGACAATGCCCGGTTGCGCGGCGCGGGTGGGGTAGTACGTGCTGCATATAAGATGGCCTCGCAGAATATCCTCAGCTTCACGGCATGGTACCAGCACTATTATCGCGAGATACCTCCTGCACTCTTCGAGACCATCTCTTATAAGCAGCAGCAGGATGCGTCCCTGCGCCTGCTGCTCGACTGGAAACATGACAAAGAGCACAGCAGCTTCTACGCAAAGAGCGCCTTCATCCGCGACAACATTCATTACAGCGACAGCGCCCTTAGTATAGTGACCGATAATCTCAGCTACCAGCTTTATGAAGAGTTTGGCTGGAAAGAGAAGATCAATGAGCATCACCAGTTCCTTGTCTTCGTACCTGTTACCCTGGCATGGATGCAGCAACTTATTACGCATGTTACCAAGCAGCAAACCAAAGCAGCGGTCGCTATGGCATACTCGCTTAGCCTGGCACATAGCAAGCTGCATTTTGCTATTAATGCCCGCGGCGAGATCATCAACTCGCAGAGCATCTTACTGCCCGGTGCAGATGGATCTTTTGCATTGACCAAATGGCTATCCATACGGGCCAATGCCCAGCGCACTTACCGTGTGCCTACCTTGGGTGAGCTCTACACCTTCCCCGGTGGGGATAGCAGCCTGAAACCCGAACAGGGCTGGACCGAAGATGTAGGCTATACCGTAAAGACCAACCTTGGCCAGCACATCAGTTTCTACCACGATCTTTCCTACTTCAACCGCAACATCAACGACTGGATCATATGGTTCGGGGGCGCTATCTGGACACCGCACAACATAGCCAGTGTGCACAGCCGCGGTATGGAGACCGAGAACAGGCTGCTGGTAACAGCAGGCAAATGGCAGTTCCATGCCGGCCTCAATACCTCCTATGTGCTGGCAGTAACCACCGCCAGCTATATACCCGGCGATAGCAGCATCGGCAAACAAATAGCCTATACACCCCGCTACAACGGGCAGCTGAATATCGGCTTTGCATACAGGGGGCTGTACCTAAATTACAACCATACCTATACCGGCTACCGTTTTTACACCAGCGACGAATCAGGCCCTATACCGCCCTATAACACGGGCAATATACAGGCATCCTATAGCGCCCGCTTAGGTATTCCCTTCACCCTGTTCGCTTCCTGCAATAATGTTTGGTCACAACGCTACCAGGTGGTCTACTCCCGCCCTATGCCGGGGGTTAACTGGCTGGTAGGCCTCAGGGCAGATATCCTGTAATTGCCGGTCGCAGTTTTTTAGAATCGGAAGTAGCTTATCCACATTTTTTCGGGTAATTAAATAATTATCAGTGTCTTGTGTCGTTTACCTAATGTGGACAGCGCTTCCGATCTGGTTCCTGTAGTTGCCGATTTTTACGAGTGGTTTTATCGCAAAGATGCTAAGTCGCGAAGGTTTTTTGCAAGGCAATGACTATGGATTGACTATGGATTGACCATTGTCTGAACCGGGATTTAAAGGATTTACGGATTGCCCGGATCAGGAATTACTGATTTCCGATTGAATTATAATTTCCGGTTTGGAAAGGGGAAATTGGCTGAAAGGCTTTACAGATCTATCATATTATGTTTCAAGATAATTTCTGGTTATTTCCGATTGTCTTTTAAAAGGCAACCAGGAGAAGAGTTCCGATAATTACCGATCAGGAAATTATGGTTGCTAAAAGGAAATTGCTGATAATTACCGATTTAGGAATTTGCCTTACCAGAATCAACGAATCCGTTCAATAAATAAAGAACTTATGCTAACCTATTTTGAAAGCGATGCTGACAAAAATGGTTAGCAACCTGGCAAGGTACGAAACGAGGGAGGGGGTATCCAAATAATGTGGATAAGAAGTCATAAAATTGAAATTGTTTATTTGATCCAGATGTATTAGCTTAATCCAGCACGAAGTTCTCCCGGTTTCTTATTCCAGAGTATTCAGCCCAATTTGTGTTAAGGACTTTGGTAATATTGGCAGCCAGGGCGGCTAAGGTGTAGCTTTTCTGCATATACATGCTTGCCCCGTTGAGGTAGCATTCATTTATAAGCATAGGCGAACTGCTTGCTGTAAGCATTATGACAGGAAGATGATCGTATGCCTTTTCTTTTCTTATCCTCATAAGGCAGGACATCCCATCTTCGCAAGGCATATGAACGTCGAGAAATAACACAGCGGGAAGCTGCTCCTGCAACAGGTCGAATAAGGTTGCAGCATTGGCGGCACGGCGAATAACCACGGGAATCCCGGTCTCGGCAATTGCTAGTTCAAAGATCACCACGTCATCAAAGTCGTCTTCAGCAATTACGATATCTTTTCCGGGCTCCGTCATGCAGATGATGTTAATAAAGATTATGCCCTACCTTTTTCGGCTGATATAGCTGGGTAAGGGGCCCCTAAACTACAATATTAACCCCAAGGGGAGGCGTCTTTGAGACCATCAATACTCAAAGGGAATCCCATATCACATGCGTCTTTAATACTATCGAGCCACGTCTTTCCGGTCTATCTCGCCCGTTCTGCCATTAAGTTATTGTACCATAACAGAACGGTAATGCAGATTATTTAATTTATACTTTTATTTGTAAAGAAAAAATGACGATAGCGATTTGCTGGATTTAACAATTCTTCTTTATTTTACAATGTAAGGGCAAATTATCTATTTTCTATAGGTCGCCTGCGCTTGAGGTAAGTTTTCCTAAATTCCAGAGGCGACACATCTTCATTGTTGTAATAATGCTTAAAAGTGGGCTATGAAAGCCGGATGAATTTTCCGGCAATTTGTTAACATGCACAAACGTCTGTACATGAAAATTGAAATCTCGAAAATGCTACAAAAAAAGAAGAAGCAGATCATTGACCTATGGATGAAAAACCAACTGGCTGATGCCGGCCTTAGGGAAGACCTTATGAGTAATGACGAGCTCCGGGTACAGTCGGAAGAACTGGTTGATGCCCTGTTGAAGAGACTTAATGAAGAGAACTTAGCTGATATTGACTCGTCTGATTTTGATGAGATATACGAAATACTGGGTGGTATCTCGATAACGCGTGCGCGCCAGGGCTTTTCGCCGCGCGAAACGGGCGTATATATATTCAGCCTGAAAGATGCCCTGCTGGAAATATTGCAGCAGGAGTTTAAAAATGACGCAACACAGCTATATAATGCCACTATAAAGGTGGGCAAGCTGATAGATAACTTCGGGATAGTGACCTTCGAGACTTTCATTAAAGGAAGGGAGGAAGTGATACTGCGCCAGACGGACGAAATAACGGAAATATCTACACCTGTTATCCGCGTTTGGGACGGTATACTGGCACTACCCATCATAGGCACCCTGGATAGCGCCCGGACGCAG